>Ga0164243_10014204_pt1 | contig 11107 bp, 5 predicted proteins | sample OricompcompostOP_FD_108781 | JGI IMG/M metagenome (GOLD analysis project Ga0164243, IMG submission 108781) | Organic Plus compost microbial communities from Emeryville, California, USA - Original compost - Organic plus compost (OP) | ecosystem: Engineered > Solid waste > Mixed feedstock >... | reverse complement strand
TGACGAACAGCATCAGGCCGACCCTCATGAAGCGGTCTGCGGTGTCTGCGAGACTTTGATCGCGTTGTCGCCAAGGTTCGACGCCGCAGCATGTGATGCTGTAAACCCGGCAGGACAGCCCATCGTGGTCGCTGGCCACGCTCCCTGGTCCAAGGACATGCCAAGACAGAATCTACCGGCCAAGACCCGCGTCGCCTGGAATGTCGCTTTCCGCCAAATACTTCTCGCCAGATCAGCCGCGGATAACCTAACCGATTACACGAGCAGGATGGCTCAGCTCGTGCGGAGAACAGAAAAGGTCTTTCGTTCCTTTACGGAGAAATGGATCAGAGGGAAGGGTGTCGCCAACGCGGATGTGCTGGCCACCGAGATCAACGAGATCATCGAAGAGGTGAGCGCGCTTTCCTACACCACGCCTGAGGTCCCGTCACATTCGATGACCACTCCCGCCCAGGGCAAAGGCGCCACCGACACGCTTGGCGCGTTGATGACAGGCGTGCTGGGAAACCTTGTGAGGCGGCTGAACAGGATTCCTGCGGAGGAAAAAGCCAAAGCCGCTGCTACCTTCGCCGGAAGCCTCGCAGCGCAAGCGGCTGAACACCGGCACTCCGATATATGGCGCACAACCTCCACGCCGCCGCTGCATGAACTGGATGCGCTCGCGCAGCGGCTTACTGATGTTTCCAGCATCCTGCATGAAATGGCACACAATGAATCGCGGGCTGCGATGCTGGGAATTGTACAGGCGGCAAGGAAAGGCGATCTGGGCAAGGCGGTCCGTGCGGCTGCACGGCGCTGCCGAACATTGGCCGATCAACGCTTCCGCGCCACACTACGCGACGTGGAAGCTGCGCTCAAAGAGCAAGGCTGGAATGCCCGATGTTGGTCCCGGCCTGTCGATGAGAGCGACAGCGTTTATTGGCCAGCCAATGAGGTCGCGATACTTGTCGAGATAGCCGATTTTGAAACGGGTGCGCGCTATATCGAGGACGGCCTTGCGGCCGGGCAGCAGCTTTTGGGAAACGACTGGCGGTTCAGAGTGGTCCCGGTCATTAACGGCCAAGTCTTGGCTCCACTGGCGCTTCTTCCTTCCTCGCAAATGCCTCTGCCTGATCAGGATTTTGCAAAGGAATGGCGCACCCACATCAGCCTGCCGTTCCTTACGCCGAAAGTCGCAGAGAAATTTGACGCGGCACTGACGGCGTGCGCCCGTGTGTCGGCAATAGTGAATTGCCGCGGCCTCTCAAATCTGCATCCGGACGAGGACTTGGTGTTATCGAAGGCCATCGATGCATTCAAGGACAACCGCGCGCTTGTCGCTGCGGCAGCTGAAAGGACGGGCTCAGAGCAGATTACCTGGGCGCTCGACTACCTCAACCAGAACTGGAACCAGGTCGTAAATGAATACGAAGCCGTGAAGGCCGGGCAAACAGTTGCTGAGCCGATTTGCATGAACGCCCACCTTGCGCTTGCCGGTCAGGTCAACGACCGGGCCGTCGAACTTGCGGCCGCGCGCGTCCTCTTGCTGCAGGCTGAATGTCTCAGCATGAGCGCGGGCGGCGTGGGTCATGCGTCCAAAACACTGTAGATGACGAAGAGCCCACTATCGCCGAAAGAGGTACTGGTCTCGCACATGATTGGCGCGGCACCGGAGCGCGGTGACGAAATCAGATCGCTTTGGCGTAAATACGACCCGGACGTAGTCGTTATCGAGAACGCGAAGCGTGTCACGCTGAATGCTACCAGGGACCGGATCGAATTTGATGCGAAAACGATGGAGGTATTTTGGCTGATCGGGTTCAGCGGCTGGCGCGCCATCGAATGCTATGCGCCCCATGTGATCTGTTCGGCTGCCTTCGGAGGGGAAATCTCAGACCTCCTGCAGGAGGAAGAGGGCCTCGCTGACGTTGAGCGTGACTACAAGGAGCGGCTCGCTGCGGTGCAGACGCTGATCGCTGTGGCGGACTCATCATTAGCGCCGTGGCCGTCTGATCTGCCGCGTCCGAATGCGGCCCGGGAAGCCTTCGATGACTCCCAGTATAGAGCCGCCTTTGATCTGACTTGCCTGGCCGTTGCGTTCACGCTCTTTCACGAGTTTCGACACGTCATGCTGGATCGAGACAAGCAACGGCCACGGGAACGGAACGAAGAGGAGCTGGCATGCGATGTTTGGGCGCGCGAGTTCATGACCGTCAAGCTTGCCGCTTATGCCAAAGCCCACGACCACAACTACCATGAGGTCTTGCGCAAGCGATCGATGGGAATCGCGCTCGCTGCCCTGATTCTTCATGAGATCACGCCTGTTTGGGACCATGGCGGCAACAGCCAGTATTTTTCAGTTGCCGCCCGACTGCAGACGATCCTCGACAATACTGCGTTGCCAGACGGCGACCATTTCTGGGTTCAGGCGGCCTCGCTGCTTATTGGGATATTCCGGCAAAAGGGTCTGCCCCTCGATATGTCGGCCATGAGCGCTAAGGCGCTCACGCGCCACCTACTTGCTCGACTTTAGACAGCTGGTTTACTTCCGGCCCGGCCGGCTGTTCGCTAGTCTCAGCCGCCGACTCACCTAACGCCTTGATTTTCCGGGTCCCGGCTGTGTTACGGTCTGTGCCAGAATCGGCAGGGTGACGGTCAGAATCCAGTGCCCAGTTTGTTCTCGACTGGCTCACGCGCACGCACATCGCCGGCATGCTGACTGAGCCCTTGCGCGCTGAAGGCCTCGCCGCGGAGGTCCAGCTGGAAGCAACGGACGCCGCCGACCTGTATCAGCTCACTGGCATCGCGGTGCCGCCGGCCCGCCTTACCGACTCCAGGGCAAACTGCGCCGCGAGGGGGCGGCATCCCGACACGCGCCCAATGCCCGTCGGAGGCATTTCCATAACGGATCCATTCGGCGCGCTCCTGCTGGCGATGGTTCAAGACCACAAGATTCAGCAATCCGGACCGGACGGCACGCTGTCCTTCCTGCACATCGAGAAGGTTCACCCGGCACAGGGGAAGCGATTTCCGCGACGGCCGCCGCGGACTAGCGCCCGGGGGCGCTGGCGCCCGCAGCAATCTCCGGCATCTATTTTACCGGCGCAGGCATTGGCACTCTGGCTCGCCTCACTCGCTACAGGTTATGCCGCGTACGGTGGGCGGCGAGGTTGGCGCGGTGGCCGTCTCGCAAACCGGTCAGCTTTGGTGCTTCGTCGAGTTTAAGGGCTTTCCGCGCGGCCTCGCTCAACGCAGGGCTGACGAGCGGCGTGCCGTCTTCCGCGAAGCCGACCAGCCCCTTGTCGAAGGCCGCGTCCCACAGTGCCGAAAGGAGGAGGCCGTTATGCACATCGAGCCGCTGCCCATCGCTTGCGCATTCAGCCCAAGGAATAATGTGCGAGGCACGCAGGAGGGCGGGATCAGTAATCCCGGTGAGCGGGCAGCGACCGCCCCAATATTCCATCAGCGCGTCGCGAAACACGTCCTGCCCGATGCGCTGAACCACGAGCCGCTCGATCTCGGTCGTGCGCGGTAGGTCCGCAGTGCGGTCGCGGAAACGTGCAAGCGGCGCGTCAGGCAAACTCACCCCCAGCTTGTAGACCCGGTCGAGCGCGACGTGCAGCGCCGTCAACGTGTCGAAGATGAAGGTCGAGACCCCGGGGCCGCGGGAGGGCGAGACAGATCGGGCGTCGAACTCGGCTGCCACACCGGGGTGATCGATGGATAAAAACCACGGGCCACGCGGACCTGCGCCAGCGATCCATACCTGCCCGCGCGCAGTGGTCGAGGCGTAGCGCAACCAGCCGCCCGTCTCCACCCCGCGCTCCAGCCGGAATCCGTTGTCCCACGCCGCCTTTTGGGCCTCGGTGCGCACGATGAATCCGGGAGAGTCCTCGGGCACGATCATGAGATAATGGGCGTTGCAAGTTCGATCATAAATCGACTCCAAGCAAGCGCTCCGCCGCAGGCGCACCTCGAATGGTGAGACGAAGCCACGGGTCCGAGCGGAACTCTTTCGGCGGCTCCGTGGTGGTCGTCAGAATATACTGGAACAGTGGCGCGGGACCGAAGCCTTCGAGCCGCTTCACAAGATAAAACAAGCGGCTGTAGATCGAATTTCCGAGATCGGCTTCGCGTGGACTGTCATGGACCAGAAGGCCCGGAAGGCGCGTGTACCCTTCCACCGCCAAAGTGAGTACCGCTACATCGAATGCAACGACCTTCAAGGAGTCGATCGCAGCGGTCGATCGATCACCACCTAATTCGACCCGGAGCGTGAGGCCATTCCCGTCGAGCTTTGCCTCGCCTTGAATCTCACCTGGAACAAGTTCCCTCAGCACTGCGTCAAATCGCGTCGACAAACGCCGGACGACTTCGGCGGCCGACGCACGATACTTGGCGAGCTCCTCTCTGATTCCGTCCAACCGCGTCGAAATGTCCTCGACCGAGGTCGCGATTACCGATCGTTCGGCGAGCAGTGCCTGATACTTCTCGGCATCCTCAACAAGGCGCTCGCCAGCGCGGATTGAGGCCGATCGGCCGAGAAGCGCGCGCTCAAGTCTCGCAACTGCTTGCTCATGCGTTTTTAGCTTCTGCTCCGCACGGGCAATTTCAGAGTTTAGCTGTGGCTCTTTCGCCTTGAGCGCCGCGATCTCGTGCCCCATACGCTGCACTTCTTCGCGGCGCTTGGCGATGCCGGCCTGCAGTGACTCAAGATCGCACGTCGCCGTCGAGATCCCGCAACCCTCGGCAAGCGCCCGGTCGATCGGGACCTTACAGATCGGGCAAATCGGGTTTGTCTCCTTGATCAGGCGGGCTTGGGCCTCCGGAAGCTCGGAGCGCATGTATGTCAAAGTCTGCTTCTTCTCCTCGATACGAACCGAGATCTCGTTCAATTGCCGGTCCAGGCCGAGAAGTTCGTCTCGAGCTGCGTCGCGGGCGCGGCGTGCCCGCTCTAGGTCAGTCGTTGTCGCTTCGATGGATAATTCCAGAGCCTTCGCTAAGCGCTCGGCGGTTGCAGCTCTGTAACCGGCCCCGTCGAGATCCGATCCGGCACCCGGCCCGACACCCCAGCCGAGGACTTTCGCGAGATCCGCGCGCACTCTTCCAATCTGCCAATCGAGCCGATCGAGCTCCGCCCGGAGCGACGTCAACCTGCTCACTTCGCCGTTCTCGCGACTTTGCGTCGCGATCTCATCCATCGACAGCGCGCTCAGCAGCGCCCGCACGATTAGCAGACGATCCTCGCGGGACGCGCGACGCACGGGCGAACGCGAGTCGGTGTTCGGATCGCGCCAGTCGAGGTGATGGCCGAAGCGACATTCCTGATCGCGCGTAGCCCAAGCAAGCGCGGCCTCCCATGCACCAGTCTCGCCGACCGTCGGCGGCATCAACGTCGCAGCGTCGCTGATGATCGCTCGGGTAATCGCCTCGCGTAGCGGACCAATTCCGGTCGTTGGCTCCCCTTCGCGAATAGCCTCCTCAAGCGCGCCATTCTCGATAGCGATGTCGCGCCGACGGGCGCCGAGAGCGCGCATGATGACCCAGAGCCGGCCATTGAGCATGATCTCGGCACCCACATGGCCATTCGGAAACTTCTCCCAAACTCTGCGCCGCTGCCCCTCCGGCGCGAAGCTGTCTTCGCCAAGGCAATAGCGCAGAAGCCGGCAGAAGGTCGTCTTGCCACCGCCATGACCGATCGGCGCGGCTTCTGACGTGCCGGGGTCCGGCGACCAAATGATGTTCAGGCCGGGTTTGAGAGTGATCTCGCGGACGATCTTGCCCGGCTCGCGCCAGATTACCAAGCGGCGCACCCAAAGCCGCGGCACACTGCGCCCGGCTTCGGGCGTGATCGAGAAGGCAGGTTGCGGAAAAAGGTCATGCTGCATGGCCCCTCACCCACGCATGATCCTCGGTCGGAAGGTTGGCGGCCGCGTCGTCGACGGTCATCGCTTCGAGTGCCCGGAGCACGAAGGTGGCGCGGCCGTCAGGCCATGTCTCAGTATCGAACTCGTCCAATCGCGCCCCCGGCGCCCAAGTCTGCCCCGCGACGTCCTCGACAATGGCCCCCATGCCGCGAAGCTGGGTCACCGCATCACGCCACCCGGCATCGATCGTCGGGGCGAACGCGGCGACATTTGCACCCGTCGCGGGCTCGCTCGCAGCGCCGACGAGGCGGCGCCATGTGGCGCGGTCCGCGCCCGAAAGGCGGCTGGTGAGATACCGTGGTTGGAGAGCATACAGGGCAGCAAGGCGGATGCGGGCGATCGGCGTCGGGCCAGGTAGAGCCTTGATGATCGCAGCCAGTTGGGCGAGCGCTGCATCGGCGCCAACGGTCGGCCTTTCCCAAGCGCCGTCAGGCAGTGTCGCCGGATTGATTGGAGCAAGCGGCTTCGCAGTCGCGACTCGGCGTGTATCGATTGTGATCTTTGGCGAGACGCTTACGACCTCGCTTCGCTCCATCGCGTCCCACGCTGCCAGGACTAGGCGCGCAGTACGGTACTCGCCATAGCGTGCCATCTCGTTCTTCTTCAACACTCGGAAGGTTTCTGACGGATAGCCCGACCCCTTCACGTCTGCAGGGTCGAGCACATAGCGCAGCTCATCGCGCGTGAGGCCGTAGGCGCGTGCGTACCAAGAATCGAGCTCGGCACGGAGAAGCGCCCGTCGGTCCTCATTCCAGCCGAATGGCGGGCCGTTGAACCCGAGGTCGCGCGCGAAGGGCGCCATGGAATTGCTGGTGTAGGTAAGCTCTAAGACACGCGAAACGATGAAGGCGAGGTCAGTGGAGGCATACGCTGATGGCGGAAGGACCGGGAACTGCTTTAGGTAGCCGTAGGTCAGGTGCGTGCCGCCAACTTTAAAACGTGCCACGAAATCGAGAACAAGTGAGTTCAAGTTGGCAATAAGTCCTGCCCAAAGCTGCGGCTCGAAGTCGACGAACATCAACGGGCACGTATGCCCTACACCTGCGCGAGGGAACAGGCCAAAGATTGACGTTCTTTCGTCCGTCGACCGGCAGATGTCGCGCCAGCCCATGAGCCAGTCACGCGTCCAGCCCTTGGTGGCAAGACGCTCGGCGACGTCACGCTCGGGGACCCAGTAGCGCGGCCTCGGCTCGAAGTCGGGATACGCCTTCTCGGCCTTGGTCACGTCGCGGCTGTCGGTAGCGTCGTAAGTCGCCCAGCGATGGTCGAACTGGTGGATCATCTTGCCTTCGTAGAGCGGCACGTAGCGCTCCGAACCGCGCCCCGTGACGCCGCCGAGTAGAGCCAAGCTCCGATTGTCATTGCTCTCGGCAAGATCGAGCACACTCTGCCGCGGTCTAGATCCGATAAGGGCGATCCAGTTGGCACCGTCGGGAACGAAGCCCGCGTCAGCGAGCTGCTTGGCGGTGCGGAATAGGCCGCTGTCGGACGTCATGTTGAAGAGCCCCTGCCGGAACTCGACCCGCCATGGATCGCCCGCCGCACCTTTCGACTCGTCGATTAACACGGGCGCGCGCGCGTAGATCCTGGCCGTCAGCTCGGCGTCCTCACTGGAGCGAAAAACAGGCGCGGTCTTCGTGTTGGGGTTGATACGGGAAATTTCATCTTGCGATAGGCTGAAATGACGACGCGTGTCGGCGAACTCCTCCATCGTCCGGGAGAAGAAGCTAAACTTGATTCGATCCGGACCCACGCCAGCCCGGCCCATCGTCAGAAGACAAAACTTGAAGCGCGCATGGCCGATACGGTCGAAAAAGCCCAGTCCAGTTTGGAAGTCGTGTAGGCTGAACAGCCTTTTCTGTTGTAATAGCGCGCCAAAGAAGGGTGCTGTCGTGGCGTCCGTAGCGATCCCAGTCGGCACGATCATGCCGGCGCGGCCGCGCGCAGAACAGAGCGTCGCGAAGAGTTCCGTGAACAGTGCGTAAGTATTGACCTTTCCGCGCGCCGTCAGATCGAAACGTCCGGACGCTCGGGCGAACTCATTGCCAGCTTCGAAGCGGCGCTTGTCGGCCTGATATGTCGCAAAAATCGCAGGATTGTCGCGTTCAAGCGCGGAAATTGCCTGCTTTCGCACCGCTCCCGCGAACTCGGCGATCTCGGGGAGTCGCTGCGCAAAATACTCCTCCTCCCCGAGCTGCATGACCTCCCATGGCGGATTGCCGAGCACCACGTCGAAGCCGCCGGCAGCCATAACGTCGGGGAACTCGAGCGGCCAATGAAAGGCGCGCGCTTGGCCAGCGAGATCCTGCACCCTGCTGACAAGAGGGCCATATACGGTGCAGCCGGCGAGCGTGTCCCAGACATGCGCCGTGGTGGGGATTGTGACCGCATCGTGATTCGCCGGCACGCCGCCAGTCTTCGGGATCAAGAAGGCGCCGACGTAGAGGTCCGCAGCGATACGAAGGCGCGACCTGGTCGGGTCGGTCCGCCCCGCCTCGAAGCGCTGGCGCTTCGCAGCGATCTCCGCGGGGCTGTCCTCCGGCATTGCGCGCAGCGCCCGCGCGGCTTCAACGAGCGGCGCGGCCACCGGCAGGCGGCCGCCGCCGCGCGTGAAGTCGAGGCTGCCCTGGCCTTCGCGTTCGGCCTCGTTGCGCTTCTCGAAGTGCTTCGCCGTCTCCTTGTCGTCGCCCGACAACGGCTTGTAAGTCGCGTCCGGGATGCCCCGCTGCAGCGCCTTAAGGTCGAACAGGCCAAGGAGAGCGTCACCGCAGCGAATATTGGCATCGAGGAAACCGAGTGGTTTGCCGGGATCGACGGTCTCGATCCACAAGGCCACCTTGGTGAGCTCGACCGCCATCGGATTGCGGTCCACGCCATGAATGCAGGTGCGCACCACGTCCCTAAGCGCATGGCGGTAGTCGTCGGCCGAGGCAACGCCGCCTGCCCTCGCCCTTGCGAGCCGGGTCGCAATTCGCCGCGCGGCCGCCAGCAGAAAATGGCCCGAGCCGCAGGCCGGATCGATCACGGTGATGGTCAACAGCGCCGCGGCCGGGTCGTCCGCCTCGGCCTCGACCCGATTGAGGACAGGGTCGAGCGCGCTATCGAGCAGAGTTTGTACGAGACTGTCAGGGGTGTAGTAGCTGCCGGTCGTCTTGCGCGCGTTGCCCTTGTTCTCGCCGCCCTCGGCAAAGGCGAAGCCACGCCCGTCGTCGGTCAGGCGCGACGTGAGCTCGAGCAGGCTTTCGTAGACCGAGCCAAGCTCCTCGGTCTCCATGTCGCGCCAATTGACAGGTACAAGGCCCGCGGACTCCTTCAGCCAGGCAAGCCGGTAGATCGCTTCCATCAAGTCACGATTTGCGAGGCGAGCCGTTTCGAGGTCGGGGATCGTGCCGACGGCGAACAGCCCGTCAAGCGCGGGCACTCCCAACTTCGGCTCGCCAAGGGCCAGGGCGCTGAAGGTGATGAGCAGGCCTTCCCAGCGATCATAGTGTCGGTCCCACGCCGCGCGCCTCACCGCGCGATCGCGCAGCGCGCCCACCGAGTAGCCTTCGGCGTAGAGCCGCCGCGCGGCGGCCGAGGCACCTGGCGTGTGCAACAGACCCCGGTCCTCAGCCGCAAGCAGGAAGATGAGCCGGTAAACGAGCCGCAGGAGCTGACCGAAGAAATCCGGCAGAGACAGCGCGCTGGTTGCGAGGCGGTCGCGCAAGGCACCGTTGTTCGGGTGGGCCACGAAGCCGTTGCCCAGGCTCAAGAGCGCCGCTTCGACGCCGTCGCGCAGGCGGTCGCGCGCCGCAAGCCCCTCGCGACTTCCGGCCTCGCGCCAGCGCTCGAGCGCGCAGTCGGTGGGAGGCGTTCCGGGGACACCGAATCGGCTCGCATGGATCAAAAGCCACAGGGCCGCGAAGTCGGCGAACGCCTCGCCTTCGAAAATGCGGCGCACATCCGCCTCGATGTAGGCTGGGCGCGTCAAGCTGGCGTTGTCGCGCACCAGGCGCAACCGCACGCCGTTCGCGCAGAGCCCCCAGGTCGCGCCGTCATTGGCGTTCAGCCAGTCCTGCAGCGCCGATGCAGCCGAGCGCCGGCGGCCATCGATTGGCAGCGATTGGCTCGGGCGGTCGACGTCGTCGGTCGGAGGCACCACGACGATCGGCACGCGCCCAGCGAGGCCTTCCAGCGTCACCGCGAACAACCGATCGTCGAGCGATCGTGTCCCCACGCGGCGCAGATCGATGAAGCCGAACACGTCACGCAGAAGCGCCTCCATAAAGGCGATCGTGGCTGCCGCGGACGGCGTGGCGCTCACCATCAAATCGGCGAAGAGCGCCTGGCCGATGCGGAAGTAGCGTGCGATCTCGTCCCGAAACGAGAGTCCCTTCGGCACGCCATAGTCGGCTTCACTCTGGCCACCAGCTTGGTGCGCAGCGATGCGTGCCAGCATGGCGGGTGCGATCAGCGCGCCTTCCACCGTAATCGCATCGAATGCGAGCGCGTGGGTGGGAGAGCTGCGAGCAGCGCGCGCCATGCCTTAGACCCCTGCCGGAACGAGGACGTAAAGACCGATGATGTCGACCGGCAGCACCGGCTCGACACTGACACGCGGCACACCTGCGATTGCGGCGCGCACGCGACCATGGTCCCGCGCAAGCTCTTCCGCCCGCATCCGCGCGTGCGCGGCAATTGCACCATCAAGAACCACCGACATCCGCTCGCGCGCCTGGGTCAGCAGGCGCTGGCGCGCGGGCGGAGCGAGAGCCCCGCCTGCCGGATCCCCGAGCAAGGCAAGTGCCGCATCGCCGGCGAGGATACGCTCGCCCGCCGGTCCCTGGAAGGCGAGTGCACCGGCCTCTTCCGCCAAGAGCAGTCGCTCGCGCCGCGCGTGGACCGTCAGCTTGTGGCGCAGCCTCAGCAAAACGACTGTGGTCATCGCGTTGACCGCCGACGTCGGCCACGCGCCAGCGCGCCCCAGTGATGGTACAGGACTGGCCCCAGGATCGAGGGCCCCTTCGAGCAGCGCCTCGGCAAGGGTCGCTGGCAAGGGATGGCTGCGGCCGACGACTTCCGCGCCCGCGGGCGCGGGCTCCTCGAACGCGAGACGAATCGAGCCGGCGAGCCCACGGGCCGCCAGCCGCTCCGCGACCGCAGGCGGCAGGGCACCGAGATGCGCGCGCATGGTATCGGCCTTCGCCGGTTCCAGCGGCGCG
>Ga0164243_10014203_pt1 | contig 11107 bp, 9 predicted proteins | sample OricompcompostOP_FD_108781 | JGI IMG/M metagenome (GOLD analysis project Ga0164243, IMG submission 108781) | Organic Plus compost microbial communities from Emeryville, California, USA - Original compost - Organic plus compost (OP) | ecosystem: Engineered > Solid waste > Mixed feedstock >... | reverse complement strand
TCCAGGTGACGCAGGGCGGTGGCGCCGCTGACCTGCTGGCGGCGCACCGCCTTCGCCAGCTCTCGCGCCTCCTCGTCGGTGTCGGCGAGGGTGAAGGTGGCGGCGGGCAGGATGAGCAGCTGGTCGGGTCGGCGGCCGTACTTGGCGAGGCGTCGCTTGACGTCGGTGTAGAAGGCGCGGCCGGCGTCGAGGGTGGCATGGCGGCTGAAGATGGCGTCGGCGTCGGACGCGGCGAACTCGCGTCCCTCCTCGGAGTCTCCGGCCTGGAAGATGACGGGGCGTCCCTGCGGGGAGCGCGGGACGTTGAACCGGCCGTGGATGTCGAAGTGCTGTCCTCGGTGGACGAAGGCGCCGGCCTTGGCGTCGCTGAGGAACTGGCCGGTCTCCTGGTCGGCGAGGATCTCGTCGCCGTGCCAGGAGTCGAACAGTTCGTGGGCGGTGGCCAGGAACTCCTTGGCGCGGGAGTAGCGCTCCGCCTGCGGCAGGAAGCCGCCGCGCCGGAAGTTCTCGCCGGTGAACGCGTCCCAGGAGGTGACGACGTTCCAGGCGGCGCGGCCGCCGGAGAGGTGGTCGAGGCTGGCGAACTGGCGGGCCACCTCGTAGGGCTCGTTGAAGGTGGAGTTGATGGTGCCGGTCAGTCCGAGGCGGTCGGTGACGGCGGCGAGCGCGGACAGCACGGTGAACGTGTCGGGGCGGCCGACGACGTCCAGGTCGTAGATCCTGCCGCCCTGTTCGCGGAGCCGGAGCCCCTCGGCGAGGAACAGGAAGTCGAACTTGGCACGTTCGGCGGTGCGGGCGAAGTGCGCGAAGGAGCTGAACTCGATGTGGCTGCCGGACGCGGGGTCGCTCCACACGGTGGTGTTGTTGACGCCCGGGAAGTGGGCGGCGAGGTGGATCTGCTTCAGCGGCTTGCTCATGGCGGTGGTCGCTCCTCCGGCTCAGGCGGTGGCGTAACGGTTGGCGGGCCGGGGCAGACCCAGCAGGCCGCGCAGGGTGCCGGCCTCGTAGGCGCGGCGGAAGGCGCCGCGGCGCTGGAGTTCGGGGACGAGGCCGCGGGTGATCGCCGGGAGGTCGTGGCCGTGGACGGCGGGCCGCAGCCGGAACCCGGTGAGCCCGGCTGCCTGGAACTCCAGCAGGAGGTCGGCGAGTTGGGCGGGGGTGCCGGTGAAGACGCGGGCGTCGGGCGTGTACGGCTCCGCGGCGAGGTCGTCCAGGCGGGCGCGGCGGGCGGCGGCCTCGGCCGGGTCGTCGTCGAGGAAGACGGTGAGGTCGCCGAAGACGTGCAGGGGTTCCGCGGCGCGTCCGGCGGCCTCCTGCTCCTCCCGGACGGTGGCGACGATGTCCCGGGCCTGGCCGGCGTCGTGCGGGGTGACGTAGCCGACGTCGGCGGAGCGGGCCACCAGGCGGTAGGGGACCGTGTCGTGGGCGAGCGCGCTGACCAGGGGCTGGCCCTGCGGCGGGCGGGGAGTGATGGAGGGGCCCTTGACGCTGAAGTGCCGTCCCTCGAAGTGGATGTAGTGCAGCTTGTCCCGGTCGATGAAGCGTCCGGTGGCGACGTCGCGGATCTCGGCGTCGTCCTCCCAGCTGTCCCAGAGCCGGCGCAGCACCTCGACGTAGTCGGCGGCCTCGTCGAACAGTTCGGTCACGGAGTTCCGGACGGCCGGGTCCTCCCAGGAGTCGATCCGGGGGACGGTACGGCGGCCGAAGTGGGCGGCCTCGTCGGGGCGGGCGGTGATCTGCACGCGGACGCCGGCCCGGCCGGTGCTGACGTAGTCGAGGGTGGCGATCGCCTTGGAGAGGTGGAACGGCTCGGTGTGGGTGACCACGGCGGTCGGGACGAGGCCGATGTGCCGGGTCAGGGGGGCGATCCGGGCGGCGGTGAGGACGGCGTCGAGGCGGCCGCGCACCTGGTCGGTGCGGTCGTCGGGTTCGAGGAAGCGGGAGGTCTGGGGGCCGAGGCCGTCCTCCAGGGTGACGAAGTCGAGCAGGCCGTGTTCGGCCTCGGCGACCAGGTCGGCCCAGTAACGGGCGGTGAACAGCTCGCGGGGGCGGGACACCGGTTCGCGCCAGGAGGCCGGGTGCCAGCCGGTGCCCTCCAGGGCGACGGCGAGGTGCAGGGGTGATGCGGGTGTCGGGGACACGTCGGTGCCTTCCAGGAAGTCCGTGACGGTGGAGGGTGGAGGGCGCGGGGACGGCGGGGAGCGCCGTCCCCGCGCCGGGGTCCGGTGGTCAGCTCGCGGTCCTGGGCAGACCGGGCGGGTTGATCTCGGACGTGGTGACGGCCTCGTCGGACAGGCCCCAGCGCTTGAGGACCTTGGCGTAGGTGCCGTTCTCGATGACGTGGTCGATCGCCTCGGCGAGGGGCTCGACCAGCCCGCTGTCCTTCTTGGTGGTGGCGGCGATGAGGCCCTGGAGGTCCGCGCCGGCGCCGGAATAGGTCCCGACGACCTCGGTCTTGCCGGTGGTCGCCGCGTGGTAGGCGGCGGTGGGGTTGGGGCCGAGGTAGACGTCGATGCGGCCGGACTGGAGGGCGAGATAGGTGTCGCTGTCGTTCTGGTAGTACTTGATGTCCACCGGTTCGCGGCCGGCCCGCTCGTTCTCCTTGCTCCACTCGATGAGGAGCTTCTCCTGGTTGGTGCCGCTGCTGACCGCGACGGTGAGGCCGGCCACGTCCTCGGGTCCGTCGACCTTCAGTCCGCTGCCCTTCTTGGCTTCGAAGCCGAGGTTGTCCTCGCGGTAGGTGGCGAAGTCGTACTTCTCCTTGCGTTCCTCGGTGACGGTGATGTTGCTGAAGCCGGCGTCGTACTTGCCGCTGTCGAGGCCGACGAAGATGTTCTCCCAGGAGACGGGGTTGAGCCGCAGTTCCAGGCCGAGGACGTCGGCGACCAGGGAGGCGATGTCGGGTTCGACGCCGATGACGGTCTTGTTGTCGGTGGCGACGAAGGTGAGCGGCGCGGCGGAGCCGGAGGAGTTCACCACCTCCAGGGTGCCTCTCTTGCGTACCTCCGCCGGGACCTTGGCGGCGATGGCGTCGACCTTGTCGGTGCGGACGCGGTCCTGGTCGGCGGTCAGGTTGATCTTCGTCTTGCCGCCGTTGCCGGAGTCGACCTCGGTGGTGCCTCCGTCGTCGGGGTTGCCGCAGCCGGAGAGGGCGAGGGCGGAGGTCAGGGCGAGCGCGGCGGCGGTGCGGCGGAGGGTCGAGGGGGACACAGGGGTGCTCCTTGCGTGCGAGAGGGACGGGCGGGGCGGTCAGAGGACCTTGGAGAGGAAGGCGCGGGTGCGCTCGTGCTGCGGCTCGTCCAGGACGGCCGAGGGCGGCCCCTGCTCCACGACGACTCCGCCGTCCATGAACACCACGGTGTCGGCGACCTCGCGGGCGAAGCCGATCTCATGGGTCACGACGATCATGGTGGTGCCGGTGCGGGCCAGGTCCTTGATGACGTCGAGGACCTCTCCCACGAGTTCCGGGTCGAGGGCCGAGGTGGGCTCGTCGAACAGCAGCACCTTCGGTTCGAGGGCGAGTGCGCGGGCGATGGCGACGCGCTGCTGCTGTCCGCCGGAGAGCTGCCGCGGGTAGGCGTCGGCCTTGTCGGCGAGACCGACGCGGGCGAGCAGCCGCCGGGCCGTCTCCACGGCCTCCTTGCGCGGGCGGCGCAGGGCGGCGACGGGCGCCTCGACGAGGTTGTCGAGCACGGTGAGGTGCGGGAAGAGGTTGAAGTTCTGGAAGACGAACCCGATGTGGGTCCGCTGCTTCAGTACGTCCTTCTCCTTCAGCTCGTGCAGCCGGTTGCCGGAGCGGCGGTAGCCGATGAGCTCGCCGTCGATGCTGATCCAGCCCCGGTTGACCTTCTCCAGGTGGTTGATGGTGCGCAGCAGTGTGGACTTGCCGGAGCCGGACGGGCCGAGGACGACGGTGACCTCGCCGGCCCGGACCCTCAGGTCGACGCCGCGCAGCACCTCCAGCGGGCCGAAGCTCTTGTGGACGCCGCGCACGTCCACCATGACGTCGCTCATCGGATGTCTCCCAGGGGCTTGAACGGTACGACGGGCCGGTGGCGCCGGCCCGCTTCCGCGCGCAGGGTGCGGACGAAGCGGCGGGCGCGCTGCAGCGGGGTGGGCGGCGGGGTGCGGTCGGCGCCGCGGGCGTAGCGGCGTTCCACGTAGTACTGGGCGACCGACAGCAGGGAGGTCAGGACGACGTACCAGGCGGTGGCGACCAGCAGCAGGGGGATGACCCGGCCGTTGCGGCCGTAGATGACCTGCACCTGGTAGAAGAGCTCGCCGATGGACATCACGTAGACCACCGAGGTGCCTTTGAGCAGGCCGATGATCTCGTTGCCGGCGGTGGGCAGGATGGCGCGCATGGCCTGCGGGAGGACGATGCGCCGGATCTGCCGCAGCCGGGGGATGCCGAGCGCGGCGGCCGCCTCCAGCTGGCCCTCGTCGACGGCGAGGACGCCGCCGCGCACGATCTCGGCGGCGTAGGCGGCCTGGTGGAGAGTCAGTCCGATGACGGCGGCGCCGATGGTGCCGATGATGCTGTTGCTGTCGACGGACCAGAACACCGGGCCGAAGGGGATGCCGAAGCCCAGCCGGTCGTAGAGGGCGCTCAGGTTGAACCAGAACACCAGCTGCACGATCATCGGGATGGACCGGAAGATCCAGATGTAGGTCCAGGCGACGGTCTGCAGCACGGGGCTCCGGGACAGCCGCATGAAGGCGAGGACGGTGCCCAGCAGGAAGCCCAGGACGGTGGCGTAGGCGGTGAGCTGGAGCGTCACCCACACCGCCTGGACGATCGTCTCGGACAGCACGTAGTCCCGGAAGACGTCCCATTCCCAGACGGGATTGGTGGCCAGGCCGTGGGTGAACTGGGCGACCAGCACGACCACGGCGGCGGCCGCGGCCCAGCGGGCGTAGTGGCGGGCGGGGACGACCTTCAGTCCCGCCGGGTCGTCGGGCAGGGGCGGGGCCTGCGCGCCGGGGGCGGCCGGGCCGGGTGGCGCGGTGTCGGTGGTGGATGCCATGGCGTGGTTCCTGCTCGGCTCAGAGGTGTTCGCGCGGGTTGATCTCGGACGCGTCGATCGCCGAGGCGGTGGTGCCCCACTTCTCGAGGATCCGGGTGTACGTGCCGTTCTTGATCAGCTCGTTGACGGCGGCCTGGAACGCCTTGGTGAGCGGGGAGCCCTTCTTGAAGGCGAAGCCGACGTCGAGGCGGTGGAACTCGCCGAGGAACTCGGTCTGCGAGGCGGGCTGCGAGGCCTGGTGGCGCAGGCCGTTGATGGTCGACATGATGACGTCGATGCGGCCCTGCTGGAGCGCGGTGAGGGTGGCGGCGTTCTCGGCGTAGACCTTCACGTCGTACGGCTTCTTGCCGGCCTTGGCGCAGACGCCCTTCTCGGCGGTGAGGGTGGCCTCGAAGGTGGTGCCGGCGCCGGTGCCGATGGTCAGGCCGCACAGCTGGACCAGGTCGGTGATCTTCTTCTTGCCGAGCTCGGTGTCGCCCTTGCGGACGGCGAAACCCTGGCCGTCGTTGATGTAGGTGACGAAGTCGATGGTCTTGAGGCGTTCCGCGGTGACGCCGAAGTTGCCGGTGCCGACGTCGTACTTGCCGCTGCCGAGGGCAGGCAGGATCGTCTCGAAGGAGGCGTCCTGACGCTGGAGTTCAAGGCCGAGCACCTTGGCGACGGCGTCGGCGATGTCGATGTCCTGGCCCTCGGGGTCCTTGTCGGTGCCGTTGGGGTAGTAGGCGCCGGGCGGGAAGCCGACCGAGCTGCCGACGCGGAGCGTGCCGGTCTTGCGGACGTCGGCGGGCAGCAGGGCGGCGATCGAGTAGACCGTGCGGACGTCGGCGACCGGGTCGTCCTTCGGAGCGGCCTGGGCTCCCGCCGGTGCCGTGCCGTCGGTGTCGCCGGAGCCGCAGGCGGTGAGGGCCAGCAGCGGGAGCAGGGCGAGCGCAGCGGCGCGGTGGAGCCGAATTCTGAGGTTCACGGGCGGGAGGCCTTTCGGGTGTGCGGAGGGGTCGCGGCGCGCTCGGGGCGTGCCGTGTGGGCGAGGTGTTTCTCGAAGGGCAGCGGGCCGATGGTTTCGGGGTCGGCGTCCGTGTCGAACAGGGGTGTGTAGCCGGTGGCCAGGTAGAGGCCGCGGGCCTCGGGCTGGCGCGGGCCGGTGGTGAGGTACAGGCGCCGGTAGCCGCGGGTGCGGGCGACGCGCTCCAGCTCGCCGACGACGCGGCGGGCGAGGCCGCGCCGGCGGTGCGCGGAGTGCGTCCAGATGCGCTTGAGTTCGGCGGTGTGCGGGTCGTAGCGGCGGAAGGCGCCGCCGGCGACCGGCTCGCCCCGCTCCAGGAGCAGCAGCAGGACGCCGCCGTGCGGCGCGGTGAACTCCTCGTCGGGGTAGCGGGTCAGCTCGGCGTGGGCGTCGCGACCGTAGCGGGAGGAGTACTCGTCGCCGAGTTCGCGCAGCAGCGGGCGCACCCGGGGGTCGGACACCGGCACTTCGACGAAGGTGAACTCGGCTTCTTCGGGCGTCACTTGGGCGAAAATGGGCGTGACCTCTCGGGGCGTCCCGGCCGCATGCACGCATGGCTGGACCACGGGTGTGCTGCGAGCGGGGATGACGAACCGTCAGGCGGACGGGTGCAGGGAAGTGTGACGACGCCGGGCGTCGGGAGATTCAGGGGTGCGGCAGCGCGCGTGGGAGAAGAGCTCGGCCCGCGACGGGGTCACCGAGGGAGGGAAGGGCCGGTCGGACGGCCCGCTGCCGAGTCAGGCGCAACACGCGGCGGACCACACTCGACCGAAGTCGATGTGATCGCGCGACACCAAGCGCTGCTGGGCATTCATGCGACTTATTGAGCAGTACATCGCGCCGCACGTCAAGCGGCGCTCGGATGCCGGGACGCCGGCCCGGTGCTTCGGGACGCGCGGGCGACCGCCTTCAGGACGCGGTGTTGACACGGCGTGGCCACAGGCGCTTACGATCGGCGACGGACGGGCCGCCCGTGTGGAACGGGTGTCCGCTCCGGCCGCGTTGAGGGACGCGGCGCATGTGACGACGCCGGACCCCGGCGCACCGTGCCCGCGCGGGCAGCCACTGCCGCGCCAGGGGCCACGGATTGCCGCCGGGCGGTCATCCACGTCTGCGCCCCTCCCCCGGAGAGTCCTTCGATGGTCATGCCTTCCGGCGTCACGCCGGCCCCTGCCGCGGTCCCGCCGACAAAACAGCCGGAGACCGCCGCCCCCGACACGGACGTGCCGCGGATCGTGCCGCGCCGGAACGTCGGCCGCTGGATCACCGCCGGTCTCGCCCTGCTGCTGTTCGCGATGGTCCTGAACTCCGTCGTCCGCAACGACGCCTTCCAGTGGAGCGTGGTGGGGCAGTACTTCACCACCTCCGCCGTGCTGGACGGGCTGCTGCTGTCGCTGTGGCTGACCGCCGTGGTGATGGTGCTGGGGTTCCTGACCGGCACCGTGCTGGCGGTGATGCGGCTGTCGGGCAACCCGGTGCTGCGCACGCTCAGCTGGGGCTACATCTGGATCTTCCGGTCCACGCCGCTGCTGGTGCAGCTGCTGTTCTGGTTCAACATCGGCGCGCTGTACCCGACGCTCGGCCTCGGCATCCCGTTCGGCCCGCAGTTCCTCACCGTGCAGACGGTCAACCTGCTCGGGCCGACGCTGACCGCGGTGATCGGGCTGACCCTGCACGAGAGCGCGTACGCGGCCGAGGTGGTGCGCGGCGGCATCCTCTCGGTGGACTCCGGGCAGACCGAGGCGGCGCAGGCGCTCGGGCTGAGCCGGCGCCGTACGCTGCGCCGGATCGTCGTGCCGCAGGCGATGCGCTCCATCGTGCCCACCGCGGGGAACATGCTGATCGGCACCCTGAAGGGCACGAGCATCGTCAGCGTGCTGGCCGTGCACGACCTGCTGTACTCGGTGCAGCTGATCTACAACCAGACGTACCAGATCATCCCGCTGCTGATGGTCGCCACCCTGTGGTACATCGCGGTCACCACCGCGCTGAGCATCGCCCAGTTCTACGTCGAGCGTTACTACGCGCGCGGCAACTCCCGTTCCCTGCCGCCGACTCCGCTGCAACGGCTGCGTTTCCAGCTGACGGCGCTGCGGCTGTGGCTGCGCAAGGCGACCGCGGCCGACGCCCGTCCGACGATCGGCGGTGACCGGTGAGCGGCACTCCCGCCCCCGCGGTCCTGGCCGTCGTCGGCGCGGGACCGCGCGCCACCGGACTGCTGGAACGCATCGCCGCCAACGCACCCGAACTCTGGGACGGCACAAGGGCGTTGCACGTCCATCTGATCGATCCGCATCCGCCGGGACCGGGGCGGATATGGCGGCACGAGCAGTCGGGGCTGCTGCGGATGAACTCGATGGCGGAGGACGTCACGATGTTCACCGACGAGTCCTCGACCATCGAGGGCCCGGTGCGGCCGGGCCCTTCGCTGGCCGAGTGGGCGGCCCAGTTCTCCGGCCGGGGCCCGCGCCACGCCCCGTACGCCGAGCCCGCCGACCCGGAGGTGCTCGCCGAGCTGCGCACGCTGGACCCCGCCGACTTCCCCACCCGCCGCGCCCAGAGCGCCTACCTGGACTGGGTGTTCCGCCGGGTGCTGACCGAGCTGCCGGCGTCGGTCACCGTCGAGTGGCACCGCACCACGGCGACCTCGGTCACCGGCCCCCCGGAGGGCCCGCAGGAGGTGCGCCTGGAGGGCCGGGACACCCCGCTCACCGCCGACCTGGTCGTCCTCGCCCAGGGGCACATCGGCGCCGAACCGGCCGCCGAGCACCGGGCGTTCGCCGACTTCGCCCGCCGGCACGGCCGCTTCCACCTGCCGCCGGCATTCTCCGCCGACGCCGACCTGTCCGGGCTGCGGCCCGGCGAGCACGTCCTCGTGCGCGGCTTCGGGCTGGCCTTCGTCGACCTGATGTCGCTGCTCACGGAGGGGCGCGGCGGCCGGTTCCGCACCCGCCCCGACGGCGCCCTCCAGTACCTGCCCTCGGGCCGTGAACCCGTGCTGCACGTCGGGTCGCGGCGCGGAGTGCCTTACCACTCCAAGACCCGCTACCGGCTCCGGGGACCGCGCCCGGCGCTGCCCCGGTACTTCGGCCCCGGCGCGGTGGACGCGCTGCTCGCCGAGGACCGTCCGCTGGACCTGCGGCGGGACGTGTGGCCGCTGATGGCGAAGGAGATCGGCTACGGCCACTACCACGAGCTGTTCCACGCCCACCCCGGCCGGACCACGCTCCCCTGGGAGGACTTCGCCGCCGCCTACGACCGGCTCGGCTGGTACGACCCGGAGATGACGGCGCTGGTCGCGTCGGCGGTGCCGGACCCGGCGGACCGGCTGGACTTCGAGGCGCTGGACCGGCCCCTGGACGGACTGGCCTTCTCCTCACCGGACGCCTTCCAGGACCACCTGCGGACCTATGTGTCGCAGGACGTCGCCCGCCGGGAGAACCCGGAGTTCAGCGCCGACCTCGGGGCGTTCCTCGCCCTGCTGTCCCTCTACGGGCAGCTGCCCCGCCTGGTGGGGTCGGGCCGGCTGACCGCGCGGTCCGTGGCCGGGCAGCTCGACGGATGGTGGCAGGGCTTCTTCAGTTTCCTCGCCTCGGGGCCGCCCGGTTTCCGGCTGCGTCAGCTGATCGCGCTGTCCGAGGCGGGCGTGGTCCGCTTCCTCGGCGCGGACGTACGGATCGCCGCCGACGAGTCCACCGGCGCCTTCACCGCTGCCAGCCCCACCGTCCCCGGCCACACCACCCACGCCACCGCCCTGATCGAGGCGTATCTGCCGCGTCCCAGCCTCGACCGCACCGAGGACCCCCTGCTGCGCGACCTGCACCGCTCCGGGGCGCTCGCCGAGGAGGTCGTCACGGACCCCGCGTTCACCCACCGCTCGGGACTCCTCACCGTGTCCCCCGTGGACAGGCGGCTCGTCGATCCGTCACTGGGCGGGCCGCACCCACGGCGGATCGCACTGGGCGCGCCCACCAACAGCCGCGCCGTCGCCGCGTTCGCCCGGCCCCGCACCGACTCCCCGGGTTTCCGGCAGAACGACGCCGTGGCCCGGGCGCTGTTGCGCACGCTGGCGGAGGTGTCGCCGACGGCCGACCAGGCGTCGGTCGCCGTGTGACGGGCGCCCCGTGGAGGCCCGCGTGTTCGCCCCTCCTCGTCCCTGATCCGGCATGACCGGCCCTGATCGGGGCAAACGGTCCGCCTGGAACCGGGGAGGACACCATGACGATGACGGAGCAGCCGGCCGGGCGGACGGAGAACGGGCACGCCTGCTGCGGACACCACGACGACGGTGCCGCGCGGCACGGCGCCGAGCCGCCGGAGCCGGCGCGTGAGCGGGTGAACCGCCGCTGGAACGAGGTGCTTCAGGAGACACGTGTCACGCAGACAGGTGTCCAGATCCTCTTCGGTTTCCTGCTGAGCGTGGCGTTCACCCCGCTGTTCCGTGAGCTGGCGACGCCGGACAAGGTCATCTACGTGATGACCGTGGTGTTCGGCGCCGCCGCGACCGGGTCGCTGATCGCGCCCGTGTCCATCCACCGCTTCCTGTCCGGGCAGCGGATGAAGGACGAGGTGGTGGAGGCGGCCGGACGTCTGATGGTGTGCGGGATGGTGCTGCTGGCGCTCACCATCGGCTGCACGCTGCTGCTGATCCTGCGGTTCGTGGTGCCGGGCGTGCTGGCCGAGGTGCTGGTGGGCGCGGTCATGCTGTGGTTCGGGCTCTGCTGGTACGTGCTGCCGCTGCGACTGCGCCGCAAGGCCGCCCGCAGGGCGGAGCGCGGGCAGGCCTGACGACGGCAGTTTCCGAAAGCGGCCGCCCTCACCGGCGCAGCATGGTCTCCCGGTCCATGTGGATCAGCTTCTCCGGGTTGCGCACCGCGTACAGGCCGGTGACCAGGCCGTCGTCGACACGCACCGCGAGCACGCTGTCGAGTTCGCCGTCGAGGTGCAGGACCAGCGCGGGACCGCCGTTGACGAGGGCCGGCCGCAGCGTCACCTCGGCGGGGACCTTCAAAAGCCCGCCCCGCAGCAGCCGGGCCACCTTGTCCACGCCCACGACCGGCCGCAGCACCGCCTGCTT
>Ga0164243_10014201_pt1 | contig 11109 bp, 11 predicted proteins | sample OricompcompostOP_FD_108781 | JGI IMG/M metagenome (GOLD analysis project Ga0164243, IMG submission 108781) | Organic Plus compost microbial communities from Emeryville, California, USA - Original compost - Organic plus compost (OP) | ecosystem: Engineered > Solid waste > Mixed feedstock >... | reverse complement strand
CGACCAGCAGGCATCAGCGGGCTCCATTCGGTAGAGGGCATCTGCCTCTCCAGAACCGCTCAGAGCCTACGAAATTCCGGATTCCCAGAAATAGTTGGCGGAACTTCCTTACAGGACACTAGGCGATCGACTGCCCGAGGATCGCGGCCAGCCGGTCGCGGACGCCCGGGTCGCCGGTGACGGTGATCGCGGCGTCGTCCCCGCGGTGCCACAGCCAGGTGTCCATCGGGCCGGCCGGACCGGAGACGACCGCGTCCGGCTCCGCGCCCGGGTCCGGGACGTGGTCGATGTCCGGCTCGTCGGCGTACGTCGTCCCGCTGTCCGGGTCGGTGCCGGTGAAGGTCCCCAGGCGCACCCAGAGGGACTCCGAGACGTCGGTGAGGTCGAACCGGACGAGCCCGTCCCCGGGGGTGAAGGTGCCCCAGGGCGGAGCGCCGCCGTACATGACCCCCAGGCACTCGGCGACGCCGTCGGCAGCCAGGCGAGGGTCGAGGTCGGTCACGGTACCGGCGGCGAGCTCCGCGTCCAGCCGGTGGATGAGGGCCTCGTGCGCCTGGCGGCGGGCGATGAACGCGACGGTGTGGTCCGTCGACCAGGTCCAGGCCTCCTCCCTCGGGTCCGCCGCGGCGAGCCCGTCGGCGAGCCGCGCGGTGGCCGCGTCGAAGGTGTCGAGCAGACCGTCGTCGGCGTCGGGTCGTGGCGGCTCGGTCCAGTCGTCCGGCGGACCGACCGGACGCTGCTCGACCATCCGGGCCCAGAACTCCTGGACCTGGGCGCCGAGGTGCCACAGCAGGTCGCCGGCGTCCCAGTCGGGGCAGGAGGGGACCCGCGCAGTGAGGTCTCCGTCGGCCAGCACCTCCCGGAACCGGGCGGACTCGCGGCGGAGGTGGTCGACGTAGGCATCGTGCGGAAGTGGCGTCATCGCCGGCGACGCTAGTGTCGCGGGGTACCGGAGCGCACTTCCTTAACCGAGTTGCACATGAAATTGCAGTTCACTGTATAGTCATGCACATGTCGCCGAAGCGGGTCGCGGTCGCCGGAGCCAGTGGGTACGCCGGTGGTGAGGTGCTGCGACTGCTGCTCGGCCACCCGGAGGTCGAGGTCGGCGCGGTCACCGGCGGCTCCAACGCGGGTCAGCCGCTGGGCTCGCTGCAACCCCACCTGGTCCCGCTGGCCGACCGGGTGCTGGAGGAGACCAGCGCCGAGACGCTGTCCGGCCACGACGTGGTGTTCCTGGGCCTGCCGCACGGGCAGTCCGCGGAGATCGCCGAGCAGCTGCCCGACGACACCGTCGTGATCGACTGCGGGGCCGACTTCCGGCTGGAGGACCCGGGGGAGTGGGAGCGGTTCTACGGCGGTCCGCACGCCGGCACCTGGCCCTACGGGCTGCCCGAGCTCCCCGGCCAGCGGGAGCGGCTGCGCGGCGCGACCCGGGTCGCCGTACCGGGCTGCTACCCGACGGTGTCCACGCTCACCCTGCTGCCCGCGGTGCTCGAGGGCCTGGTGCGGCCGGAGCTGGTCGTGGTCGCCGCGTCCGGCACCAGCGGCGCGGGCAAGGCAGCCAAGCCGCACCTGCTCGGCAGCGAGGTGATGGGCAACGCCAGTGCGTACGGCGTGGGCGGCACCCACCGGCACACCCCGGAGATCACCCAGAACCTGTCCCGGTTCAGCGAGACGACGGTGTCGGTCAGCTTCACGCCGCTGCTGGTGCCGATGTCCCGGGGGATCCTGGCCACCTGCTCCGCACCGCTCGCCGGGGACGTCTCCGCCGAGGACGCGCACCGGGTCTACGACAAGGTGTACGCCGACGAGCCGTTCGTCCGCGTGCTGCCGCCCGGGCAGTGGCCGCAGACCCAGGCGGTGCTGGGCTCGAACGCCGTGCAGGTGCAGGTCACCGTCGACGAGGCGGCACAGCGGCTCGTGGCGGTCGGCGTGGTCGACAACCTCGCGAAGGGCACCGGCGGTGCCGCCGTGCAGTGCATGAACCTCGCGCTCGGCCTCCCCGAGGAGACCGGCCTGACCACGGTGGGTCTGGCCCCATGAACACCCCACGAAGCTCTTCGCCTCCCCCGCCTCGCTCCTCCGTCGAACAGCTCCGCGGGGACCTCGCATGAGCGTCACCCACCCGGGCGGCTTCCGGGCCGCCGGGGTCGGCTGCGGGCTGAAGGCCTCCGGCGCCAAGGACCTCGCCCTCGTCGTCAACGACGGGCCGAGGTACGACTCGGCCTCGGTCTTCACCAGCAACCGCTGCAAGGCCAACCCGGTGCTGTGGAGCCAGGAGGTCGTCAAGGACGGCACCGTCCGGGCGGTCGTGCTCAACTCCGGCGGCGCCAACTGCTACACCGGGCCCGAGGGCTTCCAGACCACGCACCGGGTCGCCGAGGGGGTCGCCTCGGCCCTCGGCGTCGGAGCGGTCGACGTGGTCGTCTGCTCCACCGGGCTGATCGGCCTGGCCAACCCGCGCGAGAACCTGCTCGCCGGCGTCGACGCCGCGGCGGCCGCGCTGTCGCCCGAGGGCGGGCCGGACGCGGCCGAGGCGATCATGACCACCGACTCGGTGCCCAAGCAGGTCGTGGTGGAGGGCGCCGGCTGGTCGATCGGGGGGATGGCCAAGGGTGCCGGCATGCTCGCGCCCCAGCTGGCCACGATGCTGGTGGTGCTCACCACCGACGCCGTGGTCCCGGCCGCCGAGCTGGACCGGGCCCTGCGGGCCGCCACCCGGGTGAGCTTCGACCGGCTCGACTCCGACGGGTGCATGTCCACCAACGACACCGTCACCGTGATGGCGAGCGGCGCCAGCGGGATCACTCCCACGCTCCCCGACTTCACCGAGGCGCTCACCCGGGCCTGCACCGACCTGACCATGCAGCTGCTCAGGGACGCCGAGGGCGCCGACCACGAGATCGCGATCACCACGGTCAACGCGGCCACCGAGGACGACGCGGTGAAGGTCGGTCGCAGCGTGGCGCGCAGCAACCTGTTCAAGGCCGCCGTGTTCGGCAACGACCCCAACTGGGGCCGGGTGCTCGCCAGCATCGGCACCACGGACGCCGCGTTCGACCCCGCCGACCTCGACGTCGCGATCAACGGCGTGTGGGTGTGCCGGTCCTCGACCCCGGCCGAGGACCCCGCCACCGTCGACCTGAAGCCGCGCGAGGTCACGGTGACCATCGACCTCAAGGCCGGCACCGAGCGGGCCACCGTCTGGACCAACGACCTGACCCACGCCTACGTGCACGAGAACAGCGCCTACAGCTCATGACCACCAGCAACGACAGCGGTCGCAACGACTCCGCCAGCGGCGAGTTCGACACCAGCAGGCCGGACCAGGCCAAGGCCCGCACCCTGGCCGCGGCGCTCCCGTGGCTCAAGCAGTACCACCGCAAGATCGTGGTGGTGAAGTACGGCGGCAACGCGATGACCGACGACGAGCTCAAGCGGGCCTTCGCCGAGGACATCGCCTTCCTCCGGTACGCCGGCTTCAAGCCGGTCATCGTCCACGGCGGCGGCCCGCAGATCTCGAGGATGCTCGACCAGCTCGGCATCGAGTCGGAGTTCAAGGGCGGGCTGCGGGTGACCACTCCCGAGGCGATGGACGTGGTCCGGATGGTGCTCGTCGGACAGGTCCAGCGCGAGCTGGTCGGCCTGATCAACGAGCACGGCCCGCTGGCCGTCGGGCTCTCGGGGGAGGACGCCGGGCTGTTCACCGCGGAGCCCGCGACCTCGGTTGTCGACGGCGAGGAGGTCGACCTGGGCCTCGTCGGCGAGGTGGCCCGGGTGCGCCCGGAGGCGGTGGTGGACCTGATCGACGCGGGCCGGATCCCCGTGGTCTCCAGCGTCGCGCCCGACGAGAGCGGCGTGGTCCACAACGTCAACGCCGACTCGGCCGCCGCCGCCCTCGCCGTGGCGCTCGGCGCCGAGAAGCTGCTCATCCTCACCGACGTCGAGGGGCTGTACGCCGACTGGCCCGACCCCACCGACGTGATCGGCGAGATCAGCCCCGAGGCGCTCGAGGAGATGCTGCCGACGCTGGCCTCGGGGATGATCCCCAAGATGAAGGCCTGCCTGCAGGCGATCGAGGGCGGGGTCCCGCGCACGACCGTCGTCGACGGCCGTGAGCCGCACGCCGTGCTCCTCGAGCTGTTCACCAAGGAGGGCGTCGGCACCCAGGTGCTGCCCGGCGTCGAGACCAAGACGCGCAAGGCGCGGGAGGTGACGCCGTGAGCGACTACAAGGAGCGCTACCCCGGGGCGCTGATGAACACGTTCGGCCCGCCGCGCCTGGCCCTGGTGCGCGGCGAGGGCGCCCACGTCTGGGACGAGGACGGCCGGGAGTACGTCGACCTCTTCGGCGGCATCGCGGTCAACGCGCTCGGCCACGCGCACCCGGCCCTGGTCGAGGCGGTGACCACCCAGCTGCGCACCCTCGGCCACGTCTCGAACTTCTTCACCAGCCCCCCGCAGGTCGAGCTGGCCGAGCGGCTGCTCGGGCTGGTCGGCGGCGAGGGCCGGGTGTTCCTCTCCAACTCCGGCACCGAGGCCAACGAGGCCGCGCTCAAGCTGACCCGGCGCACCGGCCGGACCGGCCTGGTCGCGATGGAGGGCTCGTTCCACGGCCGGACGATGGGTGCGCTCGCGCTGACCTCGAAGGCCGCCTACCGGGAGCCGTTCGAGCCGCTGCCCGGGCACGTCACGTTCGTGCCGTACGGCGACGCGGACGCGCTCGCCGCGGCGGTCGACGACACCACCGCCGCGGTGGTCGTGGAGCCGATCCAGGGGGAGGCGGGGGTCGTCGTCCCCCCGGACGGCTTCCTGGCCGCGGCCCGCGAGATCACCTCCCGGCACGGCGCCCTGCTGTGGGTCGACGAGGTGCAGTCCGGCATCGCCCGCACCGGCGACTGGCTCGCCCACACAGTGTCCGGGGTCCGACCCGACATCGTCACCCTGGCCAAGGGACTGGGCGGGGGGATCCCGATCGGCGCCACCCTCGGCCTCGGCGAGGCCGGGTCGCTGCTGCAGCCGGGCAACCACGGCACCACGTTCGGCGGCAACCCGGTCGCCTGTGCCGCGGCGCTCGCGGTCCTCGACACCATCGAGAAGGAGGGCCTGCTCGAGGCGGCCGTCGCCCGCGGCGAGCAGCTGCGGCAGGTGCTCACCGCGGCCCCCGAGGTGGTCGCGGTCGAGGGTCGGGGGCTGCTGCTGGGCGCCCAGCTGGCGACGGACACCGCCGCGGACGTGGTGACCCGCGCCCAGGAGCGCGGTTTCCTGCTCAACAACACCGGCCCGGCTCGGCTCCGGTTCGCCCCGCCCCTCACGATCCCCGAGGCGGACGTCACCGCCCTCGGGGCGGTGTGGCCGGAGATCGTGAAGGAGGCACCGGCATGAGGCACTTCCTCGCCGACGACGACCTGAGCCCCGCCGAGCAGGCGGAGGTGCTCGAGCTCGCCGCCCGGTTCAAGGAGGCTCCGCACGACGCCCGCCCGCTCGAGGGGCCGCACACCGTCGCGATGATCTTCGACAAGCCGACGCTGCGCACCCAGGCCAGCTTCGCCGCCGGCATCGCCGAGCTCGGCGGGCACCCGATGCTCGTCGACGGCACCCTGGCCGGCATCGGCAAGCGGGAGTCGGTGCCCGACGTGGCGCGGGTGCTCGGCCGGCAGGCCTCGGTCATCGTGTGGCGCACCTACGCCCAGGCGAGCCTCGAGCAGATGGCCGAGTACGCCGGGGTGCCCGTGGTGAACGCGCTCACCGACGACTTCCACCCCTGCCAGCTGCTCGCGGACCTGCAGACCGTCCGGGAGCACAAGGGCGCGCTGTCCGGGCTGCGGGTGGCGTTCGTCGGCGACGGCGCCTGCAACATGGGCAACTCGTGGCTGCTCGCCGGCGCGACCGCCGGGATGCACGTCGTGATCGGCGCGCCCGAGGACTACCGGCCCAGTCCGGAGATGTTCGAGCGGGCCCGCGGCATCTGCGCCGGAACCGGCGGTTCGGTCGACGCCGTCACCGACCCGCGTGAGGCGGTCGAGGCCGCCGACGTCGTGGTGACCGACACCTGGGTGTCGATGGGCAAGGAGGAGGAGGCCGAGCAGCGGCGGGCGACCTTCACGCCGTACCAGGTCACGCAGGAGCTGATGGGCCAGGCCGCGGACGACGCGATCGTCATGCACTGCCTGCCCGCCTACCGGGGCTCGGAGATCGAGGCCGCGGTGCTCGACGGGCCGCAGAGCGTCGTGTGGGACGAGGCGGAGAACCGCCGGCACGCCCAGAAGGCGGTCCTCGCCTGGCTCTGGGAGCGACGCGATGCCTGACGCCGCGCTGCGCCCGGCGACCAAGAACGCCCGGCACCAGCTGATCATCGACCTGGTCACCACCCGCGAGGTGCACTCGCAGGGCGAGCTGCGCGAGATGCTCGCCGAGGCGGGCATCGAGGTCACCCAGGCCACGCTCTCGCGCGACCTGGTCGAGCTCGACGCCGTGAAGGTGCGCGCCGCCGGCGGCGCGCTCGTGTACGCCGTACCGGCCGAGGGCGGCGACCGACGACCCGTGGCGCCGGCCGAGACCGCCGCGGGCCTGCACCGGCTGGCCCGGCTGTGCGGGGAGCTGCTCGTCAGCGCCGAGGCCAGCGCCAACCTGGTGGTGCTGCGCACCCCGCCCGGCGCCGCGCAGTTCCTGGCCTCGGCGTTCGACAAGGCCGAGATGCCTGAGGTGCTCGGCACCATCGCCGGCGACGACACCGTCCTGGTCATCGGCCGGGACCCGGCCGGCGGCGAGGCGCTCGCCCGGCGGTTCCTCGAGCTCGCCGACCACCCCCCGAGAGACACCAGAGACTCCAGAGAGACGAGAGGCACCCGTTGAGCAAGGTCCTGACCAAGCTGCCGGTCGGAGAGCGCGTCGGCATCGCGTTCAGCGGCGGGCTGGACACGTCCGTCGCGGTCGCCTGGATGCGCGACAAGGGCGCGGTCCCGTGCACCTACACCGCCGACCTCGGGCAGTACGACGAGCCGGACATCGAGGGGATCCCGAGCCGTGCGATGCAGTACGGCGCCGAGATCGCCCGCGCCGTGGACTGCCGGCACGCCCTGGTCGAGGAGGGGCTCGCGGCGATCGCGTGCGGCGCGTTCCACATCCGCAGCGGCGGCCGGGTCTACTTCAACACCACGCCGCTCGGGCGCGCGGTCACCGGCACCCTGCTGGTCCGCGCGATGCACGAGGACGGCGTCGACATCTGGGGCGACGGCTCGACGTTCAAGGGCAACGACATCGAGCGGTTCTACCGCTACGGGCTGCTCGCCAACCCGCAGCTGCGCATCTACAAGCCCTGGCTCGACGCGGACTTCGTCGCCGAGCTCGGCGGCCGCACCGAGATGAGCCAGTGGCTGGCGGCCCACGACCTGCCCTATCGCGACAGCCAGGAGAAGGCGTACTCCACCGACGCCAACATCTGGGGCGCCACCCACGAGGCCAAGACCCTCGAGCACCTCGACGTGTCGCTGGAGACCGTCGAGCCGATCATGGGTGTGAAGTTCTGGGACCCCTCCGTGGAGATCCCCACCGAGGACGTCACCGTGCGGTTCGAGCGGGGCCGGCCGGTGGCGATCGACGGCAAGCGGTACGACGACCCGGTCGAGCTGGTCCACCAGGCCAACGCGGTCGGCGGCCGGCACGGGCTGGGCATGTCCGACCAGATCGAGAACCGGATCATCGAGGCCAAGTCGCGCGGCATCTACGAGGCGCCGGGCATGGCGCTGCTCTGGATCGCCTACGAGCGGCTGCTCAACGCGGTGCACAACGAGGACACCGTCGCGAACTACCACAGCGAGGGCCGCAAGCTCGGCCGGCTGCTCTACGAGGGGCGCTGGCTGGACCCGCAGGCGCTGATGATGCGCGAGGCGGTGCAGCGCTGGATCGCGTCCGTCGTGACCGGTGAGGTGACCCTGCGGCTGCGCCGCGGCGAGGACTACACGATCCTGCGCACCGAGGGGGAGAACTTCTCCTACCACCCCGACAAGCTGTCGATGGAGCGCGTCGACGACGCCTGGTTCGGCCCCACCGACCGGATCGGCCAGCTGACCATGCGCAACCTCGACATCGCCGACACCCGCTCGAAGATCGAGGCCTACGCCGGCCAGCCGTTCGACGAGGGCCAGGTGCTGGTCGAGCACGGGCACCTGCTCGGCGCGATCGAGGCCGGTGGCGGCGACGTCATCTCCAGCAACCCCGAGGTCGACAGCGACGTCAGTGACGAGGCGCTCGACCACGCGGCGATGGAGTTCGGGACCGACTGATGCGGGCAGATCGATGAGCGTGAACCACGGCCGCCAGGTCCGGCACCGGGTGTGCGCCCGGGTGCTGCCCGTGAACCCGCGCGGGGAGGTGCTCCTCCTGCACGGCTGGGACCCGGCGGCGCCGGACGCGCCGTACTGGTTCAGCATCGGCGGCGCCGTCGACGAGGGCGAGGACCTGGTCGCCGCCGCGGTCCGCGAGATGCGCGAGGAGACCGGGATCGTCATCCAGCCGACCGAGCTGTCCGGCCCGATCGGGCGCGAGGACGCCGAGTTCGACTGGGGCATCTGGCGGCTGGTCCAGGACCAGACCTACTTCGCCCTGGCGCTCGACCGCGACCCGTCCGACGTACGGTTCGACGGCCTGGAGCCGCTCGAGCGGACCAGCATCGACGCCGCGGCCTGGTGGACGCCGGAGGCGCTCGAGGCCGACGGCACGGCGGCCAACGAGCGGCTACCCGAGCTGATGCGCACCGCGATCCGCACCGTCCGGGAGGCACGTTGACGACCAACGAGGGCAAGCTCTGGGGCGGCCGGTTCGCGGAGGGCCCGTCGCCGGAGCTGGAGGCGCTGTCCCGCTCCACGCACTTCGACTGGCGGCTGGCCCTCTACGACATCGCCGGGTCCCACGCGCACGCGAAGGCGCTCGCCGCCGCGGGTCTGCTGACCGCCGAGGAGGAGGCCGAGCTCCACCGCGGGCTCGACGTCCTGGCCGAGCGGTACCGGGCGGGGGAGCTGCGACCCGACCCGTCCGACGAGGACGTGCACGGGGCGCTGGAGCGGCTGCTCGTCGAGGAGGTCGGCGCGGACATCGGGGGCAAGCTGCGGGCCGGCCGCTCGCGCAACGACCAGATCGCGACGCTGTTCCGGTCCTACCTGCTCGACCAGTCGCTCGCGATCGGCGGCCTGGTGCTCGAGCTCGTGGACACGCTCGCGACCCAGGCCGAGCGGCACCTGGGCGCGGTGATGCCGGGCCGGACCCACCTCCAGCACGCCCAGCCGGTCCTGCTGTCGCACCACCTCCTCGCGCACGCCTGGCCGCTGCTGCGCGACGTGGAACGGCTCGCGGACTGGGGCCGCCGGGTCGAGCGCGACTCGCCGTACGGCTCGGGTGCGCTCGCGGGGCAGACGCTCGGCCTCGACCCGGAGCTGGTCGCCCGGGAGCTGGGGTTCACGGGCTCCACGCCGAACTCGATCGACGGCACGGCGTCCCGCGACTTCGTCGCCGAGTTCGCATTCGTCGCCGCGCAGGTCGGGATCGACGTGAGCCGGCTGGCCGAGGAGGTCATCCTCTGGGCGACGAGAGAGCTCGGGTTCGTCACGCTGCACGACTCGTGGTCGACCGGGTCCAGCATCATGCCGCAGAAGAAGAACCCCGACATCGCCGAGCTGGCGCGCGGCAAGGCGGGGCGGCTGGTCGGCAACCTCACCGGGCTGCTCACCACCCTCAAGGCGCTGCCGCTGGCCTACAACCGCGACCTGCAGGAGGACAAGGAGCCGGTGTTCGACTCCGTCGACACCCTGGCGGTGCTGCTGCCCGCGTTCACCGGGATGGTCGCGACGCTCGAGTTCGACACCGAGCGGATGGCCGAGCTCGCCCCGCAGGGCTTCTCGCTGGCCACCGACGTGGCGGAGTGGCTGGTCCGTGAGGGGGTGCCGTTCCGGGTCGCGCACGAGCTGGCGGGGGCGTGCGTGCGGCGCTGCGAGGAGCTGGGGGTGGAGCTGCACGAGCTGAGCGACGAGCAGCTCGCCGAGATCTCGCCGCACCTGCGCCCCGAGGTCCGGGAGGTCCTCACCGTCGAGGGGTCCGTGTCGTCGCGGAACGGGCGGGGCGGCACCGCGCCGGACGCCGTCCGCGCCCAGCTGGCGGAGCTGCGGACCGCGGTCTCAGGTCACCGTGAGCGCTTCTCCTGAGCTGCGGGACCGGCTGTCCGGTCCGGTCCTCGAGGTGGCGCCGCGGCTGCTCAACGCCGTCGTCCGGCACGGAGAGGTCGCGCTGCGGCTCACGGAGGTGGAGGCGTACGCCGGACCCGACGACCCGGGATCGCACGCGTTCCGCGGGATGACCCGGCGCAACGAGGTGATGTTCGGCCCGGCCGGACGGCTCTACTGCTACTTCACCTACGGGATGCACGTGTGCGCCAACGTCACCGTCGGCCCCGAGGACAGCGCGAGTGCGGTGCTGCTCCGGGCGGGGGAGGTGGTCGCGGGTCACGAGGTGGCCCGCGAGCGCCGGGCCGGGGCGACGGACCGCGATCTGGCCCGTGGTCCGGCCCGTCTCTGCCGCGCCCTGGGCATCGCCCTGACCGACAACGGCACCGACCTCGCCGAGGGCCCGATCACCCTCGAGCTGGGCGAGCCGCCGGCGGAGGTGTCGACCGGTCCGCGCGTGGGTCTGCGCGCCGCCGCGGACCGCCCCTGGCGCTTCTGGATCCCGGGCGACCCGACGGTGTCGGTGTACCGGCGACACCGGCTCGCCCCACCGCCGTGACCCCGAGTTGGGCGTTGCGGGGAGGCCCTGTTAACGTTCTCCTCGTCGCGGCGAGAGCCCCACAACGCCGGCCTGAACGGGCCGTCCGAAGGGGGTCGGATCGCCCGGCACACCGGCCGCTTCGGCCGGCCCGTCGCGAAGTTGACGGGCTCCGAGCAAGTCGGTAAGTTTTTACAGGTTGCCCCGCTACGACCGTGAGAACGGTCGTGCGTGCGCGTCTGATGTTTGAGAACTCAACAGTGTGTTTGATAGTCGACGGATTAGTTTGTGTGCCCTGATCAGTTTTTGGTTTGGGTTTGTTTTTCGGCAGACGATGATTCTGGCTTTGTAGCTGGGG
>Ga0164243_10014200_pt1 | contig 11109 bp, 8 predicted proteins | sample OricompcompostOP_FD_108781 | JGI IMG/M metagenome (GOLD analysis project Ga0164243, IMG submission 108781) | Organic Plus compost microbial communities from Emeryville, California, USA - Original compost - Organic plus compost (OP) | ecosystem: Engineered > Solid waste > Mixed feedstock >... | reverse complement strand
CTTGATCTCCTTGACCTGCGGGGCGAGCGCTGATTGCTCGGGGAAGAGGTCGAAGACGAGGTCGACCTCGCCGGCCTGGAGCGCCGCCAGCGCGGTCTGCGCGTCGGGCACCACCCGGACCGTGAAGGCCGGGATCGACGCCTTCTCGCCCCAGTAGGAGTCGTTGCGGACCAGGTGGAGCTCGCGGCCGCGCTGCCAGTCCTTGAACGAGTAGGGGCCGGTGCCGACGACGACGTCCTGGCCGAAGGCCTTCTGCCCGGCGGACGCCTCCGACACCATCGGGATGCTGGTCATCTCGGCCGGCAACACCGGGTTCTTGCCGTCGGTCAGGATGTCGACGGTCATGTCGTCGACCTTCTTCGCGCCTTCGATCCCCTCGGTGTACGAGGTGCGCTGGGTCTCGAAGTCGGGGTCGATGATGCGCTCGATGCTGTAGACCACGGCGTCGGCGTTGAACGGGCTGCCGTCGTGGAACGACACGCCCGCGTGGAGCACGAACCGCCAGGTGTTGTCGTCGACCTGCTTGTAGCTGTCGGCGAGCTTCGGCTGGATCTGCGAGGAGGTGTCGCGTACCAGCAGGGTCTCGAAGACGTTGTCGGTCACGATCCGCGAGCTGCGGTCGTTGACGAGCTGCGGGTCGAGGGTCGACGGCTCGGTGGCGACGGCGACCACGAGGTCACCGGTCTGCCGGCCGGTGTCGCCCTGGCCGCCACCTCCGCTCCCACAGGCCGTCGTCGAGATGATCAGGGCGCCCGTGGCGACCAGGCTCAGCAGTCTTCTATGGTCCATCGCGTTGACCTCGTTTCGGGGGGTGCGGTCACGGGGCGGAAAGGTCGGTCACAGTGCGGGAAGCGACCAGGTCGTCCTGGTCGGGCGAGCCACCGCCGACGCCGATCGCGCCGACGATCTCGCCACCCTCGAAGATCGGATAGCCGCCGGGGTTGAGGGTGACCCCGCCGGGTAGCACCTCGGTCAGGCTGGCCGCGAAGAGCGGCCGGTCCTGCCAGTTCTTGAGGAGCACGGCCGTCGGCTTCCGGAAAGCCGCGGCCAGCCGCGCCTTGCCCATCGCCATGTAGGGCCCGTGCCATTTGTCGCTGCCGCGGGCGACCAGGATCGGGTGGCCCGCCGGGTCGAGGATCGCGACGGTGACGGCGAGGCCCAGCTCGGCGCCGATCGCCCTGGCCCGGAGTACGTATTCCAACGCGCGGTCGAAGTCGAGTGGCACCCGCGATCCCTTTCGACGGTCGGCAGTGCGATCATGACGGTGAGCGGATTGTCTGACAGACTGACTACCACACGTTCCGCCCTCTACGCGCTGGCGTCAAGAGCCTGGTGGTCTTGGAAACGGCACCGAAACATCTGGTGAGGAGCCTGAGCCGAGCGCTTGACGACCTCGAAAGCACGGGCCTATTGTCTGATCGTAAGACTATCTGACGGTGCACCTGAGGAGCGTGTGATGAGAAACGGCTATCGGGTCGTCGACGTGGACACCCACGTGACGCCCTCCCTGGAGGTCCTGCTGCGCTATGCCGACCGCGCCCTGCTCGACCGCAAGGACGAGCTGAAGCCCTACACGCGCACCATGACGCCGGTGCCCGGCCGGGGCCACCCGACCGAGCCCTACGAGGTGCTCCGGGTCGACCCGCGTCCCTACAAGCGGGTCGCGGGCATGAAGGCGGGTGCGGAAGAGGCCGCCGGCGCCGGCAGCAAGGGTGCGCTCGAGGGTCGCGTGGAAAACCTCGCGAAGGGCAAGCCGCGCGACAACATCCAGCACGACAACTCGGCGGGCCGGCTGCTCGACATGGACATCGAGGGCGTCGACATCAACGTCATCATCCCGGCGCCGTGGGCACCGGGCAGCACGGCGCTCGACCCGGAGCTCTCGCTCGGCCTCTACCGGGCCTACCACGACTACCAGGCCGACTTCTGCTCCGCCGACTCGCGCCGGCTCAAGGGGCTCATCCTCGCTCCCGGCAACGACCCGCAGTGGGCGGCCAAGACGATCCGCGAGCTCGCGGGCGAGCCCTGGGTCGCCGCCGTCTGGCCGCTGCTGCCGGAGGGCCTGCCCGTCGACGACCCGGACCTCGCGCCCATCTTCGAAGCGATGGACGAGGCCAACCTGCCGCTGCTCCACCACAGCTTCTTCTACGAGCCGCCCTACTTCCCCGGCTACCGCGACATCTGGGACAACCCGGTCGTCGCCCGTACCGCCGCGCACGTCTGGGGTGCCCAGCGCCTCATCTCCTACGTGTTGATCAGCGGCATGCTCGACCGCTACCCCAACCTGCGGGTCGGCACCGTCGAGACGGGACACAGCTGGCTCGCCCACTGGATCGTCCGGCTCAACAGCCAGGTCTCCTACGTCAAGGGCGGCGTCCGCGACGACCTCAAGCACCTCCCGCTCGAATACGTGGAGATGGGCAAGATCTTCTGTGCGATCGAGGCACACGAGGGCCCGCAGCTGACCCAGGGCGTGATCGACGTTCTCGGCGAGGACGTGCTGATGTACTCGTCGGACTTCCCCCACCCGGAGTGCATGTTCCCGGAGCACACCGACTACGTGCTCGCCTGGCAGGACAAGATCGGCGAGTCGGCGACCCGCAAGCTGATGGGCGAGAACGCGATCAACTACCTCCGCCTGCTCACCACCCCGTGGGACACGCCCGCCCCCACGGGCTCGGGAAGTTGACCGCCCAGGACGCCGCCGCCACACCACCGAAGGGTTCGATCGCACACGGCTACCGCGGTGCCGTCGCCGCCGGCAGCCCGCCGGCCGCGACGGCGGCCGTCGAGGTGCTCGCCGCGGGCGGCACCGCGATGGACGCCGCCGTCGCGGCGTCGGCGGTGCAGTGCGTGGCCGAGTTTCCGTGGTGCGGGATCGGCGGCGACATGTTCATGCTGGTGCACCGCGACGACCTCGGCGTGGTCGCGCTCAACGGCAGCGGCGCCGCACCGGTCCACACCAGCCCGGAGCTGCTGGCGCTGCCGCAGGTGCCCCGGTTCGGCCCCCTCTCGGTGGCCGTCCCGGGGCTGCCGATGGCCTGGCAGCTCGCGCTCGACCGGTTCGGCACCCGGCCGCTCGCCGAGCTGCTCGGCCCCGCGGTCAAGCTGGCCTACGACGGCGTGCCGGTCGACGCGCGGCTCGGCCGCGCGCTCGACCGGGTCCGGCCCGACCTCGGCGACCACCCGGAGCTGGCCGCGATGCTCGACCGCAACGGGGCGACCCGGGGCGCCCTGTTCACCCAGCCCGACCTCGGGCAGACGCTGGAGGCGCTGGGCCGCTTCGGCGCCGAGTGGTTCTACCGGGGCGACTTCGCCCGGCGGCTCGCCGACCACCTGCGGTCCCGGGGCGGCCTGCTCGCCGAAGACGACCTGGCCCGCCACGACGCGGCCTGGGCGGCGCCGCTCTCGGTCGACTACCGCGGCTACCAGGTCTTCCAGACGCCGCCGGTGTCGCTCGGCGCGGCCATGCTGAGCGAGCTGCGGATCTTCGAGCAGTTCGACCTGACGGGGCTCGGGCCCGACAGCCCGGAGCTGATCGACCTCATGGTCCGGTGCAAGATGGCCGCCTTCGCCGACCTCGCCGAGGGCGACCCGCTCGCCCCGGAGCGGCCCGCCTACTGGCGCGACCGGCTGCGCGAGCTGCCCGCCGCCACGACCGTGCCGGCGGCCGGCGGCACCGACACCACGTGTCTCGCGGTGACCGACGCGTCGGGCATGACGGTCACGATGATCCACAGCCTGTTCAACGCGTTCGGGTCGCGCGAGCTGGTCGAGGGCACCGGCGTGATCCTCAACGACCGGCTCGCCACGCTGCGGATCGGCGACCTGCCGGGGCCGCGCCTGGTCCCCGGTGGCCGCCCGCTGCACACGCTCAACGCCTACGTCGTCAAGCGCCGCGACCGCGTCGTCATCGCCGGCGCCACGCCGGGCGGCCGGGGGCAGGTGCAGACCAACTTCCAGATCCTCGTCAACCTGATCGACCACGGCATGAGCCCGCTGGCCGCCGTGGAACACCCGCGGTGGCTCCACGGCACGCCGCGCCGCTACGCCGACGACACCACCCTCTACGTCGAGGGCGGGCTGCCGGACACCACCGTCGAGCGGCTGGGTGAGCTCGGCCACGACACCCGCATCGCCACCGATCCCGACGACGAAGACCTGTTCGGCAGCGCCACGGTCGTCGGCCACACCCCCTGCGCGGGCCTCTACGCGGTCGCCGACGGCCGGCGTGGCGCCGCCGCCACCGCCTGGTGAGAAGTGAGGACGTCATGCCCGCGACCCACACCGTGATCCGCTACGCCCACGAGCTCGACCGTGGCGACTATCCCTGGCCCACGTTCTCCGCGGCCGAGTTCGCCCGCCGCCACGACCTGGTCCGCGGCTTCATGGCCGACAACGACCTCGACTGCCTGCTCGTCAGCGGCAACTGCGCCCTCTGGGAGCGGGGCTGGGCCAACGTGCGCTGGCTCTCCAACTTCATCGGCACGATGGAGCTCGACGCCTTCGTGATCTTCCCGCGGGAGGGCGAGCCGACGCTGGCCATCCTCGGCCTCAACGCCCGGCTCCCCGACCGCATCGCCCGCTCGGTCATCCCCGACGTCCGGGGCGCCCTCAACACCTCGGTGATCGTGGTCGACCGCCTCCGCGAGCTGGGGCTCGACACCGGGCGTGTCGGCATCGTCCGGCCCGCGCCATGGCTGTCGATCCCGCACGACCACCACGTCGCGCTCCGGGAGGCTTTCCCGCGCGCCGAGTTCCCCGAGTTCTCCGACGAGTTCTGGCAGCTGCGCCTGGTCCTCTCCGACGAGGAGCTCGCCTGTCTCGACGAGGCCGGGCGGATCGGCGACTGCGCGGTGCAGGCCATCGTCGACGGGCTGCGGCCCGGCATGACCGAACACGACCTCTTCCGGATCATCTACGAGACGTTCGCCCGCGAGGGCGGCGAGATCCCCACCATGGTCCTGGCCGCTTCGGAGTCGATGTTCCACCCGGTCAGCGGCTTCCAGCGGCCGCGGCCCATCGACCGGACGATCGAGACCGGCGACGTGCTGCTGCTGGAGCTCGGAGCGCGGGAGAGACACGGGTACGAGGCGCAGACCGGCAAGCCCATCGTCTTCGGCCCGCCCACGCCGGAGTACGCCGACCTCTTCGACGTCATGTTCGCCGCGTACGAGCAGGTCGTCGCCGCCCTGAAGCCCGGCTGCACCGCGCGCGACCTGCGCGCGGCCGGCCAGGTGATCGTCGACCGCGGCTATCAGATCGTCGCGCCGCTGGTGCACGGCGTCTTCAACCCGATCGACGCCGGACCGTTCGTGGGCACGTCGCACCGACCCGACAAAGACGTCGTGCTGCAACCGGGCATGGCGTGCTGCGTCGAGATCCACCCCTGCACGGCCGACGTGCGCAAGGGCGTGTTCATGGGGGACACGTTCGTCATCACCCCCGACGGCGCCCGCTCGGTCAACAAGCTCGCGCCCGTCCTGACCCAGATCTGAACGAAAGGAGGGCACCATGCGCATCGCCGTGCTGATCAAGCAGGTACCGCTCTCGGAGGAGCTTGCCCTCGGGCCGGACGGGCGGCTGCGCCGTGACGGCGTCGCCACCGAGATCAACCCGCACTGCCGCCGCGCGGTGAGCAAGGGCGTGGAGCTGGCCCGGCAGACGGGCGGCACCTGCACCGTGTTCACGATGGGGCCGCCGGCGGCGCAGGCCGTGCTCGTCGAGTCGCTGGCCTGGGGCGCCGACGACGCGGTGCTCGTCTCCGACCCGCGGTTCGCCGGCTCCGACACGCTGGCCACCGCTCGTGCCCTGGCCGCCGCGCTCGCCGCGACCGGGCCGTACCCGCTGGTGTTGACGGGCCGCAACTCCGTCGACGCCGACACCGGGCAGGTCGGGCCGCAGGTCGCGGAGCTGGCCGGCCTGCCGTTTCTCTCGGCCGTGCGGGAGCTGCGCCTCGACGGCGACACGCTCTGGACCCGGTGCGAGCTCGACGAGGGCGCGCGCGAGTCGACCGTCTCGCTGCCGGCGCTGATCGGCTGCGCCGAGCGCCTCTGCGCCCCCGCCAAGGTGCCGGTCGTGGCCGATCCCGAGAGCCTGCGCGGGCGGATCCGCCGGCTCACCGCCGACGACCTCGGGCCGGGCCCGTGGGGCCAGGCCGGGAGCCCGACCTGGGTCGACGGGCTGGAGGCGGTCACCCTTCCCGCCCGGGCCGGCGTCATCGTCGCCGACGACCTCGACGAGCAGGTGAAGCGGATCCTCGACCTGCTCGACCAGCCGACCGGCCACGAGGCCGCACCGGTCGTGCCGCCCGCGCCCGCCACGGTCGCGGTCGGGCCGGTGATCGCCGTCGTCGTGCAGCCCGACCGCCACCAGGTCGCCCGCGAGCTGCTCGGCGAGGCGGCGCGGCTCGCCCGCTCGCGCGGTGGCCGGGTGACCGCGGTGGTCCTCGGGCACGACCCGGCGGTCGACCTCGCGGGCGGCTGGGGAGCCGACCACGTGCTCGTGGTCGACGGCGCGCCCGACGTCGCCGAGCTGGCCGGCGCGCTCGCCGACTGGTGTGCGCCCGCCGCGCCCCGGGTGCTCCTCGCGCCCGGCACGAGCTGGGGCCGGGAGCTCGCGGCGCGGGTCGCCGCCCGCCTCGGCGCCGGGCTGACCGGCGACGCCGTCGCCCTGGAACTGACCGACGCCGACGAGCTGGTCTGCTGGAAGCCGGTGGCCAACGGCAGCGTCCGCGCGGCCGTCCGGGCAAGCTCGGCGACCCAGCTCGCGACCGTCCGCCCCGGCGTGCTGCCGGTGCCCGAGCCCCGACCGTCGCGGCCGACGCCCGTGACCCGGCTCGCCGCGCGGGCCAGCGGGCGGATCAGCCACGGCGCCGTCACGCGCGACGCGGGCGTCGACCGGCTCGCCGCGGCCCGCGTCGTCGTCGGCGTCGGGCGCGGCGTCTCGATCGACGACTACGGGCTGCTCGACGCGTTCGTCACCGCCGTCGGCGGTGAGCTCGCCGCGACCCGGGCGGTGACCGACAACGGCTGGCTGCCTCACGGGCGCCAGGTCGGCATCACCGGCCGCAGCATCGCGCCCGACGTCTACCTGGCGCTGGGCCTGGCCGGCAAGCACAACCACCTGGCCGGCGCCGCCCACGCGGGCCGGATCATCGCGGTCAACACCGACCCGACCGCGCCTGTCTTCGGCGCGGCCGACCTCGGCGTCGTCGCCGACTGGCGCGCGGTCGCGACCGCCCTGGTCGCGAGCCTGGCGGGGGTGACCGTCGATGCCGGGCGGTGAGGGCCCCGACCTGCGCTCGGCGCTGGCGACCCTCGCGGCGGCGGGGGAGCTGGCCGAGGTGACCGGCGAGGTCGACTGGGACCGGGAGCTGGGCACGGTCACCCGCGAGGTGCTGCGCCGCAAGGGCCCCGCCCTGCTGTTCACCAACATCAAGGACTACAACAAGCCCGACGCCCGCTGCCGGCAGGTCGTCACGAGCCTGCTCGCCAGCCAGCGGCGGATCGCGCTGCTGCTCGGGCTCGACCCGGCGATCGACAACCGCTCGCTGGTCGACCACGTCACCCGGACCAACGCCCGGCGCGTGACGCCGACCATTGTGGACAGCGGCCCGGTCCACGACACCGTGGTGCTCGGCGACGACATCGACCTGACCGAGTTCCCGGTGCCGCACTGGCACCACCTCGACGGCGGCCGCTACATCAACACGTTCGGCGCCGTCGTCACGAAGGACCCGACGACGGGCATCGCCAACGCCGGCGTCTACCGCGGGATGATCACCGGGCCGGGCCGGATCTCGATGCTGATGGTGCCGAGCCAGCACTGGGGTCGCCACTGGGCCGAGTACGTCCGCCGGGGCGAGCCGATGCCGGTCGCCTCGGTCTACGGCTGGCACCCGGTCATGGACTTCCTCGCCGGCAGCCCGATCCCGCGCGACGTCTGCGAGTACGACGTCATGGGCGCCTACCTCGGCGAGCCGGTCGAGCTGGTCCGCTGCCGCACCGTCGACCTGGAGGTCCCCGCCTCGGCGGAGCTCGTGGTCGAGGGCTACCTCTCGCCCGACCCGGCCGACTACGAGATGGAAGGCCCGTTCGGCGAGTTCACCGGCTACGTCAGCGACGTGGCGACACCGCGGCCGACCGTCACGGTCACCGCCGTCACCCACCGCGCCGACCCGATCTTCCGGGGCACCCTGGAGGGCTCGCTCCCCGGCGCCTCGGGGGAGAACAGCTACATGTCGTCGGTGCAGCGGGCGGCGATCGCCTGGGCCGCGCTCAACACGGCCGGCGTGCCGGGGATCACCGACGTCGTCGTCCACCCGGTCACCAACGGCACCACGATCGTCGTGCAGATCGACAAGGTCAACGAGGGCCACGCGAAGTGGGTGGCGACGGCGCTCTGGAGCACCGGCGCCGCGCTCTACCGCTACAAGTACGTCATCGTCGTCGACCGGGACGTCGACCCGGGCGACTACTCGGCCATCGACTGGGCGATCGCCTACCGGGTGCGGCCCGGCACCGACGACATCGTCGTCTTCCCCGGCACGTTCGGCTCGCCGATCGACCCGAGCACGCCGCTGGAAGACAGATCGGTCGCCGACCTCGGCGCCGGCCTCTGGAACCGGATGCTCATCGACGCCACGAAGACCTGGCGCTACGCGCCGCAGCCGCAGTGGGGCGGCGCCCGCTTCCCGCCGACCGTGGTGCCGGCGCCCGAAGACCTCGAACGCGTCCACGGCCGCTGGGCCGAGTACGGCTTCACCGGATGGGAGAGCGCGTGATGCGGCTGCGGGACATCGAGACCGGGACCGAGGTCGTCGTGGCGCCGCGGCGGCTGGTCGTCGCCGGCTACACGGGCCGCGACGAGGCGGTGGTGCGGGCACACATCGACGAGCTGGCCGCGGCCGGGATCGCCCCGCCGCCCACGGTCCCGACGTTCTACGAGCTCGACCCGGCCCTGCTGACGACGGCGCCCGACGCGCCGGTCGCCGGGTCGTACACCTCCGGCGAGGTGGAGCCCGTCCTGATCCGGGCCGGCGGCCGCTGGTATCTCGGCGTCGGCTCCGACCACACCGACCGCGACCTGGAGCGCCTCGACATCGCCAAGGCCAAGGCGGCGTGCCCCAAGCCGGTCGGCGGCGAGGTCGTCGCGCTCCCCGGCGGCCCCGGGACCCTCGACTGGGACGGCGTCCAGGTCACGTCCGAAGTGGACGGCCGGCCCTACCAGTCGGGCGAGCTGCGCGCACTGCGGCGCCCGGGCGACCTGTGGCGGCGGACCGTGGAGGTGACCGGCGACAGCGGCGGCGACCTCGCGCTCTTCGGCGGCACGCTGCCCCTGCTCGACGGCCACTTCGTCGCCGGGCGCACGTGGTCGCTGCGGCTCGTGACGCCCGACGGCCACACGCTCGCCCACACCTACCAGACCAGCGACAGGAGTGCATGATGCGCGCCGGAACCGACTATCTCGCCGCGCTGAAGGACGACCGCGCGGTCTACGTCGACGGGGCCCGGGTCGCCGACGTCGCCACCGACCCGGCCTTCGCGCCCATCGCCCACCGGGTGGCCGAGCTCTTCGACCTCGCCGCCGCCCCGGACTCGGGCATGAGCTGCGTCGATCCCACCACGGGCCAGACCACCAACCGGGTGTACGTGGCGCCGCGCAGCCCCGCCGACCTCGCCGCGTTCCGCGAGGCCGTGTTGACGTGGGCGCGGCACCACCACGGTTGGGTGGGCCGCGGCCCGGACCACGTCGGTGCGTTCCTCGCGGCGTTCGCCGCCCACCCCGAGGCGTTCGACAGCGAGGAGCGGCAGTTCGGGGCCAACGTGACCGCCTACCACGAGCGGGTGCAGCGGGAGCAGCGCTACGTCGCGTACGCCATCATCCCGCCGCAGTTCTCGCGGGCCGTGACCGCCCACGCGTGGGACGACGAGATGGTGCAGGTCGGCGTCGTCGCCGAGCGGTCCGACGGCATCGTGGTACGCGGTGCTCAGATGCTCGCCACCGGTGGCGCGGTCGCCGACGAGCTCTTCGTCTCCTGCATCAAGCCGCTCTCGCCCGAAGACCGCGACTTCGCGCTCGGCTTCGCGATCCCGCTCGGCACCGAGGGCCTCCGGCTGCACTGCCGCCACCCCTACGCCCCGGCCGCCAGCAGCGGCTACGACTACCCGCTCTCCACCCGGTACGACGAGACCGACGCCCTCGTGGTCTTCGACGACGTCCTCGTACCGTGGGACCGGGTCTTCGTCTTTCGCGATGTCGCCGGGTTGCGCCGCCAGTTCTTCGCGACCGGGGCACACATGCTCGGCAACTGGCAGGCCCAGCTCCGGTTCACCGTGAAGCTCCAGTTCATCGCCGGCCTCGCCCGCAAGGTCGCCCAGGTCAACGAGATCGACCGCATCCCCGGCGTGGTCGAGAAGCTCGGCGAGCTGGCGAGCATCGCGTCGCTGGTCGAGTCGGCAGTCATCGCCGCCGAACACACCGCCGAGCCGGACGCTGCCGGCCTCTGGCGTCCCGGCGCCCGGGCCCTCTACGGCGCGATGGGGCTGCAGGCCGAGCTCTACCCGCGCGCGCTGGGCATCCTGCGCGAGCTGGCCGGGGGAGGGGTGTTGCAGGTGCCGTCGAGCGTGCGCGACCTGCGGGATCCCGCCGTCCGGGCCGACCTCGACCGCTACGTCCGCTCGCCGAAGGTCGACGCGGAGCAGCGGATCAAGCTCTTCAAGCTCGTCTGGGACGCCGTCGGGAGCGAGTTCGCCGGCCGGCACCAGCAGTACGAGATGTTCTACGCCGGCGCGCCGTTCGTGGCGAAGAACTACGCGTACCAGAACTACGGCTTCGACGGCCCGCTCGCCGACGTCGACGCCTTCCTCGACAGCTACTCCGTCTCGTAAGGAGGCCACCGATGCCCAAGCCGGAGCGGGAGTTCTTCGCCGTCGACGAGGTGCCGTTCACGCCGTGTGCCGGGGAGGTGCCGGCGCTCGTCGAGCGGATCCTGGCCGCCGATCCCGACCGCGGGGTGGCGACCCGGGTCCTGCGGTTCCCACCGGGGACCGACACGACGCCCAACGGCGTGCAGAAGCACGACTTCTGGGAGGAGGTCTACATCGT
>Ga0164243_10014199_pt1 | contig 11109 bp, 9 predicted proteins | sample OricompcompostOP_FD_108781 | JGI IMG/M metagenome (GOLD analysis project Ga0164243, IMG submission 108781) | Organic Plus compost microbial communities from Emeryville, California, USA - Original compost - Organic plus compost (OP) | ecosystem: Engineered > Solid waste > Mixed feedstock >... | reverse complement strand
TCTGAAAGACCAATTGCACATCACGGGGGTCCGCCAGCGGGATGCTGGCTCCGAGCCGCCGGTTGCCGCTGGCAGAACCCGGGTATTCAATCTGACCCGCCGTCGGCGCCACCATGCCTGCCATCAAACGCGCCAAGCTCGTTTTACCGCTGCCGCTCTCGCCGACGATGCCGAGAAATTCTCCTTGTTCGACGTGGGCATTCAACGGTTCCAATATCTGAATAGATCGGCTTGACCGAAACAAACGTGTGGGCCCGGGATAGCTCAGCGCGACGTCACGCAATTGCACGACGGGCGAACGGCTACCGGCTGGCGGGCCATTACGTAGTGCCGCCAGAGCATCTGCGCCATCGGTTTCGTTCACCGGCCAAGCCGGAATATGATCCAGGCACCGGGCGGCACGCCCGTCATCTCGCGAGGACAAGGCAGGACGATGCGTCGCGCACCCCTCCTGACGTATCGGGCAACGCGAGGCAAAACGGCAGCCTTGTATGCGTGCGAAATCTTTCAGCCCGGGCATGAAATCCGGCAGGGCCTGCAGCAGCCGGGTGGATTTCCCCATGCCTGGCGCTGATTCTTTCAAGCTGCGCGTATACGGATGTAATGGCGCATCCAGCACCTGTCGCGCCGAGCCTAGCTCTACCACCTCGCCCGCGTACAACACGGCAATTGCGTCGCAAACATGCGCGGCCAATCGCAAATCGTGCGTCACCAGCACCACCGCCGTCTTGTGCCGCCGTTGTTGTTCAGCCAACACCTGCATGATCTGCGCCTGCGTAATCACATCCAGCGCCGTCGTGGGCTCGTCGGCAAAGATCAATGCAGGATCGCCGCAGAATGCCATCGCAATCAGGATACGCTGGCATTGCCCGCCCGACATCTGATGCGGATAGCGTGACAGCATGGCCTGGGTATCTGTCAAGCCGACCTCCGCCAGCCGCGAGCTGGCATAGTTTTCCCATTGGGCAGCGGGAATGCCCACATGGCGCAAATGCTCGAAAAGCTGCTGGCGTACCGTCAACGCGGGATTCAGGCCCGACAGCGGCTCCTGCGGAATAAAAGCGATTTGCCGCCCCAGCAATGCGCGGCGCTGAGCGGGCTTGATCTGATTGAGATCCTGGCCTTTAAACGTGAGCGTGCCCTGGCTAATACGAAAGCCCGCAGGGATGGTGCCGGCGACCATGCGCCCTATCATGCTTTTTCCGGCGCCGGATTCTCCTACCAGGCCCAGCATCTGCCCCTCGGGAACGCTGAGCGTGATGTCACGCAGCACATCGGCAGGCGCAGTATTGCCGGCGTTGTCCAGCGCAACGTCCACGGTCAAGGTCAAATGGCTCAATTGCAATAAGGACATGGCTTCAATTCCTCGCACGCTGACGCGGATCCAACGCTCGCCGCAGTCCGTCGCTGAGCAGATTGAATCCGAACACAGTGAATACGATGCCAACGACCGGGGCAATCAATGTCCAGATGGCCTCCTGCATCGTGCTGCGGGCATCGGCGATCATGACACCCCAGGCGACCACATCAGCGGGCACAGACAGGCCCACAAAACTCAAGATCGCTTCGACGATGATCGCAATACCGATCTGCAGGCTGAACAAGGTCAGAATCAATGGAACGAGTCCCGGCAGCATTTCCCGCAAGATCACGCGCAGATGGCCGAATCCCATCAATCGCGCGGCGGTGACGTAATCATTGCGGCGGATTTTCAGCGCCTCGGCACGCACGACCCGGCAGAACCGCGTCCAGTCCACCAGAATGATCGAAAGGATCACGTTCCCTACCCCTGTGCCCAAGCCCACCATCAGGATCAGCGACAGTACTACCGGAGGAAAAGACATCCATAGGTCGACCAGATAGCCGATGGCCCGATCCACACGGCCACCGAAATAAGCGGCAATCAGCGCCAGCACGCAGCCGGCCAGCATGGCGCCGGTAGCGGCACACAATCCCACCCATAGTGCGATGCGGGTGCCAAAAATCAATCGCGACAATACACAGCGCCCCAGACTGTCAGTACCTAATGGGAACTGTGCCATGCCGTCGGCAGCCCAGGCCGGAGGCAGCAACGGCGACAACAGATCCTGTTCCAGCGGATCGTTGGGCGCGATGTACGGCGCAAATATCGCGATCAGCACCAGCATCAACACGATTGCCCCGCCGATGGCGGCCTTGGGGGATGCGCGCATTGCCGCCTTTAGCGGAGACAGGCCCGGGCGCCAGGTGCGCGTAGAGATAGGCAAGGTCGACATCAGCTTGTTCTCAGTCGGGGATCAATGACGGCATACAGGCAATCAACGCTGGCGTTGATCAGCAAAATGACGGCGCAAAACACCAGAGAAATCCCTTGAATCAAGGGCAGATCATGGTTGCGAACGGCCTGCACCATCATGTTGCCCAGCCCAGGAAATGAAAAAATCATTTCGATCAGCAATGTGCCACCGAATAGAAAACCGAACTGCACGCCGATGAGCGTCAACGTAGGCAGGAATGCGTTACGCAACATATGGCGCAAGATCACGCGCCATTCCGGCTGGCCGCGCAGCCGGGCAACGGTGACGTACTGTTCGTGGCTGACCTCCAGCAGACTGGCGCGCAATACGCGCACGATCAGCGGACTGAAGCCCAATGCCAACGCGGTAGCCGGCAAAATCAGATGCGACAAGGCATCCAGCCAATGACCAAACTGGCCTCGCAGCAGAAAATCGACGAGCACAAATCCGGTCGGCCCCGCGGCAACGACATCAGAACTGAAACGCCCTGAAAACGGCAGTACCGGCCAATACACGCCGAATCCCAGCATCAAAAAAATGCCCCATAGAAAACCTGGGATGGAGATCAACAGCACCAGCGCTGCGTCGGCCACCAGTTCGCCGCGACGATCGTGCAGCACATACAGCAACAGCCCACCCGGCACGCTGATCAGTAACGCCAGGAACAGCGCCACAAACGACAGCTCCAACGTGGCGGGCAAGGTATGGGCAATAAGTTGCGTGACCGGAACGCCGGAACTGATGGAGCGGCCCAGATCGCCCTGCAATACCTGCCCCAGCCAGATGCCATACTGCACGAGCAGCGATCGATCCAATCCCATCGTGTGGCGCAACGCCTCGACTTCGGCATTCGTCGCATTCGGCGGCAGCATCATGCCCAACGGATCGGCGGGCAGCAGACGCAACACGATGAACACGACGATCGACAAGGCCAGCATGGTAGGCACCGCCACCATGAGCCGTCGAGTGAAATGGGACACCAACGCAGCCAGCATCACTTGCTCCAGCGGTATTCGGCGGGCAGGATGTAGGCGGTCTGGTAAACCTTGACGTCGAGGTTTTTCTTGTAGGCGATAGTCGCCACCGACTGCAGCAACGGCAGGCTCCAGGCGTGTTCGGTGGACTCGCGTGCCAGGGCTTGATAGCCTTCGAAACGCTTGGCGGGGTCGCTCAAAGCAGCCAGATCATCAATCGTCTTGGCCAACGCGGGCTCTTTCCAGGTAGAGAATCGCAGGCGAGGATCGAGGATCTTGCCTGCGAAGATCTCGGGGTCGCCGGTCGCATTGGCCCAGCTATACAGCATGACACCGGGCACCTTGGACGAATGGCTCAGCTCCAGATATTTCGCCAGCGTGATTTCCTGCAAGTCGGCCTGCACACCGATCTGCGACCACATCTGCACGATGGCCCGGGCCATTTCGTAGTCGCTCGGAAAGGCGTTGTTCGTCGAGAGGAACTGGATTTTCAGGGGCTTGTCGGGACCGTAGCCTGCCTTGGCAAGCTCTTCTTGAGCCGCCTTCTTGTCGAATTTGAACTCGTAACCCGGCACATCGCCAGGCGATCCCGGGGTGGCCAATACCGAGATGGGTTTGGCCACGTTGCCGTAAAACGCCTTGGAAATGGCTTGTTTATTGATCGCCATGTGCAGCGCGCGCCGCACATGTTCATTCTGAAACGCCTCTACGTAGCTGGGCATCTGCAGAATGAAAATCTCGCTATAGGGATAGATCTTGGCAGTGAGGTTGGCGTTCTTTGCCAGACGATTCACTTCGCGCAACGGGATCTGCACCGATACGTCCGCCCTGCCCGATTCCAGCATGGCTACGCGGGCCGAGGCGTCCGGCACAAATTCGAACACGACACGCTTGATAGCAGGCTTGGGACCCCAATACTTGTCATAGGCCTCGAGAATCACCCGCGAGCCACGCTCGTAGCGCACGATCTTGTACGGCCCGGCGCCGATGGGATTCGCCTGGAAACCGTCTTCGCCGACACGCTCGATGTAGGCCTTGGGCAGGATGTACGAGGTCAGGAATCCCAGGTAATTCGGCGCGGTGGGGGTCGGCGTCGTAAAGACCATCGTGGCCTCGGTCGGACTGCTGACCTCGATGTCTTTCAATGAACCAAAGAACCCATTGATCGCGAGCTTTTTGTCTTTCTTGGGCCGGTCAAAAAAGCTGTACTTGAAGTCCTCGGTCGTGAGCTTGCTGCCGTCATGGAAAGTCACGCCGTCGCGCAGTTCGACCGTCAGCCGCGTGTTCTTGTCATCCGCCCATTTCCAGCTTTTGATCAACGAGGGCTGCAGCTTCAGATCGCCATCGATGAACAGCGGCGAATCAAACACCGCCTTGTACACCGATTGCCCTGCCGGAAACGTCACCGCGGTCGGGTCCCAGGATGGCACGTCGACGGGGTAGACGATTTTTAGTTCTTCTTCGGCCGCAGGCGATTGGGCTTGGGCCGCGGTCCCCGCCAGGCTGGCACAGGTGATGAACAAACAGGATACCAGGGACCTGGCGGACCATCTTACCAACCTCGCGATACTCATACGGCCTCCGATGCCGGAATGATTTCGGGAGCCCCAATCTGGGCATGGAAAAGAATATATTGTTTTGAATTTAAGCACGATTAGTTGAGCTTTAAACTAATTATTTACCCTAACTTCATCTACTTATGATCACCAAAAGAGTATATTGATAAGACAAACAGAGGCGTGACGATGGGACAATTACTCGAACGATTGAATTGGGATACTGCCTCGGGGCAGATCCTCGATGCCGACCGGCGCTACGTCATGATGCGAGCGGATGTACTGATGGGCCTGTTCAGCGCCCTGCCCGCAACCGACCGGCAACGGGCCTTCGAGAGCCTGCGAGCGTCGGTTCGGAACCACGGAGGCGCGTCAGCGCGTGCTTATCAGGCGAGCGGGACGGCAGACACCGGGGCTTTCTTGCAGGTCATGGCAGAATCTGCTGCAGATCTAGGCTGGGGCGTGTGGCGCTTTGATTGGAAACCTGCACAGGCGCTCACCTTGACCGTACGCAATAGCCCGTTCGCCAGTGCCGCCGGGTCGAACGATGCGCCAGTCTGCCACGCCATTGCGGGTATGCTCGAGGCCGTGACGGCGCTCGTGCTGGGCAAAGCCGCAAGCGTGCATGAAACGCAGTGTGCGTGCATGGGGGCGTCACATTGCGTCTTTCAGGTACAAGCCGATTAAGGACGTCTAAGCTCTGCTGCCTTTTGCGCTTTCCTGACGGGGTGTGGCCTGGTGTAAAAATGACAGTGGACATGACGACAACAACACATAGCAAAACCACGCGCAAACCCAACCTGCGCGAACGCGTCTACAGCATTGTGCGAGAGCGCATCCAGATGGGACAGATCCGTCTGGAAGACCGTCTCGTTGACCATGACATTGCCTGCGAGCTGCATGTCTCGCGCATGCCTGTGCGCGAGGCTCTCATGCAATTGACCAGCGAGGGTCTGCTCGAAGGCACCGCGCGCGGATTTGTGCTGCGCCGTTATACGCTTGCACAGATGAACGAGATCTTTGAAATCCGCACGTTGCTGGAGCCCCCAGCAGCGGCCTCGGCCTCGCTGCATGCCCAGCCTAAAGGCCTGGCGGAAATGGGCGCGTCATTAGAAAAGGCGCAACATGCCCACCAGAGCGGCGATATCGATGAGTTCATGCGCGATAACGCGCGTTTTCGATGGGCCTGGCTGACCATGGTGCCCAATCGCCAATTGGCCGACGCCATCTCGCGCTATATCGACCACGTCCAGGTGGTGCGCCTGATGACGATGGACGATTCCGATGTGCGCGACCTCATTCTGGATGGCATGCACGGGTTGTATCAAGCATTCCTGTCCGGCGATGCGGAATTGGTGCGTGCCCGCATGCTGACGCATGCACGTGCGGCGGCCGCCTGCTATTACAGCGCCTATCAGCAGCGTTTAGAACACGGCAGTTGAGGCGGCCGCTGCCTGCGACGCTTGCAACTCTGCCGGCAGATACTCTTTCATAATGTCGATAAACCTGCGCAGCCTGGCAGGCTGCAAACGTGAAGGCGCATAAATCAAATGCACGGGCAGCGGCTCGGCCATCCATTCGGGAACGAGGTGAACGAGCTTGCCTGCGGCTAGATCCTGCACCAACGCCCAGGACGAAGCCGCCCCTGCGCCCAACCCTAACCGCATCGCCTTTGCTATCGCGTACAGACCGTCCGTCGACAGCCGAGGCGCGATTTCCACACGGACGCGTTCGCCCGTTTGGCGGTGGATCAACTCAATATCTTCGCGGTAGAACGTACGCAACGCTACCCATGGCAGATCCGTCAGTTCGCTGGGGTGCTCAGGCACGGGGCGCCCTTGCAATAACGCCGGCGCGCACGCGACCAGACGCGGGACTTCTCCCAGCTTGATGGCGACCAGCGACGGGTCTGGCACTTGCCCTACCCGAATCGCGCAATCGATGTTCTCGCCAATGAAGTCGGGCAGGCGGTCATGCAGCAGCCATTCGACCCGCATGTCGGGATAGCGGCTCAGATAGTCGGCCAACGGCTCGATGAACTGGTCCTGGCCAAATGCATGCGGCGCCACGACGCGTAACGTGCCGGCGGGTTGCTGGCTCGCGCCATGCACATCGCCTTCCAGCGTCTGCCAGGATTTCAGCAGATCCAGCCCCCGCTCGTAACATCGCTGCCCTTCCTCTGTCAGGCTCATCGCATGGGTAGACCGCTGAATCAACTGGACGCCAAATGCGCGTTCCAGCGCCTGCAGACGGCGGCTCACCGTGGGCTGTGTCGCGCTCATTTGGGCCGCCGCCGCAGATAGACTGCCCGCCTCGACAATGCGGACGAACGTTTCCAGCAGCTGGAAGCGGTCTGCGCTGAATATAGGTTCTTTCATACGCGCATCGTATAACCGTTCTGCTATTTACGCCACTACCAATACGTACCGTGCAAGTCCACAATGCCGCCATGCCCTCGAATCGGGTGCTCACACGGAAAATTCATCATGTCGGCCACTACCAGCCATTCCATTTCTTCTCCTGCCCAAACGGGCCTGTCGAGCGGCCGCGTGCTGTTGCTCGCGACGGGTGCGGGGCTCGCAGTCGCCTCGCTGTACTACAACCAGCCTATGCTGGGGATTCTGGGCAAGGACTTTGGCGCGGACGATGCCGCGCTGGGTTGGATTCCGGCCCTGACGCAATTGGGCTATGCGGTGGGGATCCTGCTGCTGGCCCCTCTGGGCGATCGTTATGACCGCAAACGCATCATGCTGGGCAAAGTCGTGGCATTGGCCGTGGCACTGTTGCTCGCGGGATTCGCACCGGGTATGGGGATTTTGCTCGCGACCAGTTTCGCTGTCGGCCTGGCCGCTACGCTCGCTCAGGACATCGTGCCTGCCGCTGCGACGCTGGCGCCGGCAGAACACCGAGGCCGTATCGTCGGTTCGGTCATGACAGGCCTGCTCTTGGGTATCTTGTTATCCCGAGTCGTCAGCGGACTGGTTGCCGAGCAATTTGGCTGGCGCGCCATGTTCATGGCCGCGGCGGTCGCCATCGTCGCGCTGGGCGCCGCATTATCGCGGGGGTTGCCCAGCTTTGCGCCTACCACCTCCCTGCCCTATGGCGCGTTGCTGGGTTCACTCGGCGTATTGTGGCGCCAGTATCGAGAGCTGCGCCGCGCCGTGTTCGCACAGGGCTTGTTGTCGCTGGCCTTCAGCGCGTTCTGGTCAACCTTGGCCGTCATGTTGCATGCGGCGCCTTTTCATCTGGGGGCGGGAGCGGCAGGCGCGTTCGGCCTGGCTGGAGCCGCCGGCGCCTTGGCTGCCCCCTTGGCAGGACGAGCTGCAGACCGGCACGGCCCGGCCGCCGTGAGCCGCCGTGGAGCGTTGCTGGCAGCCGTGGCGTTTGCGTTGATGGCTGTTGTTCCGATGTTGCCTACGGAAGCCGCGCTGGCCTTGATTGCAGTGAGCACGATCGGTTTTGACCTGGGCATCCAGATGTCATTGATCGCGCATCAAAGCCTGGTCTATAGCCTGGATCCCGCTGCACGCAGCCGATTGAACGCCGTATTGATGGTCGGTATGTTCATCGGCATGGCCGCTGGAGGCGCCTTGGGCAGCGTAGCCTTGGCCCATTATGGCTGGCTCGGAGTCGTCGTATTGGCGACGGTCGCCTCGTTGGGAGCGCTGGCGCTGAGGCTGAGACGGACGGGCGCCTTGGCTGCTGCACAAGCGTGACCGTCGGGCTGTTCCGATAGTGGCAGAGCCACGGCGTCTACGCGCCGTGGCTCCCGATATCCCACGGCACAGGACTTGCTGTACGGGATGATGTGCCGCGATCTTGCGCCACATCATCACTTGGAGAAATTCATGGCTGAGAAAACCCTGCAAGACTTGTTCGTGCATGAGCTATCCGATATCTACAATGCCGAAAAGCAGCTCACCAAAGCCCTGCCGAAACTGGCCCGCGCGGCCGAGGACCCCGACCTCGCCAAGGCCTTTACCAGTCACCTCGAGGAAACCCAAGGCCAGGTCGAGCGTATCGACCAGATTGTCGAAGTCCTGGGCATACGCCTCAAACGCATCAAATGCGCTGCGATGGAGGGTCTGGTCGAAGAAGGCAAAGACATCATTGACGAACTGAAAAAAGGCCCGGTCCTGGATGCGGCCCTGATTGGCGCTGCGCAGAAAGTCGAACACTACGAGATCGCCAGCTACGGGACGCTATGTACCTTTGCCGACCAGTTGGGGCACAAAGAAGCAGTGAAACTCCTGAAGGAGACACTGGCCGAAGAAAAAGGCGCCGATGAAAAACTCAATACGCTGGCGCTGCGTCGCGCCAATGAAAAAGCCGCACAAAAAAGTGCGGCTTGAATGAGATCGGCCAAGTCGACACGCCACTAAAAAATCATTGACGGGACCCGGGGCATCCGGGTCCCATCGATTTTCGGTTTCGTTGACCTGGCCTCGGGTTCGGCGCTTAGTTGCTACTGGCTACTCAAGTTCTCGCGTACGTGTTCCAGCCGAATACGCGTCCGCTTTACCGCCGCGTAGACTTCGACATCAGACACGCCGTGATCACTGCGCCGACTACGGCGGCCACCGCAATGGATTCCCACGCATGGCGATGCGCGCAACGATCTGCTGCCCGGGAAAAATGCCGTATTCCTGCGCCCGCGGCATCCTGCCAATCTGAGGCACGTGAGCTGGCCGCATCCCATTGGCGTTTCAAACGATCGCGTCCGGCTTCGACGTCCGCGCCACCAAATGCTGCAGTACGGCGCAGCAGCTCTTCGGTGCTGTGCACCAATCTGCTCAGGGTGCCACTGTCATGGTCGCGGGTGTCGTCACTGTGATGCTGCTTATGCATATCGCCTCCTATCCATCTGTGCACGCGCAGAATGCGGTGCCTGGCCCTATGCGCCGCAAGTCCCGTGCCGGGAATTTGCTCGCGCGCGGCACGAACGGCTCAGCCCGCCCACCATTGTTTCAGCGTAGCGCGCAATGCAGCGCCACCCGCCGGATCTTTTCGCAAAGCCTGCATATACGCGCCAAACTGCTTGGCGGTAATGTGCGGCGGCATGGGCGGCACCTCGGGGTCTGTCATGAGCTCCAGCACCACAGGCCGGTCTGCGGCAAATGCGCGATCCAGCGCCGACGGGACGTCCTCGCTATCCGTCACCCGCACGCCTTCCAGGCCCAGAAGCTTGCCATACTCCGCATACGAGAACGGTGGCAATCGCTGCGAGTCGCGGAACCGCGGGTCGCCGCCCATGACGCGCTGCTCCCACGTGACCAGATTCAGATCGCCGTTGTTGAGCACCAGCACCACAAACCGCGGATCGGCCCAATCGCGCCAACGATCTGCAACGGTAATCAGCGTATTGATGCCATTCATTTGCATCGCCCCATCACCGACCAAGGCGACAACGGGACGTTTGGGCCAGGCCAGCTTGCCCGCCAACGCATAAGGCACGGCGCACCCCATGGTCGCCAGCCCGCCCGATATCGACGCCAGCATGCCGGGGCGAACGTCGACATCGCGCGCATACCAATTGGCCGCCGAGCCCGAATCGCAGGTCACGATACTGTCATCAGGCAAGCGTTTCGACAGTTCCAGAAACGGCAATTGCGGATTGATCAATTCACCTCGCGTCTGCGCTCGTGCGGCCACTACCTCGCGCCAGCGTGCGACTTCTTTTTCGATATCGTGACGCCAGTCCAGATCGGTTTTTTGCTCCAGCAGCGGCAATAGCGCAGCCAGGGTTTGTTTCGCATCCCCAGCCAGGCCAACTTCGATCGGATAACGCAGGCCTAGCGCTCGGCCGTCGCGATCGATCTGCACGCCAGCCGCCTGCCCTTCGGGCGGTAAAAATTCCGTGTAGGGAAAAGTTGTACCGACCATTAGCAAGGTGTCGCAATCCTGCATCAGTCTCCAGCTGGGCACGGTGCCCAGCAACCCGATACTGCCCGTGACATAGGGCAAGCGATCCGACAGCACCGCTTTGCCGAGCAGCGCCTTGGCCACGCCGGCTCCGAGCCGTTCGGCGACCTGGGCGAGTTCATCCGATGCCCCCAAAGCCCCGGCGCCGGCGAGGATCGCCACCTTGCGTCCGCGGTTCAATACCGACGCGGCATTATGCAAGGCGTCCTCGCCAGGCACGTGCGAATGCGACACTGCCCCGATACCGGTATGCATCATGCCGTGCTGCTGCGGCGGATTCGGCACCGCGGGCAGATCCTGCACATCGTTCGGGATCACGATGCAGGTGACTGCCCGCCGCTCCAGCGCGATCCGCATCGCGCGGTCGACCAGATGGCGCGC
>Ga0164243_10014198_pt1 | contig 11110 bp, 14 predicted proteins | sample OricompcompostOP_FD_108781 | JGI IMG/M metagenome (GOLD analysis project Ga0164243, IMG submission 108781) | Organic Plus compost microbial communities from Emeryville, California, USA - Original compost - Organic plus compost (OP) | ecosystem: Engineered > Solid waste > Mixed feedstock >... | reverse complement strand
GACCGCCTGACCCGAACCCCGTTGCCGTCTGCAACCATGCCTGCCACCACCAACCGGCACCAGCACCTCACCCGGCCCCCCCAGCCGGGATACTCCCTGACGTTTTGGCCCTCGAAAGTCGATTTTTGGGGCCACAACGTCAGGGAGTAGCCAAGATGACCGGTTTGTGCCGGGCGGCCGGTGGTGGGTCGCAAGGGTTCAGGAGGCACGGATGACAGACGCAGCGGTTGCGGGCGAGCGGGTGCTGCCGGAGTGGGCGCGCGGCAACACCCACCGGGGCGGGCCACAGTTCGGCGAGCTCGTCGAGCAGCTCCGCACGGTCATGGACGCCTTCCGGTACGTCGACCCGAGCGACGAGCTGACCCGGGAGCTGATCGACGATCTCGGCAAGGTCGCCTCCCGGATGCAGGCGAACGCCGTGCCGGTCGAGAAGGCGGCGACCGACACACGCAAGGACCTGCCGGCCCGCGGAAACCCCGCCCTCCCGCCCTTCACGATCCTCGAGCTCGGACCGGCCGGCGTGGTCGCGGAGGTGACCTTCCGCGCGTTCCACCTGGGCCGCAACGCCGCTCACGGTGGCAATGTGTCGCTGCTCTTCGACGAGCTCGCCGGCTCGGCGGTCATGCAGCGGGTCACCCGCGGCTTCCCGCGGACCGCGTTCATCAAGGTCGACTACCGCGCACTCACGCCGGTCGGCGTCACGCTGCGCGCCCGCGTCTGGGTGGAGCGCATCGAGGGTCGCAAGCTCGTGGTGCGCGGCACCCTCGACGACGGTGACACGCGTTGCGCAGAGATGGACGCGCTCTTCATCGAGGTCGTGAACCCGGAGGGCTGATCACCCGCGTCGACCGCGGGCGGTTGTGCTCACTCCCGTGTCGGGCACAGGCAGAAGGGGTGGCCGTCGGGGTCGATCATGACCCGCCACTCGCTGCCGCCGGGCTGCTCTTCGGCCTGCGTGGCACCGAGCGCCATCGCGTGGGCGACGCCGGCCTCGATGTCGGAGACCCGGAAGTCGAGGTGGTATTGCTGCGGGTGCTCCTGGCCGGGCCACTGGGGTCGCGCATAGTCGGCGGCCGTCTGGAAGTTGAAGGTGGCGTCGCCGTATTCCATCTGGGCGTAGCCGTATTCGGGGTATTCGCCGGTGACCTCACCCCCGGTGAGGTCGGCGTAGAAGCGGGCGAGGCGGCCGGCGTTGGAGCAGTCGATGGTGAAGGCGATCAGCGAGGTCACGGGAGTGGTCATGTCACCACTGTGCCTCAACCGCCCGACACCGCGCGCGCCTCAATGGTGATCCGCGACCCCTGGCTCCACAGCGCTCATGACACCGGTCTCGGGAGTGCCGCCAGCCCGGCCGTAGCGCAGGTGCACCGTGCCCCGCGGACCGGCCTCGGGTGGCTGGAGGAGCGTGAGGTTCGTGGGCACCTCGCCGCCATCGAAGACCTTCTTGCCCACCCCGAGGACGATGGGGTGGATCCACAGGTCGAGGCGGTCGAAGGGCGACTCGCGCAGCAGCGTCTGCACCAGGTTGAGGCTGCCGACCACCTTGATGTGCTCGTGGCGCTCGCGCACCTCCCGCACCGCCGATGGCAGGTCGGCGCCCAGGTGCCCGGAGCCGGCCCAGGACAGGTCGGGCCGGCCGCGCGAGGCGACGTACTTGGGCACCCGGTTGAAGAGGTCGGCGAAGTCACCCTGCTGGTGCGGCCAGTAGCCCGCGAAGATCTCGTAGGTGCGGCGGCCGAGCAGCAGCGCGTCGGTGCCCGCGTAAGCGGCCGCGATCTGCGCCCCGGCCACCTCGTCCATCAAGGGCGCCTGCCAGCCGCCGAACGGGAAGCCGATCGGGTCCTCGTCGGGCGCGCCGGGCGCCTGCCCGACCAGGTCGAGGGTGGCAAAGAGCTCGAGGTCGATGAGGCCAGCCATGGTGCGCTCCCGGTTCGTTGTCGCGGTCGTGGGATAGACCGCCGAAGGCGACGGAAATCATCGCCGCCCCGCCCGGCCCCCAACCGGCCACCGGCGATCGGCGAAAGCTAGGGACGCAGGGCCCCGCTGAGCGAGGTCAACGTCTCCTCGACGACGCGATAGAAGGCCCAGCGCCCGCGTTGCTCCCGGGTCACGATGCCGGCGTCGACCAACTGCTTCATGTGGTGTGACACGGTCGGCTGGGCGAGGCCGACGGGCTCGACGAGGTCGCAGATGCAGGCCTCCCGCGAGGGCTGCGCGGCGATCAGCGACAGGAGGCGCACCCGGGTGGGGTCGCCGAGGGCCTTGAACATGCGGGCCAGGCGCTCGGCGTCCTCGACCTCGAGCGCGCCGCCGGTGACCGAGGAACAGCAGGCCTCGACAGCGTCGGCGAGCGGCAGCGACTGGGGCATGGCGCCATCGTAGCGCTCCCATTGACAAACGTCGATAGATCGAAGACGATCGATGCATCGATGAACGTCTCTAGGTCAGGAGCCGACCATGACCGATGCCGACGACCTGCGCGAGGAAGTCCGCAGTCGCTACGCCGCCGCCGCGAGCTCGGTGGCGAACGGAAGCAGCAACCGTGAGCTCAACGACGCCCTGCAGCTCGTCGACGCCGAGCCCTCGTCGTGCTGCGGGGCCGGGTCCCCGCGCGGTGACGAGCCCTCGTGCGGTGACGGGTCCTCGCACGTCGACACGGAGTCCTCCTGCTGCGGCGGCACCGCCCCCGTCGACGCATCCTTCGGCGCGGCGCTCTACAGCGCCACCGAGCAGGGCGAGCTGCCGGCCGACGCGGTCGCGGCCAGCCTGGGCTGCGGCAATCCCACCGCGGTGGCCGCGCTCCGGCCGGGCGAGCGCGTGCTCGACCTGGGCTCGGGAGGAGGGATCGACGTACTGCTGTCGGCTCGCCGGGTCGGCGACTCGGGCTTCGCCTACGGCGTCGACATGACCGCGGAGATGCTCGAGCTGGCCCGCGCCAACGCGGCGAAGGCCGGGGTGACCAACGTGGAGTTCCTCCAGGGCACCATCGAGGACGTGCCGCTCCCGGACGCCGCGGTCGACGTGGTGATCTCCAACTGCGTCATCAACCTGTCGGTCGACAAGCCGAAGGTGCTTGCCGAGATCCACCGCGTGCTGGTGCCCGGCGGGCGGATCGGCATCTCCGACGTGGTCGCCGAGGACCACCTCTCCCCCGCCGACCGGGCCGCCCGCGGCTCGTACGTCGGCTGCGTCGCCGGCGCCCTCTCCCGGCGCGAGTATCTCGACGGCCTCACCCAGGCCGGCTTCGTCGACGCCGAGGTCGAGTTCACCCACGAGGCCGTGCCGGGGATGCACGGTGCCATCATCCGCGCCACCAAGCCCGAGCCCACCGCCGGGCCCAGCGCATGAGCGCTACCACCGCGGCCGCGCCCACGGGCCGGCTCACCGCGCTCGACAGGTATCTGCCGGTGTGGATCGGCCTGGCGATGGCGACCGGGCTGCTGCTCGGTCGCGGCGCGCCCGGCTTCGCCGACGCCCTCCAGGCGGTCACGATCGGATCGGTCTCGCTGCCGATCGCGATCGGGCTGCTGGTGATGATGTATCCGGTGCTGGCGAAGGTCCGCTACGACGAGGTCGGCCACGTCGCCCGGGACGGCCGGACCATGGTGCTCTCACTCGTGCTCAACTGGCTGGTCGGGCCCGCCGTGATGTTCGCGCTGGCGTGGGTCTTCCTGCCGGACCTGCCCGCCTATCGCACCGGCCTGATCATCGTCGGTCTGGCGCGCTGCATCGCGATGGTCGTCATCTGGAACGACCTCGCCTGCGGCGACCGCGAGGCCGCGGCGGTGCTGGTCGCCCTGAACTCGCTCTTCCAGGTCGTCGCCTTCGGCCTGCTGGGCTGGTTCTACCTCGACCTGCTCCCCGGCTGGCTCGGCCTCTCCACCGACGGCCTGGACACCTCGCCCGGCCAGATCGCGGGCAGCGTGCTGGTCTTCCTCGGCATCCCGCTGCTGGCCGGCTACCTCAGCCGCCGTGTCGGCGAGGCGTCCGTCGGTCGCGAGCGCTACGAGCAGGGCTTCCTGCCGAGAATCGGGCCGTGGGCGCTCTACGGGCTGCTCTTCACCATCGTCGTGCTCTTCGCGCTGCAGGGCGAGTCGATCACCAGTCGCCCGCTCGACGTCGCCCGGATCGCCGTGCCGCTGCTGCTCTACTTCGCGCTCATGTGGGGCCTGTCGATGCTCCTCGCCCACCGGGTCGGCCTGACCTACGAGCGTGCGACCAGCGTCGCCTTCACCGCCGCGGGCAACAACTTCGAGCTGGCGATCGCAGTCACCATCGCCGTCTTCGGTGCCGCCAGCGGGCAGGCGCTCGCCGGCGTGGTCGGTCCGCTGATCGAGGTGCCCGTCCTCGTCGGGCTGGTCTACGTGAGCCTGTGGAGCCGCCGCTTCTTCCGCCGCCCCGCTGCCGGGGCCGCGCCATGACCGAGACCACGAACTCGTCGGGCGGCGTGCCCCGGGTGGTCTTCGCCTGCCGGGCCAACGGCGGTCGCTCCGTCGCCTCGCGGCTGCTGACCGAGCACTACGCCGGCGGTCGCGTAGTGGCGCTGTCGGCCGGGACGGAACCGGGCGAGCACATCCATCCCGAGGTCGCCCGGGTGTTGGAGAGCCTCGGCCTCGACACCTCCCGTGAGCAGCCGACCCTGCTCACCGCGGAGCTGATCGCGACCAGCGACCTGGCCATCACCCAAGGCTGCGGCGAGGCGTGCCCCTACGTGCCGGGCGCCCGCTACCGCGACTGGCCGCTGGCCGACCCGAAGGGACGCGACGAGGCCGCCGTGCGCGCGATCATCGCCGACATCGACAGCCGGGTGCGTGACCTCCTGGTCGAGCTGGTGCCCGACCTCGACCTCCCGCCGTCGGTCTTCGCGGCCCCCTGACCCGCCGACGTACGCCGGCCCGCCGTCGTACGCCGGCCCGGCCGACCACCCGGCAGCCGTCGGGCCGTGCCGCGATCAGGACACTTCTTGAGCGCGGCTGTAACGCGTGAGCACGCCGATGACAGGTAGCCGATGACAACTGTCGATCCCAAGGAGTCACACGATGCAGAAGACCGCACGCTTCACCGCGGCCGTCGCCGGCCTCACCCTGTCCTTCGGCGCGCTGATGGGCCCGGCCGCGAACGCTGCCGACGAGGTGCCCGCGGACCCGTGCGCCAAGCAGGCCGCCCAGCTCGAGAAGGCCGAGGAAGCGCTGGCCCGGGTGACCGCTGTCTTCGAGAAGAAGCAGGACAAGGTCAAGAAGGCCAAGAAGGAGGTCAAGCAGGCGGACAAGGCCAACGAGCGCAGCAAGGCCAAGGACGCGCTGGCCAAGGCCAAGGAGAAGAAGCAGAAGGCCAAGAAGGCGAAGAAGGCCCAGCTGCAGCGGGTCGCCAAGGCCACCGAGCGCCTCGAGAAGTGCGAGGCCGCCCAGGAGACGCCGGAGACCCCCGCCCCGGCTGCCTGAACCGACATCCGCTGAGGGGTGTCACCCGGGCGGTGGCGGCGGACTTCCCCTGACCGCCGCCATCGCCGACCCGGGGCACTCGGCCCGGTGTCCGCTGGGCCACCGCCTAGGGCGAGTCAGAGCCCTGGGCTCTCCTTCAACCGGCGAGGAAGCTGCGCCTGCTGCTGATCGAGCCGCCGCAGGCCGCGATGCCGCGCCACTCTCAGGGCTACGGAGCTGATGCCCAGCACCTCGGCGGCCGTGCGGGTGTCGAGGCCGAGTACGTCGACGAGCCCGATCGCGTCACGCTCGCGCGGAGAGAGCGGCGCCAGCACCGACCGCACCCAGTCCAGCCGCTCGTGGTCCGACGCATGGTCCTCGACCGGCGCGGTCGCCGGCGCGAGATCCTCGGGCGCCTGCGGCGTGGTCGCCCGCCGCTCGGCGGTGCGCTTCGCGTTGGCCCCGATCCGCCGGGCGATGCCGAAGAGCCACCCGGCGAAGTCGCTCGACGTGCCCCGGAAGCCGCCGACCTTGGCCGCCGCGACGAACCACGCCTCGCTGGCGACGTCCTCGGCCGCCATCACGCTGTCCCCCGTCGGCCGCAGCTGCAGCCAGGCCAGCAGGCGCCCGGCGTGCTGGCCGTAGAGCTCACGCCACGCCTCGGGGTCGCCCTCCTTGGCTCGGGCGATCAGCTCGTCGTCAGCCATCGTCGCCGTCGCCGGTCGGGGGCTGCCCGAACCGCCGGTGGGAAGCGGCCTCCTCGGGCACCTCGCCGTCGAACGGCCGCTGCGGCTTCGCCGGCTTCGATATGGGTGGCTCCGACCTGGATGAGTCCGAGCTGGGGGACTCTGCCTTCGGTGGTTCGGACCTGGGCGATTCTGGTCTGGGCGACTCGGGCTTGGGCGACTCCGGCTTCACCGGCTTGGGCCGGGGCGGCTTGTCAGGCTTGCCCGCCTGGTCCGACCGACCGGGGCTGTCCGGCCGGTTGGCCTCGGCCCGCTTCTCGCCCTTCGACTTGCCCTGCGCGTCGCGGGGCCCCTGCGCGTCCGACGGCCCTTCCTTCGGAGCGCTCGCCCCGGGGTCGGTCGGATTCCGCGCGGAATCCCGCGGCCGGTCGGAGCCGTCGGGGTCGGGGCCTGACTGGCGCGGCGTCGTACCGGGCTTCGACGACTCCGGGTCACCCGCGGGGCTGTCGCTGGGCGGCGTAGGGGACTCAGGTCGTTCCGGGTCGCCCGGCGCGTGCTTGCCCGGCACCGGCAGGCCCGGCACCTCGATCGAGCCGCTGGCCCAGGCGCCGCCCACACAGAGAGCGAGTACGCCGGCGGTCGCCCCCGCCAGCACAGCACCGCGGCGACTGGCCGGCTTCACGCGGCTGGAGCTCGCCAGGGAGGAGAGCTGATGCACCAGGTGCTCCGGCGCTTGCAGGCGCGGCGGCTCGATCCGGAGGTCACGTGGATTCAGCGTCATGGGGTTCACCGTTCCGCCCGAGGTCGGGACCGGCTCATCCTACCCGCGGGAGCGACGCGGCCTCAGTCGTCGCGCAGGGCGTTGTAGTGATCGGAGTTGCGACCGGCCTCGGGATCCGGCACCGGGTCGGCGTCGAGACTCGTGACGGTGTCCTCCACCCGCACCGCAGGCGGGAGGTGGCGGAAGTCCCGCTCAGCGCTCTTGTCCCCGGGCCGGCTGCCGTCTGCGTCCATCCTCCGAGCGTAGCCGCGCGACCGCACCGCGGGGCACCGTTCCCCGTCGAGATGCCAAGAACTTGCGGTCGAGCTGCCAGCAATTTGGCGTCGAGTCGCCAAGAACTTGGCGTCGACCTGCCAAGAACTTGCGGTCGAGGTGCCAGGAGTTTGGCGTCGACGTGCCAGGAACTTGCGGTCACTCTCCCCGTCGGCGAGCCCAGCCGGCGCCGCATCCGTCCCACGTCGGCAGGCCGCCTAATGTTGTCCTCGCGCGGCGCCTGCCCGCGCTGATCCCAACCACGGCTCACCGACAACGGTCCGGCCCGGCCGATCCCGGCCGCCCGACGAGGAGCGGATGTGACCCACGAGTCGCAACCTCGAGGCCCGCAGGGCGCGGGAGACACGGAGCACCCTCGCCTGGCGCGCCGGCTCACGACCGGTGACGCGGTGTTGATCGGACTCGGGTCGATGATCGGAGCGGGTGTCTTCGCGGCGTTCGCGCCAGCCGCGGAGGCCGCCGGCTCGGCGCTGCTGGTCGGACTCGCGATCGCCGCGGTCATCGCCTACTGCAACGCGACCGCGTCGGCGCAGCTCGCCGCGCAGTATCCGACCTCGGGCGGCACCTATGTCTACGGGCGCGAGCGCCTCGGAGACTGGTGGGGCTTCCTCGCGGGCTGGGGATTCATCGTGGGCAAGACGGCCAGCTGCGCCGCCATGGCACTCACCTTCGCCGCGTACGCCGTGCCGACGGAATGGCAGCGGCCCTGCGCCGCCGCGGCGGTCGTAGCGCTCGCCGCGGTGAACTACCGCGGCATCACCCGCACCGCGCGCCTGACCCGGCTCATCGTCGCCGTCGTGCTGGTCGCCCTGGCCGTGGTGGTGGCCGCCGCCCTGTTTGGCACCGGCCTCGATCACGGTCGCGCCGCCGTATCGCTCGACCTGGGCAGCGGCTGGCACGGGATCCTGCAGTCGGCGGGGCTGCTCTTCTTCGCTTTCGCCGGCTACGCCCGCATCGCCACCCTCGGCGAGGAGGTGCGCGATCCCGCCCGCACCATCCCCCGCGCCGTCCAAATCGCCCTCGCCCTGACGGTCGTGGTGTACGCCGGCATGGCGGTCGCGCTCCTTGCCGTCCTCGGACCCGGCGGGGTCGCCGAGACCACCGCGCCGCTGGCTGCCGCGGTGGAGGCGAGCTCATGGGGATGGGCCGCTGTCGTCGTACGCATCGGCGCTGCCGCCGCGGCGCTCGGCGCACTGCTGGCGTTGATCGCCGGCGTGGGACGCACCGGCTTGGCCATGGCCCGCGAGGGCGACCTGCCCCGCTGGCTCGCCGCCGTACACCCGCGCCATCACGTGCCGCACCACGCGGAGGTGGCCCTGGCCGTGGTGGTCTGTGCGCTGGTGTTGAGCGTCGACCTGCGGCAGGCGATCGGCTTCTCCTCCTTCGGCGTGCTGCTCTACTACCTCGTCGCCAACATCGCGGCCTTCACCCAGCGAGCCGACCACCGCAGGTTTCCGCGGGCGTTGCAGGTGGTGGGCGCCGTCGGGTGCGCGACGCTGGCACTGACCCTGCCCGGGAGCGCCGTGCTGACGGGGCTTGCCGTCTTCGCCGTCGGCATCGGCTACCGGCTCCTTCGCCTTCGCCGTTCCCGCGCCTGAGGGCCGACCGCGCCGGGCGAGCCACGCGCGAGCGGCTGCCCTCCCGAGCCGCGTGGCGGCGCCCGCCGGCCCGAGCGCGGCGGCGGAAGAAAGTGCAACAAGCACGGCGCCAACCCCTTGATCTTCGAACGTATGTTCGATATCATAGGTCCATGAACTCCTCGGAAGCAGTCACCCAGGCCACCCGCCTGGCTGAGGCTGCCCGAGGGCTGACCCTCGCCCCGTGGGACGACGTCTCCGGCTCCGAGGCCGTGACCATGGCCGAAGCCGTCACCACCGCACGCTCGCTGCTCGACGCCTCGCTGCTACGGATCACCGGCCGCCTCGAGACCACCGACGCGGTCCGAACGCTGGGCTGGGCATCGGTCAAGGACTACCTGACCCACCTCACCGGCGGACACAAGGGCACCGGTGGTGGCCTGGTCCGAGCGGCCGAGCAGCTCCGCGACCTGCCGGCCGTGCAGACCGCGCTGGAGGAGGGAGCGATCACGTTGCCGCAGGCCCGGGCGATCGCGGGCCAGGTCCAGAAGCTGCCCCGGCAGGCACCGCAGTTCCGCGCAGACGTCGCCGACGCATTGCTCGACGCCGTCACCAAGGAGGGCCACGACGCCTCTGCGCTGCAGAGCAGCGTCTTCGACACCGTGGTGCGCACCCTCGACCCCGGCGGCCAGATCGTGCAGACCGACAAGGACCGGGAACGGGCCGAACGCAGCGTCCACCACTCCCGGTTCCTCTCCTTCAGCGAAGACAACCTCGGCGGGATGCGGCTCAAGGGCTACGGCACACTCGAAGACGCCGAGCGGATCAAGTCCGTCCTCTTCCCCCTCGCCGCTCCGGTCACCACCGACCCCGGCGCCTGCGGCGGCATCGGCCGTCGGCCCGGTGAGCCGACCTTCGACGACGACGGCAACGCCACCCAGGCACCCTGCCTGGACCCGCGCTGTCGTCACGACGGCGCCGACCCCCGTGACCACGGCTCGCGACTCTGGGACGCCCTCGTCGACGTGTGCGACCAGCTCCGCGCCACCGAGTCCCTGCCCCGCGACCACGGGAGCATCCCGAAGGTGACCGTCCTGATCGACCAGGAGTCGCTGCGCCAGCAGGCGATCGATGCTGGACTCGCCCGCTCCGGCCACACGCCCACCGGTGCCACCCTCTCGGCACAGGCCGTACGACGACTCGCCTGCGATGCCGAGATCATCCCGGCGGTGCTGGGCAGCCAGAGCCAGGTGCTCGACGTCGGCCGGAGCCGCCGCCTGGTCACCCCCGCGATCTGGAACGCGTTGATCGCCCGCGACCACCACTGCGCGTTCCCCGGCTGCACCCGGCCTCCGCTGGCCTGCGACGCGCACCACATCCGGCACTGGGCCGACGGCGGGAGCACCAGCCTCGACAACATGATCATGCTCTGCCGCCACCACCACACGCTGCTTCACCAAAGCCCGTGGGCGGTCCACATCGACGCCGACACCGGTCAACCCGTGTGGCACCCACCGCCGCGGATGACCGTCGCCGGGCTCCGCGACCGCATCACCTACTACCCGGCCCGCGGGCCGGACCGGGTCGCCTGATCGGTGTGATGGCGGGCGCAACGCCTGACACACCGCAGCACCTCGGACGCAACGGTGGCGGCTCAAGCCGCGGATGGAAGACTCGCGTCGTGGACCTGGGTGATCGGGGCTGGCGGACTACCGTTCGCCGCCTCCTGCTGCGGGCCCGGCCGTCATCGGCGCGACCGCGCGCTCCGATCGCGCGACTCACGGTCGAGATTCAACGCCTCGACGCTCATCCGGGTGACCTCTACGGGCGCGAGCTGTCGGTCGAGGTCGCAAACGGCCTGCTGTTGTCCGAACTGCTCGCACAGGTGGTGGCTCCGTTCGTCGATGCGGCTCCGCCAGCCACCTGGATCGGCCGCTCGAAGATGCGCGGAGAATGGGTCGACTGGGCGGAGGTGGTCACCGACCCGGCGGACCAGCAGGGGGCTCGCCTGCTCGTCGCCGACGAGCGGCTCGACGCTCTGCAGGAGGCCCCCGGGGCTGCGTTTCGGGTGGCCTGCCGCCCGGGTAGGACGTGACCGTGGCGGGTGAGGCGATGGGGCGGGCAAGCAGCGGCATCCGGTCGGAGAGGGCGTGAGCACCGCACTGACGGTCGTCCTCGGGATCGCACTCGGCCTCGGTGCACTGTTCTGGCGACGCCGCGGTCACTGGGACGACGGTCGTCCCGGCGCGACGTGGGCCAAGATCCGTCGCAACGGGGTCGCCGGCGTCATGGCCCGCCTCACCATGTGGTGGGCGCTGCTGGGGTTCGTGCCGGTCTGGGCGATCTACAGCCTGCGCGACGAGCTGCGCCTGT
>Ga0164243_10014197_pt1 | contig 11111 bp, 8 predicted proteins | sample OricompcompostOP_FD_108781 | JGI IMG/M metagenome (GOLD analysis project Ga0164243, IMG submission 108781) | Organic Plus compost microbial communities from Emeryville, California, USA - Original compost - Organic plus compost (OP) | ecosystem: Engineered > Solid waste > Mixed feedstock >... | reverse complement strand
TCACGACCGGCAGGGCGGCGGGGTCAACCCCACCTCCTGGAATTATGCCCACCCATCGCGCGGCTGCAGCCAGGCCAACCTGCAGGGCACGGGCGGCGACGGGCTCTTTTACTGCTTCGCCACCGATTGATCTTTCGGTTCATCTGTTGAAGGGTGGGACGGTGCGCGGGCGCGGTCCGCGCTCCGTTTTTGGGGCAAACTGCACTTGACGGTTATGGCTTCATCCGGCGGTGACGGTATCCCCCTCATCCAGCTATGACTAAGGTTCCGCCTGATCGCCGGAGCCTAAGCCTGCGCAACCCTCTCCCCACCGGGGAGAGGGCAGGGAGAGGGGGCGGACCCATAATAATCTCCGGGGTGGCGTGACCGATCGGCGGGGGCGGCCATATGATCTACCTGCAGGGACTGTTCGGTATTCTGGTGCTGATCGGCATCGCCTGGGGGGTGAGCGAGAACCGGCGGGGCGTCGACTGGCGGGTGGCGGGCGTTGCCCTGGTCGTCCAGTTCGCCGTCGCGGCGGCGCTCCTCAAAGTGCCTTTCATCCGCGCCCTCTTCGTCTATCTCAATGACGGCGTGCTGGCCCTGCAGGCGGCAACATTGGAGGGCACCAAGTTCGTCTTCGGCTATGTGGGCGGGGACACGCCGCCCTTTACGGTCACCAATGCGGGGGCCAATTTCATCCTGGCCTTCCAGTCCCTGCCGCTGGTCCTGGTGGTCGGGGCGCTGTCCGCCCTGCTCTGGTACTGGCGGGTGCTGCCGGTCATCGTCAATGCCTTCGCCTGGGCGCTGAAGAAGACGCTGGGCGTGGGCGGCGCCGTGGGGGTGACGGCCGCCGCCAACATCTTCGTCGGCATGATCGAGGCGCCGCTGCTGGTCAAACCCTATATCTCCAGGCTCACCCGCTCCGAGATGTTCGTGGTCATGACGGTCGGCATGGCGACCATCGCCGGCACCATGCTGGTGCTCTATGCCACGGCGGTGAGCGCTTTCCTGGAGAACGCCATCGCCCATCTTCTCATCGCCTCCATCATCTCGGCGCCCGCCGCCATCATGATCTCGCTCATCATGGTGCCGGCCGACCCCGGCGATCCCGGCACCGAGGGCGAGCCGGAGGTGAGCTATTCCTCCTCCATGGAGGCGATCACGCGGGGCGCTCAGGAAGGGCTCAACCTCTTCCTCTACATCATCGCCATGCTCATCGTGCTGGTGGCGCTGGTGGCCCTGGTCAACAGCATCCTCGGCCTCCTGTCCGCCTTCCATGGTGCGGCCATCACCCTGCAACGCGTGCTGGGGTGGATCATGGCGCCCTTTGTCTGGCTGATGGGCATTCCCTGGAGCGAAGCCCAGGTCGCCGGCCAGCTCATGGGGGTGAAGATCGTCCTCAACGAATTCATCGCCTATCTGCAGATGGCCGCCCTGCCGGAGGGCACGCTGAGCCAGCATTCCAGGTTCGTCATGACCTATGCGCTCTGCGGCTTCGCCAATTTCGGCAGTCTGGGGATCATGCTGGCCGGGCTCATCGCCATGGCCCCCGAGCGCCGGGCGGAGATCGCCGGGCTGGGGCTCAAGTCCATCCTCTCGGGCACGCTCGCCACCGCCATGACCGGGGCCATCGCCGGGCTCATCGCCGGCTGAAACCAATTCGGGTTTTCGCCGTTAGACCTTGAGCTGAGGCCAGACCGGCCAAGCCATGCGACGAGGACACCTGCATGCTGGACCTGTGGCTGCCACGAGGGCCGGCTCTCGCCGGAGGGGCCATGCTGGCCGGGCTTCTTGTCGGCCTTTCCGTCTCCGGCAGGGCCCATGCGGCGGAAGTCGGCCCGTTTCGCATCGGCGGCGCCCTGCGCGGCAATCTCATCGAGGAAAGCTGGGCAACCAAGAACCAGGACTTCCCCCTGGAGAACCTGGAATTCGATACGGCATTCCCGGATATCGGGTTCGAGATGGGCCGCGTCTCCGCCGACGTGCAGTACCGCTATTATTATTACAGCGAGTCCGACCGCAGCACGCATTTCCTGCACCACGCCTGGCTGAGCTACGCCCTGAGCGACGACAGCCATGTGACGGCCGGCGTGACCAAGGTGCCCTTCGGCCTCCTGCCCTTCGCCTCCAACAATTATTTCTTCTCCCTCGCCTATTATGTGGGCCTGGAGGACGATTACGACCTGGGGGTCGTCTACGAGCAGGAAAGCGGCCCCTGGCACTGGCAGCTCGGATATTTCTTCGCCGACGAGGGCAGCTTCCACGGCAGAAGCCGCGACAGTGCGCGTTATTCCTACGACGTGGTCTCCGAGGGAGAGGTGCGCAACGACGAGCGGGACCAGCTGAACCTCTGGCTGGAGCGCACGCTCGCCATAGGCGGGCTGGACGAAGCGGCCTTGGGCGTCTCCTTCCAGTATGGCCGCATTCCCAACCGCACCACGGGCCGCGCCGGCGACATGGCGGCGGTCGCCCTGCATGCCACCGCCAGCCTTGGCCACTGGGCGTTCAAGCTGGAGACCGCCTATTACAGATACGGCCTGGAAAACCCGCCCGGCCAGCCGGACAACCTGGTCTATATGGGGGCCTATGATTTCGCCTATCAGGTGGCGGCGGAGGGCCGTCTCCACGCCCTCGATATAGCCTATGCCTGGGACATTTCCGGCAAGGTGCTGGACAGGCTGACCCTCTATAACGATTATAGCATTCTCTTTAAACCGGCGGACGGCTTCGCAACGTCGCAGCAGAACGTCACCGGCGCGGCACTGGATTTCGACGGCCCCCTGCTGGTCTATGTCGATTTCGCGCTCGGCAAGCACAATGCCTGGATAGGCCCGGATTTCGGTACAGCCCTTGGCCCTGGCGGCGAGGGGGGCTGGGAACACCGTTTCAACATCAATGTCGGTCTCTACTTCTGAGCCGGCAAGGAGGAAGAACAGAGTGACCGAGAAGTCAGCCACCCAAGACAAGAAATTCACCGATACCATGAATGTACCCGTGTTCTTCATCTCGGCGGCGCTCATTCTCGGCATCTGCCTGTTCGCGGTATCCGACCCGGCGGACACGGCGACCATATTCAGCGACGTACAGAATTTCATCGTCACGGATTTCGGCTGGCTCTACATCCTGGCGGTGGCCATTTTCGTGGTCTTCATGGTCGGGCTGGCGCTCAGCCGCTACGGCGATATCCGCCTGGGGCCGGACGATGCCGAGCCGCGCTACAGCTATGGCTCCTGGTTCGCCATGCTGTTCAGCGCCGGCATGGGCATCGGCCTGGTGTTCTATGGCGTGGCCGAGCCGCTGCAGCACTTCCTCCGCCCCCCCGTTGGCCCCGGCGGCACGGTGGATGCGGCGAGGGACGCGCTTCGGATCACCTTCTTTCACTGGGGCGTGCACGCCTGGGCCATCTATGCGCTGATGGGCCTGGCGCTGGCCTTCTTCTCCTTCCGGCACAACCTGCCGCTGACCATCCGCTCCACGCTCTATCCCCTGTTCGGCGAGAAGGTGAACGGTCCGCTGGGCCATGCGGTGGACATTTTCGCGGTGCTGGGCACCATGTTCGGCGTGGCCACGTCGCTGGGGCTCGGCGTCACCCAGGTCAATGCCGGGGCCAATTATCTCTTCGGCCTGCCCGTCAGCACCACGGTCCAGATCATCCTGATCGCCGCCATCACGCTCATGGCCACGGCCTCCGTGGTCTCGGGGCTGGATGCCGGCATCAAGCGGCTGAGCGAGCTGAACCTCATTCTCGCCGTGCTGTTCATGCTGTTCGTCCTGATCGCCGGGCCGACGCTCTTTCTCATCCAGGCGCTGGTGCAGAACATCGGCAACTATCTCTCCGAGCTGGTGGACATGACCTTCAAGCTCTACGCCTACGAGCCCAATGAATGGCTGGGCGGCTGGACGCTCTTCTACTGGGGCTGGTGGATTTCCTGGTGTCCTTTCGTTGGCATGTTCATCGCCCGCGTCTCCGAGGGCCGCACCATCCGCGAGTTCATCGTGGGCGTGCTCATGGTGCCCTCGCTCTTCACCTTCATGTGGATGACCTTCTTCGGCAACACCGCCATTGCGCTGGATATCGGCGAGGCGGCGGGCGCCATCGGCCAGGCGGCGCAGGACAATGTGCCCGTGGCCTTGTTCGAGACCCTGGAATATCTGCCCTGGGCGCAGCTTAGTTCCGGCATCGCCACCCTGCTGGTGGTGACCTTCTTCGTCACCTCCTCGGATTCCGGGTCGCTGGTCATCGACATGATCACCTCCGGCGGGCTGCAGGAGCCGCCGGTCTGGCAGCGCGTCTTCTGGGCGCTCACCGAAGGCGTGGTGGCGGCGACACTGCTCCTGGCGGGCGGCCTCGCTTCCCTGCAGACGGCGGCCATCACCAGCGCCCTGCCCTTCACCTTCGTGCTCATGCTCATCGGCTACTCGCTCTGGCGCGGGCTGCAGATGGAGGCCGGGCGGCGCATGGTGCGGCGCTACACGCCGCCCTCGGTTCCCGCCACCCAGACCTTCTCCACCTGGCAGCAGCGGCTCTCCAATCTCGTGCGGCATTTCAGCCGGGCCGAAGTCCGCCGCTTCCTGAAGGAAACCGTGCAGCCGGCGCTGCAATCCGTGGAAACCGAGCTGCGCAACCGCGGCTTCGACACGCGGCTGGATGTCGGCGACGATCATGTGACCCTGCGCATCCTCAAAGACGAGCAGACCGAGTTCAGCTACGCCGTGCAGGAGACCGAGCACGAAGTACAGCATGTGGCCTTCCCCGAAATGCCGCGCCAGCGCGGCAAGGGGCGGCACCATTACCGGGCCGACGTGTTCCTCCTCGAAGGGCCGCAGCATTACACCATCATGGGCTACAGCAAGGACCAGGTGATCGCCGACGTCATCACCCAGTTCGAGCGTCACATGCACTTCCTGCACCTGGAGCCCGAGCCGGTGGTTTAGGCTGATTCGCCATCCGTTTTTGCCTATACCGTCATTCCGGACGCGACTTTCCTCCAGATCTTTGATCTGGTCAGGAAAGTCAGTGAGCCGGAATCTCGACACCTCCAGACTCAGGTGGCGGCGCGGGATTCCAGATAGCTCAATTTGGCCGGCCAAAGGCTCCGCCTTGGGCAAATTGGCTTCTGGAATGGCAGAAAAGGCTGAATGATAATCCAGCTCGGCAGCGCTACTCCGTGCCCCGTTCGGAGACCAGTTCCTCGCGGGTTTCCTCCACCCGGCGGTCGGTCTCCGTCACCCGCTTGTCCCACCAGCGGCGCTTGAGGAACCAGAGGCCGGCAAAGAAGAAGCCGAAGAGGTTGGTGGCGGGGAAGGCCCACCACAGGCCCTCGGCGCCGAGATCGGTGAGGTGCGAGAGCACATAGGCCAGCGGCACGCGCACCGCCCAGACGGAGATGAGGGTGAGCAGCATGGCGCCCATCGTGTCGCCCGCGCCGCGGAAGGCGCCGGCCAGCGCCTGCTGGGCGCTCAGCGTGCCGAAGAAGAAGGCGTTGAGCCGCACCATATAGGCGCCCTCGCGGATCACTTCGGTCTCGCCGGGGACGAAGAAGGCGACGATCTCCGGCGCGAAGATGAAGACCAGGATGCCGATGGGGGTGACGAGGCCGAGCGCCACGACGGCGCTCTTGCGCGCCGCGTCGCGCGCCCGCTCCAGCTTGCCCGCGCCGACGCACTGGCCGACCAGCGCCGCGGTGGCGGCCCCCAGCCCGATACCGGGGATGACGATGAAGCTGAAGATGCGCGTGCCCACGCCATAGACCGCCAGCGTGGAGGTGCCGAACACCGCCACCAGGAAGGTCATGGCCGTCATGGAGAGGCCGCGCATGGACTGCTCCAGCGAGGCCGGCAGGCCGATGGCCACGGCCTTGCGGAGAAACGGCCAGTCCGGCCTCAGGTCCCGCCAGCGGATCTTCAGGTCGAACCAGCCGAAGGTGAGCGCCATGATCCCGATCAGCGCGGACACGCCCTGGGTGGAGATGGTGGCGAGCGCCGCACCCGCCACGCCCATGGGAGGCACAGGCCCCCACCCGAAGATGAAAAGAGGATCGAGCACGCAGTTCAGGACGACGGTGAGCGCCACCACATAGAGCGGAAAGCGCACCTCGCCCACGCCCCTCAGCACCGACTGGAAGACGAAATAGAGGAACTGGAAGACGATTCCCAGAAAGGTGATGCGCATATAGTCGCCGGCCGGGCCGAACACCGCGCCGTCCACCCCCATGAGACGGAGGATGGGGTTGGCGGCGAAATAGCCCCCGGTCGCCACGACCACGGAAGCGGCCAGCACCAGGATATGGATTTGTCCGACGGTATGGTTGACCATCTTCTCGTTCCGCGCACCCATATATTGCGCCACGAAGGTGGTGCCCACCACGGCCAGGCCGCCGGCGGCGGCGGTGAGCGTGAACCAGATGGGCAGGCTCACCGAAACGGCGGCCACCGCCACGTCGCCCACGCGCCCCACCCAGAAGGTATCGACGAGCTGATAGAGCGCCTGCAGCGCATTGGCGAGCACGATGGGCAGCGACAGCCTAATGAGGGCCTGGAGAATGGGCCCTTCGGTCAGCATGTGACGGCGTTCGGCGCTGTTGGGGGTCTTGCGGCGGGTGAGCATGGTCCATCGGAGTCTGGGGGTCAGGGGCAGGTATACGCCCTTGGCCGGCGATGCGAAAGGGGGCTCCGCCCGGTCTTTGCGCCCGGCCTTTGGGGACATGGACCGGCGGCCCCGCCTGCGGCATAGTGTCAGAGGGGGCCGCCCGGTCCGGTGGAGTCTCCAAACTGTCATCAAAGGTGCATGGTTCCGGTTTAGAGGAAGGGCAACAGACACCGGAAAAACGAAGGACAGTCATGACAGACCAGATCGATCTTACCTCCGATCTTATCGGCCCCAATCTTACCGGCGAAGAAGGCGAGCCCGCGCGCATCCAGTCATCGAGCCCGGCCTTCGGGGACGTGCTGGCGCGGCGCTTCGGCCGCCGCGCCTTCATCGGCGGCGCGGCCGCGCTGGCGGCGGCCGGGCCGCTGACCGGCTTCCTGGCGCCCCGCGATGCGCAGGCCGGCGAGCCTCTTCCCGCCCTCAATTTCCGGGCGGTGCCCAATTCCTCGGCCGACCGGATCGTGGTCGCCGAAGGCTATACCGCCACGCCCTTCATCCCCTGGGGCACGCCGCTGACCGGCAACTATCCCGCCTACAAGGACGGCGGGCTGAACACGGGCGAGGAGCAGGAGCAGCAGGTGGGCATGCATCATGACGGCATGCACTTCTTCCCCTTGAAGGCGGGTGCGAGCGACCACGGGCTGCTCTGCGTCAATCATGAATATATCGACCAGAGGGTCCTGCTCCCCCATGGGCCGACCTACGAGAACGGCGTGCGCACCGTGGAGGACGAGCTGCGCAAGGAGCTGGCGGCGCACGGCGTCTCGGTCATCGAGATCCGCAGGGACGCCAAGGGCGGCTGGTCGCTGGAGCGCAGCCGCTACAACCGCCGCATCACCGCCGCCACGCCCATGGAGCTGACGGGACCGGTCAGGGGCTCCGACCATGTGAAGACCAGATACAGCCCCGACGGCACGAAGGCCCGCGGCACAATCGCCAACTGCTCGCGCGGCTATACGCCCTGGAACAGCTATCTCACCTGCGAGGAGAACTGGTCCGGCTACTTCTTCAGCACCGACGAGGACATGCCCCGCGAGCACACCCGCTACGGCGTTCTGAAGGAGCGCGGCCGGTATGGCTGGGGCACCTATTCGGGGGTCGATGTCTATGACCGCTTCAACGCCTCGACCCGCGGCGCGACGGCGGCCGAGGATTACCGCAACGAGCCCAACACCTTCGGCTGGGTGGTGGAGATCGACCCGTTCGACCCGACGAGCACGCCCCTCAAGCGTACGGCCCTCGGCCGCTTCGCCCATGAATGCGTCGCCATACCCGATGCCGTGGCGGGCCAGCCCATCGTCGCCTACATGGCCGACGACACGCAGTTCGAATATCTCTACAAATTCGTCTCCGCCCGGCCCTTCGACCCGCAAGGCGACAATCGCGACCTGCTGGAGGACGGCCGGCTCTACGCCGCGCGCTTCAACGCCGACGGCAGCGGCGAATGGCTGGCGCTGGTCTTCGGCGAGAACGGGCTGACGCCTCAGAACGGTTTCGCCGACCAGGCGGACGTGCTGGTGAACACGCGCCTCGCCGCCGATTTCGTGGGCGCCACGCCCATGGACCGGCCGGAATGGGTCACCATCCACCCGGCGACCGGCACGGTCTATGCCACGCTCACCAACAACACCGCCCGCGACACGCCCAACGCCGCCAACCCCCGTGCCGCCAATCCTTACGGACACATCATCCGCTGGGACGAGACGGGAGCGCACCACACGGGCGAGGCCTTCACCTGGGACATCTTCGTCCTGGCCGGGCCGGAAAACGACAGCCGGGTGATGACGGCGGACGGCCCCAGGCCGCTGACCAAGGACAATATGTTCTCCAGCCCGGACGGCCTGTGGTTCGATGCGGCGGGCATCCTCTGGATCGAGACCGACGGCAACGAGACCGGCGGCCATGACGCGCTCCTGGCCGCCGAGCCCCTCTCGGGCGAGATTCGCCGGTTCCTGACCGGGGTCGCCGGCTGCGAGATGACCGGCCTCGCCGGCACGCCGGACCGCCGCACGCTGTTCTGCAACGTCCAGCATCCCGGCAACAACGACCCGGCGGGCAGCAGCTTCCCCGACGGGCCGGGCCGCCGCCCGCGCTCGACCACCCTGGTGGTCGCCCGCAACGACGGCGGCACCGTGGGCACCGACCGGCGCGACGTGAAACCGGCCAGCTGAAGGACGGGCAGGGAGCCTTTGGCGCCGACGGGCGTTAGATAGCCCCGGGTTTAGAGGGAATCGTCAACCGCCCCCTCTCGTCACCCTCGCGAAGGCGAGGGTCCATGCGATATCGCAGTCAGTCTTGCTGGTGGAGACAGCAGGGCAAATGGATGCCAGCCTTCGCTGGCATGACGAGCCAGATGGGAGGGACCAATGATGCGTCAAGCCAATCACAGCACGCTCTAGGGTCTGTGGACAGTTGGCCAGGGGGAGGGGTCTTCGGCTCCAGCCCCCTTCCTTCCCGCGTCACCCTGAACTTGATTCAGGGTCCATTCCTGAGTGCAGCCGGGATCGCTGCCGCAGACGGAGAGTCTCAGGATTGGATGCTGAATCAAGTTCAGCATGACGACGGAACAAAGGGAGTGCTAGAAAAGCCAACTGTCCACACCACCTGGAGGGCGAAAGGAGGAGCCATGAAACTGGAAGGTTCATGCTACTGCAAGGCCGTCACCTTCACGGTGGAGGCCTATGCGCCGGTGCCCTATATGCGCTGTTATTGCTCCATCTGCCGCAAGTCGGCGGGGGGCGGCGGGTATGCCATCAACCTGGGGGCGAAGGCCGATACCTTGCAGGTCGAGGGGGCTGAGAACATCTCCATGTTCCACGCGGTGATCGACGGCCGGGAAAGCTCGGGCGAGCGGCGTTTCTGCAACAGATGCGGCTCGGCGCTCTGGGTTTACGATCCCTCCTGGCCCGACCTGGTGCACCCCTTTGCCAGCGCCATCGACTCGCCCCTGCCGGAGCCGCCGGAGAATGTGCATATCCTCCTCGACTCAAAGGCCAGTTGGGTGGCGGTGGAAGGCCGGCCGGACGATCCGCGCTTTGCGCATTATCCCGACCAGTCGCTGCAAGCCTGGCACAAGAGCCATGGGCTGCTGGACGAAGGCTGACGTCACGGCGTCAGCCAAGGCTCCGCTGATAGTCCTCGATGAGGGAGCCATAGGCCTCCATCTCGGGGAAGGTCTCGAAGGAATGCACGGCGGGCGTTTTCGCCCAGGGCAGGGCCTCTGAGGTGTAGGTCTCGATAAAGGGCGAGAACCAGCCCGGATCGTCCAGCATGGTGACGCGCAGATTGACGAACTGGTCCATGCCCGGCAGGCGCGTGAACATCCAGCTCATGCAATAGGGGCAGAAATAATGCTGGATCTGGCCATGCAGGCCGCCGATCACCGGCTCGCCCGTCAGCACCTCGAACCCCGCCGCCGGAATGGCGGCGGACAGGGAGAAAGCCGAAGCGCTCATGCGCTGGCAGCCCGTGCAATGGCAGGCCATGGTGAGAAGGGGCGGAGCCGATATCCTGAGCCGCACCTGGCCGCAGCGGCAGCCGCCTTCGGCGGGAAGGGTCAAGGCGCTCACTGGCCTTCCCCGGGCTTGATGAATTTGAGCGTGAAGCGGTCGCTCTCGCCGATCGCCATGTATCTGTCGCGGTTCTCATCGCCATAGCGGAGCGTCGGCGGCAGGGTCCACACCCCGCCTTCCCAGTCCGCCGGGTCCTTGGGATTGGCGTTGATCTCCGACTTCGCCGCCAGCCGGAAGCCCGCCGCCTCGGCCAGCGCGACGGCATGGCTCTCGGGCACATAGCCGGACCGCGCCTCCGGGTCCAGCGGCGCGCCCTCGGGCGCCCGGTGTTCCACCACGCCCAGGATACCGCCGGGTTTGAGGGCGCGGTAGGCATCGGCAAAGACGGCCTCCGCCGTGCCCCGGCCCATCCAGCCGTGGACGCTGCGGAAGGTGAGCACCATGTCCGCCGTGCCGGGCTCCACCCAGTCCGTCCCCGGCTCCATGGGCACCATCTCGTACTCATCGCCATAAAGGTCGGGATGGGCATCCAGCTTGGCCTTGAAGCGTTCCGCCGATGCCCGGGCGCGCGGATTGCCGGAATTGAGGTCGACGCCCGCCGCCACATAGTGCCCGGCCCCGGCCACATAGGGCGCGATGATCTCCGTATACCAGCCGCCGCCGGGAGAAAGCTCGACCACCGTCATGTCCGGCTCCAGCCCGAAGAAGCCGAGGGTTTCCGCAGGATGCCGGTACCGGTTGCGATCGGCATTGCCTTCCGCCCGGTGGTCCCCATTGGACAGGGCCTCCAGTTTCTCCCTGTCGCTGGCCAGGACCTCTCCGGCACTTGCAAAAAGAAGGAAGGTGGCCGAGGCCACGCCCAGCATCCGTGCTGCCAGTTGCATTGCCGTCTCCTATTCCGGTTTCACGAACTTCAGCGTAAAGCGGTCCGACTCCCCGATGGCGGCATATTTCGCGCGGTCCTTGTC
>Ga0164243_10014196_pt1 | contig 11112 bp, 8 predicted proteins | sample OricompcompostOP_FD_108781 | JGI IMG/M metagenome (GOLD analysis project Ga0164243, IMG submission 108781) | Organic Plus compost microbial communities from Emeryville, California, USA - Original compost - Organic plus compost (OP) | ecosystem: Engineered > Solid waste > Mixed feedstock >... | reverse complement strand
GAAACTCCACCTCTGGACGAGGCAACCGGACTAGTCTGCCACACGCTCGGCGCGATCCCAAGTCCAGGTGCGGTCCCGACCCGTGTGACTCCCCCCACCCCGGGCCCGCGGCCCGGCACTCAGCCGCTCGTGGGCTCGGCGATGCGCCCCGAGCTGTCCGGCTCGAACACCAGCGAGCCGCGCTTGATGACGTCGAGACCGTCGGAGACGTCGACCGCGGCGACGCCGGAGAGCTGGCCGACGTCCTCGGTGATGAAGGCGTAGAGCGCCTCGTCGGAGGCGACGGCGACCTCGCCCGAGAGGTTGCTGTGCCCGGTGGTCGCGGCGATGTTGAGGACGTTCGGGTGCGCCGCGAGCGCTCGACCGACCGCCTCCAGGCGCGAGGGCGCCACCCGCAGCCACACGTAGGCGACGACCGGCTGGCCGATGACGGCCGGCTGCACCACGGTCCGCAGCCGCAGCAGCCCGGCGGACATCAGCGCCTCGACCCGGCGGCTGACGGTCGCGGGCTGCACGCCGAGCGCGTCGGCGAGGTGCCGCCAGGTCCGGCGGCCGTCGTCACCCAGCTCGCGCAGCAGCGCCTCGTCGGTGGCGTCGAGCCGGCTGCGCCGGTAGGGCCGGTCCTCCGACCAGTGGTCGAGCCGCTCGGCGCGCAGCGCGGCGAGCGCCTGCTCCCCCAGCAGCCCGCCCGTCCACCCGTGCGGCGTCGAGAAGCGTCGGATGATCTTCGACGTCGAGCTGCCGGTGACCTGGCGCATGCCCGCCAGCCGGCCCTTCATGATCTCGAGCAGGTGCGCGGTGGAGCGCAGGTGCAGCTGCGCGGCGCAGTCGAGGTCGCCGCCGATCACCGAGACGTAGCCGGCCTCCGGCCAGCGCGCGACGGCGTGCGCGACCTCGACGCTGGTGCCGGTGCGGCAGCGCAGCCGCAGGAACACGGAGAACCCGGCGTCGGCGCGCTGCTGGTCGAGCACGCCGACGACCCGGACCAGACGCTGCTCCTGCAGCGCCGCGAGACGGCGCGAGACCGTCGGCGCGCTCGTCCCGGCGGCGGCCGCGAGCGACCCCACCCGTGCGCGCGGGTGAGCCAGCAGGGCGGCGATGATCCGAACGTCGACGTCGGCACCGACGACGGATTCGTCCACGAGCGCTCCCCCGATGCATCGGATCGTTCAGCCGGCCCGCGAATCTTGTCACGCCGGCGTCGCTGGCAGAAGCATGCCCGAGCCATGGACGACGTCGAGACCTCCGCAGCCGGATCCCCCGCCGCCCCCGTGACCCTCGCCGTCGTCGGCGCCGGCCACCGCGGCGCCGACGCGTACGGCGACTTCTGCCTGCGGCACCCCGAGCAGGCGCGCGTCGTCGCCGTCGCCGAGCCGGACCCGGTGCGGAGGGAGGAGTTCGGGCGCCAGCACGGCATCCCGGCCGAGCTGCGATTCGACTCGTGGGAGGCGCTGCTGGCGCGCGAGCGGCTGAGCGACGGCCTGGTGGTCGCGACCCCCGACGCCGTGCGCGCCGGGCCGGTCGTGGCCGGCGCCCGGCTGGGCTACGACCTGCTGCTCGAGAAGCCGATCGCGCCGAACGAGGAGCAGCTCGCGCAGATCATGCGCGCCCTGGACGGCGCCGACGTCATGGTCGGCGTCGCGCACGTGCTCCGGTACACGACGTTCTTCACGACGATCAAGCGGCTGCTGGAGGAGGGCGCCGTCGGGCGGCTGCTGCACGTCGAGCAGGCCGAGGACGTCGGCTACTGGCACTTCTCGCACAGCTACGTGCGGGGCAGCTGGCGGCGGGCCGACATCTCCAGCCCGCTGCTGCTCGCGAAGGCGTGCCACGACCTCGACCTGCTCACGTGGCTCGTCGACCAGCCGGTCGCGTCGGTGCACTCGGCGGGGAGCCTCACGCACTTCACCGAGCGCAACGCGCCGCCGGGGGCGCCGGCACGGTGCACGGACGGCTGCCCGGCGGCCGACACCTGCCCGTTCTACGCACCCCGGCTCTACCTCGACCGGCTGCGCGACCAGGACATCTGGCCTGCGACCGCGGTCACGCGCGACCGCGGTGCCGCGGCGCGGCGGCGGGCCCTGGAGACCGGGCCCTACGGGCGGTGCGTCTACCGCTGCGACAACGACGCCGTCGACCAGCAGGTCGTCACGCTCACCTTCGACGACGGCCGGATGGCGACCCTGCGGGTGAGCGCGTTCACCGCCTCGAACACGCGCACGATCCGGCTGCTGGGGTCGCACGGCGAGATCAGCGGACGCCTCGACACCGGCCGGGTCGAGGTGCGCCGGTTCCTGCCGGCCCCGGGCACCACGATCGGCAGGCACGTACCGTGGGACCGCGACGACCAGGGCCGCTCCGGGCTCCCGGACGACGAGAGGTGGACGATCGACGCCGCGCCCGTCCGGCCGGCGGGAGCGCACGTCGAGCCCGGTCGCCACGAGAGCGACGGCCACGCGGGAGGTGACGACGGGCTGATGCGGGAGTTCGTCGGCAACGTCCGGCGGCGGATCCGCGGCGAGCGCGCCGACCTGCCCACCGAGATCGCCGACGCCGAGCGCAGCCACCTGATCGCGTTCGCCGCCGAGCGGTCCCGCCGCAGCGGCGCGGCCGTGGACCTCCTCGGCGCATGACCCCCGCGCCCGCGAGCACCGCGACGCTGCGCGGCCTCGCCGCGCGGGTCGTCGGGCCCGAGGCCGCGTCCCGGGTCGACGTCGAGCCGCTCGAGGACACCGACGCCGCCCTCGGCTACGCCGCCGCCGGCGGCCGACTGCTGCTGCGGGCGACCGACGGCCCCACGGCCGCCGCTGCCCTGCACGCCTACCTCAAGGACGTCTGCGGCCTCCAGGTCACCTGGGGCACGCCGCTGCCGCTTCGCGTGACGCGGTGGCCCGACGCCGCGCCGGTGCTGCGCCGCAGCGCGGCCCGCGTGCGCTCCTACCTCAACGTCGTCACCACCGGGTACTCCGCGGCCTTCTGGAACTGGGACCGCTGGGAGCGCGAGATCGACTGGATGGCGCTGCACGGCGTCACCGCGCCGCTCGTCGTCCTCGGCCACGAGGCCGTGCTGATGCGCGCCTTCACCGACCTGGGGGCCTCGGCGGCGGAGGTCGGCAGGTGGCTCGGAGGCGCGCCCTACCTCCCCTGGACGCTCATGGGCTCGACCAGCTCCTGGGGCGGGCCGCTGCCACGGGACTGGTGCGCTCGTCGCACCGACCTCGCGCGCCGAGTCCTCGAGCGCGCGCGGAGCCTGGGCATGCGCGCCGTGCTGCCGGCGTTCGGGGGGCACGTGCCGGACGCCCTCGCCCCGGCGGGCACGCCACGGACCACGTGGCAGGGCTTCTCGACCGCGCTGCTCGACCCGGTCTCACCGGCGTTCGCCGAGGTCGCCGCGACCGTGGCGCGCGTGCAGCACGAGCTGTTCGGCACCGACCACGCCTACGCAGCGGACCCGTTCATCGAGTCGATCCCGCCCTCCGGCGACCCGAGCGACCTCGCGGCGCACGCGCGCGCCACGTACCGCGGCATGGCGAGCGCCGACCCCGACGCCGTGTGGGTGATGCAGGCCTGGCCGTTCCACTACCACCGCGCCTTCTGGACCGCCGAGCGGGTCGCTGCCGTCACAGGCGCGGTGCCGCCGGGCCGCCTCCTGCTGCTCGACCTGTGGGCCGAGCACGCGCCGGTGTGGGACGACGGCCGCGGCATCGCCGCGACGCCCTGGCTGTGGTGCGCCGTCCACAACTTCGGCGCCCGGTTCTCGGTGCACGGCGACCTGCGGCGGCTCGCGGCGAACATCGGCGCGCTGGCCGCGCCCGAGCCCGAGCCGGGGCTCGACCGCGGCGCGTTCCGAGGCGTCGGGCTCGCGCCCGAGGCGATCGAGCACAACCCGGCCTTCTACGAGCTCGCCACCGACGCCGTCTGGGGCGTGCCCGACGTCGACGACTGGGTGGCGGGGTTCGCCCGGCGCCGCTACCGGCTGCGCCCGGGCGCCCCGGGCGAGGCCGCGGCGCTGCGGGCCTGGTCGCGCCTGCTCGCCACCCTGTACTGCGCCGGTGCGACGCGGTCGACGCCGTCGCCGGTCATCGCACGTCCCTGGGGCCCGCAGCCGCCGTTCGCGAGCCAGCGCAGCGCCGGCGAGCTGCTCGACCCCGACGCGCCGGTCGTGATGTCGGCCAACATCGACGCCGAGTCAGACCCGCGGGTCGAGGGCGACCTGCCCGCGGTCGCGCACGCCGCCGAGGACCTGCTGACGGTCGTGCGGCTCGACGCGCGCGACGACGGCGGCGCGGCCGGGTCCGACCTCGTCGACGTCCTCACGCACCTCCTCGCGCAGCGCACCCGGGCACCGATCAGAGCGGTCGCGCGCGCCGCCGCCGACGGCGACGCCGACGCCGTGCGCGCCCACGGCGCGCTGCTCCTCCGGGCGGTCGAGGACCTCGACGCCCTGGCGGCGACGCAGCCGGACCGGCTCCTCGGCCGGTGGCTCGCCGACGCGGCGCGGTGGGGTGCCGACGCCGGCGAGCGCGCCACGCTGGTGCGCGACGCGCGGCGTCTCGTCACCGTCTGGGGTCGGCAGGACTCCGGGCTGCACGACTACTCGGGCCGGCACTGGTCCGGGCTGCTCGCGGGCTTCTACCTGCCGCGCTGGCGGCTCTGGGTCGACTGGCTCGCCGCGGCCGCCGCGAGCGCCACCGAGCCCGACGTGGAGACCCTCCGCCGCGCGGTCGTCGACCTGGAGGAGCGGTGGGCCGCATCTCCGGAGATCGCGCCGACGCAGCCGACCGGGTCGCTGGTGGACGTCGCCGAGGACCTGCTGCGCCGGTACCGGCACCCCCTCTCGCCCTCCCCCGACGGCTCGGCCGACGGGCATGCGCGGTGGCCGTGTTGATCTTTCGTTCATCCAGGGAGCCGATCCCGGTCGTCACGTTCACGGACGCCGGTTCGGTGCGGGGTCGCGGCGTCGCTGCCCCTTTACTGGGACGTCGATGCACGCTCGACCGCGAAGTGGAGGACCGGCCGACGTGAGCTCACCTGCCGCCCGCGAGGGCCTGGGCGTCGACGCCCTCGTCTCCTTCGACTGCTGGAACACCCTGCTGTCCGACGTCGATCCCACCCGTGCGCGCGCGCGGCAGATCGACGCGGTCGTCGCCGCGGCCGGTCCCGGGCTCGACCGCGACACCGCCGGCGAGGCGCTCGACCTCGCGCTCGCCGGGCACACGCGGGCGTGGCAGGCCGGTCGGCACCACGGCCTGGGCCGGATCGTCGACGACCTCCTCGCCCGGCTCCGGCTCGACCCCGCGAGCCGGGAGCCGCTCGCGGCCGCGCTCGCGCACGTCGAGCCCGACGACGTCCGCCTCGCACCGGGAGCGCGACAGACGCTCACGGCGCTGCGCCGGGCGGGGTACCGGCTCGGTCTCGTGTGCGACACCGGGGTACGCCCCGGCACCACGGTCCGCCGGCTGCTGGCGGGGCACGGCGTGCTCGACCTCCTCGACGCGCTCGCGTTCTCCGACGAGGTCGGCGTGCCCAAGCCCGACCGCCGGATGTTCGACGCGGTGCTCGCGCCACTGGGCGCCGCCCCGGAGCGCTCGGCGCACGTGGGCGACCTCGTCGCCACCGACGTGGCGGGCGCGCGGGCCGCCGGCATGCGCGCCGTCCTCTTCACCGGGCTCACGCCCGCCCCCGACCCCACCGGTGCGCCCGACCTCGTCGTCGACGACCTCACCGACCTGCCCGACGCCCTGGAGAGCCTATGAGTGCGACCGTCACCTACCGCGACATCACCAAGTCCTACGGTGACGTCACCGCCGTCCGCGGCTTCGACCTGGAGGTCGCCGACGGCGAGTTCCTCGTCCTCGTCGGACCCTCCGGGTGCGGCAAGTCGACGCTGCTGCGCATGACCGCCGGCCTGGAGCGGATCACCTCGGGCGACCTGGAGATCGGCGGCCGGCGCGTCAACGACCAGGAGGCGGGCGACCGCGACGTCGCGATGGTCTTCCAGAACTACGCCCTCTACCCGCACCGGTCGGTGCGCGGCAACCTCTCCTACGCGCTGCGGCTGCGCCGGCTGCCGCGCGCCGTCGTCGACCGCAAGGTCGAGGCCGTCGCCGGCATGCTCGAGCTGAGCGACCTGCTCGACCGGCGCCCCGGGCAGCTCTCCGGCGGCCAGGCTCAGCGCGTCGCGCTCGGCCGGGCCATCGTGCGACAACCGGCCGTGTTCCTCATGGACGAGCCGCTGAGCAACCTCGACGCCAAGCTGCGCGCACAGATGCGCACCGAGCTCGTCAGGCTGCACCGCACGGTACGGACGACGACGATCTACGTCACCCACGACCAGGTCGAGGCGATGACGATGGGCACCCGCATCGTCGTCCTCGACAAGGGCGAGCTGCAGCAGGTCGGCACGCCGCGCGAGGTGTACCACCGGCCTGCGAACCTGTTCGTCGCGACCTTCATGGGCGCACCGCCGATGAACGTCATCGACGCCGGGCTCCAGCGCGTCGGCGACGACCTCGCGGCCGTGACCGACGGCGTCGTGGCTCCGCTGCCGCCGAGCGTCGCGCGCGCGGTCGAGGCCTCCGGCACCGACCGGTCCGTCGTGCTCGGGCTGCGCCCCGAGGACCTCCGCGTCGACAACTCCCCCGACCTGCCGCGCCCCGACGAGGTGACCGTCGTCGGCGAGGTCGACGTCGTCGAGCTGCTCGGCGGCGAGGCCTACCTGCACGTGCTGTGCGGCGCGCAGCGGCTGACGGCGAAGATCCCCGCGGACACCGAGCCCGCCCCCGGCGAGCGGGTGCGCCTCGTCGCGCCCCGGTCCAAGGCGTACCTGTTCGACGCCGCGACCACGCGGCTGCTCGGCACCGGGCACACCGATCCCGTCGAGGTGAGCGCATGACCGCCGCCGCGCCGACCGAGGGCCGCCGCCGGCGTCGCGGCGGCGCCGGGTACACCCGCAAGGAGGTGCTCGTCGCCTACGGCCTGCTCGCCGTGCCGCTGCTGGGCACCCTGCTGTTCCGGATCCTTCCCGGTCTCGGCTCGTTCTGGCTGTCCTTCACGAAGTGGAACCTCATCACGGCGCCGGAGGTCGTCGGTCTCGACAACTTCCGCCGCATGCTCGACGACCCGCTGTTCTGGAAGGCGACGCTCAACACCGTCTACTACGTCGGCGTCACCGTGCCGCTGGTCGTCGTCGTCTCGCTCGCGATGGCGCTGCTGCTCAACCGCAAGATCCGCGGCCTGGGCTTCTTCCGCACCGTCTACTTCCTGCCCGTGGTCTCCTCGATGGTCGCGGTCGCGGTGATGTGGCGGTGGATGCTCAACCCCGACTACGGCCTCGTCAACGCCGGCCTCGCCGTGCTCGGCATCGACGGCCCGAGCTGGCTCGGCGACAGCACCTGGGCGATGCCCTCGATCATCCTCGTGTCGGTCTGGCGCGAGGTCGGGTTCTACATGATCATCCTGCTCGCCGCGCTGCAGGGGGTGCCGCGGAACCTGCTGGAGGCGGCCGCCATCGACGGCGCCGGCCCCTGGCAGCGCTTCTGGGGCGTGACGTTCCCGATGATCTCGCCCTCGGTCTTCCTCGTCTCGATCATGGCGCTGATCAACAACTTCCAGGCCTTCGACCTCATGTACGTCATGACCGAGGGTGGCCCGCAGAACGCGACGACGAACCTCGTCGTCTACCTCTACCAGCAGGGCTTCCAGTACTTCGACATCGGGTACGGGTCGGCGATCGCGCTCGTGCTGTTCGCGATGATCCTCGCGGTCACCCTCGTGCAGTGGAGGGTGGGTGAGCGACGTGTCGTCTACTGAGCCGACCACCCGGCCCGACGTGACCGAGGACGACGTGCGCCCGGACGGGGCGAGCGACGCGGCACCCACCGCGGAGCAGCGTGCCTGGCTCGCGGTGCTGGAGTCCGACGACGCCGCGGACCAGCCCCGCTCGCGCTGGTACCGGCTGAGCCCGACCGCGCGCCGTCGGCTGACCCGTGCCACGCGCCCCGGGTACTACGTGCTGCTGCTGCTCGGCGGCGTCGCGATGGTGCTGCCGTTCCTGTGGATGCTGTCCACCTCGCTCAAGACCGAGGCGAACGTCTTCACGACGCCGCCGGCGTGGATCCCCGCCCCGGTGCGCTGGCAGAACTACGGCGACGCGCTCGGCATCGCCCCGTTCGCGCGGTTCTTCCTCAACTCGTTCGTGGTGGCTGCCGGCGAGGTCGTCGGTGGCCTGCTCGTCAGCGCGATCGCGGCGTACGTGTTCGCGCGGCTCCACTTCCCCGGCAAGAACGCGCTGTTCATCGTCGTGCTCGCCACGATGATGGTCCCCGCGCACGTCGAGCTGATCCCCCAGTTCATCCTCGTGCGCGAGCTCGGCTGGCTCGACACGTTCGCCGCGCTGATCGTGCCCGGCCTGTTCTGGCCGTTCGGGATCTTCATGCTGCGGCAGTTCTTCAAGTCGGTGCCCGACGAGCTCGAGGACGCCGCCCGCATGGACGGCGCCGGGTACCTCCGGCGGCTCTTCGGCCTGTTCATCCCGCTGTCGGTGCCCGCCCTCGCGGCGCTCGCGATCTTCAAGTTCCTCAACTCGTGGAACCAGCTGATCGGCCCGCTGATCTTCCTGACCTCCCGCGAGAAGTTCACGATCACGCTCGGCCTCGCCCAGTTCCAGGGCCAGTTCGAGACGAGGTGGGCGCTACTCATGGCCGCCACCGTGGTCAGCCTCGTCCCGATCCTCGTCGTCTTCGTCATCGGCCAGCGCTACTTCGTGGAGGGGGTGACTCTCTCCGGGCTCAAGCGCTGACCAGCCCCCATCCACGACTGCACGAAGGAGATCCCATGCACGAGATCAGCACCCCGCGGCTGCGCAAGCCCTCGCGCCGCGACATCCTCAGGTACGGCGGCGTCGGCGGTCTGGGCATGGCCCTCGCCGCGTGCTCGAACGGCGGCGGCAGCGGAGGAGGCGGGGGCGGCGGAGGTGAGTCCGCGCACCTCGTCTACTCGACGTGGGCCGCCGACGAGGAGCTCGCGGTCACGCAGAGCCTCATCGACAGCTTCCAGGAGGCCAATCCCGGCATCACGGTGGAGATCCAGACGGCGTCGTTCGCCGACTACCCCACCTGGGTGCAGACCCGGCTCGCCGGCAACACCGAGCCGGACGTCATGTTCATGAGCGAGCTCTGGTACCGCGGCTTCGCGGAGCTGGGCGCGCTCGCCGACCTCGGCCCGCACGTCGAGGGCGACCCCGACTTCGACCTCGACGACTTCAGCGAGGTCGTCGCCGGCACCGGGTACTACGACGACACGCTCTACTTCACCTCGGGCGGGCTCGACATGAGCGCGCTGTTCTACAACAAGACCGCGTTCGACGAGGCAGGCGTCGACTACCCCGACGAGAGCTGGACCTGGGACGACCTGCGTGCGGCGGCCTCGGCGCTCGTCGTCACCCAGGGCGGCACCACGACCCGCTACGGGCTGTTCTCGCAGAACGGCTACGGGTCCGGCTGGAACTGGGTCTGGGGCAACGGCGGCACGATCCTCGACGAGACCCACACGCACGCGCAGTTCTCCACGCCGGAGACCACCGACGCGCTGCAGTACTTCGCCGACCTCATCCTCGAGGACGGCTCGGTGCCCCCGGTGGACGTCCAGGAGGACCTCGGCTCCTCGACGATGTTCATGTCGGGCCAGGTCGCCATGGGGATGTACGGCCACTACCTCGTCCCCCGCCTGGAGACCGAGCAGCCCTTCGAGTGGGGCACCGTGATGCTGCCGAACGGGCCTGTCTCGCGGAACTCGTTCGTCTCGGGCGCCGGCTGGGTGATGTCGGCCCGCACCGAGCACCCCGAGGCGGCGTGGAAGCTGATCTCCCACCTCAACGGCAAGGAGGGCCAGGGCGAGTTCATGAAGATGGGCGCGATCACGCCGTCGCGCATCTCGCTCGCCACCTCCGAGGAGTTCCTGTCGGTCGAGGCGAACGACGCGTTCGTCAAGCAGACCGACCACCTGGTGCCGCTGCCGATCACGCCGAGGTGGAACGAGTACTACGCCGTCATCCAGACCGAGCTCGACCGCGTCTACCGCGGCCAGGCCACGATGGCCGAGGTGGCCCCGGGTCTCGACGAGCAGGTCGACGCCATCCTCGCCGGGTAGTCGCCCGGACACGAACGGGGCGTGCCGGCACCGGGCCGGCACGCCCCGGTCTGCTCGGGCCGCGCGATCGTGTCAGCGCACCGCCTGCGTCAGGCGCCGCCCGACGGCGCTCGACGGCGGGTCCACGCCGAGGAGGCCGCAGATCGTGGGGGCCACGTCGACGAGGGACCCGTGCCCGATCCGCGCGCCGGGCCGCACACCGGCCCCGGCGACCACCAGCGGCACCTCCGCCTCCGGCACGCCGCCGTGCGAGCCCCGCAGCTTGCCATCGTCGAGCAGCGAGAAGTGGTACGGCTCGACCGGCTCCACGACGAGGTCGCCGAGCTTGTCGGAGGCGTGCAGCCGGCGCAGCCCGTGCCGGTCGTGCACGTCGGCGACCCCCTCGATGTCGCCGATGCGACGCACCAGGCGCTGCAGCTCCGCCGGCCGCACCGGCTCCCGGAAGGTGATGTCGGCCGTGCGCGGCGCCGCGTAGACCACCACCTCCGCCTCGGGGTCGGCGGTCTCCCCCGCGCCGACGACCGAGATCGTCCGGCCGAGCCCCTCGACCGCCGCGAGCAGGTCGGGCAGCAGGGGCACGGTCCACTCCCGCAGCCCGTGGTCGCCGGTCAGCATCACTGTCGTCGACGGCGCCAGCCCGAGCTCGTCGATCGCGTCGAGCAGCCGACCGATCTGGGTGTCGGTCTCCTCGAGCGTCTCGTAGAGACCGTCGCCCGCGAAACCGTTGCTGTGGATCCAGCCGTCGACGTCGCTGCCGTACACCGCGAGCAGGTCCGGCGGCTCCGGGAGCGTCACCTGCTGACCGCCCGAGCTCACCGGCTCGCCCGAGAGCAGCGCGATCGCGTCGTCGACGCGCGCGGTCATCGTGCCACCCGGCTGGGTGTAGAGCTGGTCGGTGTCGCCGTAGCCGGCGCCGTGGTCCTGCACGGCGTACCACTGCACGTAGGCGCCCGTGCGCCCCTG
>Ga0164243_10014193_pt1 | contig 11112 bp, 11 predicted proteins | sample OricompcompostOP_FD_108781 | JGI IMG/M metagenome (GOLD analysis project Ga0164243, IMG submission 108781) | Organic Plus compost microbial communities from Emeryville, California, USA - Original compost - Organic plus compost (OP) | ecosystem: Engineered > Solid waste > Mixed feedstock >... | reverse complement strand
GCGGCGTCGTCGCCGAGCACGAGCAGGTCCAGGCGCCGCCCCCAGACCGCCAGGAGCGGGACGGCGACGACCGCCGCGATCGCGACCGACGCCACGCGCGGCCAGGTCGCGGCGTGCAGCGAGCCGGAGAGCCACGCGATCGCCGGCCCGACGACCATCACGTCGCCGATCGTCAGCAGCCAGCTGACCAGCGAGGTGCCCGCCGCGGCGATGCCGACGCCGACGACCACCATCCGCACCGGGTCCAGCCGGCGGCGCCGGATCGCGAGGACGTAGAGCGCCAGGCCCGAGAGACCCGCACCGGCGAGCGCCGCCAGCGGCAGGCCGACCGACGCGGCGAGCCCGGCGATGCCGCCGTTGGAGCCGGCCAGCACCAGCACGGTGACCGCGGCGACCGAGGCGCCGGCGTTGATGCCGAGCAGGTCGGGGCTCGCCAGCGGATTGCGGGCGACGGACTGCAGGATCGCCCCGGCCAGTCCGAGGCAGGCGCCGACCACGAGGGCCGCGGCGACGCGTGGTGCCCGGAACTCGAGGACCACGAGCCGGGTGAAGGTGTCGCCCGCACCGCTCAGCGCCTCGACGACGTCGGCCAGCGGCACGCGGCTCTCCCCGACCGACAGCGACACCAGCGCGCCGAGCACCCCGAGGGCCGCGGTGCCGACGACGGTCGCGATCAGGGGCAGGGGCGAGGAGCGCACGCGGGTCACAGCAGCAGGTCCCGTCGACGGATGACCCAGATGAGCAGGGGAGCGCCGATCACCCCGGACACCACGCCCACCTGGAGCTCGCCGGGCCCGGCGACCAGCCGGCCCGCGACGTCGGAGGCGAGCAGGAGAACCACCCCGGCCACCGCGCCCACGAGCGTCGCCCGGGTCCAGCTGGCGCCCACGAGGGCACGTGCGATGGTGCCGGCGAGCAGCCCGATGAACGCGATCGGCCCGCAGGCGGCGACCGACGCCGCGGTGAGCAGGGTGATCGCCGCGAGGCCCACCAGACGGGCGCGGGTGACCCGGACGCCCATCGACGCGGCGACGTCCTCGCCGAGCGAGAGCAGGTCGAGCGAGCGGGCGTTGAGGGCGGCCAGGACCAGGCCGGCGACGACGAAGGGCGCGATGACGCCGGGGGTGTCGGCACCTCGCTCGGCGAGCGAGCCGACCGCCCAGAAGCGGTAGGCGTCGAGCGTCTTCGCGTCGAGCAGGGCGATGGCCGAGGTGAGGGCCGCGAGGAAGGCGGTGAGGGCGGCGCCCGCGACGACCAGCGCCGGACCGCCGGAGCGCACGCTGGAGCGGGCCAGCGCGTAGACCGCCAGCGCGGCGAGGGTCGCGCCCACGGCGGCGGCGCCGACCATGCCGAGCATCGAGCCCACCAGCTCCAGGCGCAGCGAGAGCACCACCGCGAAGGCGGCGCCGGCGCTCACCCCGAGCAGTCCCGGCTCGGCCAGCGCGTTGCGGGTGTGCCCCTGCATCACCACGCCCGCCGCGCCGAGCGCCGCGCCGACGAGCAGTCCGAGCAGCGTCCGGGGCACCCGCAGGTTGCGCACGACGATGTCGCCCTCCGCGCCGTCGGGGGAGAACAGGGCGTGCGCCAGCTCACCGGGCCCGAGCGCGTTGGCGCCGAGCGCGACCGAGGCGAGCGCGACCAGGGGCACGAGCCCGACCAGGGCGAGGACGCCGTACCGCCGGCGACGGGGCGCAGGAGGGCTCATCCGGGCGGCAGGTCCATCTCGATCGGTGGGAACGGCACCCATGACGGTATGCCTTAGGGCAGCCTAACCTGAACACCGGGTGGTCGGCGTCCGTGTCCGACCCCGAACGAAGGAGAACCGTGATCCGCAAGACCCTGCCCGCCGTCGTCGCGGCCGCTCTCGTCCTCAGTGCGTGCGGCTCGAGCGCCGACGACGCCGACGACGACAAGGCCGCGAGCGCCGACTTCCACGTGACGATCGAGCACGCGATGGGAACCACGACCATCGACAAGGAGCCCGAGCGCATCGTCGCGCTGGACTCGAGCTTCGCCGACGCGACCCTGCTGCTCGAGAAGGACCTGGTCGGGATCGCCACCTACCGTGGCTACACCACGGACCTCCCGGACTATCTGGGCGAGGAGCGCGCCGAGCACGCCGCCGACGTGGAGTCGGTCGGCGACATCACCGCCCCCAGCCTGGAGAAGATCGCCGCCCTGGAGCCCGACCTCATCGTCAGCGCGAAGATCCGGCACGAGGCGCTCTACGACCAGCTGTCCAAGATCGCCCCGACGATCATGAGCGAGACCACGGCACACCTGTGGAAGGACAACCTGCTCATGCTCGGCAAGGCCGTGGGCGAGGAGGACAAGGCCGCCGAGGAGATCGCCGAGTACGAGGCGGCCGCCGCCGAGGTCGGCACCGCGATCAACGAGAAGGCCGGCAACCCGACCATCTCGGTCACCCGCTTCCTCGACGGCCCCACCCGGCTGTACCAGAAGCAGACCTTCTCGGGCGTCGTCTTGGAGGACGCCGGCCTGGCGCGCCCGGCCTCGCAGGATGTCGACGACTTCGCGCTGGAGATCTCCGAGGAGAACATCGCCGCCGCCGACGCGGACAAGGTGTTCGTCACCGTCTACGAGGACGACGAGGGCCTGGCGGAGAACACCAAGGCGGCCTTCGAGCGCAACCCGCTGTGGAAGCCGATCGCGCCGAAGGTGGTCGAGGTCTCCGACACCCACTGGATGACCTCGGTCAGCCTGCAGGGCGCCTGGTACATCCTCGAGGACCTCGCCGAGGCGTTCGGCGTCCCTGCTCCCGAGCGCGACTGATCGAACCAGGCTGACCGCAGACCTGCCGGCGTACGCCGGTGCAGCGGGCCGGGGCCGACGCCCCGGCCCGCTGTCGTCCGGGCGCGGACCGGGGAACAGTCGGGGGCACGGCCGGGCGCACGGTCGGGGGGAGTCTCGGCCGCGCGTCACCGGTCGCCGATGTGCGGATCCACGGCGATCGCCGCGCATCACGGGAGATCTTCTCGCGCGTCGGGGTGGACGCGGGCGGGTGTGAGGGGGCAGGGTCGTGCCCACGCCGGATGTTCCGGAGCACCTATCTCGGAAGGTTGTGACGTGAAGAGAGCACTGACGATCGTGGCGTCGGTAGCGACGGCGGCAGCCGTGCTGACGCCCAGCGCGAGCAGCACCGCGGCGCCGGCCGCGGCGCCCGCCCCGGCCGCGGCGCAGGCCCGGTCCTACACCCCGCCCGCCCCCGTGTGGGGCGCCTGCACGGACGACCGCCTGGTCAAGGCGGGCGCCCAGTGCGCGATGCTCGAGGTCCCCCTCGACTACGACAAGCCCAAGGGCCGCAAGATCCACATCGCCGTGAGCCGGATCCTGCACACCGACCCCGACTACAAGGGCATGATCGCCGCCAACCCCGGCGGGCCCGGCGGCTCGGGCCTCGGCATGGCCCGACTCGGGGCCGCGATCCCGAACGGCGTGGGTGCCAAGTACGACTGGTACGGCTTCGACCCGCGCGGCGTCGGGAGCAGCACCCCGTCGCTGAGCTGCGACCCGAACTACCCCGGCGCCGGCTACGACCGCCCCAACTACGTGCCCAAGCGCGACAAGGACCGCCGGTGGTGGCAGCGGGTGACGAAGAAGTACGCCAAGGCGTGCTCCAAGGCCGACGCCAAGCGGCTGCTCAAGCACATCCGCACCACCGACGTCGCGCGTGACCTCGAGAGCCTCCGCAAGGCGGTCGGCGCCCCGAAGCTCAACTACTACGGCTTCTCCTACGGCACCTATCTCGGCCAGGTGTACGCCACGATGTTCCCCAAGAAGGTCGGCCGCTTCGTGTGGGACGGCGTGCTCAACGCCGACCGCGCGTTCTACCTGTCGAACGTCGACCAGAACATCCAGTTCGACAAGAACATCCGCATCTACTTCAAGTGGCTCGCCCAGAACGACGCCGTGTACGGCCTCGGCACGAGCGGCAAGAAGATCCGCAAGGGCTACTACAAGCTGCTCAAGCGCCTCGACAAGCAGCCCGCCGCCGACGGTCGGCTCGGTCCCGACGAGCTCGCCGACGTCCTGCTCAGCGCCGGCTACTACGTCTACGACTGGGACGTGATCGGCGCGGCGTACGCGAAGCTGGTCAAGACCGGCGACGGCTCCGACCTGATCGACATGTACGCCGGACCCGGTGACGACAACGGGTTCGCCGTCTACAACGCCGTGCAGTGCACCGACGCGCCGTGGCCGAACTGGAAGAAGACCGAGGCCGACGCCTGGCGGGTGCACCGCAAGCACCCCTTCCTCACCTGGGGCAACACCTGGTACAACGCGCCCTGCCTGAACTGGCCGGCGCCCTCGCACAAGGCGTTCGACGTCAGCGGCAAGAAGGTCAAGTCGCGGATCCTGATGATCGCCGAGACGAAGGACGCCGCCACGGTGTTCTCCGGCGCGGTCGCCACCCGCAAGGCGTTCCCGACGTCCTTCCTCATCGAGGGCAAGGGCGGTACGACGCACTCCGGCTCGCTCTCCGGTGTCGCCTGCACCGACGACCTGATCGCCAGCTACCTCGACACCGGGGTGCTGCCGAAGCGCAAGAAGAACAAGCGCAGCGACCTCAAGTGCGCCCCCGTCCCGCCGCCGGCTGCGGCCGTCAACGCCCGCGGCACCGCGCCGCTGGCGGCCGACGACCGGATGCCGGCCGACCTGCGCCGGCTGCTCCGCGAGGCACAGTCGAGCGGTCGCTGACGCGCCCGACCTCGATGCCGCGGGTCCCGCACACCGGTCTCGGGTGCGGGACCCGCGGTCGTCCGGGGGTCCGTGCGGCCGACGCCGCCCGGGCGAGGCGCGCGACTCGTGGCAAGATGCGGCAGGTGAGCGGTGTGGGGAGGTCGGGCACTGCCCTGGTCGGTGCCCTGGTCGCTGCGCTCGCCGGCGTCCTGAGCGCCTGCAGCGCCGAGCCCGCGCCGGTGCACCAGAAGGTCCCCGAGCCCGCCGTGGCGGTCACGGAGTACGACGCCTCCAAGGAGCCGTCCGCGGCCGTCCTGGCGCTCGTCCCGTCCGCCGCGACGACGCTCGAGGTCACCGACTTCGACCAGCTCCGCCTGGTCCTCGGCTTCTCCACCCTCGACGAGGCCACGCCGGCTCCCGAGCGGGAGCGGTTCTGGCGCCGGCTCTCCACCACCGCCGCCCTCTCCGACGGCATGCTGCGGCCGGTTGACCAGCGGCTGCGCGGTGAGTTCGGGATCGGCCAGGACGACGTCGCCTGGGAGGCTCGCTGGAGCGGCGAGGACGGGCGCGGGTGGGTGCTCGCCTTCCACTCCGACGTGCCGATGGGCGCGGTGCGCCGTGCCGTCGCCGCCGGCGTGGGCCCGCTGGCCGGTGCCGTGGTCGACGAGGCCCGCCACCTCGTGAGCTCCGCCGAGCCGCCCGCGGCGGCCGACTCCTGGGGCGCCGACCCCGCGCTGGTCGCCCTCACCGGGACCGAGGCCGTGTCGACGTACGTCGCCCGCGGCTGCACCCCCTTCGACACCGTCTTCGGTGCGGGCATGCAGGCCCAGCTGGCCGCAGCGCCGGAGGCGGCCCTGCGCGCCCTCGACGCCCTCGACGCCTACTCCGTCGCGCTCGGCACCGAGCTGGTGACCGTGCAGCTGGGGGAGCGACGCAGCGACGCCTTCGAGCGGGTGCGGCTGGCCGAGGTGATGCCGCCCACCGACCCGGACTTCGCGCTGGTGATGAGCCGTGGTGTCGCCGACCCTGCGAGCGGCCGCCTCGGCTACGTGCTCGACGACCCGCCGGCGGCAGCGCGGCTCACCCGCGAGCGCCACCTGCCCTTCACCGTCTGCCCCGGCTGACGGCGCCGACCGGGATCCACGGGATCCACCGGGTCCACCGGGATTCGCGGGCCGATGGCTGCCGCCGCCGTCACCGGGACAGGTCGTGCAGCCGCTGGACGGTCGGCGAGGTCGGCACCGTGCTCGGGTCCGGCGCGGTGCCGAACAGCCGGTCCGCCGTACCGGCCGAGGTGACGGTGAACCAGTAGTGCTCGCTCTTGTAGTGGTGCAGCCGGTGGTTGCGCCAGATCCGGCGGTACCACGCCGACCGCGGCCGGTAGTCGCTGTGCAGCAGGTAGTGCGTCCACTCGTAGGTCGACTTGATCGCGTAGACGGCGACGAGGAGGGTGAACATCGCCGTCGTCGTCGGGGTCACCAGCCAGGCGAGCAGGGTCCACGCCGGAGCCAGCCACAGCTGGGCCTGCCACGGGATGAAGACGAGCGGGATCGCCCGCGGATCGGCGTGGTGGGCGCGGTGCTTGCGCGCCAGCAGCGGGTCGATGGTCAGGCCGGCGACCCGGCGCGGGTGCCAGTGGAGGATGAAGACGTGGACCACCCACTCCACGACGGGCAGGATCGCCACCAGCCCGACGGGGATCGCCAACTCCCACCACGACCCGGGGCCGGCGAGCACCCGGCCGGTGATCGCCGCTGCCAGGCAGGTGCCCAGCAGGTAGGGGCTCGGGTGGCGCCAGAACTCCACGACGACCTCGCCCATGGTCAGGTTGGTACGCCGTCCCGCGGCCCGGTCGCCGACGTACTTCCCGTCGAGCTTCCCGTCGAGCTTCCCGTCGAGCCGCGCCTCGTCCTCGGCGACCCGACGGCGGGCGTGGGCCTCGCGCGAGGGGGCGGGGTCGGAGGCCCGGCTCACCGGTCCTCCCCCATCGCGGCGAACGCGCCGAGCAGGGTGTCGGCGGTCGGGGTGAGGACCCGCGCCGCGGCGGCGCGCGCGGTCGCCGCGTCGCCGGAGCGGACCGCGGCGCCGAGCAGGCGGTAGGGCTCGACCTGGCCCACCTCGCCGGCGAGGAGGCTCGCGAGCGCGGGCAGCGCCGGCTCGTAGGCGGCCCGGAGGCTGTTGAACATCAGCCGGAAGACCATCGAGTCGGCGCCGTCGACGAGCAGGTCCCAGTAGTCGAGCGCCAGCACCTGCCAGCGGACGGGGTCGGTGGCCTCGGCCATCTCCTCGGTCACCGCGTCGAGTCCGGCGGCCAGCGCCGGCCCACCCCGCTCGGCGGCGAGCGCCGCGATGCCGGGCCCGACCTCGGCCCGCGCCTCGAGCACGCTGCGGCCGATCGCGGTGTCGAGACGCCCACCGCGCACGAGCAGCCGGGGCAGCAGGTCCAGACCCGCGGCGCGACGGAAGTCGCGGACCACGCTCGCCCCGCCGTGCCGCACCTCCACGAGCCCGGTCTGGGCGATGCGCTGCAGCGCCTCGCGGACCGCCGGCCGGGAGATGCCGAGCACCTCCGCCAGCCGGCGCTCGCTGGGCAGCGGGTCGCCCGCGGCCAGCTCGCCGTCGACGACCTCGTCGACGAGCTGGTCGAAGACCTGGTCGGACACGGAGCGGCGGGTCACGGGTCGCAGGGCCATGCCGGTCACCGTAGGACGCCCTCCGGCTACTGGTCAAGTGGTCTGACCACATTGGTTTCGGGCACAGACCGCACGGTCGAGGCGGGAATCTGCACGGTTTGGTCCCCAACCGCGACTGGTCAGACCATCCACGTAGGCTGGCGACGTGGCGCGCTGGTGGAGCATCCGGTTGTGGGGCGCCCACCTGCTCGGGCTGCTCTGCGTGTCGATCGCGGTGGGCATGGGCGCGTGGCAGTACGACGCCTGGCAGGCCCGCCGCGCAGCGGAGCGGGTCGACCTGACCCACGCCGAGCCGGTGCCGATCACCGAGGTGATCGGGCCCGACGACCCCTTCCCGACCGCGGGGCTCGGACGGCCGGTGGACGTGGAGGGCAGCTTCCTGCCCGAGGGCACCGTGCTGGTGTCCGGCCGCGCAGGCGCGGACGGGCAGGACGGCGGCTGGGTGGTCACGCCGATCACGGTCGGCGACGCGGACGCACCCGCCATCCCGGTGGTGCGCGGCTGGGTCGCGGAGGGCACCGAGCTCGACGCGCTGCCCGCCCCGCCGACGGGACGGGTCGAGGTGCGCGGCTGGCTCCAGCCCACCGAGGCCGGCAGCGGCACCGACGAGGACCCGAACGACGACGTGCTGCCGGAGCTGCGGGTCGCCGACCTGGTCCAGCGCGTCGACCAGGACCTGTACGGCGCCTACGTGGTCGCGCAGGAGCCGCTGGCCGCCGACGCCTCGGCCGGGATGGCGGGTGCGACCCTCGACCAGCTGCCCGAGGCGAGCCGGTTCACCGGCCTGCGCAACCTGCTCTACGCCATCGAGTGGTGGGTGTTCGCCGCCTTCGCGGCCTTCCTGTGGCTGCGTTACGTGCGCGACGCCACCTCGGAGCCGGTGGCCGACGGCACCAACGACGGGGCCGACAGCGGGGCCGACAGCGGGGCCGACAGCGGGGCCGACAGCGAGACCGGCGGGGAGCCCGTCGTACGCTCGGAGCCGTGACCAAGCTCTTCAACGCCTACCGCGTGCTCGCGCTCGTGGTCGGCGTGCTCCTGCTCGTCGGCACCGTCGGCTCGTTGCTGAAGTACCTGCTCGAGGACGGCACGGCGCTGCAGCGGCTCGGTGACGACCTCACCCCGATCTGGCTGATCCACGGGTGGATCTACATCGTCTACGTCGTCGTGGCGTTCCTGCTCACCCAGAAGGCGCGCTGGACCATCCCGCAGCTGCTCCTCATGCTGCTCGCCGGCCTGGTCCCAGGGCTGATCTTCTGGGTCGAGCGCCGGGTGGCGCAGCGCCTGCGGGAGGACTACGCCGAGCTCACCGGCTGACGGCTCGCTGCCGCGTGCCCTCCCCGGGCTCAGTCCCGGGGGTCCTCCGGGAGCGGGTCGGTCAGCGGGTCGGGGCGCCCGGCGGGCGGCGGCACCTGGTCGGGCTCGTCGATGGGCTCCGGCGCGTTGTCGACGAGCAGCTCGTCCGGCGCTGGCTGCGGGGCCGCCGGTGCACCCGGTGTGCCCGGGGCTCCCGACGCCGTCGAGGACCCCGATGCCGCCGAGGACGGGGTCGACGGGGTCGACGGGGTGTCGGCGGACTGCCACAGCGACGCCTCGTCGCCACCGGCCTGCAGCTTCTTCGCGATGGCGGCCACGACGGCGCCGAGCGCGCCGAGGGTGACCAGCTTCTTCAGCTTTCCCATTCCCGAGCTCCCTTCCCGGTCTGCGACCCGGCTGGGCCGTGCCTCACATCCCACCACGTCGGGGGCGACAGGTACACCCGGACCGGCTGCGGCACCTCAGTAGGATCGAGGGCGTCGCACGACGACGTCAGCAGCGACACCAGCTGCGTATCAGCAACGCAACGACACCGATCCCCACCAGCCGGAGACGAGGCACTTCCATGGCAGAGCAGCAGGCCGTCCTGAAGACCAACAAGGGCGACATCACGCTCAACCTGTTCCCCAACCACGCGCCGCTGACGGTGCAGAGCTTCGTCGGGCTGGCCAAGGGCGAGCCCGTCGAGGTCAGCCCCAGCGGCCCGTACACCCCGGACCGTCGCGGCGGGTCGACCGGCGAGGGCCCGTTCTACGACGGCCTCACCTTCCACCGGGTGATCCCGGGCTTCATGATCCAGGGCGGCTGCCCGCAGGGCACCGGCACGGGCGGGCCGGGCTACCAGTTCAAGGACGAGCCGCACCCCGAGCTCACCTTCGACAAGCCCTACCTGCTCGCCATGGCCAACGCCGGCCCGGGCACCAACGGCTCGCAGTTCTTCATCACCGTCGGCCCGACCACCTGGCTGAACTTCAAGCACACGATCTTCGGCGAGGTCGCCGACCAGGCCAGCCGCGACGTGGTCGACGCCATCGCCGCCGTGCCGACCGGCCGCAACGACATGCCGGTCGAGCCGGTCGTCATCGAGTCGGTCGAGATCACGGGCTGACATGACCACTCCTCCGGTCGGAGTGCCGACCTGCTACCGGCACTCCGACCGGGAGACCTGGATCCGCTGCCAGCGGTGCGAGCGGCCGATCTGCCCCGACTGCATGCGCGAGGCGGCCGTGGGCTTCCAGTGCCCCGACTGCGTCGCCGAGGGCCGCAGGTCGGTGCGCCAGGCGCGCACGGCGTACGGCGGGCAGATCTCGGCCCGGCCGGGCGTCGTGTCGATCGCGCTGATCGGGATCAACGTCGTCGTCTGGGCGGCGATCATGGCCAGCGGCCGCTACGGCAGCCGGCTCTACGAGCTCTTCGCGCTCGCGCCGGCCGGCTCCTGCCGCGAGGGCGACGGCGGCTACTACCCGTTCATGGACGAGGCCACCTGCCAGGCCGGTACGACGGCCCGCTGGGTCGACGGCGTCAGCGACGGCGCGCTGTGGCAGCTGCTCACCTCGATGTTCACCCACGTCGAGCCGTGGCACCTCGGGTTCAACATGCTCGCGCTGTGGGTGCTCGGCCCGCAGCTCGAGACGCTGCTGGGGCGGGGACGCTATCTCGCGCTCTACCTGCTCTCCGGCCTCGTCGGCTCGGTCGCCGTCTACTGGCTCTCCGGTGAGCAGAGCACGACGGTGGGGGCGTCCGGCGCGATCTTCGGGCTGATGGGCGCGTTGGTCGTGGTCGGCCTCAAGGTCGGCGGCAACGTGCAGAGCCTGCTGGTGTGGATCGGCATCAACGTGGTGCTCACCTTCACCCTCTCCAACGTCTCCTGGCAGGGCCACTTCGGCGGGCTGCTCGGCGGCGCGGCGATCGCGGCCGTCCTGGTCTTCGCGCCGCGGGAGCGGCGCACCGCGGTCCAGGTCTCCGGCCTCGTCGCGATCGGCGTGCTCCTCGCGGCCGCCGTCGTGCTGCGCACCCTCACCCTCACCTAGGGTGCCGCCGCCGGGGCGCGGAGCCTCTCGGCCGACGTCCGGCCCGTCCCGCACGAGCGGGACGGGCCGCTGTTTTCCACAGCCTTTTCCACCGATGTGGAGGGAATTACACCGGGGTAGTTCTCCCCAGTTGTGGACATCTCTGGGGAAAACGCCGAGACCCGGGGATGTCCTGCGACATCACCGGGTCTCGGTCGGCTGGCCGCTCCCCGTCAGGCCGGGGAGCGCGGGGCGCTCACTCCCAGCGTGTGGCGAACGCGAAGCCGACCGCCATGAACGCGATGCCCACGAAGAGGTTCTTCTGCCCGAGGTCGACGAGGATCGGGATGTCCTTCGGGTCGTTGCCGGTGAGGAAGATGTAGAACACGCAG
>Ga0164243_10014192_pt1 | contig 11113 bp, 8 predicted proteins | sample OricompcompostOP_FD_108781 | JGI IMG/M metagenome (GOLD analysis project Ga0164243, IMG submission 108781) | Organic Plus compost microbial communities from Emeryville, California, USA - Original compost - Organic plus compost (OP) | ecosystem: Engineered > Solid waste > Mixed feedstock >... | reverse complement strand
GCAGAACAGGTCGGCCAGCTCCGCCGACGCGTCGCCGTGGTCGGTACCGGCGTCCCGGCGGGCGCGGACGCACGCCGCGGTCATCGCGAACAGTTCGGCGCCGATGTCGACGACGCGGCCGAGAAACCGTTCCCTGCGTTCCAGCCCGCCCTGCCAGCGCGCCATCGCGTAGAACGTGGACCGGGCGAGCCGCCGGCTGGCGCGCTCCACGTACCGCAGGTGCCGGCCGAGCGGACCGAACTCGGCGTACGAGGCGGGGTTCTGGCCGCGCCCGACCGCGAGGCCGGGCAGCCAGCGGGCGTAGAACGCGCCCGCCCTGGCGCCGGCGCGCGCCTTGCCGGGCAGCGCCACGTCCGGGTCGATCAGCGCGCCGGCGACGGACAGGTGCGCGTCGACCGCCTCCCGGGCGATGAACAGCCGCATGATCTCGCTGGATCCCTCGAAGATCCGGTTGATCCGCATGTCCCGCAACACCTGCTCGGTGTTGATCGGCCGTTCCCCGCGGGCGGCCAGCGAGTCGGCGGTCTCGTACCCGCGACCGCCGCGGATCTGCGTGGTCTCGTCGGCGATGCGCCAGCCGAGCTCGGACGCGTACAGCTTGGCGATCGCGGCCTCGATCCGGATGTCGTTGCGGTCGTCGTCGGCGAGCAGGTCGCACAGGTCCAGTACCGCCTCCATGCCGTATGTGCCGGCGGCCAGTTCGGCGAGCTTGCCGGCGACGGCCTCGTGCTCGCCGACCGGCCTGCCCCACTGCACCCGGGCGGCGGCGAACTCGCGCGCCACCCGCAGGCAGTACTTGGCGGCGCCGACGCACGGCGCGGGCAGCGCGAGGCGGCCGGTGTTCAGCGTGGTCAGGGCGATCTTGAGGCCCTGGCCCTCGGCGCCGATCCGGTCCGCGTCCGGCACGTACACCTGGTGGAACCGGGTGACGCTGTTCTCCAACCCGCGCAACCCCATGAACGCGTTGCGCCGCTCCACCGTGACGCCGTCCGCATCGGCGGGTACCACGAACGCGGTGATGCCGGCGTCCGGTACCCGGGCGAGCACGACGAGCAGGTCGGCCAGCACCCCGTTGGTGGCCCACAGCTTGACCCCGTCGATCCGGTACCCGCCCTCGGTACGGGTCGCGGTGGCGGCCAACCGCGCCGGGTCCGAGCCCACGTCCGGCTCGGTCAGCAGGAACGCGCTGATCTCCCCCGACGCCAGCCGCGGCAGGTACCGCCGTTTCTGCTCCTCGGTGCCGAACAGCTTGAGCGGCTGCGGTACGCCGATGGACTGGTGCGCGGACAGCATCGCGGCGACCGCCGGCGACGCCGACGAGAGCAGCATCAGCGCGCGGCCGTAGTAGTAGTGCGAGAGGCCGACCCCGCCGTACGCCGGGTCGATCTTCATGCCGAACGCGCCGAGCTCGCGCAGCCCGCGGATGGTGTCGTCGTCGATGCGGTCCTCGCGTTCGATCCGGCGGCCGTCGATCCGGGTGGCGGCGAACTCGCGGACCTTCGCCAGGTACGCCTCGCCCCGCTCGACGTCGGCGGGGTCCGGCTCCGGGTGCGGGTGGATCAGATCCAGCCGCAGCCGGCCGAGGAACAGCTCCTTGCCGAAGCTCGGCTTGCGCCATTCGGTCTCGCGGGCCTGTTCGGCCGCCTGCCGGGCGGTCGCCTCGTCGACCTGACCCGGGTGTTCCGGACGTACGGTCGCCGTCATCTCGGCCACCCCCTGTGTTCGGGTCGTCACCACCGACGCTACTCGTCAGTATTACCCGTTGGTAGGGGTCGACACGTGGCTTCGCCGAATCGGCAGTCAGGCGAGGCCGGCCGGCAGGTGGAACTCGCCGTCGAGCAGCACCCGGGCGGTACGCGATACCGACACCGACGACACCGACGCGGGACCGGACGGCCGGGCGGACACCCGCGCGATCCCCTTGGGATGCGCCAGCCGGCACCGGCCGGCCGAGTCGGGGAGGTACCCGACGGTACCGGGCAGGGCGGCGGCCGCGGCCACCGCGAGCATCCCGGTCGCCGGCAGGGCGTGGTGGACCACGTCCATGGACGTCATCCGTACCACCAGGTCCGCGTCGGCAGCGGACAGCGACCGGCCGTCGGCCAGCCGGTGCGTGGTCGGCTCGGCGATCACCGCCACCCGGGGTACCGACGCCGACGCCGGGAACCCCATCGCCTCGGCGCCCGCCCGGCGCAGCGCGGACAGGTACCCGAGCAGGCCGGCGTCGGCGTTGAGCGCGGCCGGCGGCGCGGTGGCGGGCACGTCCAGGTCCGTGGCGCGTACCAGGACGACCGGCGTGGCGACGTCGATCAGCGTGGCCGTCACCTCGGTGTCCCGGCCGGTACGCGGATCACGCACGCGCAGGCCCGTCCGCGGCCCGGCGGGCAGGGCGCTGCCGGTGCGGGTACCGCCCGGATCGCAGAACTCGACCTCGATCGGCGCCGCGGTCCCCGGTACCCCCGCGATGGCGAGGTCACCGGTCGGTGCGAGCCGGCCGTCGACGAGCGGCATGGACAGCCGGATCCGGGTACCGGTGTTCAGATTCAGCAGCCGCAGGTCGGTGCGCGGACCGGAGCGGCGCAGCAGCCCACGGTGCAGCGCGTACGCGCCGACCGCGGCGGTCAGGTTGCCGCAGTTGCCGGCCCAGTCGACCGCCGGCCGGTCGACCGCGACCTGGCCGAACAGCGACACCAGGTCGACCTCGCCGTCGGCCGGCCCGTACCGGCCGGGCCCGGCGAGGTGCGGCGCGGCCTGCTCCGGGGTACCGACGGCCATCAGCTTGCTGGTGGACGAGTGGGTACCGCCGAGCCCGTCCAGCTGCATCGGGTCCGGGCTGCCGAGCAGCGCGAGGGCGAGCGCGTCCCGGCGGTCCGGCTCGGCCGGCAGCGCGTCCAGGTCGACGAACACGCCCTTGCTGGTACCGCCGCGTACCAGGCTGACCCGCATCAGCCCGGCTCGGCCGCGGCGAGCGCGGCGAGGGTACTGGCACGGGACCGCTCCAGGTGCACCCGCATCGCCGCCTCGGCCGCCGCCTCGTCGCCGGCCGCGATCGCCGCCGCCACCGTACGGTGTTCGGCCAGCGCGGCATCGGCCCGATCGCGGTCCGAGCCGGAGATGCCGCGCGCCAGCGCCAGCTGGGTGTTGACGATGCGGAGCGTACCGGCCAGGTCGGGGTTGCCGGCGAGCTCGGCCAGGGCGGCGTGGAAGTCGAGGTCGTCCGGGTACCGGCCGCCGTTGTTCCCGCGGACCGCGGCGGTACGGTCCAGCAGCTCGGTCAGCTCCGCCACCGCCGCGGCGGACCGCAGCCGGGCCAGCCGCGCCACGACGGCGCGTTCCAGCGCGATGCGCACCTCGTACAGATTGGTGACCTGGTCGGGTCGGAAGGTACGGACGAAGGTGCCACGGTGCCGAACCACCTCGACCAGGCCCTGCGCGGCCACCCGTTGCAGCGCCTCGCGCAGCGGCCCGCGGCTGATCCCGAGGTCGTGCGCCAGCGCCACCTCGTTGAGCCGGCTGCCGGGTGCGAGCGTGCCGTCCAGGATCCAGCGCCGCAGCTGTTCGGCGGCGCGGGCCTGGTAGCTCTGGTCGGTGTCGCTCAGCAGGGTCATCGCACTCCCGGTCCTCCGCGTGTGCTCACCGTACCCGGACCGCATCGGCCGCGTACCGCTCGTCGAGGGCGTCGAACCGCGGCTTGTCCACGAGCCGCTGCCGCTCCGGCCACGGCGCCAGCGCCGACTCGACGTTCGCCAGCGACCCGTCGTCCCGCAACCCGGCCAGTACGGTCTGCATGCCGCGGATGGCGCCCTGCATGGCGGCGTTCGCGTACAGGACGACCGGGAAGCCGAGCTCGACCAGCTCGGCGCGCGGCAGCATCGGCGTCTTGCCGCCCTGCACGATGTTCGCGATCTTTGGTACGTCCGGGCGCAGGGCGCCGACGGCCGCGAGTTCGGCCCGGTCCCGTAGCCCCTCGACGAACAGCACGTCGGCGCCGGTCCGCGCGTACGCCTCGGCGCGGTCGATGGCCTCGGACAGCCCGGCCGCGGCGCGCGCGTCGGTGCGGGCGACGATCAGCGTGTCGGGCCGGGTACGGGTGTCGACGGCCGCGGCGATCTTGCCGAGCATCTCGCCGGTCGGGATGACCTGCTGGCCGTCGAAGTGCCCGCAGCGCTTCGGCATCACCTGGTCCTCCAGCTGGATGGCGGACGCGCCGGCACGTTCCAGCACCCGTACCGTCCGGGTCACGTTGACGGCGTTGCCGAACCCGGTGTCGGCGTCGACCACCAGCGGCAGGTCGACCGCGTCGGCCATCGCGGCCACGTGCCCGGCGAGCTCGGTCAGCGACAGGAACGCCAGATCGGGTACGCCGAGGTAGGTGTTGGTGACGCCGGCGCCGGTCACGTACGCGGCGTCGAAGCCGAGGTCGGCGATGACGCGGGCGGTCAGCGCGTTGGGCGCGCCGGGCAACAGCAGGCCGCCGGGCCGGTCGATGAGCTGCCGGAGAGTGGGCGCAGACATTCTCGTCCTGTCGGTGATCGGTACGGTCGTCCGCAGCCTAGCACCAACTGTTGACTGACAACTGTCGACAGTTTACAGTCCGGACACATTCGATCCCCCACCCCCACCTGGAGTGCGCGTGAGCCAACCCGGCAGCACCCTGGACCGTCCCGCCGCACCGGTCGCCGCCCGTACCGTGGTGACCGCCTCGGTGGGCAACTTCGTCGAGTACTTCGACTGGGGCGTCTACGCGGCGTTCTCCGGCTACTTCAGCAAGCAGATCTTCGCCGCCGGCGACCCGACCGCCGCGCTGCTCAACACGCTCGCGGTGTTCGCGCTCGGCTTCCTGATGCGCCCCATCGGCGGGTACCTGCTCGGCATGCTCGCCGACCGCGCCGGCCGGCGTACCGCCATGCTCGTCACCGTCGGCATGATGGCCGGCGGCTCGCTGCTCATCGCCGTCGTCCCGACGTACCGGCAGATCGGCGCGTTCGCGGCGGTGATCCTGGTGATCGCGCGGATGGCCCAGGGGCTCGCGGTCGGCGGCGAGTTCGGCACCGCCGCCGCCTACCTCGCCGAGCTCGCACCGCGACACCGGCGCGGCTTCTACGGCAGCTTCCAGTACCTGACGATCATCGCCGGCACCCTGCTCGCCAGCCTGCTCGGCTTCATCCTCACGCACGCGCTGACCGAGTCCGCGCTCACCGAGTGGGGGTGGCGGATCCCGTTCGGGCTCGGCGCGTTGCTCGGGCTCACCGCGCTGTTCTTCCGGCGGGGCGGCGGGCAACCGCGTACCGCCGCGGCGCCGGACACCGCTCCCCCGACGCTGCGCGCCCTGCTCGGCACGCACCGCCGCGGCGCGCTGTCGGTACTGACCATGACCATGTCCACCGCGGTGATCTACTACCTGTGGGCCACGTTCCTGCCCGGCTACACGGTGCGGGAGCACGGACTGGACGCCGGCGACTCGTTCCTCGCCTCCACCATCGCCCTGGCCGTACTGCTGGTCGCCCAGCCGTTCGCCGGCCTGCTGTCGGACCGGGTCGGCCGCAAACCGCTGCTGTTCGGGTACGCGATCGGGTTCATCGTGGTGGGTGTCCCGCTGGTACTGCTGCTCAACGACACCATGTGGTCGCTGCTGGTGGTGCTGATCGTCGGGTACCTGTTCTTCAGCCTCTACTCCGCCTCGTCGGCCGCGGTGAAGTCGGAGCAGTTCCCGGCCGGGGTGCGCGGCCTCGGCGTGAGCCTGCCGTACGCCACCGCCTCGGCGCTGTTCGGCGGCACCGCGCCGTACCTGCTGACCTGGGCCAGCTCGCACGGCCTCGGCTGGCTGTTCTGGGCGTACGTGCTGGTGTTGCTCGCCGTCAGCGCGGTCAGCTTCCGCTGGCTGCGGGAGACCAACGGCGTCGCACTGAGCTGATCAGTCCGACTCCGCGGCGGGCAGGGTCACGTCGCCGGGCATGGTGAAGCCGTGGAAGGTCCCGGAACCGGCGATCTGGTCGAACCGCCCGGTCCCGGCCAGCAGCCGGAAGTCGCCGGCGACCAGCGCCTGATCCGGCCGTACCGGCGCCGCCGTCGTGGCGGCCGGCAGGCCGGTGAGCGGTACCAGGGCGCCACCCGGGCCGGCCAGCTCACCGGCCGTGGCGGTACCCGGGTCGCCGGGGCGGGCGACACCGCGGAACTGGTACCGGATGGTGTCGGCGCCGAAGGCCAGCTCCCACACGCCGCGGAAGCCACCGGTCGCCTCGTCGGCGGCGAAGTCGACAACCCGGGCGGTACCGAACCCGTCGATCGGGCCGCGCGCGGTGACCCTGATCACCGAACCGGCGAGCTGTGGCGCGCGGGCGAACGTGATCGTCTGGTTCTGCCGCCCGGACTGCGCATGCCGGATCCGGGGCGCGTTGCTCGCGGCGCTCGCCCCGGTCGGTGCGCCCACCGCGACGGTGAGCCCGGCCGCGGCCATCAGTACGGCTCCCCAACGCCTGATCATGCAGTCCTCCCATCCGGGGGGTCACGGGAACGAGGCTGCCACGCCAACCCGACCGCCACCGACCAACAGCCTTCGAACACGCTGTGAAAACTCTCGCCCCCGTCGCCCGTTTGAACCGGCGCGCGCCCGGCACTAGGGTCGGTAGGCGACAACATGAGGGTGCGGAAGGACCCTCGCATATCGACAGGGGAGCGCACGACGCTGAGAGTGCGACACCGGTGCCGCCGGGTCGCAGACCCTCGAACCTGATCTGGGTAATGCCAGCGCAGGGAGTTCGGTTGGATCTCACGCAGTTCGGCGCGCCGTGGGCGCGATGCCCCGGCGTGCTGCCGTGTCCGGCATGGTCGGGTACGGGTGGCTCCTCCTGGTTCACGGACTGGGAGGTACGGCGATGGGTGACACGACACGCAGCCTGAGATGGCGCACGATCGACATCGTCGTGGCGTCGGTGGTGGGCGTCGCGATGGGCGTGGTGTTCTGGGCGTGGTCGTTGCTGTGGGGCGGCATCGGCGTCGCGTTCGACTTCTTCAAGCCGGCCGGCGGGCTGGGCATCGGCATCTGGATGCTCGGCGCCGTCCTCGGCGGGCTGATCGTGCGGCGACCGGGCGCGGCCGTGTACACGGAGCTGATCGCGGCGCTGGTGGAGTCGCTGATCGGCAACCAGTGGGGCTGGACGTCGGTACTGGAGGGTGTCGTCGAGGCGCTCGGCGCCGAGCTGGTCTTCGCCCTGTTCCTGTACCGGGTGTTCACGCTGCCGGTGTCGATGCTGGCCGGCGCCGCGGCGGCGGTGTTCGCGACGGTGTGGGAGTGGTTCACCTACTACCCGACGTGGACGTGGGGGTGGAAGCTCGCGTACTCCGGGTTCGGTGCGATCAGCGGCCTGGTGCTGGCCGGGATCCTCGGCTGGGCCCTGGTACGGGCGATGGCCGGCACCGGCGTGCTGGACCGGTTCGGCGCCGGACGCGAACGCGCCCGCACCGTGTGATGCCATGACAACCGTTGCGGTGAAAGGGTTCTCCTGGCGGCACGCGGGCCGCTCGGCCTGGGCGGTACGCGACGTCGAGCTCACCGTCGAGCCGGGCGAGCGGATCCTGCTGCTCGGCCCGTCCGGCGCCGGCAAGTCGACGCTGCTCGCCGGGATCGCCGGGCTGCTGCCGACCGACACCGGCGAGCAGGAGGGCGAGATCCTGCTGGACGGCCGCCCCCCGACCGGTACGCACCGGCCCGGCATCCTGTTCCAGGACCCGGAGACGCAGCTGGTGATGGCGCGCAGCGGCGACGACGTCGCGTTCGGGTTGGAGTGCCGCGGGATGCCGGCCGGGGCGATCTGGCCGCGGGTCACCGAGACGCTGCGTACGGTCGGGTTCGGCCATCCGCTCGACCGCGCCACCGCCGCGCTGTCCGGCGGGGAGAAGCAGCGGCTGGCGCTCGCCGGGGTCCTTGCGCCGCAGCCGGATCTGCTGCTGCTGGACGAGCCGACGGCCAACCTCGACCCGGCCGGCGCCGAGCTGGTACGGGCCGGAATCGCCGCGGCGCTCGCCGACCGGCGGCGCGGCATGATCCTGGTGGAGCACCGCGTCGCGGCGGCGCTGCCGCTGATCGACCGGGTGGTGGTGCTCTCCGCCGGCGGCGGCGTCGCCGTCGACGGACCCCCCGAGAAGGTGTTCGCCGAGCACGGCGCTTCCCTTGCCGCGCAAGGGGTCTGGGTGCCCGGTTCGGTGCCGCCGGAGCATCGCACGACCCGTACCGCCGGGGCCGAGCTGCTGCGCGCGGAACGGCTCGGCTACCGGCACCGGGACCGGCCGACACCGGCACTGTCCGATGTGGACCTCGCCGTACCGGCGGGTCAGGTCCTCGCGGTCCTCGGGCCGAACGGGTCGGGCAAGTCGACGCTGGCGCTGCTGCTGGGCGGGCTGGTACCGCCGAGCAGCGGCCGGGTCGTGGCCACCCCGGCGCTGGCGGCGGGCGGCCGGGGCGACACACCCCGGCGACGGGACGCGACCGTACCGCCGCACCGGTGGCGGGCCGCGACGCTCGCCGGCCGGATCGGCTCGGTGTTCCAGAACCCGGAACACCAGTTCGTGGCCGCCCGGGTACGCGACGAGCTCGCGCTCGGCCCGCGCCGGTTGCGGCGACCGGCCGGCGAGATCGCCGCCACCGTCGACGATCTGCTCGACCGGCTGCGGCTCGCGCACCTGGCCGAGGCGAACCCGTACACGTTGTCCGGCGGGGAGCAGCGCCGGCTGTCGGTGGCCACCGCGCTGTCCGCCGCGCCCCGCCTGCTGGTACTGGACGAGCCGACGTTCGGGCAGGACCTGCGCACCTGGCGGGAGACCGTCGCGCTGCTCGGCGGCCTCGCCGACGAGGGGCGCGGCATCGCCGTCGTCACCCACGACACCGATCTGGTCGGCGCGCTCGCGGACCGTACCGTCAGCCTGGCCGCGGGCCGCCTGACCACCCCCGCGGAGGTGGCGTGATGCGGCTCGCCCCGGATCTCGCGCCGCCGGACGCCCGCGCGGCGCGGCTCAACCCGCTCGGCAAGCTCGGCGCCGTCCTGATCCTGTCGCTGGCCGTACTGGCGTCGATCGACCCGGTCACCCCGACCGTCGCGCTGGTCGGCGTGCTCGCGGTGCTGCCGTTCGGCGGCCTGGCCTACGACCGGCTGCTGCGCCGGGCCTGGCCGGTACTGTTCGGCGCGGTCCTGGTGGGCGTGGCGAACATGCTGTTCGCCGCGGACCAGGGCGGTGCGGTACTGCTGGCCGCCGGCCCGGTGCACCTGACCACCGGCAGCGTGGCCGCGGGCGGCGCGCTCGGCCTGCGGGTACTCGCGATCGCGCTACCGGGCGTGGTCGCGTTCGCCACCACCGATCCCACCGACCTGGCCGACTGCCTGGTACAGCAGCTGCGCGTGCCGGCCCGCTTCGCGATCGGCGCGCTGGCCGCGTACCGGTTGATGCCGCTGCTGGCCGACGAGTGGGAGCTGCTGGGTCTGGCCCGGCGGGCCCGCGGCGTGGACGCCGGCCGCAACCCGCTCGCGCGCGGCCGGCTGTTCGTGGCGACCCTGTTCGCGCTGCTGGTCGGTGCGGTACGGCGGGGCGGGCGGCTGGCCACCGCGATGGACGCGCGCGGGTTCGACGCGGCCACCCCGCGCACGTTCGCGCGGCGGCACCCGTTCACCGGTACCGACGCCGCGGTGCTGGCCGGCGGCGCGGTGCTGGCCGCGGTGGCGCTCGCGGTCAGCGTCGGTACCGGCACGTACCAGCCGCTGGTCGGCTGACCCCAGTGGCCACCGGTCGACGGCACGCCAGCGGTCAGTCGGCGACGAGCGACTCCAGGGTGGCGCGGGCGCCACGGGTGTGCAGCGAGTCGAGCACCGACCGGTACGCGGTGGTGAACCGCTCGTCGTCGATCAGATCGCCGAAGATGCTGCGGTCCGCGAGGAACGCCAGCGGCTCGGTGCGCTGCCGCCGGGCCGCCGCGGTGAGCCGGTCGGCGAGCTGGTCCACCACGGTGATCGGCTCGCCCTGCTCGTCGACACCCTCCGCGTACCGGGCCCAGCTCGCCACCACCGCGGCGGCGTGGCTGATCGGGCCGCCGGCGGCGAGCTGTGCCCGTACCACCGGAAGCAGCCACTTCGGGATGCGGTCGGAGCTTTCCGCGCACAGCCGCGCGACCGTGTCCCGTACCTCCGGGTTCGCGAACCGCTCCAGCAGGCTGTCCTTGTACGCGTCCAGGTCGACGCCGGGCACCGGCGCGAGCGTCGGGGTGCCCTCCCGGTCCATGTACTGCCGGAGGAAGCGGCGGAACAGCTCGTCGCTCGCCGCCTCGTGCACCAGCCGGTACCCGGCCAGGTGCGCGAAGTAGCACAGCGCCTGGTGGCTGGCGTTCAGCAGCCGCAACTTCATCAGCTCGTACGGCTCGACGTCGGCGACGACCTGCACGCCGACCTTCTCGTACGGCGGGCGACCGGCACCGAAGTCCTCGGCCAGCACCCACTGCGTGAACGGCTCGCACACCACCGGCCAGCGGTCCTCGATGCCGAACCGGCGGGAGATCTCGGCCCGGTCGGCGTCGGTGGTCACCGGCGTGATCCGGTCCACCATCGAGTTCGGGAAGTGGACCTCCCGCTCGATCCAGTCGGCCAGCTCGGGGTCGCGCAGCCGGGCGAACGCGGTGAACACCCGCCGGGACAGGTCCCCGTTGCCCTGCAGGTTGTCGCAGGACATCACGGTGAACGGGGCGACGCCGCGGGCCCGCCGCCGGGCCAGCGCCTCGACGATCAGCCCGAACGACGTCTTCGGCGCGACACCCGGCGCGAGGTCGTGCTGTACGTCCGGGTTGTCCGCGGCGAACTCGCCGGTGACGTGGTGCAGGTTGTACCCGCCCTCGGTGACGGTCAGCGACACGATCCGGGTACTGGGCGCGGCCATCCGCTCCACGACCGCCTCCGGGTCGTCCGGCGCGAACAGGTAGTCCACGATCGACCCGATGACCCGCGGCTCGTACCGGCCGTCCGGGTGCTTGACCACGAGCGTGTACAGGTGGTCCTGGGCGGCGAGCGCGTCGGCCATGGCGCGGTCGCCGGGCAGTACCCCGACACCGCAGATGCCCCAGTCGGCGGCCTCCCCG
>Ga0164243_10014191_pt1 | contig 11113 bp, 8 predicted proteins | sample OricompcompostOP_FD_108781 | JGI IMG/M metagenome (GOLD analysis project Ga0164243, IMG submission 108781) | Organic Plus compost microbial communities from Emeryville, California, USA - Original compost - Organic plus compost (OP) | ecosystem: Engineered > Solid waste > Mixed feedstock >... | reverse complement strand
TTGGTTAAGGCGTCTTGGGAATTGATCGAAGATAGCGAGAACTTCGGTCAGGTGCTTGCGCAGTCGCTGGCTGCGAAGTTCGCGGTAACCCTCGACTATGCGGCGCTGTATGGTTCTGGTGAGGATCCCGAGCCTAATGGTCTTGTCAATCAGGTGACGAACACGGCGGACTATGCGGCTCCGTTGGCGGACTATGACCCGCTTATCGCGGCTGTCCAGTCGGTGCGGATGAGCAATTTTGTGCCTACGGCGTCGATTATGTCGGAAGCGGCGTATGGTGCTTTGGCTGGCGCTAAGGACGGCAACGACGCGTATTTGACTCCGCCCACGTATCTGGCTCAGGTTCCGAACCTGCCGACTACGGCGATTGACAATCAGGGCGACGGCGCGATTTTCACCGGCGATTTCCGCAACCTGTATATTGGCGTCCGTACGTCGTTTGAGTTGAAGGTACTTAATGAGCGGTTCGCGGACACTGGTGAGGTTGGTTTCATCGGCTGGCTTAGGGCTGATGTGCAGAACGCTCGTAGTGACGCGTTCTGCCTTTCGACGCCTAGCGAGTGACCTTAAGTAATGCTTCCGGTCAGGTTGCTATCCTCCTGACTGGTTGACCGCGATTGAGCGGTAATCCCATTTGCATGGTTTGAATGCTTTAATCCATCGCGGCAGTTTCTCTATTCTGCCGTGAAGTATTCGACTGTGCTCATTCTCTCGATTAGGGTTGAGAGAAAATCGACTGGTCGTGTAGCAAGGGCACGATTGGTTCAGCATTTAGCCCCCTGGGTCTTCGGACCTGGGGGGCTTTTTGTTGTTTCTGGACGGTTGCTGCTATTGGGAAACTGTACGACGTTCCTAATGCTAGAATAGACCGGCGCTTGACGGATCAACGGTTAGCGGCTTCTATATCCGGCATGACTGATGACGAAGACTTCGAAGTACTGGCGGAGGGCGACGGCTGGGCTGTCCTGGCCTATGACGACGGTATCGAGTTGGTTGATTTTGACCCGCTGGACCGGTGCGACGGTCACGCGGTTATTCCTGTCGATTGATGAGCGGAATCGGGGGAACCTTGCACACGCCTGACTGAGACGCTTTCAGCGTCGGGCCGGGGCAATGTGCCGTCAACTACCTGCGAACGCGCCAGTCAGGCTCCTGCGGCGTCTGACGGTCGCCTGCGTCGTCTGCTGTGGTGTCGTGGCCTGCGCTAGAGCCTAGGTAGTCCGCGAGACGGTCGCTGGTGTGCAGCGGGACGGCTCCTGGCTCGTGGTGTGTGGTGAAAACTGGCCGGTGAAAGACGAACTGCCGGAACAGATAGAACCGGGCGACCTGGGAGAGCAGCAGTCCCACCACGTTGCCGGAGATGTTGTCGGCGAGCGGACTGGTGAGGCTGAACGCATGCCGCGAAAGCCACAGACATCCCAGCGGGATGGTCGTCATCGTGGCGATGTTGATGACGGCGTACGACACGAAGCCCTCGCCCGCCTTCGCTTCCGCGCGCTGCTTGAACGTCCACCGACGAGAGAGCTCGTAGGAGACCAGCATCCCGACGCCGTGGGAGACGATGTAGGACCAGGTCACGTGGTGATGCAACGGCGACCAGATGCCGTAGGGGGCGTAGGCCAGCCAGTTGTAGAGGACGATCGCGACCAGCGTGGAGATGGCGCCGACTGCCATGAAGCGGGCGATCTCGCCCGCCAGTCTCCACGACATCGGCACAGTCCTCGACATGCCGGCAAGCCTAAGCGGCGACGATGACCCTCACTCGACAGGCAGGCCGAGACCGCGCGCGATGAGCATCCGCTGGACCTCTGAGGTGCCCTCACCGATCTCCAAGATCTTGGCGTCGCGGTAGAGGCGCGCGACCGGGTACTCCTCCATGAACCCGTAGCCGCCGAAGACCTGCGTGGCGATCCGGGTTGCGGTGACCGCCGACTCGGTCGCCTGCAGCTTGGCGACGGCGGCGGCCTGCTTGAAGGCCTTCACCGGCGCACCCGCATCCTTCATCGCCGCCGCCTGGTAGGTGAGCAGCCGCGCCGCCCGCAGCATCACCTCCAAATCGGCGATCTGGAAGGCCACGCCCTGCTTGCGGCCGATCGGCCCCCCGAAGGTCTGCCGCTGCCCGGCGTACTCCAGACACAGATCGAGACAGGCCTGGATGCAGCCGACCGCGAGCGCCGCGATCGCGACGCGGCCGTCATCGAGGGTCGCAAGGAACTGCGCGTAGCCGCGGCCCCGCTCGCCGAGCAGGTTGTCGGCCGGCACGTGGACGTCGTCGAAGCTGAGCGGATGGGTGTCGCTGGCGTGCCAGCCGAGCTTGTCGTACGCCGGCTCGGCGGTGAACCCCGGCGTATCGCTCGGGATCATGATGGCGCTGATCTCCGGCTTGCCGTCCGCGCGGGTCCCGGTCTTGGCGGTCACAGTCACCAACGAGGTGATCTCCGAGCCGGAGTTGGTGATGAACTGCTTCGCGCCGTTGACGACCCACTCCTCCCCGTCGGCGCCCGGCACCAGCTCGGCGCGCGTCCGGGTGGCCCCGGCGTCGGAGCCCGCGCCAGGCTCGGTGAGCCCGAAGCCGGCCAACCGCCGTCCGGCGACGAGATCCGGGAGCCAACGTTGCTTCTGCTCGGCCGAGCCGAAGGTGAGGATCGGGTTGATGCCGAGGCCGACCCCGGCCTCCAGGGTGATCCCGATCGACTGGTCGACCCGGCCCAGCTCCTCGATCGCGACACACAGCGAGGTGAAGTCACCGGCACCGCCGCCGTACTCCTCCGGCGCGGTGAGCCCGAAGAGGCCGAGATCCCCCATCGTGCGCACCACGTCGACCGGGAAATGGTGGTCGCGGTCCCACTGGGCGGCGTACGGCGCGATCTCCTTCTCGGCGAAGTCACGGACGACGGCGCGGAACGCTTCGTGTTCGGAGGAGAGCTCAAAGGTCATGGCGCAAGGTTAGCGATCATTAACCGCAAAGACGAGGCTTCGGCGTCAATCCGTACCGGTCTCAGCGGAAGGTCCCGGTCGCGACCGAACCGGCGAGGCGCCGCTGGAAGATCAGATAGACGATCAGCACTGGCACCACCGTCATCACCACGGCGGCGAAGAGCGCACCGAAGTCGACGGCATAGCCGGCCTGGGACGCGAACGACGCCATCTGCTGGGTGAGCACGTAGTGGTCGGGGTTGGTGTTGAGTGCCACCGGCAGGAGGAACTGGTTCCACAACCCGAGGAAGTTGAAGATCGCCACCCCGGCCATCCCCGGACCCGCCATCGGCAGCATGATCTGGAAGAAGGTCCGCCACTCACCCGCGCCATCGATCATCGCCGCCTCGTAGACGTCGTCGGGAAGAGTCTTGAAGAAGGCGTAGAGGAAGAAGACGGTGAACGGCAGGGCGTAGGCCACGTAGGTCAGGCTGAGGCCTGGCAGGGTGTTCAGCAGGCCGATGTCCTTGAGCACGAAGAAGAGTGGGACGATCACCAGGAAGATCGGAAAGGTCAGCCCGCCGAGCATCAGCACATAGATCAGCCGGCGCCCCGGGAACTCGAACCGGGCAAGCACATAAGCACACATCGCGCCGAGCAACATGACGATGACCAGCGCCGAGCCGACTACGAGCACGGTGTTGAGGAAGAACCGGCCGATGCCGGCGTCGGTCCATGCATGCGCGTAGTTCTCGAAACGCCAGCGGGCCGGCAGCGAGAACGGCGAGTGCAGGATCTCCTTGGTGGTCTTGAACGAAGAGAGCACGACCCAGCAGAACGGCACGACCACGATGACCGACCAGACGACGAGCAGCAGGTGCGAGGTCGCCTCGACGGCGATGTCTCCGCCACTGCGCAGCGCGCGCCGTTCGGCCGCGGCCGGGGTCTTCTCGGTGGCGATGGCGGTCATCCGTGGATCCTCCGCTCCCGACCTCCGGTGAGGTAATTGACGAGGAAGACGATCGTGGCGAAGAGGAGCGTGATGATCGCGAGGACCACGCCCATCGCGGTGGCGTAGCCGAACTGTCCCTTCCTGAAGGCGGTCGTGAAGAGGTACTGGCTCATCGTGAGCGTCGAGTTGTCGGGCCCGCCCCCAGGGTTCAGCGCCTGCATGAAGACGAAGGCGTCGAGGGCGAGGATGCCCAGGTAGATGTACGCCGTCTGCACGTTGTCCCTGATCAAGGGCACGGTGATCGAGACGGCGGTGCGGAACCGGCCGGCGCCGTCGAGCCTCGCCGCCTCGTAGATCTCGGCCGGCAGACCCTTGATCGCGGCGATGAAGAGCACCGTGTAGAAACCGACCGAACCCCAGATGATGACGAACATCGAGGCCGGCATCGCGCTGAGGACCTCTCCCAGCCAGGCGAAGTCGGTGAACCGGTCCGCCCCGGCACCGGTGAGGACCCCGTTCAGGAGGCCCGCCGCCGGATCGTAGACCTGGGCCCAGATCAGCCCGATCACGATGGCCGGCACAGCGTAGGGGAAGAACGAGACGATCCGATAGACGCCGGCACCACGGATCCCGCGAACGCTCCCGGTAGCCGGACCGCCCATGGTGACCACGACCGCGATCGCGAAGGCCATACTGAGCGTGACGATCGGCACCACGACCGCCAACAGCACGTTGTTGCGGACGGCGTGGACGAAGATGTCGTCGTGGGCCAACTTCGAGAAGTTGGCGAAACCCACGACGTTCATCGTCGAGGAGAAGCCGGTCCAGTCCGTGAGCGAGTAGAACAGCGCCTCGCAGACCGGGATGAGCACGAAGACCACGAAGATCGCGACCGGCAGCCCCAGGAAGACCAGCATGAAGCTGACCCGGTCGAAGGTGAGCCGAGCGCGCCAGCGCGCCAGCCGGCGCCGGACGGTCGCCCTCGGCGGACCGCCCGACCTGCCGCTGCTGCTCGTGGTGCTGGCCGTGCTCATCGGGGTCACGTGATCTTGAGCTTCTTGACCGAGGAGTCGTTGGCCACCTTGTCACTGATCTCCTGCATCCCCTTGGTCAATCCGGCGACATCGGTATGGCCGGAGAGGAAGGAGTTCCAGACCACCAACTGGTCGGCGTCGAGGCCGTAGTAGTCATAGAACTGGTAGTTGAAGACGTTGCTGCCGGCCGCATCGAGCATCTTCGACTGGGAGAGCAGCGCCGTGGAGCCGAAGCCGTCGGAGGGAATCGTGCCCTTGACGATGGTCGGCGCCAGCCGGGTCTTGGTGAAGTTGGTGGCCGCCTGCTTGGACAACATCGCCCGCAGGATCTCCTTGCCTCCGGCCGGATTCTTGGCCTTGGTCGGCACGATGTAGCCCTCGCCCGCGGCGGCACGCAGAGATTCGTACGGCATCTTCGGGTTGTCGGTGAGCGTCATCTCCGGGAAGCCGGTCATCTTGAAGCCGCTCTTGGTGGCCTTCTTCATCTCGTTCTCGATCCACGAGCCGGACGCGTAGAGCAGCGCCTGCTGGTCGTTGCTCCACTTCGCCTGGGCGGCGGTGAACTGGGTACCGGCACCGCCGGGGACGAACATCTGCTGCTTGACCATCTCGCCCAGAACCTTGAAGACACCCTGGATCGCCGGGTGTGACCAGGCCTTCGGCTCGAGGTTCTCCAGCGCGAGCCGGACCTCGTCCCCGCCCTCCTTCGCAGCCGAGTCGATGGCCAGGGTGCGGTAGTACGTCGCCGCCTCCTTGCCCCAGACCCAGAGGTGCTTGCCCTTCGCCTTGGCCTTCGCGCCCAGGTCGAGTGCCTCGTCCCAGGTCTTCGGCGGCGTCCACCCGTTCTCCTCGAAGAGCGAGGCCGAGTACCAGACGGCGTACAAGGTCATCACGTAGTTCAAACCGACGAAGCGACCGTCGTAGGTGCCCGTGGCCTTGGCGTTGGGATAGAGGGTGTCCTCGATCTTGGTGCCCTCGTAGTTGTCGGCCGCGAAGACGTCGTCGAGGGTCTCGAGCTGGTCGGCGATCGTGTTGAAGCCGATGATCCCGGCGCCGGAGTTGTCGATAAGGTCCGGCGGGTTGCCTCCGGCGAATCTCGGTTGGAGCTCCTGAGCGATCTGGGTCGAGGGCGACACCTTGAACTTCACCCCCTCGAATCCCTTCTGCTTCTTCACCTGCGTGGTGGCGAAGGTGACGTAGTCGTAGCCATAGCCGCCGTTGAAGATGACCGCCTCGACGCTGGAGCCGTCCTTGAGGCCGAACGGGTTGGTGGCGCTCTTGGGCCCCGAGGAGCTTCCGCTCCCGCCGCCGCTCGGTGAGGAGCATGCCGCCAGTGGGCCGGCGAGCGGGACCAGCGCGGCGGCGGTCAGCGCACCGCGCAGGAAGGTTCGGCGGCCGAAGGGGCCGTGCTGATCGGGCTGCCTGGGTTCCTGAGTCATCGTTCCGTACCTTTCTCCGGGATGCTGCTACGTCACTTGCTCGATGCTGGGGCTCGCCTCGTCGGTGGTGCAGGATCAGGCGAGGCTGCCGATCCGGTCGCCGTACCGCGACTTGAGGGTGTCGTTGTGCTCGTCGCCGCCGGGGATGTTGGCGGAGATGAAGAGGGGTGGGATCTCACCAGTCGTCGCGATCCGCTGGGCCACGCCGACGGTGAGGAGCTGGGCGACGTACGCCGCCGTGATCGAGGAGACGGCACCGACACCGAGGCCGTGGGCGGATCCGGCGCCGCCCGGCGAGGCGAGGGTCAGCGTCGTGTCGCCGTACGGCGCCCGGTTGTCGATCACGACGTCGGCGATCTCGGCCAGACGCTTGCCGCTGGGATGCTTGGGCGTGACGGCGTGGGTGTGCTCGAGGCTGGTCACGGCGATCACTGGATGGCCCTCCGCCTTGGCTCGCAGCGCCAGGCCGACGATCGAGCCGTTGACCCCGGAGTTCGACGCGATCAAGAAAACGTCGGCGGGATCGAAGGCGTACAGCTCCCAGAGCTCGTCGGCGATGCTGCCGTCGCGTTCGAGCGTGCCGCCCTGGAGGACCGAGGCGTCACGCCGGCCCTTGAGCACCAGATCACGAAGCGCGATCGGGTGGGTCGGGATCAGACCACCCGCCCGGCCGGCGATCTCCATGGCGAAGGCCTGCGAGTGGCCGGTGCCGAAGGCCTGGATCACCCCACCACGGCGGAGGGAGTCGACCATCAGCGTGATCGCCGGGTCGAGGCCGCCTTCGCGAACGACCGCATCGAGGTCGGCCAGCCGCTCCTGCACGGCTCCGGCGAACCGGCCGGCCAGCTCGACGAATCCGGCGTCTGTCTCGGTCATCTATTCGGCACCTTCCTTGGGTGGCCGGCCGGACCGGGCGGACCGGCCGGTGCGCGGGATCGCTCGCTGGCCCAGCCGCTGGGCCCGGCGATGTGGCGCGACCGCGGCCGCGGAGGCGGCCAGCAGGCTGGTCGTCCGCGGGAAGTCCTGCTGGGCCACCAGCAGGTAGAGCAGGTCGATCATGAAGAGCTGGGCGTGCTTGGCCGACAGGTCGTCGGGTTGGAGGTACTCCCCCGGCGCATAGCTGGTCAGATGTACGTCGGCAGCGACGGCGAGCGGCGAGGAGAGGTCGCTGGTGATGGCCACGGCGAGCGCGCCCGACGAGCGCGCCAGCGTCAGCATCTCGACCGTCTCCTCGGTCCGGCCGGTGTTGGAGAGCGCGACCGCGACGTCGCCCTCCCGCAGCAGCGCCGCACTGGTCAGCCCCACGTGGGCTTCGCTCCAGGCGTGAGCGTTGACACCGATGCGGTAGAGCCGGGCCTGCAGCTCGATCGCCATCCTGGCGCTGCCGTCGATACCGTAGATGTCGACGTGGCGGCTGGTCGCGACGGCCGCGGCGACGCGGGCGACGGCGTCGGTGTCGATCCGCTCGGCGGTCGAGGTCAGTGCCACCGTATGGGCGTTCACCAGCGTCCGGATTACCTCCGCCGGCGCATCGTCGGGATGGAACTGTCGGCCGATGTCGACCTTCCAGGTGTCGTCCGCGCTCGACCGGCCCTGCTCGGCCGCCGCGCCGACGCGGAGCGTCGGGTAGCCGGCGTACCCGATCGCCCGACAGAACCGGGTCACCGTCGCCGGCGACGTACCCGCACGCTGGGCGAGCTCGGTGATCGACAACTCGAGCGGCAGGGCGGGATCCTCGAGGAGGAGGGTGCCGAGCTTCACCATCGCCTCCGACATCCCCGCCAGCGCGGCACGGATCCGGCTGCTGACCCCGTAGCCGCCTACCGCGGGGGGCACATGCACTGTCGTCGCATCCATCGGTGAAAATCCGTCTCATAATTGATGGTCTGAGATGGAAAACTATTTGCAAGAGCGCCGGAGGGCAATGACCCCGATGTCACGAGTGGGTAAAAATGACTGATGAATCCGTCTCGGCGCCGCGCGACGCGCTGCTCCTCGGCGTCGACGCCGGCGGCACCACCACCCGTAGCGTGCTGCTCGACATGCACGGCCACTGCCACGGCTACGGGCGCGGCGTCAGCGGCAATCCGACCGCCGTCGGTCCCGCCGCGGCGGCGTCGGCCGTCGTTGCCAGCGTCGCCGCCGCGCTCGAGAGCGCTGGCGTCCGCGGACCTCGGGTGGCGTCGGTCGTGCTCGCGATGGCCGGCGCCACCACCACCTCGCCGGTCGCCGAGCTCCGTCATCGGCTTGCCGAACTGGCCGTCGAGGCGCCGATCCACCTCGAAGGCGACCTGCTCGCGACCTACTTCTCAGGGACCTCCTCGACCACGGGGTACGCCCTCGTCGCCGGCACCGGCGCGGCGGCCGTACGGGTTGAGCAGGGCCGGGTCGCGGCCACCTCCGACGGGCTCGGCTGGCTCCTCGGCGATGCCGGCTCGGCCTTCTGGATCGGCCGGCGCGTCGTACGCGCCGCCCTCGCCGACCTCGACGGACGTGGACCGGCCACTCTGCTGACCGGTCTTCTGCTGGACCGACTCGGCCTCGACATCGACACCCGGTCTGGGCCGGACGGGTCGCGCGCCGTCCTCTACCGTGCCCTCGAGATCCTCTACGCCGACCGCCCCGTGCGCCTCGCCCGCTACGCCCCGCTCGCGTTCGCGGCCGCCGGCGACCGGGCCGCGGACCGGATCATGGCGGAGGCGGTCGCGGAGCTGGCCGACACGGTGACGGCGATCGTCTCTCCTGGCGTGCGCGGGCCGCTGGTGCTCGGCGGCGGCTTGCTCACCCATCAGCCCGCCGTGGCACGGCAGGTCGTGGCGGCTCTGGCCGCCAGAGAGGTCGTCCCGCCGCAGACACACCCCGTCGAAGACGGCGTCGTGGGGGCGGCCATGCTCGCGCTACGCCACGCGGGGGTGCGCACGGGGCCGGCCATCCTCGACCAGGTACGCGATTCACTCGCCAGACTCCGCTGAGACTCGGGCGAGACTCGGTCGGCGATCCGGCTGCCCAATGTGAGAGGGGCCACCCGCCACGGCGGCGTACCTCCCCTAGACTCGCGTAGCCAAACGATCCAGAGGAGTCTCGAGTGAGCAAGCCCCTGTCCAAGGTCCTGATCGCCAATCGCGGCGAGATCGCCGTGCGGGTGATTCGTGCGTGCAAGGACGCCGGCATCGGATCGGTCGCGGTCTACGCCGACCCGGACCGGGATGCGCTCTTCGTGCGACTGGCCGACGAGGCATACTCGCTGGGCGGTGCGACGCCGGCGGAGTCGTACCTCTCGATCGAGAAGATCATCGACGTCGCGCAGCGCTCGGGCGCCGACTCGGTCCACCCCGGCTACGGCTTCCTGGCGGAGAACGCCGAGTTCGCCCAGGCGGTCATCGATGCCGGGCTCATCTGGATCGGCCCCTCCCCCGACGCGATCGACGCACTGGGCGACAAGGCGAAGGCCAAGCACATCGCGCAGAAGGCCAATGCGCCGCTGGCGCCGGGCACCAAGGACCCGGTCAAGGACGCCAACGAGGTCGTGGCCTTCGCCCGCGAGTACGGCCTGCCGGTGGCGATCAAGGCGGTCTTCGGCGGCGGCGGCCGGGGTCTCAAGGTCGCCCGCACCCTCGAGGAGATCCCCGACCTCTACGAGTCGGCGGTGCGTGAGGCCGTCGGTGCCTTCGGTCGCGGCGAGTGCCTGGTGGAGAAGTTCTTGGACCAGCCGCGCCATGTCGAGACCCAGTGCCTGGCCGACTCCCACGGCAACGTCGTGGTCGTCTCCACCCGCGACTGCTCGTTGCAGCGCCGCCACCAGAAGCTGGTGGAGGAAGCCCCCGCCCCGTTCCTCTCCGAAGAGCAGCTCACCCGTCTCTACGAGTCCTCCAAGGCGATCCTGCGCGAGGCCGGCTATGTCGGCGCGGGCACCTGTGAGTTCCTGGTCGCCAAGGACGGCACCATCTCCTTCCTCGAGGTCAACACTCGTCTCCAGGTCGAGCACTGCGTCTCCGAGGAGGTCACCGGCATCGACCTGGTCCGCGAGATGTTCCGGATCGCTGCCGGCGAAGAGCTCGGCTACGACGACCCGGAGATCAAGGGACACTCCATCGAGTTCCGGATCAACGCCGAGGACGCCGGCCGCAACTTCATGCCCGCCCCCGGCACGCTGACCGAATGGGCGCCCCCGCAGGGACCAGGTGTCCGCCTCGACGGCGGCTACGAGAAGGGCGAGACCATCCCCGGCTCGTTCGACTCCCTCATCGCCAAGCTCATCATCACCGGCCGCGATCGCACCCAGGCGCTCGAGCGCTCCCGCCGGGCGCTGGCCGAGTTCAAGGTCGACGGCATGCCCACCGTCATCCCCTTCCACCAGACGATCGTCGACGACCCGGCCTATGTCGGCCCGTCCAACCCCAGCGGCGAGGGCGAGTTCACCGTCTACACGACCTGGATCGAGACCGACTTCGACAACCAGATCACTCCCTACGCCGGCGATCCCGGCGAGGCTGCGGACTCAGGGGAGGCCGACGAGCGACAGACCGTGGTCGTCGAGGTCGGCGGCAAGCGGCTCGAGGTCTCGCTGCCCGGCGGCCTCGGCGCGATCGGCACCGCACCGGCGGCCGGCGCGAAGCCGAAGAAGCGCGGCGCCGGCAAGAAGGCCAGCTCCGCCGTGTCCGGCGACGCCATCACCAGCCCGATGCAGGGCACCATCGTCAAGGTCGTCGCCGAGGAGGGCGCCACCGTCGCCGAGGGCGATACCATCGTGGTGATCGAGGCCATGAAGATGG
>Ga0164243_10014190_pt1 | contig 11114 bp, 9 predicted proteins | sample OricompcompostOP_FD_108781 | JGI IMG/M metagenome (GOLD analysis project Ga0164243, IMG submission 108781) | Organic Plus compost microbial communities from Emeryville, California, USA - Original compost - Organic plus compost (OP) | ecosystem: Engineered > Solid waste > Mixed feedstock >... | reverse complement strand
CTCGGCGCCGTCGACGAGCAGCTGATCGCCGACGGCCGCCTGCGCCGCCTGACCGACCCCGACGAGGTCGTCGTCGCCAAGCGGGCCGGCTCCGCGGAGGGCGGCGGCGCCGACCGGGTCCGCCGCGACCCGCGCGACTTCGCGGACCTGCTCGCGGCGCCGGTCGGCGGCATCTGAGCGGCCGCCGGCGCCCGTTCACACCGCATCTGACCCTCCGCCGGCCTTCGGCTGCCCTACAATTCCCCGCCAATGCGCCGGTGGTACCGCTCCGGAGCGTTTCCCGTGCACCGCCACTCGCTGATACAGCTCGTGGTCGACGGTGCGCTGGTCGCCCTCGCTTACGTCCTCGCCTTCCAGCTGCGGTTCGACTCCGGCGTTCCCCGCCGCTACGAGCTGCTGCGCGACGACACGATCTACTGGGTCGTGCCGGTCTGCATGCTGGTCTTCATCGCCTTCGGGCTCTACCAGCGGCTGTGGACCTACGTCGGCCAGCGCGACTACCAGGCGCTCGCGCAGGCGATCGTCGTCTGCGCCGTGCTCGTGCTCGGCGCGATCGCGGTCGTCCACCCGGTCCAGGTCGAGACCCACAACGGCGTCCAGGTCGCCGTCGGCATGCCGACCGGCGTCGCCGTCCTGTGGCTGCTGCTGATGGGCGTCTCGATGGCGGCGGTGCGGTTCGTCGTCCACCTCGCCTTCGAGGGCCGCAAGCGCGGCCTGCGGATGGTCAAGGGCGCCCGCGACGTGCTCGTCGTCGGCGGCGGGGACGGCGGCCGGCTGCTCGTCCGCGAGCTGGTCCGCAACCCGATGCTGCGGCTGCGCCCGGTCGGCTTCCTCGACGACGACCCGCGCAAGCGCGGCATGAAGGACGAGCACGGCCTGAAGGTGCTCGGCACGACCTCCGACGCCGACCTTGCGCGCGTGCTCGACAACGTCGAGCCCGACGAGGTGATCATCGCGATCCCCTCCGCGCCCGGCACGCTGCGCGCCCGCGTCGTGAGAGCCTGCCGCGAGCGCGGCATCCCGGTCCGCACGCTGCCGACTGTCTTCGAGCTGCTGCAGAGCGAGACCGGCGGCATGCAGGTGATGCGCCAGCTGCGCGAGCTGTCGATCGAGGACATCCTCGGGCGCGAGCCGGTGCGGATGGAGCTGGAGCGGGTCGGCGCCTACCTGACCGGCCAGGTCGTGCTGGTGACCGGCGCCGGCGGCTCGATCGGCTCGGAGCTGTGCCGCCAGATCGCGCGCGTCAACCCGCGCCGGATCGTGCTCGTCGACCACGCCGAGGACAACCTCTTCGAGATCCTGCGCGAGCTGGAGGACGTCCGCCACGTGCGCACCGCCGTGCCGGTGCTGGCCGACTGCAAGGAAGAGGAGCGGATGCGCGAGGTGTTCACCGAGCACCGCCCGGCCGTCGTCTTCCATGCGGCCGCCTACAAGCACGTCGGGATGATGGAGCAGAACCCCGTCGAGGCGGTCCGCAACAACGCGCTCGCGACGCGGCTGGTCGCCAAGATCGCCGGCGAGACCGCCGTCAAGACCTTCGTGCTCGTCTCGACCGACAAGGCGGTCAAGCCGGCGACCGTGATGGGCGCCTCCAAGGCGCTCGCCGAGTGGGCCGTCGAGGCGGCCGCCGCGCGCCACCCGGAGACGCGCTACGCGACCGTCCGCTTCGGCAACGTGCTCGGCTCCTCGGGCTCGGTCGTGCCGATCTTCCGCCGCCAGATCGCCGCCGGCGGCCCGGTGACGATCACCGACCCGCGCATGCAGCGCTACTTCATGACGATTCCCGAGGCGGTCCAGCTGATCATCCGCTCCGGCTCGCTGTCGGAGAGAAGCGGCGACGTCTTCGTGCTGGAGATGGGCGAGCCGGTCAAGATCGTCGACCTCGCCCGCGACATGATCCGCCTCTCCGGCCTCGACCCCGACAAGGACATCGCGATCGAGGTGATCGGCGCGCGCGCCGGCGAGAAGTTCCACGAGGAGCTGTTCAACCCGTACGAGCGGCCGCAGGCGACGCCGGCCGAGAAGATCCTCCGCGCCGACCGGGCGCGGCTCGACCAGGCGTGGGTCGAGTCGACCTTCGCCGAGGTCAACCTGTTCGTGCTCGAAGGCGACGCCCACGGCCTCGCCCAGAAGGTCGCCGAGCTCGCCGCCGTCCGTACCGCTCCGGGGCCCCAGGTACCCTCTTGAGATCGTCGCGACCGGCCCCGAGCGGCGAACGGCCCCTGCCCGGCCTCTACACTGCCTCGGCTTCATGACCCTGACGTTCGCTCTCTCCGTCCGGAACTTCATCGAGGACATCGGCTCCTACGCCGGCTTCGCCGCCGTCGTCGCGGTCGCCCTCTTCGCGCTGCTGCTGTTCGCGCAGGCGCGCGAGATCAAGCGGCTGCGCGACTGGGGCGCCGACGCCCACGACCGTGTCGGCGAGCTGGAGCGCGGCCTCTCCGCGGCGCTCGACATGGCCCGCCGCGCCAACGCCGCCGCGACCGCTCCGCGCGCCGCCGCACCCGCGCCGGCGCAGCAGGCTGCCGTTGCGCAGCCGCGCGGCGCCGTCGCGCGGGGCCGCGCCGCCGCCGGGCCGGCCGCCGCGCCCGCGGCCGGCGGCCCGCCGCGCGTCGCGCGCACCTCGGCGCCGGTCCGCCCGCGGCTGCTGCCGGCCGCTCCCGCCGGCGTCGGCGGTCCCGCGCTCGCCTCCGCGACCGTCCTGATCCCGCTGCCCGACCAGCCGGCCAGCACCGGCGGCCCGCAGCAGCAGCCGGCCGTGCCCAGCCACGCCGCCCGCCCGGCGGTCGCCGCCGCCGCGACTGGCGTCGGCGCGCGCGAGCGGGCCGTTCCGGCGACGGCCGCCGGTGGCGGCCGCGGCCGGCAGCTGGAGCCGGAGACGGCGGCCGCCAACGGCCACCACGACGACCCGCCGACCGAGCTCGCGCCGCGCCGCGCCGCCCCGGCCGCCCGTCCCGCCGCCGCGCCGCCGCGCCGCGAGGTGCCCTCCGGCACCCGCCGCGCCCCCGCGCCCGGCCGTCCGGCACCCGGCGGTCCCGCCCGCGGCGGCCGTCCCGCCCCGCCGGCCGAGGAGCCGCCGCACGGCCGTCGCCGCCTCGTCGTCGCGCTCGTCGCGGTGCTCGTCGTCGCGGTCGTCGCCGTCGGCGCCTTCGTCGTGCTCGGCGGCGGTGACGACGAGCCGTCGAGACCGGTGCGCGTCGAGGCGCCCGCCACCGACAGCGGCAGAGCGCAGAGAACAGCGGACAGAGCGCAGACGAGAACGCAGGTCGCCGCGCCGCCGCGCGACCAGACGGTCGTCGCCGTCCTCAACGGCACCGGCGTCACCGGCCTCGCCAGCAGAGTGATGGGCGAGCTGACCGCCGCCGGCTACAGACAGGGCCCGATCGGCGACGCGAGCGACACCGGCCGCGGCGTCACCGTCGTCGAGTACCGCAACGGGCAGGAGGCGGCCGCCAACGAGGTCGCCCGCGCGCTCGGCCTCTCGCTCGACACCGTCTCGCCGATCCGGCCCGACTCCGAGACGGCCGCCTGCGCGATCCAGAACCCGTGCACGGCGCAGGTCGTCGTGACGGTCGGCGCCGACAGAAACCCGACGCAGTAGTCGTCGCGCCCGCCGGACGCGCGCGATGACGGCCTCGTTCCTCGACCTCCCTCAACGCGGCGGGAAGCCGCGCCAGCACGGCCTCACGCACGTGCTCGACAGAGGGCTGTCGCTGGCGCAGGTCGACGGGCTGATCGAGGTCGCCGGCGACGCCGTCGACGTCGTCAAGCTCGGCTGGGGCACGGCGGTGGTGACGCAGAACCTCGAGGCGAAGCTGGCCCGCTACCGCGAGCACGGCATCCCGGTCGTGCTCGGCGGCACGCTGACCGAGCTGGCGATCGCGCAGGACCGCGTCGACGGCCTCGTCGCCTGGCTGCGCGAGCTGGGGATCGCCCACGTCGAGATCTCCGACGGGACGATCAGGCTGCCGCATGAGCGCAAGCTGGCGCTGATCGAGCGGCTCGCGGCCGACTTCACCGTCCTCTCCGAGGTCGGCTCCAAGGACGCCGAGCGGATCATGGCGCCGTACGTCTGGGTCGAGATGATCGAGCGCGAGCTGGAGGCCGGCGCCTGGAAGGTGATCGCCGAGGCGCGCGAGTCGGGCACCGCCGGCATCTACCGCGCCGACGGCGAGGTGCGGATGGGGCTGATCGACGAGATCGCCCATGCGATCTCGCCCGAGCGGCTGCTGTTCGAGGCGCCGCAGCGCGCCCAGCAGGTCTGGTTCCTGCGCCGCTTCGGGATCGACGTCAACCTCGGCAACATCGCCCCCGACGACGTGCTGTCGCTGGAGACGCTGCGCCGCGGGCTGCGCTCCGACACCGCCGACACCGCGATGCCGAGATGACGCGCCCGGCACGGATCGTCTTCGCGCTGCTGGTCGTCGCGACGCTCGGCGCCTTCGTCGTCTCGCAGAAGCTCAAGAGCGGGCCGCCGCTGATCATGCGCCCGGCCTTCAACTCCGTCTTCTCGCCGCTGACGAGAGAGCCGCACAAGCCCAGGAGAGCGCGCATATCGTTCTGGCTCGTCAACGGCGACACCGTCACGGTGTCGATCGTCGACGCCGACGGCAGAATCGTCCGCAGACTGGCCGACGGCGACAGCGTCCCGAAGAAGGTCCGCAAGCGCTGGTACTGGGACGGCCGCACCGACGACGGCGGACTGGCGCCCGACGGCCACTACAGAGTCCGCGTCGCGCTGATCCACCAGGGCCGCACCGCCGACCTGCCCGACGTCTCGATCGCGCTCGACACCAAGCCGCCGAAGCCGCGCGTCGTCAAGGTCGAGCCCGAGGGGACGACCGGCCCGGCCTTCCTGCCGCAGAAGGGCGTCGACGGCGTGACCGCCTCGATCAGAGGGACCGAGGGGCGCAAGGCGCGCCTGCAGGTGTGGCGCACCGACGTGACGCCGGCGCGGATCGTCGAGGAGCGCGAGATCCCCGGCCGCACCGCGGAGGTCACCTGGGACGGGACGGTCGACGGCAGACCGGCGCCGGCCGGCACCTACCTGCTCGGCCTGCTGGTCGCCGACCGCGCCGGCAACCGGGCCACCTTCCCCGCGCGCGTCCCGCCGCGCGCCGGCGACGTCTCCGGCCGCGCCGGCGTCACCGTCCGCCACCTCGCCGCCTCGCCGGCGCTCGCACCGGTCACCGCCGGCAAGACGACGACCGTCTTCGTCGACGCGCGCAGAGAGCGGTACACGTGGGCGCTGCGCCGCTTCGGCGACGACAGGGTGCTCGCGCGCGGCAGAGGCGACGACGTGAAGCTGCGCGTGAGAGCACCGCGCGGCCAAGCCGGCCTGCACGTGCTGACGATCGCGACCGACGACCATCGCACGCAGGTCCCGGTCGTCGTCCGCGCCGCCGTCCCGCGCCGCACGCTGGTGGTGCTGCCGGCGCTGACGTGGCAGGGGCGCAACCCGGTCGACGACGACGGCGACGGGATGCCGAACACGCTCGACGGTGACGGCCGTGACGCGACCGCGGCGCTGCTGCGCCCCTACGCCCACGGCCTGCCGGCGACGATCCGGACGCAGGAGGGCGCGCTGCTGCGCTTCCTCGACGACGACCTGCTGCGCTACGACCTGACGACCGACGCCGCGCTCGCGGCCGGCGAGGGGCCGTCGCTCGACGACTATCCCGCCGTCGTGCTGGCCGGCGACTCGCGCTGGATCACGCCGCAGCTGCGCCGCCAGCTGCGCAGAAAGGTCGAGACTGGCGGCCGCGTCTGGTCGCTCGGCACCGACGCGCTGCGCCGCACCGTCCAGCTGCGCGACGGCGTGCTCTCGCAGCCGAGCGCGCCGGCGCCGACCGACGCGCTCGGCGCCCGCCCGGTCCAACCGCTGGAGACGGCGCCCGAGGAGGCGCCGGCGACGATGACCGCCTACCTCAACGACCCCTCCACGCCGCTGTTCGACGGCACCAGCGGCCAGTTCCCGGGCTGGACGAGCTGGGAGACGCTCGCCTCGGTGCTGCCCGATGCCGAGCTGACCGACGCCGCCGGGCCGCAGGCCGAGGTGCCGGTCGTCGCCGCCTGGAGACTGGGCGACGGGCTCGCGATCCACTCCGGGCTGCCCGGCCTCGCCCGGCGCGCCGCCGACGGCGACGCCGACGCCGGCGCGCTCGTGCGCGCGCTGTGGACGCGCGTCGCCGGCGGCTGAGCCGCCGCGGCGGGACGACCGCGCCCGCGCGACCGCGGCCCCCGCCCGGCCGGCTGGCCGCCACGTCGGCGGCGTTCGGCGAGCCAGCTAGTTGACCGACGGGTCGAGCGGCATCCGCGCGACCAGCGCGAAGGTCCCGCCCTTGCGCGTCAGCACCTCCGACCACAGCTCCTCGGCGTCGGGCGCGAACAGCTCCTCGTCGAGCGGCGGCTCGACGATCCAGTCCTCCCGCTCCAGCTCCTCGTCGAGCTGGCCCGGGCCCCAGCCGGCATGGCCGGCGAAGACGCGCATCTGCCGGGTCGCGTCGCGCGAGGTCTCGAAGTCCTCCTCGGCCGACAGGAAGCCGACGTCGCCCTTGACCAGCAGCCCGGCCAGCTCCGGGCGCTCGAAGGAGGCGAGCACGATCACCGCGGAGGGCTGCACCGGCCCGCCGATGTAGATCGGCTCCTCGGCGTCGACCAGCTCCTCCAGCTCCGGCGCGCTCTCGGCGACGGTCGTCGTCGCCGGGCGGTTGAGCACGAGGCCCATCGCGCCGTCCTCGTTGTGCTCGGCGACGAGCACGACGGTGCGGGCGAAGTTGGGATCCGAGAGCGTCGGCGACGCCAGCAGCAGCTTGCCCTTGAGCGACTCCATCACCCTCATTCTGGCGCACGCGTCGAGTGGCGCGCGAACTGCCCGTGAAAGCTGAACGGGATGTGGTGGGGGACCTCCGCGCGGGCCAGCTCGGTCAGGTCGGCGGCGTCGAGCACGAGCAGGAAGCTCGTCCCGCGCGCGCCGTCGAGCACGACCGAGAGGCAGACGCCGTCGTCCTCGGCCGCGCCGCCGGGCGCGGCGACGAAGACCGGCTCGCCCGGCCAGCAGCCGGCCTGCGACCAGGTGACCGCCGCCCCGCTGTCGACGTCGACCTTGACGAGCTGGTCGATGAACGCGTCGGCCGGCGCGCCGGCGCCCCGCGCGGCGCCCCAGACCCAGCGGTACGGCCGCTCGTTGACGGCGCCGTAGTTGACCCGCGGCAGCTCCAGCGGCGTCTGCGACAGCCGCCGGGTCGTCACGGCGCCGCCGACGAGGTCGACCTCGCAGCGGGTCAGGAAGGCGTCCGGGACGCCGGCGCCGGTCGGCGCCGCGCCGCGCAGGCGGTCGAGGAACAGCGAACTGACGATCGACGCGTCGTCGTAGGCGCACAGGTCGACGACGAGCCGGTCGTCGCCCTGCTCGAACGCGTTGACGTGGTGGAAGGCGAAGAACGGGTCGGTGCGGAAGCGCCCGCGCACACGGCCGTCGTCGCGCGCGACGACGGTGACGGTCGTGCCGCGCTCGGGCTCCCACGCGAAGCACTCGGCGAACGGCGCGCGGCCGAGCACGAGGTCGAGCGGGTGGACGACGAGCGGGAACTCGACCAGCACGACGTAGCGCTCGCTCAGCCCGAAGCTGTGCATGTAGGCGGCGGGGCTCGCCGGCACGGTCGCGATCGTCCGCGGGCGCGCGCCAGGCGCGGCCATCCCGTAGACCTCGTAGACCGTCCGCGGGCCGAACCGGGTGACGTAGTTGAGCGCCTCGCCGGTGGCGCGGTCGGCGTGGGGGTGGGCCGTCGTGACATGGCCCGGCGCCCAGCGCGGGAAGCCGAGCGTCGCGAGCGTGTCGGGGTCGAACTCGACCGCCATCGGCGTCTCGGTCAACGCGACGAAACGCTCGCCCAGGCGCACGACGTTGACGTTCGCGTTGTCGGTCACCTGCGGTCTGAAGAGGGCGTGGACGCGCTGGAAGATCGAGCGGCAGGGGTCGGTCGCGAACTCGCCGTAGACCTGTCTGCCGGCGGCGTCGGCCGCCTGCTTCGCTCTCGACTGCAGGAAGCGGTTGGCGTAGGAGACCGCCCCGCCGGAGAAGGCGAAGGCGTGCAGCATCGCCAGGCCGTCGAACCAGTGGCGCAGCGTGCTCGCGCCGACCTCCCACTGCGCCGGGCCGGTCCGCAGCAGCGTCCCCTCCAGCCAGCCGGGCAGCTCGCCGCGCAGCGGCACCCGGTCGAGCGACACCTCCTCGGTGAGCGTCGCGAATCCCTGTGCGTACTGCGCTGTCGTCGTCGCCATCGGCCGAGCGTACGCCGGGCCGACCGCCGTCGCGCCGCTTCGCGTCAGCCCTCGAACTCGGCGACGCCGAGCGCTTCGAGCCGCTCCCACAGCGGCTCGTTGCGGTCGAAGGCGTCGACGCCGGCGGCGTCGCCGAGGCCGGCGGCGTCGTCGGGGTCGAAGCTCCACGCCGCCTGCGCCCTCGCCTCCTCGACCGTCTCCGCGCGCCACAGCTCGGCGTCGGCGAAGCGCAGCTGGAGGCCCTGCGCGAGCGGCAGCTGGAGCGCGTCGTAGAGGACGACGACGCGGACGGTCCCGGGCAGTCTCAGCCGCTTCGCCTGCCGCACGCCGACGCCGAGCGCGAGCGTGTCGGGCAGCTTCGCGATCCGCCGCCACGACATCCGCGGCGGCTCCAGCGCCAGCACCCGCGGCGCGCGCAGCAGGTCGCGGGCATGCGGCTCGTGCGCGAACTGCTCCAGCGGGACCGGCAGCAGCAGCAGCGCGAGCGGGTCGGACGGGTCGTGCATCGGCTCCGGTGACGGTAGCGAGTACCCTCCCCCGGCCGTGCAGAGCTTGATCAAGCGCCTCCTCACGACGACGGTCGCCTACCAGGTCGGCGACGTCGTCTCCAAGGTCTTCGCCGTCGCGCTGCTGCCGGTCTACACGCGCCACGTGACCGAGGCGCAGTACGGCGTCGCCGAGCTGCTGATGACCGGGATCGTCCTGGTCAGCATCCTCGTGCGGCTCGGGATCGGCGAGGCGCTCGTGCGCTACCACTACGTCGACGAGGACCAGGAGCGCCGTGACGCGCTCGCCCGTCGCGCCGTCGGCTTCCTGCTCGCGGCGACGACCGTCGTCGCGATCCCGCTGGCCCTCTTCGCCGACCCGCTCTCCGACGTGGTGCTCGGCTTCCACGACGCGACCGTCTTCCGCATCGCGGTGGTCGGCCTGTGGGCCTTCACCAACCTGGAGCTGGCCTACGCGCTGCTGCGCGTCGACGAGCGCGCGAAGGCGTACGCGGTCACGACGCTCTCCAACGTGCTGCTGACGATCGCGCTGACCGTCTTCCTCGTCGTCGTGCGCGACGAGGGAGCGCGCGGCCTGCTGCTCGGCAACTACGGCGCCTCGACCGTCGTCCTGCTCGGCCTCTGGCTCTCGATGCGCGACCGGCTGCTGCCGCGGCGCGGGGGCAGCGACCACCCGCGCCTGCACTCGCTGCGGGAGCTGCTCAGATTCGGCTTCCCGACCGTCCCGGCCGACGCCTCCGTCTACGCGCTCAACCTCGTCGACCGCTACTACCTGTTCCACAAGTACGGCGCCGCGACCGCCGGCGTCTACTCGCTCGCGGTCAAGCTGGCCGGCGTCGTCGCCTTCGTCGTGCGCGCCTTCCAGTACTCGTGGCCGCCGCTCGCCTACTCGATCAAGGACGACAGAGAGGCGGCCCGCTTCTACGCCTTCGTCGCGACCTACTACCTGCTGCTGACCGGCTGGGCGGTCGCCGGCCTGCTGCTGCTCGGCCGCTGGATGACGCGCCTGCTGGCGGCGCCGCAGTTCTACGAGGCCCACGTCGCGATCCCGTGGCTGGCGCTCGGCTGGGCGCTCTACGGCCTGTTCGTGATCTTCGTCGTGATCGCCGGCCGCGCCGAGGTGACGACGCGCAACTTCCCCGCCGCCGCCGTCGGCTTGGCGGTGAACGTGGTGCTGCTGCTGGTGCTGACCCCGGCGCTCGGGATCGCCGGCGCCGGCCTTTCGCTCGCCGGCGCCTACGTCGCGATGCTCGTCGTGATGCGGCTGCTGACGCGCGACCTCTTCCGCGTCGACTTCGAGTGGCTGCGCGTGACGCAGCTGGCCCTCGTGCTCGGCGGCGCGGCGGCCGCCGGGGAGCTGCTGCTGCCGACCGACGGCGCCGCCGGCCTCCTCGCCCGCGCCGCGCTGACCGCGGTGCTGCCGCTGCTGCTGGTGCCGCTGCGCTTCTACCGGCCCGAGGAGACCGCGCTGCTGCGCTCGATGGTCGCGCGGCTGCGGCGGCTGCTGCCGGGCGGGAGCCGCGCGGGCGGCCCGCCGCCGGCGCGTGAGGGTTAGACGACCTCGCGCAGCCGCCCGGTCTCGACCTCGTAGACGAAGCCGCGCACCGACTCCTTGCGCGGGATGAACGGGGAGGCCTTGATCCGCGCGATCGACTGGCGCACGTCGGCCTCGACGTCGCTGAACGACTCGGCCGCCCACTCGGGCTTGATCCCGGTCTCGGCCTCGATCGACGCCTTGAAGTCGTCGTCGGTGAAGGTCAGCATGCCGCAGTCGGTGTGGTGGATGAGGATGACCTCCTCGGTCCCCAGCAGCCGCTGCGAGATCGCCAGCGAGCGGATCTCGTCGTCGGTCACGACGCCGCCGGCGTTGCGGATCACGTGCGCGTCGCCCTCCTGCAGCCCGAGCGCGCCGTAGACGTTCAGGCGCGCGTCCATGCAGGCGACGACCGCGACTCTGCGGCCGGGCGGCAGCGGCAGGCCGCCCTTGTCGAAGGCGGCGACGTAGGCGGCGTTGTTGGCGATCAGCTCGTCGGTGACGGACATGCCGGCGCTCCTTAGCGGGTCGAGTGGCGTCGCGGCGACGATATCCATCCCGACCGTCTTTGTCATGTTTGGCGCGGGCGCGGTCACGCCCACCTCGCCGCGCGCCCCGCCTTGCCGCGCGTTACAGGCGCGGGCCGCCGCGGTTGTAGTCGGCGGCCGCCTCGCGCAGGCCCTCGCCGCGGTCCGGGTGGAGCGTCGCGTGGACGTGCTGCCAGTAGCGCGCCGGGTCGTGGCGCGGCAGCAGGTAGGCGGCCAGCGCGCGCAGCGCGTAGGCCCACGCCG
>Ga0164243_10014188_pt1 | contig 11115 bp, 6 predicted proteins | sample OricompcompostOP_FD_108781 | JGI IMG/M metagenome (GOLD analysis project Ga0164243, IMG submission 108781) | Organic Plus compost microbial communities from Emeryville, California, USA - Original compost - Organic plus compost (OP) | ecosystem: Engineered > Solid waste > Mixed feedstock >... | reverse complement strand
AGGTTCTGCCTAATCTGTTTATAAAGTTAGGGCAGCAGATGGAGCTTTTTAGCCAAAGGTACATCCCACGATTTATTCCCATTACTTGTCTTTTGTCATCAGAGTACAAACTAACGATCTGTTTATTTATTGCTTGTTTATTTTCGAAGGTACACATGCTACCTTCGGCGGTTTCGTTCTCCGTACTTGTTCGCTTATATTTTGGGTTCCCATCCGGGTTCATATGTTCGGCTCCAGAGTTTTTCGGCTTCCGGATCGCCAATGATGTGGCCGTTTTTGGGATCTAACCTCAGGTCGCGGCCTACGCGCCAAGCGATGTTACTAAGTAGCATTGCGACCGTGCTTTTGTAGCCGAGCTCAATGTCGCAATTGGGGCGGCGGTCATTACGGATTGCATCCAGAAAATCGGCGGCATGCATGCTGTCCATACCTAGGCTGGGACTCGCAAGATTCCGTCCCTGCAGGGCATTTTCATCGGCCGCGGCTTTTTCTTCTTTGATCAATTTGCCCTGTAGGTCGTATATTCGGTAGGCATCTTCCCCGGTATCGAGGCTTCCATTTTCCCCGTAGAAGATGATGCCCCGATCTTTTTCTTCTACGTTTCGCCCGTTACAACTTCTGCTTTCCCAAACGAGGGTAGCTCCCGGATATTCAAGGGTAACGACCTGTGTGTCCGGTGTTTCCCAGTCATCCTGAAAGTGGTAACGCCCGCCGATGGAGCTGACTCTCGTGGGGAAATCCACACCGAGGCCCCATCGGGCCACATCCACTTCATGGGTACCGTTATTGAGTGCTTCCCCGGTGCCCCAATGCCAGAACCAATGCCAATTGTAATGGATCAGTCCGTCTTGATAGGCTACGCGCGGCGCGGGGCCTTGCCACAAGTCATAATCCAGCCAAGAAGGAACGCTGCCCGGTTTCAGAAACGTTTCTTTCCGGGTATTCGTGTACCAGGTTTTGGCCATGTATACCTTGCCAATGATGCCGTTATGCAGCAGTTCAATGCCTTTGGTGAGGATGGGAGCGGAACGGCGCTGTGCGCCCATCTGTACAACCCGGTTATATTTCCGGGCGGTGGCAACCGCCATTTCGCCCTCTGCCGGGTTATGGGCCATGGGTTTTTCGACGTACACGTGCTTTCCCGCTTGGCAGCCCATAATGGTAAGCGGAGCGTGCCAATGATCGGGGGTAGCCGTGTAGATTGCATCGATGTCTTTATCTTCCAAAACTTTGCGAAGGTCTTTTTCCGATTTTGGTGTGCTGGTTTGACCAGCTGATATTACCCGTTTGATAGCTTTTGGAATTGCGCGTTCATCCACATCACATACACACGCCACTTCCGTATTTTTTTGATGTGCGAACGTGCCGCTCATACTGGCGCCTCTGCTGTTAACGCCGATGGTGGCGATGCGGATCCGATCATTTGCGCCGATGATGTTGCGGTAACTTTTGGCCGAAAAGGCCATGGCGGAGTGGTTGAACAGGCTATTTCCCAGGGAAACCGCGGCAGTTCCAACACCTAGCTTTTTAATGAAATCTCTTCTCGAATTTGAGTTCATGACTTTTTAGTTGGTTTATAACGACTTTATTTTGATGTTTTTAAAGAAAACCACATCGCCGTGGTCTTGCAGCAGGATATGTCCTTCGTTGACCGACCCGAAGTTTGGTTTGACGTCTTTGAATTTGCTTGCCGCGCGGGCCCGTTCAAACTCGGGGCTTTTCCGGTCAAATGTCAGCACTTCCTGACCGTTTAGGTAATGGGTCACTTTCGAACCCTTGGCCACGATGCGCGCCTGGTTCCATTCCCCGACCCGGATCTCCACTTTGTTTGTCACCGGAAGGAGGTCATACAGGGCACTGAGTTGGCGATTTCCCTGTATGCCCAGTTTGGCATCGGGATGGTTTAGGTTATCGATGATCTGATATTCGGGGCCGAGCCAGCCGCCCTCCTCGTAGTTGGTAAAGAAATACTTGATACCGCTGTTGGCCCCTTCGGTGATTTTGAAATCGACCCGCAGGTCGAAGTCGCGGTACTGCTTCTCGGAAATGATATCCCGATGGTTCTTATTTTCGGGGCGGATTGACAATACACCGTCCACTACCTGCCAGTCGGCATCCGGTGAGTCATCACGGGTTGTCTTCCATCCGTTAAGATCGTTTCCGTTGAAAAGAAGTTGCCAGCCGTCGGCTTTTTCCCGGGCGGTGAGCACGTTATTGTGGGTTTGGCCACGTACCCCAACCGCTAGAAGGAGTACGGATACAGATAAAATGAGTTTGTTCATTCCTTAAAGTTAACATTACATTTGCGTATATCCATTGTTTTGAATGATTTGTTGCGGATTGGACTGCATGACGGTCATTGGGATGGGATATGCCAATGCATCATCGCTCCATGTGAAGGGATTGAAGCCATCGGCTTTCTGTTCAGCAACCATCACCTCTTCGGCTCGGCCGGTACGCACGAGGTCAAACCAGCGGTGATTTTCAAAAGCCAGTTCGACACGCCTTTCCTGTTCAATGGCGAGAAGAAGTTGTTGGTCGTTGCTGAAATCAGATAGCTTATAATCGGCCAAAAGTCCCGCCGGCCGTTCGATATCCGGGTCGCCCGGAGTATTCCGCGCACGTTCTCTGATCTTATTTACATAGGTCAGGGCAGTTGCCTTGTCTCCTCCGGTCCGCACCAGGGCCTCGGCGTATAGCAAGTAGAGGTCTGCTAAACGCAATTCGATCCAGTTATTTCCGTTGTCGGACCCGCTGGTAGCTACGTCGTAATACTTCCGGACATATTTATCCCGCTCAAATACACCGGTCTGTGCATTTATCCATCCATCCCGCATGGATACGTATTTTCGGGGATCGCCCGTTTCGTACGCGTTTGACATGTCTTGGGTGGGTGCATTTTGACCACTCTTATCGCCCACGAGCACCACCTCTTTGTTGGAAAAGCGGGGCGCAAAATTGTTATTCCAAGGGCTACCCGTGTCGCCTTTGGGAGAACCTTTCATGTACTGGATTTCAAACAGTGATTCCACGCTGTTTTTGTTATCCACATGAAATAAGTTATCGTAGCGTGAGACAAGTTCATAACTGCTATTTTCAATGACCTGCTTAAACTTTTCAATGGCCAGGTTGTAGTATTCGTTACCCTTATTCAACGGATAGCCTGCCATGGTCATGTATACTTTTCCCAGTAATGCGGTAGCGGCACCTTTGGTGGCACGTCCCTTGTCGCTTCCGGAATATGACGTGGGAAGATTGGATTCTGCAAACTGGAGGTCGGCCACAATCAAATCATAAATTTCTTCCAACGGTGCGCGTCCGAGCTGATACGACTCTTGGGGAGAGATTTCCTTATCTACCTTGATGACGCCAAGCAGTTGGCCGTTTTGGGCCTGACCCCCAAATACGCGGTTTAACCAGAAGTAGGTCAATGCGCGGACAAAGCTGGCTTCCGCTTTGTACTGCGCACGTAAATGCTCGGAGCCGCTTGTGAAAGTAGCGGCATCGCTGCGCCCCAGTACCAGATTGCATCGCAATATGGTGTGGTAACTGTCATCCCAGCAATCCTGCAGAAACGTATTTTCGGGGAGCAAGGGGGAGGCAAATTCGTCAATCCCTTTTTCGTTGGCCGGATTTCCAGCCAGCCAGGAATACGTGGTATTATCCGAACGGATTTCGCCCAGGCGGTAAAAGGATCCGTTATAGAGCGTACGGAGGCTTGCATAGGCGGATAGAGTTGCCTGATTGATGTCCTGCTGGGTCTTATAAAAAGTGTTTGAATTCAAATTGGAGGGGGGTGTCAACTCGATGAAATCGTTGGAACAAGCCCCCAGCATGAGTGTTATGACGAGTGATAAAATAATCTTTTTCATAAACGTATGATTAATAAACATTACAACGTTAAGTTGATCCCAAAAATAAAGGACCGGGCGGTCGGGTAGCCGAGGTAATCCCCTCCTTTGGTTAGCCCCGCGCCCTGATCGTTGCCCGTTCCTTCGCTGCTTGTCTCGGGATCGTAACCCGTGTATTTCGTAAGGGTAAACAGGTTACTACCCGTCAGGTACAAGCGCAACGCACTGATATTCAACCGGTCCAACATGTTTTGTGGGACGTTATACGCAAGATTTACATTCCGCAGACGCAAATAGGAAGCGTCCTGTACCCAAGCGGATGACGGATCCCGCTGCCAGCCCGTGGGGTTGCGGGTTGCGCGGAAGTGGATGCCATCTCCGGGGTCCTGCGGAGACCGCCAGCGGTCTACCTGCTCGATCATCCCGTTACGATCGCCGTGATAGATTCCCACCATGCGTTTGAAAAAGCTGAAGACTTCCGCGCCGTATGAGGCAGTAAACTGCACACCCAGGGAGAAGTTCCGGTAGGAAAAGTTGTTGGTCATACCGGCAATGAAATCAGGGTGATTGCTCCCTAAAAAGGTTTTATCATTTTGGTCCAATATGCCATCTCCGTTAATGTCGGCGTACCGGCCATCCCCTATTTTATCGGCGGCAAGATGCGGGTATCGGTCCAATTCTTCCTGAGACGTGAAGACTCCCTCATATTGGTATCCGAAGAATGTGGCAATGGGGTATCCGATGGTCGTGACAAAAGCGTTGTTGGCGTTCGGTGCACTTCCGAAAATAGGTCGTTGATCGGGACCGACTTCCAACACTTTGTTCCGGTTGATGGAAATGTTGAAGTTGGTGTTCCACTTGAATTGATTGACCAGGTTGCGGGTTGTGAGGGCAAGTTCGATCCCCTTGTTCTGTACTTTTCCAATGTTTTGGAGCTGGTTGTCGTAACCGGTAATGGTCGGAACGGGTACATTCAGCAACAGGTCGATGGATTGGCTATTGTAGAAATCGCCTTCCGCGCGTATGCGGTCATTGAACAGACCAAGCTCGAGCCCCAGGTTGATCTGGCGTGTTTTTTCCCATCCCAGGTTTTCGTTGGGCATCGACTCGGGATCCACGGTATTTTGCAGGGTTCCGCCGCCGGGATAGTACCCTGGGCTTAGGAGTCCAATAGAAGAATAATTGCCGATGCGATTGTTTCCGGAAATTCCGAAACCGGCCCGGATCTTCAGGTCACTGACGGCGTTTATCTGTTGCATAAATTGCTCTTGGGATATACGCCAGCCAATGGAAGCAGACGGAAATGTTCCCCATTTCCGGCTTTGACCAAACCGCGACGAGCCGTCACTGCGAAGTGCAGCTGTAACTAAGTAACGGTCGTCGTAAATGTAATTGACCCGGCTCAGGTATGAGATCAGGGAGTATTCTGACGCCGTGCTGGATAGCTCATACATGTTGCCCGCATTCAGTGTTTCTATTTCGTCATTCGCAAAGCCGCGTGCTTCGCCGATCATGTCATTGCGGGTGTGTTTTTGTGTGGTATAGCCCGCTAACGCGGTAAATTGATGTTTATCACCGAAATTCTTAGCGTAGTTAAGGGTGTTTTCAATGACCCAATCGTAGTCGGTTTCCCGTTCTTCCCTGGATTTTGCGGGGCGGGGTGCCCGGGAAGCATCCAAATCTACGGTAGAGGGTTCGAATCGTTTAAATTGGCTGTTCTCGATACCCCCATTTATGCTGACACGGTATTTCAGACCTTCGATAATTTCCCAGTCTGCCGAGAGTGTACCCAGCCATCCATGTCGTCTTCTGTTAAGTTTGACCAGCTCGGCAACACCCATGGGACTGGAGACGTCCCCTCCGAGAATATCGGGATTCCGGACCATAGATCCGAAGGTGCCGTCTTCGTTCCTCACGGGATAAATCGGCGGTAGCTGCAAGGCATACATCACGGCTGAGTACTTACCTTGGTCCTGTTCGCGCCCTTTCGCCGAGTACGCCATGAGGTTTATTCCCAGCTCAATAGATTTGGTTACTTTGGAGGTGATTGCCGACCGGAAATTGAACCGCTCATAGTCCGTATTGATCACGATTCCATCCTGTTTGGTATAGCTTCCCGAAAAGTTATATTGAGTATTCTCGGAACCGCCGTTTACCGAAAGCTCATTCTGTTGGGTCAGTGCGTTCCGATAAAGCAGGTCTTGCCAGTTATTGTCGGGCATCTGGGCAACCGAAGCGGGATCGAGGAAGTTATATAGATAACCTCCTGTTCCATCGGGGATGATATATTGTCCGGTCGCACTTGGGTAGAGGCTCCGGCGGGAGTTCGGGTCGTTGATGGTATGTGGACTTTGGTCGGGATCACTGGGAATAACGGCCGCGTCGAGCCATGCCTGGTTTCTGCCGTCGATTAGCCATTCCACAAATTGATCCCGATTCATCATATCAACTTCCTTGCCCCGTTGCTGGAAGCCGGCAAAAGAATTGATGGTGATTTTGGGAGGGCCAACCCGTCCCTTTTTGGTGCTGATAACGACAACGCCGTTGGCTCCGCGCGAGCCGTAGATAGCTGTCGATGAGGCATCTTTCAGTACCTGGATACTTTCGATATCGGAAGCGTTGATCAGTCGGAATGCATTGCCCTCCATGGGATATCCGTCAACGACGTATAAGGGGTCGCTGGATTGCGTAATGGAACCTGTACCCCTCACCCGGATGGTTAACCCCTCACCGCCCGGAGCACCGTTGGTTTGCTGCACCTGAACACCGGCCATTTGACCGGCAATTGCTTCTCCAAAGTTCTGTACAGGGCGGTTTTGGATGTTTTCTGCCGATACGGACGCGACCGCCGTGGTGACATCGGCCCTTCGTTGGGTACCATAACCGACCACGACGACTTCATCCAGATCGCTGACGGATTCGCTCAGTGCCGCGTTGAGGGTTGAAGAACTGCCAATGGGGATTTCACGGGGTTCATAGCCGACGATGGTAAAAACGAGGGCTTTTTCCTCCGGTGATACCAAAATGCGGTAGTTGCCATCTGCGTTGGTTGTTGTGATGGCGGATGTATTTTTGGCGGATACGGTAACTCCCTCCAACGGTTCGCCTTTTTCGTTGGTAATCCGCCCCGCAATTTCGCGTTGCTGTACAGGAGTCACCACCTTTGTCCCTTTTTCAAGCACCTTTTTCATCGAGGGCGTGACGAGTATGGTTTTTTCATTGATCGTATATTTGAGGGATTGTTGGCTCAATATCGCATCCAGAAAATCGATCAGGGGCATTTTGGTCGCCTTGAAAGTAACGGGGGCAGCGGATCGTATAACCCGGGAATTATACATGATATAGTAACCGGTTTGTGATTCGATTTCTTTAAATACATGCTTGAGTGGTTGCCGCTTTGCATCCAAACTGATGGTTTGGGATAGCGAAGTGGCGCTGAGTTGCATGCAGCCCAATAGCAATAGAAGTGTCGTGATGTTTACATGCATGATAATTTTCTTCCTTAATGGAGTGTGGTTGGGATGGAACCCGGGGCGCTTAACATGGTGTAGCTGGTTTCTTTCCACGGGCATTTGCATGTCCCATGGACACAATAAGTTATTTTTCATTAACTTTGGTTGTTTTGGATCGTTTATAACTCATTTATAATTGGCCATTTGATGGCACATCCGAACAGTTGCAGGGGAGTGCTGGAATCACTTCCCTGTTTTGTTTTCTTCGTTTATATTGGTTTCATAAGCATACTTTTTAGCGTGTTCTTATCTTCATTGTGGATTATTTTTCTATGATCAGTTGGCGTCCCTTGATATGGGAGTGGATGCCCGAATCTTTCAGGAAATCAACAAATACCTGCAGATTGACATTTTTACTCATTTTGCCGGAGAAACGTTCCGTGGGGGCAGCGCCTTGGTAATGAACTTCAATATCATACCAACGGTCTATTTGCTTCATCATGTGTTCGAAAGGGGTGTCTTCGAAATAAAAAATTCCATTTTTCCATGCAATTACCGTTTCGGTATTCACATTACGGATTTCAGTTTGGGCATTGCGGATGATACTTTGTTCGCCCGGCTTTAATTGGTCAGCCCGATTGGTTTTTAAGTTAAAGACTTGGACCGCGCCTTCTACAAGTGTGGTTTTGGTTTCCGGCTCATCGATATAGGCGGTGATACAGAAGTGCGTTCCAAGGACTTCTACGGTCTGCTCTTTGGTTTTTACACGAAAGGGCCGCGGCTTACCATCTGCGGGCACTACTTCGAAGTAGGCTTCGCCTTCCAGTTCGACAATGCGTTCGGAATCGTCAAACCGTGGAGGATAACGCAGTGTACTGGCGGAATTGAGCCATACGTTGGTTCCATCTGGCAAGGTAATTTGATAAGTACCTCCTTTGGGGGTAGACAGGGAAAGCAGCGTTGACGCGTCCAGTATTTGATGTTCGTTGCTTAACACAGCACTGCCGTCGGCATAGGTAATCTGGTTACCGATGATCACTCCCGTTTGTTCGGTACTTAAATGGATGGTTTGACCATCCGCTAAGGTGAGGGTGGCCTTATTACCTCCCGGTTCGATATCCTGTACAAGCGTGGTTTCCGGCGGAGATGATTTGCCGAGTGTTGACGCATAATAGTAAAGGACACCTACGCCTGACAGCAGTAATAATGCGGCAACGTAGGGTAACCAGCGGCGGAGGGGCTGGTGTGTGGGCATTTCCGCTAGCGGTTTCTTTTGCAGTTGATCCAGTATGCGGCTGCGCAGCGCTTCCAATTGGTCGGGCGTCCAACGTGAAGGTTCGGTATCGCCAATTGAGTCAAACCATTGATCCAGCAGCGCCCGTTGCTCGCCGGTGAGTTCGCCATTTTGATATTTCTCAATGAGCTGTTTGAATTTTTCGGTATTCATATGGTCAGCACGCAGCTTGTGGGGCCGCTTTACTCTATAAGTCGCCTAACCCCGGTGCTACACACAGCCAAATTCGATTTTTTTAAAAAATTACGGGAAAAAGTTGCGATCAAATCAAAAACACCTAAGTTTGATCCGGTAATAACCAATGCCATGACCCAAGATGCTGAAAACACACAATTGTTGGAAGCCTTACGAAACGGAGACGTAAAGGCTTTTGAACAAATTTATTTGCAGATGGGCGAGAAATTGCTCCACTATGTTCATAGCAGGGTTCAGAACCGGGAGGTTAGCGAGGAACTCGTTCAGGAGATATTTGTTTCATTATGGTCGCGTAGGCACGAACTGGGCAGGGGGATCGTATTGGAACCTTACTTATTCAGTGCGGCGAAGTATAAAATTTTGAGTCATATCCGATCGGAAAAAGTGCGCCAACGGTATGCTGAACATTTTGCCCTGTTTGTTGCCCAGCAGCACGCGAATACAACGGCAGACCTGCTGGATATGGCCGATTTAGAAGCGGTAATTGAAGAGCGGATTTCCACATTGCCCCCTAAATGTCAGCAGGCTTTCCGCATGAGCCGATTTGCACATAAGTCAATCGCAGAAATTGCCGATGAAATGGATATCTCGGCTCGGACAGTGGAAAACTACATTACGAAAGCACTTAAATATTTACGGGAGGCCTTGTCCAGGGGACAGTGGACGTTCGTGTTAATTTGGTGCTTTTTGTTTCGATTTTAGTGCTCCATCAGCGGGCTATTGGCTTCATCCTTCGATCCAACGTATCTTTCAGTGCAGATAAGAATCATCTTGATTCCATATACGTTTTCAGGAACTGTGCGGTATGGGTGTCAGCATGTTTCACCATATCCTCCGGGGTACCTTCGAACACCAAATGACCACCCCGCTGACCTCCTTCAGGGCCGATGTCGATAATCCAGTCGGCACTTTTGATCATGTCCATGTTATGCTCGATGACAAGAATGCTGTTGCCTTGGGCAATCAGCGCGTCAAACGATTTCAATAACTTCTTGATGTCGTGGAAATGCAGTCCGGTGGTGGGTTCGTCAAAGATAAACAGCGTGTTCTTACTATTATTTCCTTTGATGAGAAAGGAGGCCAGTTTAATGCGTTGGGCTTCTCCGCCCGAAAGCGTACTGGAAGATTGACCTAGTTTCACGTATCCCAGGCCCACATCGGCCAAGGGTTGTAGTTTGGCAAGGATTTTCGGCTGGTCCGCAAAAAACTCCAATGCTTCGTCTACACTGAGATCAAGGATGTCCGACACGTTTTTATCCTTCCAGGTGATGTCAAGTACATGCTGTTTAAAGCGTTTACCACCGCAGGCCTCACAGGGGAGCACGATGTCTGCCATGAATTGCATCTCGATTTTAACCTCCCCTTCTCCCTGGCAGACATCACAGCGTCCGCCTTCCACATTGAAGGAAAATGCAGCCGGTTTTAAGCCGGCGGCCTTCGCCGCCGATTGGGAACTGTATAGTGCCCGAATTTCGTCCCAAGCCTTCACATAGGTCACGGGGTTGGAGCGCGACGAGCGGCCAATGGGATTCTGGTCTACTAGCTCGACCTGTTCGATCCGTTGGATATCGCCATCGATGCCATCATATTGGCCGGTTTGTTCGCCGGAATAGTTGCCGATTGCCTTTTGAAGCGCCGGGTATAGAATACGTTTTATCAGCGATGTCTTCCCTGAACCTGACACGCCGGTTACCACGGTGAAGACATTGAGCGGAAAGCGGACATCCATCCCTTTCAGGTTGTTTTCGCGGGCACCTTTGACGCGGATGGCATCGTGCCATTTTCGCCGGTTCGCGGGAACGGGAATGTGCTCTTTACCGCTGAGGTATTTACCGGTGAGGCTGTCTTCCTCCTTGAGAATCTGGTCATACGTGCCATCGAATACCAGCCTTCCGCCGTTTATTCCGGCTTCCGGGCCGATGTCGATCAGGTAATCGGCTGCTTGCATCATCTCCTGCTCATGTTCCACGACCAATACCGTATTGCCCACATTCCGCAGGGATTTCAAGACACTGATAAGGCGTTGTGTATCGCGGGGGTGGAGGCCAATGCTGGGTTCGTCCAATACGTAGATCGAGCCTACCAGCGAACTGCCGAGTGAAGTGGCTAAATTAATCCGCTGGGATTCACCGCCCGACAGTGTGTTCGACAGCCGGTTGAGTGTAAGATAACTTAAGCCCACATCGGTAAGAAACTGCAGGCGGTTGCAGATTTCGGTGAGCAGGCGCTGCGCTATTTTAGCTTCGTTTTCAGACAGCTCCAGGTTTTGGAAAAACGCGAGTGCGGTATCCAGCGGCATCAGCACGATGTCCGAGATGGATTT
>Ga0164243_10014187_pt1 | contig 11117 bp, 9 predicted proteins | sample OricompcompostOP_FD_108781 | JGI IMG/M metagenome (GOLD analysis project Ga0164243, IMG submission 108781) | Organic Plus compost microbial communities from Emeryville, California, USA - Original compost - Organic plus compost (OP) | ecosystem: Engineered > Solid waste > Mixed feedstock >... | reverse complement strand
GGCCGGGCCAGCAGCCGCTCCACCGACGTGCCCGCCAGCCGGTTCAGCGCGGCGCCCAGCCGCGCCTGGTCCAGCGCCGTGCCCAGCGGAGCGCCGGCCCGATGACGGGGCACGGACACCTGCCGTCCGGGCACCGCCGCCGGCCTGCGCGGCCCCGGCAGGGGAGCGCCCGCCAGGGCGCGCACCGCGTGAAGTGCGCCCCTCGCGCTCCGTGCGCCACGTGCGCGCCGGGTGCCCGGCTGCACGCCGGCGCGATGATGCCGTCCGTCGCTGTGCAGCAGGACGCCGGGCGCGAAGGGCCGCAGCACCAGGTCCTCCAGCCCTGGGGTGACGTGCAGTTCGGCGCTGGCCGTGGACAGCAGCCGGCCGACTCTGTCGAGGCGGAAGCCGTCGACCTTCTCGGTCGCCGTGCGGCCCCCCACCTCATGGGCGGCCTCCAGGACCACGGTGGAGACTCCTGCGCTGGTCAGCCGACGTGCCGCGGAGAGTCCGGCCACCCCGGCTCCCACGACGACGACGTCCGCCTGGTACGTGGGCTCTGGCACGTGCCCCTCCTCGAGGTTGCGCGGGCGCTGGAGACGTCATGCCCTCAACAGGCCCCAGGGATACCCGAGTTCGGCTCGAGGTTAGGTCCGCACTCCGGTGCCGGGTCAGGCGCGCACGCACAGTGCACGGGCGCACGACGGTCGCATACGCGCCCCCGGCGGGCACGACGCGGTCGCAGAGGGATCAGAGGAGGTCGCCCGACTCGTGGTTCGCCGCCCCCTGCAGCGCCGCCCTGATCGCCCCCTCGATCCGGGGGAAGGCGAACCGGAAGCCCGACTCCAGCAGCCGCGTCGGCAGCACCCGCGCGCTGCCCAGCACGTCCCCCGCCATCTCCCCGAGCACCGCCCGCAGCACCGGCGCCGGCACCGCGAACACGGCGGGACGACGCAGCACGTGTGCCATCGCCGCGGTGATCTCACGGTTCGTCAGCGGTTCGGGCGCCGTCAGGTTGAACGGTCCCGACAGCCCCTCGGTGTCCAGGAGATGCCGCAGCGCCGCCACCTCGTCGTGCAGCGCGATGTACGACCAGTACTGCCGCCCGTTCCCGAGCCGCCCGCCCAGACCGGCCCGGAACAGCGGGAACAGCCGCCCCCACGCCCCGCCCCCGGGCGCCACCACGAGCCCCGTCCGCGCGAACACCGTCCGCACGCCCGCCTCCCGGGCCGGAGCCGCCGCGGCCTCCCACTCCACGCAGACCCCCGGCAGGAACCCCTCGCCCGGAGGCGCGCTCTCGTCCACCGCGCGGTCGCCGGTCTCGCCGTAGTAGCCGATCGCGCTGCCGTTGAGGAACACCCTCGGCCGGTCGTCCTCGGGCAGAGCGGCGACCGCCTCGGCGAGCGCGGTCGTGCCCCGCACCCGGCTGGAGCGGATCAGCTCCTTGTACGCGTCCGTCCAGCGCCGGTCGCCCACCCCGGCGCCCGCCAGGTTCACCACCGCGTCGCACCCGGCGAGCCCCGCCGCGTCCACCGTCCCGCGGTCGGGGTCCCAGCGGATCTCGTCCGCCGACCGGGGCTCCCGGCGCACCAGCCGCAGCACCGTGTGCCCGTCCGCCGTGAGCGACCGCACCAGGGCGGAGCCGATCAGTCCGGACGCCCCGGCCACCGCGATCCGCGCATGTTCCATGGCGTCCATCCTGCCCCGGCCGTGGAAGAAATCACGGTGAGCACGGCAGGCGGAGTCCTAGAGTGACGCGCATGCCGCAGCCCCTCATACGTCCCGCCCGCACCGACGACGAGCCCGCACTGGCCCGCCTGGACCGCGACACCTGGTCGCCGCTGCACGAGGTCCGGCCCGAGCCGCCCGCGCCCGACGAGCCCTTCTTCCACCCGACGTGCGGCCCGGACGCCCACCTCGTCGCCGAGCACGACGGACGGGTCGTGGGCTACGTCCGCCTCGGCCACCCCACCCCGATGCCGACCAACGCGCACGTCCGGCAGATCCGCGGCCTCGCCGTCGCCGAGGAGGCCCGCGGCAAGGGCACCGGCCGCGCCCTGGTGCGGGCCGCCGTCGAGGAGGCCCGCCGCCGTGGAGCCCGCCGCATCACCCTGCGCGTCCTCGGCCCCAACACCGCCGCCCGCACGCTCTACGAGTCCGAGGGTTTCGTGGTGGAGGGCGTGCTGCCCGGCGAGTTCCACGTCGGCGGGCGCTACGTCGACGACGTCCTGATGGGACAGAACCTCGTCTGACGCGGGCCCGCCCTACGAGAGCACCCTCGGCCCGCCCCACGAGAGCACCCTCGGACCGCCCTACGAGAGCACTCTCGGACCGCCCTACGAGAGCACTCTCGGTCCGCCCTACGAGAGCACTCTCGGTCCGCCCTACGAGAGCACCCTCGGACCGCCCTACGACAGCACCGGCTGCCCCGTGTCCACCGGCGCGGTGGCCGTCGCCGCCCGCGCGGCCTCGTCGGCCACCTCGTCCGCCGTCAGCACGTACCCCGTCTCCGCGTCCGACGTGGAGCGCGCGAACACCACGCCGAACACCCGTCCGTCGGTGGTCAGCAGCGGTCCGCCCGAGTTGCCCGGGCGGACCGTGGAGCGGATCGAGTAGATCTCCCGGGTGACCGGCGCGTCGTTGTAGATGTTCTGCCCGCGCGCCTGCACCCGCCCCGCGACCGTCGCCGCCTGCAGGTTCAGGTCACCGTCCTGCGGATAGCCCGCCACCACCGCCGCCGCGCCCCGCTCAGCGTCGCTGTCGAAGGCCAGCACCGGCGCCACCAGGTCCGGCACGTACAGCACGGCCACGTCGGTCTGCGCGTCGAACAGCACCACCCGCGCCTCGTACGTCCGCCCGACGCCGCCCACCCGCACGGTCGGCTCGTCGATGCCCGCCACCACGTGCGCGTTGGTCATCACGTGCTCCCGCGCGTACACGAACCCGCTGCCCTCACGCCCCTGCGTGCCGGCTACGCCCTCGACCTTCACCGTGCTGCGCTGCGCCGCGCGCGTGGCGGCCGGCGTCACGCTGTCCCCGGTCGGCGCGGCCACCTCCGCGGTCGACTCGTTCTCGAACGGGTTGAACACCTGCGGGAAACCCGCCTCGGTCAGCGCCGACGTCGCCCGCGAGAACCAGGCCGGCGTGGTGTCCGGCATGGCGTCCTGCACCGCGCCCAGCAGCCGCGAGTCCCGGATCGCCGACGTCACCAGCGGCGACGAGGACGCGCCCAGCACGCTCGCCGCCACCCACGCCACGATCAGCACCGCCACCGCGTTCGCCGCGGCACCGCCGACCCCGTCCGCCACCCGCAGCGGGCCACGGTCCAGCTCCCGGCGCAGCCGCAGCCCCAGCCGCCCCGCCAGCTCGTGCCCCACCACGGCCGGCAGCAGCACCGTGAACACCGCCGTCACCGTCGCCCGCGTGGTCCCCGGCGTCACCAGGTCCATCACCCACGGCAGGATCCACACACCGACGACCGCGCCGCCCACGAAACCGGCCAGGGACACACAGCCGGCGACCAGTCCGCGCCGGTAACCGGACGCCGCATAGGCCAGGACGACCAGCATCAGCAGGATGTCGAGCAGATCCACGCACGCCGCCTTTCTCTCGGGACCACGACCCTCAGTACGGGGCCCGGGGGCCACGTGATCAGCCACGCGCCCGCCGGACACGGGACAACCGCCCACGAGGGCGCGCGTGCACTGGGGAAAACGTCACGCACCGGCACGATGGTTCCGCCGGCCGTCCACCGACTGGCGGAGCAGACGTCGCGCGCCGCCGCGGCCCGTCCCACAGTGGGACCATGCGTGTCCCCAGGAGACCGCGCGGCGCGCGGAAGCCCCGCCCGGCCCGGATACCCGGCCGGCGCGGCTCCACGCGGCTGCCGAGGACGGTCACCGTGCCCCTCGGCTTCGTGCCGGGCGCCGCCGCCGTCGTCGCGCTGGTGCTGTGCGCCTACGGCGTCGAACGGGCCGCCGAGGCCTCCGACGCCCAGGCCGCCGCCCGCCCCGCGCCCGCCTTCCACGCCCCCCGGCCGGACATCGTGCCGCGCGCGGCATGGATCGGCGACGCGGCCCGCGACCAGCCCCCGCCGCGCTACGACGACCAGGTCGTCGCCGTGTTCATCCACCACACCGACTCGCCCAACGGCTACGACTGCGCCGACGCCCCCGGAATCCTCCGGGCGCTGTACGAGGGGCAGACCCAGGGCCGCGACTGGGACGACCTCGGCTACAACTTCGTCGTCGACCGCTGCGGCACCGTCTACGAGGGCCGGGCGGGCGGCGCCGACCGGCCCGTCACCGGCGCCCACACCCAGGGCTTCAACCACCGCACCGCGGGCATCGCCGCCCTCGGCACCTTCACCGAGGGCGTCGAGGTGCCCGACGCGATGCTGCACTCGATCGCCGCCGTGACCGCCTGGAAGCTCGGTCCCTCCGGCACCGACCCGCGCTCCGACGTGCGGCTGGTCTCCAGCAACGGCGGCAGCCGCTACGCCGCCGGCACCATCGCCGTCCTGCCCGCCGTCGCGGGCCACAGCGACGGCTACATGACCGACTGCCCGGGCGCCGCCCTGCACGCGCGGCTCCCGGAGATCAGGGACCTCGCGGCCCGCCTCCAGGGCCGCGACGCCGGAACCGGCCCCGGCCGGGACACCGGCACCGACACACAGCGCGTCACCGTGGAAGACGACGCGCACGGAACGAAGAGCTGAGCCCATGAGCGACACCCCTGACCGAAGTACCACCTGGGCGGACGCCCTGCGCCGCCCCTGGACCGCCCTGGTCGCCGCGGCGGCCGTCGTCCTCGGCCCCGCCGCCTCCACGGCCTCCGCCCTCATGCAGGCCAACGCGGCCCCCCTGCGCCACGCGCAGAGCCCGCACCGGCGCCTGTGACCGGCGCCCGGGGCCCGCGCCCCGCGGCTCAGTCCCCGCGGAACCTCTCCCACAGCCGTGGGTAGCGCGCGGCGAGCAGTGCCTCGTTCTCGAAGTCGATCGGCGTGCCCTCCGGCTCCGCGGGGGCCGGAGGGAGGCCGAGGTCGGGCATCACCAGACCGGTGAGCTGCTCGTACGCCTCGTCGGCCGCATAGCCCAGGTCCTCCCCGTCGCCGTCGATCTCCTCGTCGAAGTCGTCGAGCAGGTCGGCGAGCGCGTCCGGGTCGTGCAGCGCGCCCTCGAACACCTCACGGCCCTGGCCGATGAGCCAGCACCGGAAGAAGTCGAAGGCGTCGTCGCTGCACCCGTCCAGCAGCACCCACGCGGCGCCCCACAGGTCCCAGCGGTACGCACGCTGGTAGCGCGCCTCGAAGTGACGGGCGAAGTCCAGCACGGCCTCGGGGTCCAGCCGCACCAGCCGCTCCACGAACAGATCGGCCTGCTCCTCGGGATCCCCCTCGGCATCCTCCCGAGCCCCGTCCACCAACGCCCAGAACTCCGTCTCGTCCATCACACGACAAGCATCAACCCGCGCCCCCTCAGGGGCGCGGGGAACTGCGCAAAAGGGGGTCTGGGGGCGAAGCCCCCAGGGCCGGGAAGGGAAGGGGCGGAGGGGGCGAAAAACCCTGCTCTCACCCCCGGTACAACCGCACCACCCTCTCCGCCTCGGAGGCGAAGAACTCCCGCAACGAGTCCGGCTCCACAACCTCCGCCTCCGCCCCCAGCGAAGCCAACTGCGTCCGCGCCACCTCCTCGGACTCGACGGGCAGCGTCACCGTCACCCACTCCCCGTCCCCGGGCGCAGCCACCCCTTCCAGCACCTCCCGCGCCACGCCGGAGTCCACCGCGTACGGCAGCCGCCGCACCCCCTCCGCAGACAGCCGCACCACCACCTCCGCCCGCAGGATCGACCGCGCGAACTGCTCCGCCCGCTCCTCCCAGAACGCCGGCAGATCGAAGTCCTCCGCCCGCTCGAACCGCTCCTCGCCCCGCTCCACCGCCGTGAACCGGTCGATCCGGTACACCCGGAAGGAGTCCCGCCCCGCGACCCGCGCGCACAGGTACCAGACGCCCGCCTTCAGCACGAGTCCGTACGGCTCCAGCTCCCGCTCCACCTCGTGCCGCCGCTCCCCGGACCCGCGCCGGTAGCGGGCGGTGATCCGCCGGTCGTCCCACACCGCGTCCGCCACGGCCGGCAGCAGCGCCGGCGTCTCGGGCTCCCGGAACCAGTTCGGCGCGTCCAGGTGGAACCGCTGCGCCGCCGTCCGCGAGGCGTCCCGCAGCGACGGCAGCAGCGCCGCCGACACCTTCAGCCGGGCCGCCGAGGCCGCGTCCTCAAGACCCATCTCGCGCAGCGCGCCCGGCACCCCCGACAGGAACAGCGCCTCCGCCTCGCCTCGGGCCAGCCCCGTCAGCCGTGTCCGGTACCCGCCGACCAGCCGGTAGCCGCCGATCCGCCCCCGGTCCGCGTACACCGGCACGCCCGCCTCGGACAGCGCCTGCGCGTCACGGGTGACCGTACGCTCCGACACCTCCAGCTCCCGGGCCAGCTCGGCGGCGGTCATGGAGGGCCGGGACTGCAGCAGCAGCACCATCTTGATCAACCGGGCAGCACGCATGCGCCCATCATGCCCGTCACGCGAGAGGCCCCCGCCGCCACGCGCTCACGCGTGACGACGGGGGCTCCTCACGAACTTCCGTCCTACAGCCCGTACTTCTCCCGGGCCTCCTTCACCGCGGTGGCCTTCACCTCGCCGCGGCGGGCGAGCTGGGCCAGGGCGGCGACGACGATGGACTCGGCGTCCACGCCGAAGTGGCGGCGGGCCGCCTCACGGGTGTCCGACAGACCGAAGCCGTCGGCGCCCAGCGAGGTGTAGTCCTGCTCGACCCACTGCGCGATCTGGTCCGGGACCTGGCGCATGTAGTCCGAGACCGCCAGCACCGGGCCCTCGGCGCCCTGGAGCGCCTGCCGGACGTACGGCGTCCGCTCCTCGCCGCGCAGCAGGGCCTCGTCGGCCTCCATCGCGTCGCGCCGCAGCTCGGTCCACGAGGTGGCGGACCACACGTCGGCGGACACGCCCCACTCCTCGGCGAGCAGCCGCTGAGCCTTCAGCGCCCAGTGGATCGCCGTGCCGGAGCCCAGCAGCTGGATGCGCGGGGCGTTGGCGGCGGGGGACAGACCCGCGGACTCCGCCGTGTTGAAGCGGTACAGGCCCTTGACGATGCCCTCGTCGACACCGGCCGCCTGCGGCTTCGCGGGCTGCGGCAGCGGCTCGTTGTAGACCGTCAGGTAGTAGAAGACGTTCTGGTCCTCGTCCGGCTTGGCCTCGCCGAACATCCGGCGCAGACCCTCCTTGACGATGACCGCGACCTCGTACGCGAACGCCGGGTCGTACGTCAGGGCGGCCGGGTTGGTCGCCGCGATGACGGGGGAGTGGCCGTCGGCGTGCTGGAGGCCCTCACCGGTCAGCGTGGTGCGGCCCGCGGTGGCGCCGACCAGGAAGCCGCGGCCCAGCTGGTCGCCGAGCTGCCACATCTGGTCGCCGGTGCGCTGCCAGCCGAACATCGAGTAGTAGATGTAGAACGGGATCATCGTCTCGCCGTGCGTCGAGTACGACGTCGACGCGGCGATGAACTCGGCCATGGCGCCGGCCTCGGTGATCCCCTCGTTGAAGATCTGGCCGTTCTTGGCTTCCTTGTAGTACATCAGCTGGTCGCGGTCGACCGGCTCGTACGTCTGGCCCATCGGCGAGTAGATGCCGAGGGACGGGAAGAGGCTCTCCATGCCGAAGGTGCGCGCCTCGTCGGGGACGATCGGCACCCAGCGCCTGCCCGTCTCCTTGTCGCGGACCAGGTCCTTGACCAGGCGGACGAACGCCATCGTGGTGGCCACGTTCTGCGAGCCTGAGCCCTTGTCGAAGGCGGTGAAGGCCTTCTCGGCCGGCTGCGGCAGCGGCGCGACCGGGTGCACGCGGCGGGCCGGGGCGGGACCGCCGAGGGCGGCGCGGCGCTCCTGGAGGTAGCGGACCTCGGGGGAGTCGGCGCCCGGGTGCGCGTAGGGCACCACGCCGTCGACGAACTGCGAGTCCGCGATCGGCAGCTCCAGGCGGTCGCGCATCGCCTTGAACTCGTCCACCGTCAGCTTCTTCATCTGGTGGTTGGCGTTCTTCGACGCGAAGCCCTCACCGAGGGTGTGGCCCTTGACGGTCTGCGCCAGGATCACGGTCGGCGCGCCCTTGTGGGAGAGCGCGGCCTTGTACGCGGCGTAGACCTTGCGGGACTCGTGGCCGCCGCGCGAGAGGTGGAAGCATTCGAGGATCTTGTCGTCGCTCAGCAGCTTCGCCATCTCGGCGAGCGCCGGGTCCTTGCCGAAGAAGTCCTCGCGGATGTAGGCGGCGTCACGCGTCTGGTACGTCTGCACCTGCGCGTCCGGCACCTCGCGCAGCCGGCGGACCAGGGCGCCCGTGGTGTCCAGCTGGAACAGCTCGTCCCAGGCGGTGCCCCACAGGGTCTTGATGACGTTCCAGCCGGCGCCGCGGAACTGGGCCTCCAGCTCCTGCACGATCTTGAAGTTGGCGCGGACCGGGCCGTCGAGGCGCTGCAGGTTGCAGTTGACGACGAAGGTCAGGTTGTCCAGCTGCTCGCGGGCGGCGAGGGTGAGCGCGGTCGTCGACTCGGGCTCGTCCATCTCGCCGTCGCCGAGGAACGCCCACACGTGGGAGTCGGAGACGTCCTTGATGCCGCGGCTGGTCAGATAGCGGTTGAAGCGCGCCTGGTAGATCGCGGAGATCGGGCCGAGGCCCATCGACACGGTGGGGAACTCCCACAGCCAGGGCAGGCGCCGCGGGTGCGGGTAGGACGGCAGGCCGTTGCCGCCCGCCTCACGGCGGAAGTTGTCCAGCTGCTCCTCGCCGATCCGGCCGTCGAGGAACGCGCGGGCGTAGATGCCGGGGGAGGCGTGGCCCTGGATGTAGAGCTGGTCGCCGGAGCCGTCCCCCTCCTTGCCGCGGAAGAAGTGGTTGAAGCCGGTCTCGTAGAGCCACGCGGCCGAGGCGAAGGTGGCGATGTGGCCGCCCACGCCGTACTTGCTGCCGCGGGTCACCATCGCCGCCGCGTTCCACCGGTTCCAGGCGGTGATGCGCTGCTCCAGCGCCTCGTCGCCGTCCACGGCGGGCTCGGCCGCGGTGGGGATGGTGTTGACGTAGTCGGTCTCGAGCAGCTTGGGCAGCGCGACGCCGGCGCCCTCGGCACGCTCCAGCGTGCGCCGCATCAGGTACGCGGCACGGTGCGGCCCGGCCGCCGCGGTCACGGCGTCCAGGGAGGCCTGCCACTCGGCGGTCTCCTCCGGGTCGCGGTCCGGGAGCTGGTCCAGCTCGCTCGGCTGGATGGCGTTGGGGTCGGTCATGTCGCCGCCTTCCTCAGTCGAAGGGGGTGCCCTCAGAAGGGTTCGGGGGTGCCCTTTGTCTTTGGCAGGACAGGGCTGCGGACTTCGGTGGAAGTCCGCAGGTGACAATAACTCCGTGATCGATGATCGATCAAAGGGTTGAGGGGCAAAATCGCTTGATCCGGAGAAAGTCGGCACGGGGTGCCTTCGGTGGTGGCACGCGGTGACGGGTTTTGGGGGCGTTTGCGCAGGTGAGGGCGGTGCCGCGCGGACGTGCACCCGCGGTTAGGTGGGGCGGTCGCGCAGTTCCCCGCGCCCCTTCAGGGGCGGCTGCGCTGCGGGGCGCGACGGGGGCGTGGGTGCGGTGGGGTGGCGGGCGCGGGTTGTCTGTGGCTGGTCGCGCAGTTCCCCGCGCCCCTTCAGGGGCGCGGGGAACTGCGCGAAGGGGGTCTGGGGGCGGAGCCCCCAGGGTGGGGACGGGAAGGGGCGGCGGGGGCGAGACTCCCTAGGCCCGCGGCGCACACCCCAGCACATGCGACTTCACCAGCTCCGCGATCCGCGGATCCCGGCGGCGGAAGGCCGCGACCAGTTCCTCGTGCTCCTCCGCGTAGGACTGCTGCACGGTCCCCAGCCACCGTATCGACAGCGCCGTGAACACCTCGATCCCCAGCCCCTCCCACGTGTGCAGCAGCACGGAATTCCCCGCCGCCCGCACCAGCTCCCGGTGGAACCCCACCGTGTGCCGCACCTGCGCCGTCCCGTCCGCGACGCGGTCCGCCTCGTACAGCGCCGCGACATGCGGCTCCAGCGCCGAGCAGTCCTCCGCCAGCCGCGCCGCCGCCAGCTCCGCCGCGATCGCCTCCAGACCGGCCCGGACCGGGTAGCTCTCCTCCAGGTCGGCCGCCGTCAGGTTCCGCACCCGCACGCCCTTGTTCGGCGCCGACTCGATCAGCCGCAGCGACTCCAGCTCGCGCAGCGCCTCCCGCACGGGCGTCTGGCTGACCTCCAGCTCGGTCGCGATGCGCCGCTCCACGATCCGCTCGCCCGGCTTCCAGCGCCCGCTGATGATCCCTTCCAGGATGTGCTCGCGGATCTGCTCGCGCAGCGAGTGGACGACGGGCGCGGTCATGACGGGCTCCTTAGCGGGGCCCGCGGGCCCCCGGGGGGCTTTGACGAATAGACAATACGGCCGGGAGACCGCCGGGGTGGGGCGCGCGGGGGCGCTTTCGCCCAGGTGAGACGAGACTTACACGCCCCATGTGACGGTGCCCCCGTCCGGAAGCCGTGACGGCTTCCGGACGGGGGCACCGAGGGACCGGATCAGCGGCCCGGGGTCACCGCCCGGTTCACAGACCGAGCTCGACCTCGAACTCGCCCGCCTCCAGGATCGCCTTGACCGCCGTCAGGTAACGGGCGGCGTCGGCGCCGTCCACCAGACGGTGGTCGTAGGAGAGGGTCAGGTACGTCATGTCGCGGATGCCGATGACGGGACCGTCCTCGGTCTCCACGACGGCCGGGCGCTTGACCGTGGCGCCGATGCCGAGGATCGCGACCTGGCCCGGCGGCACGATGATCGTGTCGAAGAGCGCACCGCGCGAACCCGTGTTGGAGATGGTGAAGGTCGCGCCGGACAGCTCGTCCGGGGTGATCTTGTTGCCGCGGACCTTGCCCGCCAGCTCCGCCGTGGCCTTGGCGATACCGGCAAGGTTCAGACCGCCGGCGTTCTTGATGACCGGGGTCATCAGGCCCTTCTCGGAGTCCACCGCGATACCGATGTTCTCGGTGTCGAAGTAGGTGATGGTCCCCTCGGCCTCGTT
>Ga0164243_10014186_pt1 | contig 11118 bp, 14 predicted proteins | sample OricompcompostOP_FD_108781 | JGI IMG/M metagenome (GOLD analysis project Ga0164243, IMG submission 108781) | Organic Plus compost microbial communities from Emeryville, California, USA - Original compost - Organic plus compost (OP) | ecosystem: Engineered > Solid waste > Mixed feedstock >... | reverse complement strand
TCGAAGCAGCCTTCGCCGCGGGCCTTGACGGCGGCGCAGGCGGCGCGCGCCTCGTCCGGCGAGAAGCCGCCGAAGCGCGCGTTGAACAGGCCGTTGGCGGACACCGTGCGGGCCTCCGCGTCGCCGAACGTGCCCGGCAGGACGCGGCGCAGGTCCTTCAGGCGCAGCGCGGCCCGGTCCTGGGTGGAGAAGGCGCCGACCTGGACGCTCCAGGTCGGGGCGGCGTCCTCGTCGTCGGCGTCGCCCTGGTCGACCGGGGACGCGTCGTTGCTGGCCAGCTCGATGGCGGCGGACTCGATCTCGTCGCTCGGCTCGCCGATCAACCGCTCGAGGGTGGCCTGCTGCACCTGCGGCGGGGCCGCCACGGCCGCGAAGCCGGCGCGCAGCAGATGGGCCATGAAGCGGTCGCGGGTGCGGGCGGTGGAGCCGCCGAGCACGACGGCGACGATGCGGTGATGGCCGCGCACGCCCGAGGAGATCAGGTTGAAGCCCGAGGCCCGGGTGTAGCCGGTCTTCATGCCGTCCACCCCGTCCATGGCCAGCAGGTGGTCGTGGCCCGGGATGACGCGGCCGCGGAAGGTGGTCCGCTCCTGGCCGAACGCGTCGTAGTACTGTGGGAAGTCGCGGATCGTCGCGCGGGCGATCAGGGCGAGGTCGTGGGCGGTGGTGACGTGGCGGGAATCCGGCAGGCCCGAGGCGTTGTAGAAGCGGGTGTGGGTCGCGCCGAGCTCATGGGCCTTGGCGGTCATCATGCGCGCGAACCGGCTCTCGCTGCCGCCGACCTTCTCGGCCAGGGCGGTGGCCACGTCGTTGGCGGACTTCACCGCGACGATGTCGATCGCCTGCTTGACCGTGATGCTCTGGCCGGGGCGCAGGCCGAGCTTGGTCGGCGCCTGGGCGGCGGCATGGCGCGAGAACACCACGCGGTCCGACATCTTCAGCTTGCCGCGTTCGAGCGCGTCGAAGGTCAGGTACAGCGTCATGACCTTGGTCAGCGACGCCGGATAGCGGCGGTCGTCCGCGTTCTTCGCGTAGAGGATCTTGCCGGTGTCCGCGTCCATCACGATGGCGGCGAACTTGGACTCGGCGAACCCCGGCTGCGCCCGCGCAGCCAGCGGCTGGACCGCCAGCAGCAGGACCAGCGCGACGAAAAGAAACGGAAGCTGCGCCAGCCGACCCGCGGCCGGCGTGCGGAAGAAGAGAACCATAACTGAAGACCCCTGCCCGTGGGACCGCCGCGTACGGCGACGATCCAGTGAGTCGAAACCATCATGGTTTCCAGGCGGTTAAGCTGCAACCTCCAGGCCAAGCCACAGATGTGCCGTATTGGCGCAGCTCACGCGCTTGTGACCTGACGTGGCCGCGGCTCCGGCGCCAGGCCCTCCCGCCCCCGGGCGGCGGGCCGCCTTGACGGCGCCCGGACGGGCCGGGAGACTCCGCCCGGCAAGGAGCCTGGGAGGCGTCCATGATCACCGCAGTCGTTCGATTTCCGCTGCCGGAGGGCACGACCTCGGCCCAGGCCGAGGCGATGTTCGAGCACTCGGTCCCGGCCTTCCGGGGCGTGCCGGGGCTGGTGCGCAAGTACTACCTCTACGGCGAAGGCCCGGTCGGCGGCGGCGTCTATCTGTGGGAGAGCCGCGAGGCGGCCGAGCGGCTGTACACGGCCGAGTGGCGCCAGGGGCTCGCCGAGCGGTTCGGGACCGCGCCCGAGATCCTGTTCTTCGAGACGCCGGTGATCGTGGACAACGCCGCCGAGCCGGCGCCGGCGGTCTGACGAACCGGCCTGCCCGCGTCTTGCACCCGGCGTCCGCCGTGCGCGCCGGGCGTTGATCCAGCTCATGGCCGCCAGCGCCCCTGCCCGTCCTCATGGCCTGCCAAGGCAGGAGGATGAAACCGTGAAGGGCTTTGTCGACGACATCGAGGACCTGACGGAAGCGAACGGCGACTTCCGGCGCGTGCTCTACACCGGCCGCCACCTGCAGCTCGTGCTGATGGCCCTGCAGCCGGGCGAGGAGATCGGCGAGGAAGTGCACGAGGACCGCGACCAGTTCTTCCGGTTCGAGACCGGCCGGGGCGAGGTTTGGATCGACGGCCTACGCCACCCGGTGGAGGGGGACGACGGCGTGATCGTCCCGGCGGGCGCGCGGCACAACGTCGTCAACACCGGGACCAAGCCCCTGAAGCTCTACACCCTCTACGGCCCGCCCGAGCACCGGGACGGCGTCGTCCACCGCACCAGGGCCGACGCCACGGAGGAGCATTTCGACGGCAAGACCACCGAGTGAGGCCGGCCGAGTTGACAGGGGCCCCGCCCGCGCCTTCGATCCGGCCGACCCGCAGCGAGCGCGGGAGGGAGGCGTCGATGGCGCAGGATCGCGACGCGATGGAGATGGAGGCCCAGCTCTGGGCCGGCCCCATGGGCGAGCGCTGGCTGGCGCACATCGACCAGTTCGAGTCCATGATCTCGGGGGTGGGCGAGGATCTGATCGCCTCGGCCGGCTTCCGGCCCGGGGAGAGCGTCCTCGACGTCGGCTGCGGCGGCGGCGCGACCAGTCTGGCCATCGCCCGGATCGTCGGCCCGTCGGGCTCGGTGACCGGCCTGGACGTCTCGCCCCTGCTGGTGGAGGCCGCCGGGCGGCGGGCCCGCGCGGCGGGCGCGGCCAACGTCCGCTTCGTGCTCGGCGACGCGTCTGCGGCCACCCCGCCGGGCGCACCGTTCGACCGGCTGTTCTCCCGCTTCGGGGTGATGTTCTTCGGCGACCCGCACGGGGCGTTCGCCCACCTGCACGGCCTCGTCAGGCCCGGCGGGCGGCTGGACTTCGTCTGCTGGGGCCCGGTGGAGGAGAACCACTGGATGGGCGAGCTCAGGCAGGTGCTGGCGCGCCACGTCCCGCCGCCGGAGGGCCCCCCGCCCTCTCCGCGCGCACCAGGCCCCTTCGCCTTCGCCGAGCCCGACTACGTACGCGAGATCCTGCAGGCCGGCGGCTTCGGCCAGGTCGGGATCGCGCCCTGGCGCGGCCGGCAGTACATGGGCGGCCGGGGATCGGATCCGGCCGCGGCCGCACGCTTCGCCACCGAGGCCCTGCCGTTCGGCGAGGCGCTGGCGGCGCTGGAGCCCGAGGCCCGCCGCCGGGCGCAGGAGGACATCGAGGCGATGTTCGCCCGCCACCACGGCCCCGAGGGCGTCGCCATACCGGCGATGGCCTGGTTCGTCTCCGCCCTGGCCTGAACCGACACGAGGAGGCCGCCATGAACGCCCAGGACATGCCGCTGCTGGTCCAGACCGGATGGCTCCAGGACCGCCTGGGCGATCAGGACCTGCGGGTGTTCGACTGCACCGTCAGGCTGGAGCCGGCCCCCGGCGGGGTGAAGCTGACCAGCGGCCGGGACGCCTGGACGCGGGCGCACGTCCCGGGCGCGGGCTTCCTGGACCTGCTGGGCGACCTCTCGGACCGGACGAGTCGGTTCAACGCCATGCTGCCGCCGGCCGGGCAGTTCGCCGAGGCGCTCGGCGCGGCCGGCGTGGGGCCGGGAACGCGGGTCGTGCTCTACGACGACGCGGGCAACATGTGGGCGGCGCGGATCTGGTGGATGCTGCGCTGCTTCGGGTTCGACGCCGCCGGGGTGCTGGACGGCGGCTGGCGCCGCTGGACCGCCGAGGGCCGGCCGGTCTCGGACGCGCCCCCGGCCTATCCGCCGGCGCGCTTCGATGCGCGCCCGCGGCCGGGACTGATGGCCGACAAGGCCGAGGTGCTGCGGTCGCTCGGGCGCGAGGACGTGCTGCTGGTCAACGCCCTGGGGCCGGAGATCCATTCGGGCGCGGCGGCGCCCTACGGCCGGGCGGGGCGCATCCCGGGCAGCGTCAACGTCCCGGCCATGAGCCTGCTGGACCCCGAGACCGGCGCCTACCGCCCTGCGGCGGACCTGCGCCGGGCGTTCGACGCCGTGGGAGCGCTGGACGGACGCAAGGTGGTCGCCTACTGCGGCGGCGGCATCGCCGCGTGCAGCGACGCCCTGGCCCTGACTGCGCTGGGGGCCGGGGACGTGGCGGTCTACGACGGCTCGCTGACGGAATGGATCGCCGACCCGGACACGCCGCTGGAGACGGACGTCCCGGCCGCCTGAGCGCTCACCGCGGCGAGGCGGCGCCCTCGTAGAGGAAGGTGAGCACCTTGGGGCCGGCGAGACCGTAGCCGGTGGTCAGGCCGTCGAGGCGGAATCCGGCTTCGGGCAGGGCCAGGTCGATGCGGCGGTTGAGGTGGCAGCCGCCGGCCACGCGCGACCACAGCGGGTCCAGCCGGTCCTGCCAGCGGGCCACCGCGGCGTCGTGCGAGCGGCCGTGCTCCACGAACAGCAGCCGCCCGGCGGGCTTCAGCACCCGGCGGATCTCGGCCAGGGCGGCGGCCGGTTCGGGGATGGAGCAGGCGGTCCAGGTCATCACCACCGTGTCCATGCTGGCGTCGTCCAGGGGGATGGCTTCGGCGCCGGCCTCGAGGAAGCGGACCTGGCGGCCGGACGGGACGCGCCGGCGCGCGCGCGCCAGCAGGCGGGCGGACGGATCCAGGGCGAACAGCTCGCCCGTCGCCTCGGGGTAGAAGCCGAGATTGTCGCCGGCCCCGACGCCCACCTCCAGCACGCGGCCGGATGCGCCGCCCACCACCCGCCGGCGGAAGGGGCGGAACTGGCGCCCGCCCATGGCCAGGGCGACCAGGGCCGGGACCACGCGCTCCTGATAAAGACCCATGGCGGCTCCCGCGAAGGCGCCAAGCCTACCGCGGCCCGCCGCCGGCGGCTACTTGGAGCCGGGCCGGCCGGCGCGGCGGCCCGGGCCCGTCGCGTCGAGCGCCTCTCGGCACGGCTTGGAGACCTTGTCGCGGTTCTTCATCAGGCAGGCGCGCACCGAACCGTCGTGGGGAAGGTTCGCGCACAGCTTGGCGATATCGGCCTTGCAGGCGCTGGCGACGGGCCCCGGCTGGGCCAGGGCAGTGGTCGCCGCCGCGGCGAGGGCGAAAGCGGAGACGGCGATCAGGGGCAGAGACTTCATCTGGACGGCTCCTTGCGCTCAGGGCCGCCGCCGTTGGCGGCGGCGGCCTCGAGACTGACTGTCCGGGCCCGGCGCGCCTTGCGCCGGGTCAAGGAGGTCGAAGGCGCGAGCCCGTCTAGGGCAGGAACTTCTTCGGCGTGGCCTTCACTTCCTCCGGCGTCATCTTGGTCATGGACTTGACCAGGCAGGGGGTGGCGAAGCCGGGGCTGGTGGCGACCTTCAGGTCGAGGTCCAGCGGACCGCAGATGGAGGAGGAGCCGCGCACGATGCTGATGATGCGGGCCGAGGGGTCCTTCAGCTCGGGACAGCGGTTGGTCAGGCCCAGCTTGTAGTAGTCGTGCAGGCCCACGCGGATGATGATCGTCTTGTCGTCCGGCGCCTTCCAGCCGTTCCAGTCGCGCGAGAAGAAGCACTGCCGGCCCTTGGCGGCGTCCTTCGAGGGAGCGGGGGCGGCCGGGGCGGCGAGGGCCGAGCCCGCGGCGAACGCGGCCGCAAGGGCCAGGGCGAGGCGAACGGTTCTGGGTTGCATCTTCGGGTCCTTCAACAGACGGCCGCCGACCGGTCCCACCCTAGCACGGCCGGGGCCGTACGCGTCTTTGAGCGAGATCAGGGGCCGGTCGGTTCCGACGCCTGCCCACCTCCCTGCCGCGCTCAAGCTGAACGGCGGCTGAAGGCGGCCGATCAGCCGCCCGCGGCCGCCTCCAGCCCGGCGATGTCGAACTTGACCATCTTCAGCATGGCCTCGGTCACGCGCCGGGCCACGGCCGGATCGGGACTGCCCATCAGCTCGCCGAGGCGCCTGGGGACGATCTGCCAGGACAGGCCCCAGCGGTCGCGCAGCCAGCCGCACTGCTCGGTGCGACCGCCCTCCGACAGCGCCGCCCAGAGCCGGTCGATCTCGGCCTGGTCCTCGCAGGCCACCACGATCGAGAAGGCGTGGTTGAACGGGTCCAGCGGCCCGGCCTCGATGGCCATGTAGCGCTGGTCGCCCAGCGTGAAGCCGGCCATGCGCACGCTGCCGGCCGGACCGCTCGGGGAGTCCGCCGGCAGGGGCGTGACGTAGTCGATGCGCGATCCGGGGATCAGGGAGGCGTAGAAGCGGATCGCCGCCTCCATGTCCTTCTCGAACCAGAGATGCTGGGAAACCTCCATGGCGCGGCGCTCCTCCTGCTTCGGCCCCTCACGCCCCTAGGACGTGCGGGCGGCGCCGATTCCGACAGGCGGCGCGGAAGATCCTGGCCGAGGAGGCTTGGCGCCCTCAGGCCCGCCGGGACTGGGGCTCGAAGGCGCGGACCATGCGCGCGCCCTCCCACAGCTCCATGGCCTCGTCCGGCAGGTGCTCGCTGATCACCGCCAGGGCGTGCGCATCGTCGCGGCAGTCCAGGTCCAGCCGCCGCCGCACGTGCCGGCGCTCGTCAAGCAGATAGAGCCGATACTCCGGCATTCCCCAACTCGCCTATAGCGCGCAGGAACTCTACCCCGACTTTAGTCGCCGTTCCATGACAAATGAGCGGCCGCGGGCGAGGCTTGCGCCTGGGCCGCGGGACGTGCACCGGAGGCCATGAACTACCGCCACGCCTTCCACGCCGGAAACCACGCGGACGTGTTCAAGCACGCGGCGCTCGTGCTGGCGCTGGAGCGGCTGCTGGCCAAGCCCCAGCCGTTCGCCGTGCTGGACACCCACGCGGGCCTGGGCCTGTACGACCTCAGGGGGGAGGAAGCCCGGCGCACCCGCGAGTTTGAGGACGGGGTCGGGCGGATCCTCGGCCGCGGACTGAGCACGGCGCCGCCGTACGGCGAGCTGATCGCCGCACTGAACCCCGACGCCCTGACGACCTATCCGGGCTCGCCGGAGATCGTGCGCCGGATGCTGCGCGAGCAGGACCGGCTGATCGCCTGCGAGCTGCACCCCGAGGACGCCGAGGCCCTCAAGGCGCTCTATCGCCAGGACCGGCGCGTCGCCGTCCACCACCGCGACGGCTACGAGGCCATGGGGGCGCTGCTGCCGCCGGCCGAGCGCCGGGGCCTGGTGCTGGTCGACCCGCCGTTCGAGAAGCCGGACGAGACCCGGACGCTGACGCGCGCCCTGGCCCGGGGCCTGAAGCGCTGGCCGACGGGGACCTTCATGGTCTGGTATCCGGTCAAGGACGGCCGCATCGGCGAGGAGCTGGCGCGGACGGCCGTCGCGGAGGGCTGGCCCAAGGCGCTGAAGGCGGAGCTGCAGCCCTACGGTCCCAACGAGACCAGCCTGCCGGGCTCGGGACTGCTGATCGTCAACACGCCCTACACCCTGGACGGCAGGCTGGAGGCCCTGTGCCGCGAGCTGTCGCAGGTGCTCGGGACCGGCCGCGGCGGCTGGTCCGTGGAATGGCTGAGCGAGCCCTGATCCGCGCTCAGGCCGCCCGGGGCAGACCCTGCGCCTCGGCCGGCTCGGGGCGGACGCGGAACAGGTAGAAGGCGGAGCGGAAGCCGACCTGCATGTATAGCAGGCTGAGCAGGAACAGGCCCGGGCCCTTCAGCGGCGTGCGGCGGACCGACACCAGCTCCAGGCCGTGGTCGGCGGCGAGGCGCTGCAGGCGGCCCTTGAACCACAGCGGGAACTGCACCAGCAGCCGGCCCTCGGGCGTGAGGTGTTCGCGCACCTCGCCGAACAGCACCGGCAGGAACCGCACGGAGGTGGCGAATTGCTCCTGCTCTCCCTTGAAGTCGAGAGCGATGTAGGGCGGGTTGGCCAGGATCAGGTCGAAGCGGCCTTCGACGTTGGAGAACATGTCGCTCTGGGCCACCGCGACGTTGGTCAGGCCGTGCAGACGGCAGTTCTCCTCGGTGTTGCGCACCGCCGAGCCGGAGATGTCGACCGCGTGGACCTGCGAGGCCTTGCCGGCGCAGAAGACGGTGGACACGCCCGAGCCGCAGCCGAGGTCCAGGACCCGGTCGCCTTCGCGGCAGTAGTCGATGCAGGCGTGCTCGTTCTCCAGCGGCTTGTACACGTCCGGGAACACGACCAGCCGCTTGCCGCCGACGCGGATCGAGGGCGCGAGCAGGTTCAGCGCCCGCACGTAGCGGTACCAGAAGGCCATGAAGACGCGCTTGAACATCGAGCCCTGGCCGTCGCGGGCGAGCACCAGGGCGGCGGCCACGGTCATGACCGCGGGCACGGCGATGAGAAGCGCAAACAGGGTCGAGTGACTCATCTTGCACCTTCGGCGGGAACGACGCGGAACGCTGGGTACCGACGGGCGCAGCAGGCGCACCCACGCCGCCCCGGCCGGCCCCCTGCGCGGCCGCGGCGAAAACACGCGGGCCGGTTCTAGGCGCGCGGGGTGAACATCCCCTTAAGCGTGAGGCCCCTCCGCGGCCCCGTTCCCGGCCGCCTCGCCGCCGCTGCGGCCGTCAGGCCCGGCCACGGGCTCGATGCCGACCGGCGACACATCCAGCCGCACGCGCGGCAGGGCGTGCGGATAGCGGGACTGCAGGAAGCCGACCATCTGCTCGCGCACCAGGCAGCGCAGGTCGAACAGCTTGCCGGCGTCCGCGGCGCTGACCAGGCAGCGGATCTCCACGGTCCGCTCGCGCAGGTCGGTGACCTGGACCGCGCTGACCCGCCCGTCCCAGAGCGGCGAGCCCTTCAGGATCTCGGCCAGCTTGTCGCGCACCGCCTGCACCGGCACGGCGTAGTCGACGTAGAGCATGGCGGTCCCGAGCAGCTGGGTGCTCTGCCGCGTCCAGTTCTGGAACGGCTTCTGCAGGAAGTAGGTCAGGGGCAGCACCAGGCGGCGCTCGTCCCAGATGCGCACCACGATGTAGGTGGAGGTGATCTCCTCCACCGTGCCCCACTCGCCCTCCACCACGACCTGGTCGTCGATGCGCACCGGCTGGGTGGTGGCGAGCTGGACCCCGGCCAGGAGGTTGGACAGCAGCGGCTGCAGCGACAGGCCCAGGATGATGCCGGCGGCGCCGCCGGTCGCCAGCAGGGTGACGCCCCACTGGCGCACGCCGGGGATGGTCATCAGGGCGAGGGCGATGGTGAGCAGAACGATGAGCACGCTGGCGGCGCGGCGCAGGACGCGCACCTGGGTCAGGTGCTTGCGCGCGACCAGGCTGTCGGGCGCCTCCTCGCGGAAGCGGCGCATGTAGAGCGCCGCGCCGATGTCCAGCGCGACCAGCACGGCCCAGCCGATCAGCAGGATGATGCCGATGAACAGCGCCTGGCGCAGCAGGTGGGCCTGCCCGCGGGTGAAGGGCGCCAGGGGCGAGGCGACGATCACCGCCGCCAGGGCGAAGGCCAGCCGGGTGGGATGACGCGTCCGCGCGACCAGCCGCCCCCAGAACTCGTCGCGCGAGCGCAGCAGCCGGCGCACCAGGGCGGCGGCGAGGCCGTGCAGGACGACGCCCACGGCGACGGCGGCGGCGAGGACGATCAGGCCGCCCACCCAGGGCGGCGCCCACTCGAAGGCGCGGCCGAACCAGCCGAGCTGGGCGGGGGTCTTGAAGGTCGAGGCCATGCTGCCGGAACTCGCCGCGCCGCGATCGGTTCGTCGCGCCGGCGCCGGCGGGCCTGTTTGGCGAACCTGCGACTAGTGTTACCCGGGGCGCATGGGAATCGACCCGGACGAGGAACGGCTGCGGCGCAACATCCGCGAGTTCGGCTGGCACGGCGAATGGGTGGCCGGGGCCGACGGCGAGCCGCCGTTCGTCTATTCGGTGGGATTCCTGGAGACCCTGGAGGCGCCGGAGCTGATCGTCTTCGGCCTCAGGCTCGAGGTCATGCACCAGATGCTGACGGCGGTGTTCCGCCGGATGCTCGCCGGCGCCCGGCCCGGCGCCGAAACCCGCTGGCCCGACGCCCTGCCCGGCCTGGACGCGGTCAGCCGCCCCGTGCACTCCACCCAGCTGCCCCGGGGGCACTTCGGCCGCGCGGCCCTGCGGCACGTCCGGCGGGGGCTGGACCTGGAGAGCTTCCGGGGCGCGCAGCTGTTCTGGCCGAGCCGGATCGAGGGACTCTACCCGTGGCAGGACGGCTGTCCGGAGGAGGTGATCGCCCTGCAGCCGAGGCTCGACCTGCCCAACGTCGAGGGCCGCGCCTAGCGTGCGTCAGGCGAAAGGGTCCGGTTTCGCCCGCCCGGACGCGCCCTACGTTGTGCCTTCGTCGACGGAGACGATCTCCACCTCGCCGCCGGGAACGGCCACGACGTCGCCGACGGCCTGGCCGAGCAGGGCCGCCGCCAGTGGCGCCACATAGGACACCGAGCCCGCCTTGGGGTCGGCCTCGTCCTCGCCGACGATGCGGAAGGTCTGCACCCGGCCGTCCTCGCGCTCGAAAGTGACGGTGGAGCCGAAGGCCACGCGGCCCGGCTCGGCCGGGGGCGCCATGAGCTGCGCGGACGCCCGGCGGGCCGACCAGTATCTGAGCTCGCGCGCGGCGCGCGCCATGGCGGTGCGGTCGCTGGAGATGTCCCCCTGGGCCTGGGCGGCCGCGTAGGCGGCCTTGGCCTCGGCCAGCGCGGCCTCGATGCGGGCGAGGCCCGAGGCGGTGACGAGGTTGGGATGCGGCGAGACGGGACGGTCGGGCAGGTCCGCGGCCGCGGCCTCGTGGTCTTCCTCGCGGGTGAAGGCGACGCTCATGCGCCTGAGATGGGCGCGCGGGCGGCGGCTGTCGAGTCGGCCTGGCGGGAGACGGCGCGGCGCCGCAGCGGGGCAGTTTATTGTGGACAGCTGAAGCGGAAGCCTGGCCGCAGCGAGCGGCGCTATTGCCCGCGTCTGGGGCTGGCGCCACCATCCTGGTCATCTGAGTGATTCCACCGAGGCGGGAATCAGGTGGGTCCGGGGGGCTCCAGGTGCACGTCGAAGAAGTCCGGTTGAATGGGGAGGACGCCACCAGCGCCCAGATCCTCGCCGTCTACGCCAAGCTGCCGCCGGAATATGCGGTCTACAGGACCAAGGACCGGGTGCTGGTCCACTATGCCGACGATCCGCACGTGGAGGTCGAGCAGCGGGGCCGGATGGCGCAGCTGAACATCACCCGCGGGGAGATCAACGGCCTGATCGACGGCTGGCGCAACAGCGGGCGCAAG
>Ga0164243_10014185_pt1 | contig 11118 bp, 9 predicted proteins | sample OricompcompostOP_FD_108781 | JGI IMG/M metagenome (GOLD analysis project Ga0164243, IMG submission 108781) | Organic Plus compost microbial communities from Emeryville, California, USA - Original compost - Organic plus compost (OP) | ecosystem: Engineered > Solid waste > Mixed feedstock >... | reverse complement strand
CCCCTGGGCCCTCCGTACCTTGTGCCAGCAAGCGCTTACTTGAAACGATTCATGAGGCGGTCGGGACCGTCGCGGGGAGGCTCGTATGCAGCAGGGCAAGGGTGTGGAGAGGCGGACGGTCCTCAAAGCGGCGGGGGCCTCGCTCGCCGTCACGGGGCTCGGTGCGACGGCCACCGCCTGCGGTGGCGGAAGCGGTTCCGGGGACGGAACGGTGACGATCCGTTATGCGTGGTGGGGCGCCGAGGACCGGGCGCAGCGCATCAACAAGACCATCGATCTCTTCGAGAAGAAGTTCCCGAAGATCAAGGTCAAGACCGACTTCCAGCCGTACCCGGATTTCTGGAAGAAGTTCAACACGCAGGCCTCCGGCGGGAATCCGCCGGACGTCTTCCAGAATGCCATCGGATTCCTCCGCAAATACGATGCGAAGAATGTGCTCCTGGACCTCAAGGAGCAGGTGAAGGCCGGCAACCTGCGCATGGAGGGATTCCGGGCGGGCCTCGACAGGTTCGGAGAGATCGACGGCAAACTCCTCGGCGTCCCCGTGGGCTCCAACTCCATGGCTCTCGTCATCGACAAGCCCGTCTACGCCCGCGCCGGCATCACCCCCGAAATGGGCTGGACCTGGGACGACTTCGACGAGGCGATGGCCCGGGTGCGCGACCGCACCGGCCGCGCGGGCGACAGCGGCATGTACGGCGTCATGTACCTCTACGACCTGTACCTGCGCCAGAACGGCAAGGCCTTCTTCACCGAGGACGGTCTCGGCTTCACCGAGGCGGATCTGACCCAGTGGTGGACGAAGGCCGAGAAGGGCGTGCGCTCCGGGCTCTTCGCCGACCCCAAGAAGGTCGCGCAGATCAAGCCCAAGTCGGCGCTGTCCGCCGAACTCGCGGGCTCCGAGTTCACCTGGGACAACTTCACCGTCCGCTACACCTCCGAGGGCAAGAGCGAGTACGGCCTCGCGCCCATCCCCACCACCGACGGCAAGCGGACCGGCCAGTACCTCGGCTCGCTGATGCTGAGTGCCTCCCGGCGCACCCAGCATCCGGTGGAGGTCGCCACGTTCATCGACTTCATGGTGCACGACCCCGAGGTCGCCACGATCATGGGCTACGACCGCGGCGTGCCCGCCACCACCGCGCAGTACGAGGCGTACCGGCCCACCGACCCGGTGAACAAGGCGATCGCCGCCTACGAGGAGTCCCTCGTGAAAGCGGGCGTGCTGGAGCCCATCACCCCGCACCCGAACGGCGCCGACATCTGCGAGGCCGCGTTCCTGCGCATCGGCGAGGAGCTGGGACTGGGCAAGCGGTCGGTGTCCGACGCCGTCGAGCAGTTCTTCAACGAGTCGAAGACCGCCCTCAGCAGCTGATGGGAACCGCCGTGACACATGCCCCCGCGACGGAGGGCCGGGCGAAGGACCCCGAGCCGCGGCACGGTCCGGACACATCCCCGCGCCCCGCCGACCTGAAGCGGCGGGGCCGCCGGGAGAACCTGGCCGGCTACCTCTTCATGTCCCCGTGGATCGCCGGGTTCCTGCTGCTGACGGCGGGCCCGATGGCCGCCTCGCTCTACTTCGCGTTCACCGACTACAACCTGTTCGACGCCCCGCGCTGGATCGGCCTGGACAACTTCTCCGAGATGTTCGGCGACCCGCGCTGGCGCCACTCGGTGCGGGTCACCCTCTGGTACGTAATCGTCGGCACGCCGGTCAAGCTGCTCGTGGCGCTGGGCGTCGCCCTGCTGCTCGCGCAGAAGCGGCGCGGGCAGGCCTTCTACCGGGCCGCCTTCTACGCGCCGTCGCTGATCGGGGCCAGCGTCTCCGTCGCCATCGTCTGGAAGGCGATCTTCTCCGACGACGCCGTCGTCGACCGGACGCAGAAGGTGTTCGGCATCGACGCCGGCGGCTGGACCGGCGACCCGGACCTCATCATCTACAGCCTGGTCGCCCTGACCGTCTGGCAGTTCGGCGCACCGATGGTCATCTTCCTGGCCGGGCTGAAGCAGGTGCCGCGGGAGCTGTACGAGGCCGCCGACGTCGACGGGGCCGGCAGGCTGCGGCAGTTCTGGAACATCACCCTGCCGATGATCTCGCCGGTGCTGTTCTTCAACGTCCTGCTGGAGACGATCCACTCGTTCCAGATCTTCAGCTCCGCCTACATCGTCGGCGGCGGCGCGGGCGGCAACGCCTGCGGTCCGGCGGACGGCTCCATGGTCTACACCTGCTACCTGTACGTCCAGGGCTTCGAGAACAGCCGCATGGGCCTCGCCTCCGCCATGGCCTGGATGCTGCTGGTCGCGGTCGCCCTGGTCACAGCGGTGCTGTTCTGGTCCCAGAAGCGCTGGGTGCACTACGAGGAGGGCGGCCGATGACCGCACAGGCCACCGACATCACCCGTACCCCGCCGACGGAGGGCGCCCTGCGGCGCCGGCTGCCCGGCTCGCTCGCCTGGCACGTCGGGGCGCTGGCGCTCCTCGCGGTGATCCTCTACCCGGTGGTGTGGGTCGTCGGCGGGTCGTTCAAGCGGAGCGAGGACATCGTCGGCAGCCTGGACCTGTTCCCGGCCGACCCGGTCGTGTCCAACTACACCAGCCTCGCCGACGGCATCGCCGACATCTCCATCTCCACCTTCTTCCTCAACTCGCTTTTTCTCGCCGTGGGTTCGGTGATCGGCATCCTGGTCTCCTGCTCGCTCACCGCGTACGCCTTCGCCAAGATCCGGTTCGCGGGCCGTAATCTGCTCTTCACGCTGATGATCGGCACGCTGCTGCTGCCGTACCACGGGCTGCTGATCCCGCAGTACGTGCTGTTCCGGAACCTCGACATGATCAACACGTACACCCCGCTGCTGCTGGGCAAGTACCTGGCCACGGAGGCGTTCTTCGTCTTCCTGATGGTGCAGTTCATGCGGAACCTGCCGCGGGAGCTGGACGAGGCGGCGCGGCTCGACGGGTGCGGGCATCTGCGCATCTACTGGTCGATCGTGCTGCCGCTGTGCCGGCCGGCGCTGATCACCAGCGCCATCTTCACCTTCATCAACGCCTGGAACGACTTCATGGGCCCGCTGATCTACCTCAACGAGCCGAGCAAGTACACGGTCTCCCTCGGGCTGAAGATGTTCGTCGACCAGGAGGGACTCGCCAACTACGGCGGCATGATCGCCATGTCGCTGGTCGCGCTGCTGCCCGTGCTGGCCTTCTTCCTCGCCTTCCAGCGCTACCTCATCGACGGCATGGCGACCTCCGGACTGAAGGGCTGAGTGAGCTGACGATGTCCCTGGCACGTACCGGGTCGAGGGCCTGGGGGAGGTTCGCGCTCTTCGCCGAGTGCCTGCTCACCGGCGTCTGGATCACGCTGGCCGCGCTGCCGCTCGTCACCTACCCCGCCGCGCTGGCGGCGGGGACCCGGCACCTGCGCCGCCATCTGGCCCACGATCAGGGCGGATGGCGGGAGTTCACGGCCGACTTCAAGGCGGCGGTGCGCGGCGGCTGGCTCGTCGGCGTCGCCGGGTGGGCGGCCGTGGCCGTTGTCTGGACCGACCTGCGGGCCGTGCGGGCCGGGCTGCCGGGCGGTCCGCTGGTCGGGGCCGTCGGGGTGCTCGCGCTGATCGGGGCCGCCGCCGCGCTGCTGCGGGCGGCGGCGCTGTGGCGGCCCGGTGATTCCTGGCGGCCGCTGATGGCGCGGGCCGGGCGGCACACCGTCCGCGACCCCGCCGGATCCTTCCTGCTCATCGGCGGACTGGCCGTCGTGGTCTGCTCCGCCTGGTTCAGCACCCCCCTCGCGGTCCCCGTGCTGGGGGCCGTCGCGGCGGCCGCCGTCGCCGTGGCGGAGCGTCACCGGCACCGCTGACGGGCGGTGCCGCCACCGGGGTGGGCGCTTCGGCGCCGCACCTCTGGCTGTCATGCCCCTGACATCACTGTGCAACTCCGCAGCCATGGAAAGGACGGGCCATGTCTCCCATCCCCCGCAGAACCCTCATCAAGGCGGCCGCCGTCGCCGGCGCCGCCACCCAGGCCGGCTGGACCCTCGGCGCGAGGGAAGCCGCCGCGGCGCCCGCAGCCGCGCCCGGCGGCGCCGACCCGGTGACCCTGGACTGGCTGGAGGAGGGCGGCCTGGGAGCCGCCCCCGGCTCCACCGTCGGCGTCCCCTGGCCCCGTGGCGCCCACCCCGAGGAGCGCACCTTCGCCGTCACCGACGCCGACGGCAACGACGTCCCCGTGCAGACCTGGCCGCTCGCGTACTGGCCCGACGGCTCCCTCAAATGGACCGCGCACGCCGTCAGTTCCGGCACCGGCCGGCTCACCCTGAAGACCGGCACGCCCGCCGCGCCCGGCAAGAAGGTCACCGTCACCCGGCGCGGCGCCACCGTCACCGTCTCCACCGGCGTCATCACCGCCCGGATCGGCACCGGCGGCGACACCCTGGTCCGCTCGGTCACCCGCGGCTCCACCGAGATCGCCCGCGACGGACGCCTCGTCGTGCTGCGCCAGCCCGAGATCGAGGACGGCGACCGCACCACCGTCCGCACCGAGCGGTTCGACGGCACCGTCTCCGGCGTCACCGTCGAGCAGGACGGCCCCGTCCGCGCGGTCGTCCGCGTCGACGGCACCCACCGCAAGGGCCGTGACACCCTGCTGCCCTTCTCCGTGCGCCTCTACTTCTACGCGGGCGCCGAGTCCTTCCGCATGGTGCACACCATCACCTACGACGGGAAGCAGGAACCCGGCAGCGCCAAGGGCGACTTCCTCCGCGGCATCGGCGTCCGCTTCTCCGTCCCGCTGCGCGACGCGACGTACGACCGGCACGTCCGGCTCGGCGGCGAGGGCGAAGGGATGCTCCGCGAGGCGGTCAAGGGCATCACCGGGCTGCGCCGCGACCCCGGAACCGCCGTGCAGCAGGCCCAGTTCGAGGGACGCAAGCTGCCCGACCCGACCACCTGGGACCAGCGCGTCACCAGCCGCCTCCAGTACATCCCCGAATGGGGCGACCACACCCTCTCCCAGCTCTCCGCCGACGGCTTCACCGTCCGCAAGCGCACGAAGAGGGGCCACGGCTGGATCGGCGCCGGAGGCGGGCGGCGCGCCTCCGGCTACGGCTACGTCGGCGGCGTCAGCGGCGGCCTCTCCTTCGGACTGCGCGACTTCTGGGAGAAGCACCCCGCCCAGCTCGACATCCGCGACGCGCACACCGACACCGCCGAGGTCACCCTCTGGCTCTGGTCGCCCGAGGCCCAGCCCATGGACCTGCGCTTCTACCACGACGGCATGGGCCAGGACACCTTCCCCGAACAGCTCGAAGGCCTCAACATCACCTACGAGGACTACGAGCCCGGCTTCGGCACCCCCTACGGCATCGCCCGCACCTCCGAGCTGCTGTTCTGGGCCGAGGCCGCCACCCCGGACGCCGATCAGCTCGCCGCCCGCGCCCGCGCCGTACGCGTGCTGCCGCAGCTCGCCGCGCCGCCCCGGCAGCTCGTCACCGCCGGCGTCTTCGGCAAGGGCCTGTTCGCCGAGCCCGACCGCTCCACCCCCGCCAAGCAGAAGATCGAGGACCACCTCGACTTCCTCTTCACCTACTACAAGGACCAGGTGGAGCAGCGCCGCTGGTACGGCTTCTGGGACTACGGCGACATCATGCACACCTACGACACCGTCCGGCACCAGTGGCGCTACGACGTCGGCGGCTACGCCTGGGACAACAGCGAACTCTCGCCCGACCTGTGGCTCTGGTACGCCTACCTGCGCTCCGGGCGTGCCGACATCTTCCGCTTCGCCGAGGCCATGACCCGCCACACCGGCGAGGTCGACGTCTACCACCTCGGCGAATGGGCCGGACTCGGCACCCGCCACGGCGTCCAGCACTACGCCGACAGCGCCAAGCAGCAGCGCATCGCCAACACCACCTACCGGCGCTTCTACTACTTCCTCACCGCCGACGAACGCACCGGCGACCTCATGCACGCCAACGTCGACTCCGACGAGACCTTCCTCGCCCTCGACCCGCTCCGCAAGATCCGCACCGAGCCGTACACCCCCGACCCGGGCGCCCTGTCCATCGGCTTCGGCACCGACTGGAGCGGCCTGGTCTCCGCCTGGCTCACCGAGTGGGAACGCAAGGGCCCCCAGTGGCAGAAGGCCCGGGCGCGCGTGCTCTCCACCATGGAGACCATCGCCGCCCAGCCCAACGGCTTCGTCCAGGGCAGCGGCCTGTACGACCTCGAAACCGGCCGGTTCGCCGTCGCCGACACCCCGAAGGTGGAGGTCTCCCACCTGTCCGCCGTCTTCGGCCTCAACGAACTGTGCGCCGAACTGATCGACCTCGTCGACATGCCAGAGTTCGAGGAGGCGTACTACGACTACTGCCGCTACTTCAACGCCACCAAGGCCGAACAGGCCGCCCGCTACGGCACCGACTTCGGCAGCCTGATCCTCTTCCAGGGTCACTCCCGCCTCGACGCCTACGCCGCCGTACGCACCGGTGACGAGGCGCTGGCCAGGCGGGCCTGGGCGAAGTTCTACGACTCCGACGGCTACAAGGAGTCCGCGCCCTGGAGGACCGAGAAGGTGAGCGGCCCCACCGCCCTGGTCGCCGGCAGCGAGGCACCCTGGGTCTCCACCAACGACACCGCCCTCTACGGACTCGCCGCCATCGAGAACCTCGCCCTGCTGGGGGACCGCATGCCGTGACGCACGAGGAGGGCGCGGGCGGGCACACTCCGTACATGGACCGGAATCATTACCGCTTCCGCACCGTGTGGACGCTGTCCGCGCCCGCCGCGACCGTGTACGGCGCGCTGGAGCGGATCGAGGACTACCCCCGGTGGTGGCCGCAGGTGCGGGAGGTCGCCCGCCTCGACGACACCACCGGCATCGTCACGATCCGCTCCGTCCTCCCGTACGACCTCACCTTCACCCTGCGGGAGGGGCGGCGGGACCGGGAGAACGGCGTGCTGGAGGCAGGGCTGTCCGGCGACATCGACGGCTGGGCGCGGTGGACCGTCACCGACCTCGGCGCGCACGGCTGCGCCGCCCACTACGAGCAGGAGGCCGACGTCCGGGCGCGGCTGCTGCGGGTGCTCGCCGTCCCCGGACGACCGCTCTTCCGGGCCAACCACGCGCTGATGCTGCGGGCCGGGCGGCGCGGACTGGAGGCGCACCTTCAAGCGGTTTGAACGAAGCCTCCTGGGACCTGTATTGTTCAGTGCGTTCCCGGGCGATTAGCTCAGTGGGAGAGCGCTTCGTTCACACCGAAGAGGTCACTGGTTCGAACCCAGTATCGCCCACGCTCGCGAGAGCGACGTGTGTCCGTCAAAGACGGACACACGTCGCTCTCTTCGGTTGTGCGCGGCTTCGCCGCGCGGTGTGGGGGCTCCGCCACCCACACCCCCGCCCACGGTGTTTTCGTGGGCCGGAGACACAAGGTCACGCCGCCGCCGGCAGGTCCGGGCGCAGCGGCCAGGCCGGGTCGACGATCTCCTCCGTGCCCGTGCGCGCGAACCACGCCTGGAGGCCCCGCGCCTGTGCCGCGTGCCACACCGCCTGCAAGGTGTGCAGCTCACCGGGGGACAGCCGCTCCAGCCGGGACGCGAACCGGCGGCCCACCGCCCGGGTGACCTCCAGCGCGGCCGCCGCGTCCGCCGCCGCGTCGTGCGCCTCCTCCAGCTCCACCTCGTAGTGCGCGCACAGGTCGGCCAGCGTGCGGCGGCCCTTGCGGTAGCGGTCCAGATGCTTGTCCAGCACCCGCGGGTCCAGCACCAGCAGCGGCGTCCGCTCGAACCAGCGGTTCAGCGACGACGCCCGGTGCCGGCGCAACTCCCGGTCCAGCAGCGTCAGATCGAACGGCGCGTTCATCACCACCACCGGCCGGCCCACCGCCGCCTGCTCCGCCAGCGCCTGCGCCACCTCGTACATCACCGGCGCCGGCCAGCGGCCGTTGCGCTGCAGATGCTCCTCCGTCAGCCCGTGCACCTCCGTCGCCGCGGCCGGCACCGGCACGCCCGGATTCACCAGCCAGCGCGTCACCCGAGGCCGGGCGCCCGGCGCGTCCTGGACGACGAGGGCGGCCGACACGATCCGGTCGGTCTCGACGTCCACACCCGTGGTCTCCGTATCGAAGGCGGCCAGCGGCCCTTCGTACCAGCACGTCATACCCACCAACCCCTCGCTCACCACCAGCAGTTGACGTGCCGTCCACTGCTCGCAGCGGTGATACCCGCCCTGTTTGCGCACTACGCGGGGAGGAGACAACAGGAGTACGGGTCTTTGCAGTTCAGCGACCCGCGCATGGGAATCGACTGTTCTGGAAGGCTGTTGGTCATGGCCATCGCGCAGCCCGAACGGGGCGGGCTGCTGCCGGAGCGCACACCTGCCGCTCGCGGCACCCTCGCCACCACCGCCTGCATGGAGACCCTGCAGGTCGGCTACCTCCACGCCGTCGCCGCCGCGGCCGGCTGCTCGCTGTCCCAGCCCTTCCCGGACAACGGCATCGACTGGCACGTCAGCCACAGCGCCCCCGGCCACCTCGTCGACGACGAGGTCACCATCAAGGTGCAGCTCAAGGCCACCTCGCAGATCGCCCCCCACCCCCGGGGACGCTCCTTCTCCTTCACCCTGGACAACGCCCACCTGGAAAAGCTCGCCCGCACCCCGGTCACCGTGCACAAGATCCTCGTCGTGATGATCCTGCCGCGCTCCCAGGACGACTGGCTGCGCGCCGGACACGACCGGCTCGACCTGCGCCACTGCTGCTACTGGGTCAACCTCGCCGGACACCCCGTCACCGGCCGCCGCCGCACCACCGTACGGATCCCCACCTCACGCATCTTCGACGACCGGGCGCTGTGCGAGATCATGACGCGGGTCGGCAGGGGAGGCAGACCATGACCCACCGTCCCACCGGCGAACCCGCCCGGCCCGTACGCCCGCACCCCGCCGACGCCTTCCCCGACGCACCGCCGCCCGAGGCCTCCGGCGCCGACCCCGCCGTGCTCACCGCCCTGCTCCGCCGGCACGGCTGGGAGCGGCGCGGCGGCGCCCCCGGACGCTACGGCCGCTGGACCCCGCCAGGCCCGGGCACCGGCACCAGCCTCCTCGTCCCGGCCGGCCGGACCTTCCCCGACAGTGAGGACCTGCTCGCCGAGGCCCTGGACGCGCTGTCCCGCAGCGGCACGCCCTCCGCCCGCGAGATCCTGCTCGCCCTCGCCGTGCCCAGCGACGAGATCCGCTGGTCCCGCGACCTCCCGACAGGTCCCGGCGACGCCGTCGCCTGGACGGCGGAGGAACAGCTCAGGACCGCCGCCCGCCGCACCCTGCTCGCCGCCGCGCTCGCCACCCGCGCCCGCGCCGGCTACCACGGCGCCCGCCACCGCCGCCCGGCCGCCGCCGCCCTGGACGGCGTGCTGGTGGGCCCCGCCCCGGACGGCCGCGGCCTCACCGCCTTCGTGCCCGTCGCCACCGGCCGCCCGCTCGCCGTGTGCCTGTTCCACGCCCTGCACGCCGCCCGCGAGGCCGTCGACCACCGGCGGGCCACCGGCTCCATGGACGCCTTCGCCACCGCCGTCGGCGCGGGCGTCAGCCACGAGCTCACCGAGGCCCTCGTCGCTCTGGTCCGGGGCGCCGAGGGCGCCCGCGTCGGCGTGGACTGGGCGCCGGCGGCCGGGGTGCCCGAGGGGTGCGCGGCCGCCGGGCCCGTCGCGTTCACGCCCGGCGACCTGCCCGTCCTGTTGGAGGCCGGCCGCCGCTACCAGCGCGCGGAACCCTCCGTCACCGTGACGGTCACCGGGGCCGTCGTGCGCATGTACCGGTCGCAGCCCCGGGGCGAGGGTCTGGTGCGGCTGCGGGTGCTGGCGGGCGCCGAGGTCGGGCACCTCCGGGTGACGCTCGGCGAGGAGGACTACCGGATCGCCGGGCACGCCCACCTCATGGGGCTCCCGGTGCGGATGCGCGGCCGGCTGGCCGGACGCAGCGGGTTCCGGCGACTCACCGAGGTCCGGCAGGTCGCGCCGGTCCAGGCCGACGAGGCCGAACGCGACCGGCTGCTCAAGGTGCTCCAGGAGAGCGCGGACGACTTCGGGGAGGCCTTCGGGCCGTCCTGCGGCAGCTGATTTCGCCTGCACCGGTCCCGGGTCGGTACGATCGCACCCATGCGTGCGCTCCGGTATGGCGCCGCGACCACAGCCTTCAGTCAGGAGAGACCGGTGTCAGACGTCCGTGTGATCATCCAACGCGATTCCGAGCGGGAAGAACGCGTGGTGACGACGGGCACTACGGCCGCCGAGCTCTTCGCCGGCGAGCGCTCGATCATCGCCGCCCGGGTGAACGGCGAACTCAAGGACCTCTCGTACGAGGTCCAGGACGGCGAGACCGTCGAGGGCGTCGAGATCTCCTCCGAGGACGGCCTCAACATCCTGCGCCACTCCACCGCGCATGTGATGGCCCAGGCCGTGCAGGAGCTGTTCCCCGAGGCCAAGCTGGGCATCGGCCCGCCGGTGCGGGACGGCTTCTACTACGACTTCGACGTGGAGAAGCCCTTCACGCCCGAGGATCTCAAGGCCATCGAGAAGAAGATGCAGGAGATCCAGAAGCGCGGCCAGCGCTTCTCCCGCCGCGTGGTGACCGACGAGGCCGCCCGCGAGGAACTCGCCGACGAGCCGTACAAGCTGGAGCTGATCGGCCTCAAGGGCTCCGCCTCGCACGACGACGGCGCGGACGTCGAGGTCGGCGCCGGTGAGCTGACGATCTACGACAACATCGACCCCAAGACCGGCGAGGTGGCCTGGAAGGACCTCTGCCGCGGTCCCCACCTGCCCACCACCCGGAACATCCCGGCGTTCAAGCTGATGCGCAACGCGGCCGCCTACTGGCGCGGCAGCGAGAAGAACCCGATGCTCCAGCGCATCTACGGCACCGCCTGGCCCTCCAAGGAGGAGCTCAAGGCGCACCTGGAGTTCCTCGCCGAGGCCGAGAAGCGCGACCACCGCAAGCTCGGCGGCGAGCTCGACCTGTTCTCCATCCCGGAGCAGATCGGCTCCGGCCTCGCCGTCTTCCACCCCAAGGGCGGCATCATCCGCCGGGTCATGGAGGACTACTCGCGCCGCCGGCACGAGGAGGAGGGCT
>Ga0164243_10014184_pt1 | contig 11119 bp, 11 predicted proteins | sample OricompcompostOP_FD_108781 | JGI IMG/M metagenome (GOLD analysis project Ga0164243, IMG submission 108781) | Organic Plus compost microbial communities from Emeryville, California, USA - Original compost - Organic plus compost (OP) | ecosystem: Engineered > Solid waste > Mixed feedstock >... | reverse complement strand
GCCATTGACACCGCATTATTGATTCTCCCGCCTTTATTACTTGTTGGAGGGCGCTTCCACAGAACCCAGGAATGCATTCGGCGCCTCAATAGATCACCATCGCTCCTCAACTCTCTCGCCTCGAAATACAACAGCTGAAGGAATTCTTCACCCGCCTTCGATCCGCCTTCGATCGGCGCAACATCACTAAGAGTCTGACAGCGGGCCCCTGTCCATTCCCCCAACAATCTGCTCAAGGATCATCACCCCCCACTGAATTTGGGCAACAGCTCGAGCCCCTCCTTTGCGACAACCCCCTCCATCGAGACTCCATTCATCCACCCATCCATCCATCCGCCTGGATCCTTACCCAGGCGTCGATTTACCTGCATCAACAAGGCATCAACAAGGCTCTACATAGGACCCTTCTAATCGCAATCGCATTGCGCCACGTCAATCACCGATATACATATTGCGGTTCCCTTTTTTCGACAATTCGGGGCCATTGCTAGGCATCCAGATAGCTCCTTGCTACCTCTCGTTCAAAATACGGCTTCCAAGCCTGGATACCGATCAGCTCCCAACTTCAAACTACCCAGGATGCCGCCGAGGTTACCATACCGTTAAAGCCACAACACGAATGTCGACCTTTGTCCTGTTCGTCATTCCATTTCACTGTTATCAGCAACACATGTTACCATGCATCCTCGAAAACTCCTTAGTCTACGAGACAAGAACGGCCTCAGCTCGCGGCGGGAGAAGAACTTAGATGCCGGGCAGCCAGGGGCCGCAAAGGTACGCTGTCATCACTCTCCCCTTGGTTCTTTCCCCCAAGCTAACCTTGAAGACGTAACGATAAACAGACCCGCCCCCGTTCGGCAGAGCTCTTCTTCTCTCTGTTCAAACCCGAGGCTGCGAGGCATGCGCCAAAGGATGAAACCCTCAAAGGAAAAGACCAGGAAGCTGCCAAGGTATCTTAGGACTGCTACATAGGATGCTTCTTCTTCGAGACGGCAAAGCTAACACCCAGACCAGATTGAGAAAGTTGCCGCCAAATTGGCCGAGCTGAATATCACGGGTGCAACACCAGAATATATTCGTGAAACCCTTGCTAGCAAGTTCGCTGCGGGCGACGTAGATAGGGCCGCCAAGTTTATTGATTTTCAACAAAAGGCCGCTGCTGGAAAGATTGTTCGATATGACCCCAACGTCACAATGCTCGGCGCCGTGAATCGCGGCAGCGTGACCTGCTACCTTGACTCGTTGTTCTTTGCCATGTTCGCGCGGTTTGATGCTTTTGAGCGTATGTTGAAAAGAATTGAGTTTGACAATGAGCCGCGCCAAAAGCTAGCCACACTTATGCGCCTCTGGGTCAACCTACTCAGGTCCGGCGAGCTCATTCAGACTGATACGGTAAGTCTTCCGAATCATTAACGTTTACGCCAACCTGGAGACGACCGTGATCAGCTAAACGAATCCAACTTAGACCGAACTAATCCAGAACACACTTGCCGAGTGCGGCTGGATAGATGCAAAGCTGCTCGAACAACAAGACACGTCGGAAGCCTTCAATTTCATCACCGAGACCCTCGAGCTTCCCCTATTATCTCTAAAAGTCGATCTTTTCCATCAAGGCAAGAGCGACGAAGATGACCATAAGATCATCTATGAGCGGCTGCTGAATCTGGCCGTCCCACCGGATCCCGATGGCAAGGGAATCAAACTAGAGGATTGCCTCGAAGACTATTTCAATGCTCAGGTCGATGTATTCCGAGATAGCCTTGACGACAAAGCTGCCGCTATAGAAACACCAACTTCGCCCAAGGCCACTATTCGTCTTGTATCTGATGAAGATCGAGACATCCATGCGGCGGAAAACACACCCACGCCCGTTTCTCCTAGGAGGGCGACCATACCGCTCCCTATTACCGAAGAAAGCCAAGCATCTTCCTCATCAGCACCGCCACCGTCTAGGCCACGGGCTGCAACAGTGATTCAGCGGGTGGTTATTGGTGAGGATGGTCGCACCGCAACTGACCCTCACTTGTCGAGCCTACACCGGACAGCCACCAAAGGTTCCATTATCGTCAAGGCTGTAACGATCCCGGCCTGGCAATTTTTCCGCCTCATGCGTATGCATTTTCCTTGCTACCAGACCAAGTATATCAGGCTAACTCTGTTCGTAATACAGCATGGCATACGCCGAGTTCATCGAGCCACGTAAACCAACCCGAAAACATCGACGACCTCGAAAGGAATATCCGGCAGCGACCAGTCCTCGGCATATGTCTGAAGCGTTATATGATGACAGAAGATGGCCTGCCGAAACGACAAAACACCTACATCGATATCCCCGATGTCCTCCGACTACCTAACTTCATGCTTGACGACGACGAGCGAGTCGAGGAAGACCCGCACGGATTTAGCACCGGATACAAGCTTGTGCTGCAGTCGGTCGTCTGCCATCGCGGAGATTCCTTGCAGAGCGGACACTATATTGCGCTTGCTAGAGTCAACCCGAAGCTATTAACTGAAAACCGCAGATGTGATCCTGATCCGCCTCCGGACTACGAAGAAGATCAATGGGTCAAGTTTGACGATCTCTGCGTAGAGAGCCGAGTAAGCTACGTGGATGACATCAGACAGGCCCTCAAGGACGAGATGCCATACCTCCTATTCTACCAGATTGTCCCCACCGTCGAAGTATCAGCATCCACCTATAGCGGCGACGCCGAACCACCGTCCTACAAAGACCTAGGCACGAAAGCCGACGGGTCTAGCAGCCAAGGAGGCTCGCCCAGTAACTCGGTCAGCGCAACACCAGCCTCGTACTCCACAAACCAGCCCAGCATTCGTCTCTCGACAGAGCTGGACTTGACCCGATCCATAGGCGACGAAGGCTTCTACACCACCAGTTCCCACGACAACAGCCGCCGCCAGAGCGCCGTCTTCCTCGACCCGTTTTCCAACGACTCGCTACTAGCCGTGAGCACCACAGGCAGCCATTCTCCACCTCCTGGGCCCAGCGAGGAGTCGACAGCCACGAGACTCTCCAGAGCCGCCGCCCGCTTCTCGCGTAGCGCATCCAAATCGAGAACGCCCAGCCAGCAAGGCGACGGACGCATCAGCTCTACTATCCGCCAACTCGGCCTCCTGCGCTCGAGTAAAGAGCCGCTCCGAGACGGTAGCGCGAGCGGTGCGCAGTCAACAAGCGGACTCTCTCTCCCGGAAACGGGCGGTGCAGAAAGCACGGCGGTCGCCGGAGGTTCTGCGGTGTCCGTCTCTAACAGCAATCCCCCCAAGCAGAAGAAGAGTAAGACGAAGACGGCGGAGAAGAAGGCGAAGGGAGAGGAATCCGAGCGGGAATGCACCGTCATGTAGAAGCGATGGCCGTCCCCCAGAAGAAATCGTCCCTAGACTTCTCTCCCTTCCTCTGATTTTGGAGGATGGGGATTGCAGAAGAAGAAAAAAGAAGAAGAAACAAACAGAGGGGAGCTTGTATGATAAAGGTGCCCATTCATTTAGCTCGCCTTTTTGTCTGGAGGTATTTTTGCTTCTTGTTTTTTTTTTTTTTCTTTTTCTTTTTCTTTTGCATTTTTCTTAACAGTTATGCATTTTGCATTTGCATTTTCAACCTGCATCTGAAGCCGGCAAGGGAAAAAGAAAAAGAAATGGTTTGGGCAAAGAGAAAGATGTGTATTTGAGCTGAAGGGAAGGAGGAAGCTAAGAAGGGTGGCATAAACATTATTTCATGGACAACGGACGTTTCTCACGATACCCTCGGGCGGTGGCTAGATCAATGGCTAGCTAGCTATTCACGTAGATGATGAAATAAACAATAATGACTTGAAATTTTATTTTATTTTTCATTTATTGGAATCGAAGTGGGAGAAATGTCATTAAGAACAATCTCCCACAAAAACTACACTCTCCTCGGTCTCGCATATTTTCGACTACCCTTCCATGCATGCAAAAAAAAAAAAGCAAACCTAGACTTGACTCCCGTAGCATAAGTGATTCCAATGCGCCCATCTATGAAACATAGTCCTTCGCTGGAAGGATAAAAGGGAAAGTCATGGTTCCCCTGTGCTCCTCTATAATAGGGACAGCGGCTCCATCACCCAACATCATACATGGTCTCCCCTAGTCATCGTCGTGAATCTTATCCGCCACTGTCTCCATCAGTTTGAAAGGGGGCTTTTCCGAAGGTGGAGTTTGAAGAGGCTTATTCTTCTCAAACTTATGCTTGTCAAACGAAAACTTCTCCAAAATCTTGTCGGCCGGTTCAGCGGGAGACGAAAGTCCCGGAATTGGGCTCATCTGTCCGCTTCCGACACCCGGGGGAACGGGGATGCGGATATCCTGTGGAGAACCAGGGACAATTCTGGGATCGATACCCGGGATATGAATACGGTTCGACTCGTTTTGGTAGGCTGCGGGGATGATTTCGATAATCTCGTCGCGAGGGAATTTGAGGAACGGAATGTCCATCGTAGAGCAATGCATCAAGTAGGCATAAAGAACTCTTAGAACTGACTCATGAGCGATGATCAAGAGGTCATTCTGCTCACGTTCAAGCTCTAGAATAATTGGTTCTAGCCGCACAGCAAGGTCATGGTAGGACTAATAGCAAGAGTCATGTCAGTGCTTGCTCTTTAGACATATGGGGACAGGGCACTTTAGCCAGGCCAATAGTGGACATGAATGCACAACGTACCTCAGCCCTGGGGTACCGATGATGGTACGGATCCCTTTCATGCTTTTCAATTTCGTCGGGGTATCGTCGACGAATCGTTCGTTCGGTAAGACGCTCGCACACTCCCGGATTGATCTGACTCATCTGCGATCGCTGCCGTACCTTGTAGCCCTTGCCCTTGAGGTACTCGGCCGTCTGGATTGTTCTCAGCCTTGTCGATGTCCAAACGGTCAGCGGCTTGAGCGGAATATCGGCTCCGCCCTCATCAATGACCTTCTTGCGCTTTTCTTCTCTGTGCTTCAGAAGGGTCTCAGACATGCGTCTCGCATAAGCGAACCCTTCTTCCGATAGAGGCGCGTCGGCTTTGTACGAGTCCTCTTCAGTGGTCACACCGGCTCGGACGAAGTATGTCGCCCGGGACTTGATGTGCAAGTTGGTGAGGTAAAAGACGATGCGGTGAGAAAGATAGTTGAAGCTGACGTTGTTGTAAAAGAACTTTTGGCCGGCGTTTATCATCTTAATGAAATTGAGCTCGGTCTCGTTCATAGTCTCGAAAACGGGGATTTTTGCCTCGATTCTCTTCAGATAGAGCCGGGCTGCCTCATCGGGGTTCATGCCCTCGAACTGCGTCGTCCCATATTAATTTATCTAGATACAACATGATGCGCTGTTCGAGTTGGTGCGAACTTACATCTGGCGATGATATTTTGACATTTCGGGCATTCTCATTCAATATACGCTCGTCATCTACGAAAGATTCGATGAAAAGCGTCTGGGGTTCATGTTAGTCAGGCAACAAACTGTATGGCGGGCGTCAGTTGTCGAACACTCTACGTACCTGAACGTCATGCCTAGAAAACTCCTTGGCGAGAGACCGCCTTCCAGCGGCAGTTGGGTTCACGGCATCATAGATGGCGACTTGGCCGTTTTCGTGGTTGAGCCAGGCGTAAATGTCTTCACGGCACTTTTTCAGGATCTTTTGGCGGAGGATGACAGATGCAGGCGACGCATTTGGGAAGAAATAGTCTTCGGGCACGGCGCCGTGATTACCCACAGTTGCCCTCCGGTAATCGCCGAGGTGGAATATGCGGGTCTTAACACCGAGCCTTCAATGGATAGGTGAGTGAAATGTCACGCATCGCCGTGAGACTTAAGAGAAGGCTAGAGAGGCAGAGAATACTAGAAAGCTAATTATCCAAACTTACCATTGGAGGTATCTCGATAGCGAGACACAGATGTGGCTAGAATAGCACGGAAACAGTTAGTCGTGCTTGTTTGCTTGTCCGTAACAACAGGCCATGGTGGGGTGGACGGATTTCCGAGGAAACTGAGCAAAGTTCCTACAGTCACGAATCACATTCATAGGATGCGACGTGACTGCCATTTGCAACAGGCAAAATTTCTAGTGTCAGTCCAACTTACGTTTTTCCACGAGCCGGAAGGCCGACCATCACAATTGCAATGCGGCCAGAGTGGAAAAGACGGCCGGACATAGTGCTGTAAAGCTGGGCCGGGGCCCTGTCCTGCTCCTCAGGAGTGTCATGGATGGCATCTATGAAAGTTGAGCTCTTCCGGCGGTAGCGGGGGGCGTTGGCTGCGATTTGGGCAGTCCTGTCATCGTCAGTTTCGAGCAACGAGAGAGCATGGTCATAATCATGGACAACACCAAGCTCTGGCCTAGGAGACACAAGAGGCGAGAGAGAAGCAGTGACACTTGTGTTGGACGTTGTATCGGAAGTGGAATTGCCATTGGAATTGGAACTGCTGGTACGGGTACGGGTGCCGTTGTCGTTGTCGGCAGTATCGTCATCATCGACAACAGCTGACTCCATATCCAGAGGTGGAGGTCCAAGGCTAGCCCTCAGACGACTCTGTAGACTCTCACGCCTATCCTCGGCAGTGGGTGCGGAAGGGTACATGGTTGGGTGGGTTGTGGGGGAGAATTGGGGGTGGTTCCTCAGCCTTGAAAGAATAGGCCGAGACGGGCTCAGGGCAGATGATGGGTGGGGAGTTTAATTGGAGCTGAGTTGGAGCCGGAACTAGAATTGGAACGGCTGGAACTGGGGAATTGAAAGTATGAAGGGATGTTGGAGAAGTGCATAATAATGCAAAGGGAATAAGGTTGGAATGGGGAAATGGCTTCAACCGAATGCAAGACCCTATTGGCCGAGGATGTCAAGGGAATAAAAGAAGGAAGACAGAGGGAAGGGGAAGAAAGGAAAAGAAAAGAAGACCAAGAGGCTTCGGACTCGAATGTGAAAAGAACTTACAATAATGTGTCCATGTTATCGACCGATGGGAACCAGTAACTAGTTCAGCTAGGATTAATGGGCGAAACGGATAATGGGGACGGTATGGCACGGCACGCAAGGTGAGTGGGTTCGGTGTTGTGTTTCGATGTTGGTGAGTGGTTGGCTCGGTCGAAGCGGTTTCGTTTCGGTTAAGGGTTCTGGACCTCTTGGATTTGGAATCTCGGCAGGGCGGTCCTTAAAGAGGAAGCTTTGTACTAGAACGTATGAAGTAGAATTTGGCCTAGTCAATATCGCAGTGTAGTTATGAGTCGGGAGTCTGCGAGGTCAGCACCCAGCCAGGTTTGGGGCAATTCGGGTGAGCGGGGACGACGTGTGTGTGTTGTGTGAGTACGGGTGGTATGCGTGGTCCTTCGTTTGCGTGTATGTGACTGTGTACGTGGATGTGCCTGGATGCGTGTGTGTGTGTGCGGCGGTTCGCTTCCTTGTGGTCAATCAGGTCGGGCAGGATAGGAACAGACGAGCCGCATCAATGGCTTCGCTCCGAGTTGGATCTTGGCTTGATGGAATGCTTGGAGTGGGGTAAGGGTAATTCTTCTAAAAAAAATTCGCTGTCCCTGGTGACCAGTGGTCAACGTGTTTTGGTCCCGGAGCTGACTGGGGAATCAATTAATACCGGGTCCGTTCGGGAATCCAGCTGTTGAACTGTTCAGGCGAGAACCAGGGCGGCGGTAGTTCCGAGCGCTGGGGTGACCGTTCAGTGAGTTTATTCGAATTGATCGATCTGTGGTTGGCGTGGCGGCTAGTTGCAATCGCAATTGAAACCTGTGGGTTTGTCGGGTGAAAAGGCTTTGATGACTCTTAATTGTTGGATCAATCGATAATCGGTGAAGCCGCCCCGATGACTCCAAGCATCACTCAACTGCAAGTGGAACTCCAAGCTGAGTCCAACGTTGCGATCTTGATCCCGGGCTCGCTTTGCTGGCGAACTGACGGTGGATGCCTGGCTGTAATTGCCTGCCCGGCAGTGGCGACACAGAAACACCTGACGGCTTGAAGCTGACTGACACGGAACCAGTAATACTTCGTACCTACTCGCTCCCTCTGGGCTTAACCCAGTTCAATGTTCTGGTAGTGGTAGTGACACAACTCTGTCGGAACTCTCAAACGGGATCAATATCAACGGTTTGTCACTTTGTAGACTTGTACCGTTTCTTGGTCTGGTCAAAGGACACGAAGGAGTCAGCCGCCCTGAAGCAAGTACGAAGAAGGCACCGTCGGTTAGCGCCAAGCCAAGCTGTACTGAGTACAGATGTACTTCAGAGATGCACCAACACTTTACAACAGTGAGTCGAAAAGAGGAAGTCACAGCCGGTTGGCCCTCGTTTGCTCGCACAAACTTGAATCTGCAAAAGACTTTGGACCTGCGTCTTGCGCTGGAACTGGAACTGGAACAATCGCAGGAGGGAACAGGTGAAATATGATTGCACAGAGGCGAGAAAAGAATTCTGCTTGGCGTTGCGGTCAACGTGGCCATGGAAGGGGGGCCGCTTTAAGATATATGGACCGGAATCTCGGGCTGGGTCGGAAGCGCTGCGGTTGAAGGGGTCAATGGTAAGGGCCAGTCGCAAAAGACGTGGATCATGGGGCGTGAGCCTTGAGATGGAAAAAGCAAGTTATGTAAGTGGGAGAGTCAGCTCTCCCCAGCTAGATTCTATCGTGACTTGACGAAATATCAATGTGTGGCGGGCTGTGTGGGAGGGGTTTGGGTGATGTAAGTCTGAGATAGGTCAAGATGGACCACAAGCATCCGGAATCGCTTGCTGAGTCGATAGTACTTTCAGGTACCGCCCTTGTAACATGGGAGCGGCGGGGAGAGTCTGCTACATTAGCAGATCTCCTAGGTTAGGCGATTTAGCGTATGGACCTCGATTGAGCAATCGCCTTGAATGGCATGTGGTCGAGATTAAACCAGGGATCCAGCGCTTTGGTCCCTCTCGTGCGTGAGGCTTCCGACAGGGCTTCGGACAGAGTTCTCACCTGCACACCGCACCGCGGCGCACGCAACGCAGAGTGTTGGGATGACAGGGTGGCAATGAAACGAAACACCAACAGGAGTAATCTTTCGTAGTAGCCCCAACCAGCGAGAAATTAGAATGTTAACGTCGGAGGAGGTATCCTACATATATAATAGATTCGACATCGACGGACTTAGACTATCAAGAATAGAGTAGATAAGAACTGCCTGCGGAAAACCAAGACACCATTTCGACATCTCGTCGATAACGACGATGGATTGATAAGAGCCTCTTCAACAATGTGGGTAAAATTCTTCAGTTCAAGGGCACCGAGGTATTTATTGTACTTCGTCTGTCTAAATTATATAAATAGAAGCACTCTGCATGGTTGGGACAGCAGCGCAAATGAATTTCAAGCTCCTTGCCATGTTCAAGCTGCTATCACCAATTTATTGGTCCATATAACCAGCCAGACCTTAAGAGTGCCCTTTAGCTACACCCTCCAATGCTACTTCACACATGGTGAGCTCAATTCTCGAGAGAAATATGGATTCGATGTCACTATTAATTGATTCGGAAAGGAAGGACTACTCCGAGTCGTCATGGTCACATAATACCTCCCGAACTGAACTTGGACAAAAGCGACAGTCGGTAATTCCCTGGTAAATTCATTGCTAACAATGAAAGTTTATTTGGTCGCACCCTCTAAACAATTTGGACGGACCCAATGAGCATGACGTATTACTTAAGCCACATTTGGGAAAATCTTGAAGTGGGACTGTGGCTGGTTCTCTTTTCTGGGCAGAACCTGTGGAGTCCGAGGTGAGGCAAAGGCTTTTTTTTGACAGGCTGAGGAAATAATTTTCCCAGGTTCAAATTTCTCTGCTTGAAAGACCACGCCGTCACCCAGTCTGCAAGCTAATCTGCCTCCACCACGAAGCATTGGAGAGGCAGCAGTCACAGCAGGTGATTGTGTTTTCCATCCACAAGTTATTTGGCTAGTGGATATTGTACAATCAACTCTTTCCAGCCTGTAGCTGGTCTCCTTCCACCCTCACCTCTGCAACTCACCCCTTTGCGCTCCCTGTCGCGACCTTGCGTCTTTCCATCAACTCGCAATTGATCTTGCAGCTCTTTCCCCTTCCCCCTGTCATAGCAGTTTCTCACCATGGCGTCTACGTTAAATTCTTTGAGGGATACCCTCTTTTCGAACCCCGTGGCGGCTACCGTTGCCGATGCGCTGAACTCCTTCTCCGAGCGACGAGCTAAACTCGGCCTCTCGAACCCGGGTACTGTCGAGAACCTGGCCAAGGAAGTCCAGCGCGATGTCCTCCTTCAGGGATACATGTTCACCGGCATCAAGGCCGACCTGACCAAGATGTTCAGCGTCTCGCCGCTTTTCCAGGTCTCCCACCAGTTCGCTATGAGCGAGCGTCTCAGCCCCTACAATTTCGCGGCCCTTTACGGCACCAACAATGTGAGTGAAACGGTTTCTTCACCGGAAAACTACAAGCATTGGCTAACGGAAACCTCGCCCGTCACTCCAGGTCTTCCTCCAAGCTCAAGTGGATAACGAGGGACAATTGTCGAGCCGATTCAACTGGCGATGGCACGACAAGTTTGTGAGCAAGACCCAGCTCCAACTCTCCAACGACGGGTCGAACATGGCTCAGATCGAGAATGAGTATACCGGCGATGACTTCACCGCCTCGCTTAAGATGCTGAACCCTTCGTACCTTAACGGCGGTCTGACCGGCATCTTCGTTGGAAGCTATCTTCAGTCCGTAACCTCCAAGCTGGGCCTCGGCTTCGAGACCGTCTGGCAGCGCGGTGTCCTCACCCAGCCCCCCGAGACCGCCGTCTCGCTCTGTGCGCGCTACAAGTCGGATGATTGGGTTGCCACTGCTCAGCTTCAGACCCAGGGTGCTCTTTCGGCCACCTACTGGCGTCGTATCTCCGAGAAGGTCCAGGCCGGTGTTGACATGTCTCTTGCCCTTGTCCCCAGCCAGGCTGGTCCTCTAGGAGGCGGAATCTCCAAGGAGGGAACCACCACTGTCGGTGTCAAGTATGACTTCAGGATGTCCACCTTCCGTGCTCAGTTCGACTCCAAGGGCAAGATTGGTCTGCTCGTTGAGAAGCGAGTTGCACCTCCCGTCATGATGACATTCGCTGCCGAG
>Ga0164243_10014183_pt1 | contig 11119 bp, 10 predicted proteins | sample OricompcompostOP_FD_108781 | JGI IMG/M metagenome (GOLD analysis project Ga0164243, IMG submission 108781) | Organic Plus compost microbial communities from Emeryville, California, USA - Original compost - Organic plus compost (OP) | ecosystem: Engineered > Solid waste > Mixed feedstock >... | reverse complement strand
CGGGTGCCCGCGGCCCGCGGGCCGCTGAGGCGGCGACGGGTGCGGTAGCGGCGGCCGTCGCGGGAGCGGTGGCGGTGGCGGCTGCGGTGTCCGGCGCGGGTGCGGTGTCCGGCGCGGGTGCGGTGTCCGGTGCGGGTGCGGTGTCCGGTGCCCTGTCGGCGTGGCGTGCGGGGGCAGGCACCACGAGCGAGTCGTCGGCGGCGGTGAGGAGGAGCGAGCGTTGCGTGCCGGTGCCGATCACGTCGAGCCCGCCGTCGTCGAGGAAGCTGACGAGGTGGTCGGCCACGACGTCGCCACCGGGGAGGTCGCGCTCCTCGCGCGCGCCGGCCCACACCTCGTCGAGCCAGCTCGCGAGCAGGCGCGCGGGAGCCTCGCTGCGACGGGCGGCGCGCTCGGCGACGATGAAGGCATCGAGCGCGGCGAGCATCGCGCCGGCGTCGGCGAAGCGGTCGGCGGCAGACGCCGCGGTCGCGCGCTCGATGATCTCGACGAGCGCGGGTGGAACGGGCGGCTCGTCGTCCGACGGGGCGGGCCATGGCGCGAGGACGCCGGTCTTGGCCTCGTCGAGGAGCGCGCCGCGCTCGCGACCCGGTCGAGCCCGTGAACCGGTCAGCATCTCGCGGAGCACGAGGCCGATCGCGTACACGTCGGCGCGCGCGTCGAGGGGCTCGCCTCGCGCTTGCTCGGGGGCCATGTACGCGGGGGTCCCGAGGAGCCTCGAGGTCGCGTCGCCGGCGAGCGCGGCGATGCCGAAGTCGGTCAGCTTCACCTCGCCGGACCACGAGAGCAGGACGTTCCGCGGCGTGACGTCGCGATGGACGATGCCGAGCGCGGCGCCGTCGGGGCCCTTGCGGTGGTGCGCGTAGTCGAGCGCCTGACAGCACTCCGCCGCGACGAACGCTGCGAGCAAGGGCGGAAGCCGGTGCCCGGCGGCGCGCTGGAGGCTCGATCCGAGATCCCTCCCTTCGACGCGCTCCATCGCGAGGAACACCTGGTCGTCGATCCGCCCGAAGTCGAACACCGGAACGATGTTCTGGTGGGTCAGGCTCATCGACAGCCGCGCCTCGCGGACGAACAGGTCGAGGAACCGCACGTCGCCCGAGCGCTCGGGCCGGATCCGCTTCACCACGAGCCACTTCTCGACGCCTGCCGCGCGCCGTCGCGCGAGGAACACCTCGGCCATGCCGCCACGCGCGAGCGGGCGGAGGAGCTCGTAGCGGCCGAGCGCACGGCTCATCGCGTCGAGTATAGCGTGGGGCGGCCCACGCACCCTCGACGTGTTGACCCCTGGCCCGGCGCGGCTGAAACTCGGCGCTGGTGCGCGCGCTCGCCCTCTCGCTCGCGGTGGTAGCGCTCGCCTCGACGGAAGCCGAGGCGCGCCCCGCGGCCGATCTCGTGGTGGTGTGGGCCCCCGGAGTCGAGCTGGCTCCCGTCGCCGACGCCGCGCGCCGTGCGGGTGCGGCCGTGATCGATCGCTCCCCGGCACCTCGCGCCACGCCCGACACGGCCGGCCTCGTCCGGCGTGGCATCGCGGCGTACGACGCCCTCCAGCTCGCCGACGCCGCGAGGCTGCTCGACGAGGCGCGCGCTCTCGCGGACCGAACGGGCGCTGCCGGCCTGGAGCCCATCGAGCTCTCGGATCTGTTCCTCTACCGCGCGCTCGTGAAGACACAGGGTGGAGATCCCGCGGCCGCCTGGGACGAGCTCGTCACCGCGGTGACCGTCGCGCCCACGCGCGTGCTCGATCCGGCGCGCTTCCCACCGCGCGTAGCGAGCGACCTCGAGCGCGCTCGATCGGCCGTGCTCGACCGCGCGACCGCGATGCTCACCGTCACGGCGCCGGCCGGATGCGACGTCCGCGTCGACGGCGTGGCCGCGGGCACCGCGCCGGTCGCGCGGTTCGTCGGACCACACTGGATCGATGTCGCGTGTGCCGATCGTCCGCGCTGGGGGGCGCGCATCGAGCTCACCTCCGACATCACCCTCGCTGCGCAGAACGCCACGCTGGCGCCACCGTCCGCCGACGAGCTGCTGATCCAGGCGCGCTCGGCGGGGGCCCACGCGTTCCTCGCCGTCGAGGTTCAGCGCGGGATCGCGACGGCGCGGCTCGTCGGTGTCGACGGCCGCGAGCGCGATCGTCGCACGGTCAGCGTGGGGACCACGCTCGCGCCGCTGGCGCCGCACGTCGAGGAGCTGCTGTCGCCGCGGGTCGCGAGCGAACGCCCCTGGTATCACTCGCGGTGGGTGTGGGCGGCCGGTGCCGCCGCGCTCGCGGCCGCGGTGCTGGTGCCCGTGACCGCGTGGGCGACGAGCGACAGCGGACCGACGTCGGCGAGGGTCGGGGTCGACGGAGTGCCTTCGTCATGGTGATCGCGCGCGGCCTCGCACCGTGTCTCGGAGCGGTGGTCGCGCTCGGCGCGTGCTCCGGCGACGAGCTCGCGGTGCGGCCGGTGCTCGATCTGCCGGTCGACGATACGGACGCCGACGCGTTCGGCGACATCGACGAGATCACGATCACCGTGGCGCGCGCCGGCAGCGAGCGCGATCTCGTGACCCAGACGTTCTCGCGTGGCGAGCCGCTCGAGCTCGTCGGTGCGCCGCTCGGTGACGACCTCGTGATCCACCTGACCGGGTTCGACGGCGGGATCCCGGTCGCCTACGGCCGGACCTGCGCGTTCTCGCTCGCCGCTGACGAGCCGGCGCCCGCGCCGCACGTGTTCTTCTCGACCACGCTGAAGTTCGCCAGGCTCGGGATCACGCCGGCCGCGCGCAACGAGGGGCGTGGTGCGTCGTTCCTCGGCGACGCGCTGTTCGTCGGCGGGAAGCTCGGCAACGCGGTGGTCCGCGAGGTCGAGCGCTTCGACGCGTTCACCGGCCAGCTCGCGACCGTGGGCGAGCTCGGCCCGCGGGTCGGCGCCGTCGAGGCGATCCTCGGCGTCGCTCCGCCGCGGCTCGCGGTGATCGGCGGTCAAGTCGACGATACGGGGGCTGCTGTCGTCGAGCTCGTCGATGGCGAGCGAGCGATCGAGACGATCACGAGCGAGCGCGTGGCGCGCATCGGCCACACCGCCACGTCGCTCTCGGACGGCGGCGTCATCGTGATCGGCGGCCATCCACCGGGTGGGGCGCCCGTCGGCAAGCTCACCGAGCTCGCGGTCGATGGCCCGAGCGTCGTCATCCGCGATCTCCGCGCCGAGCTCGCGCACCCGCGCACCGGCCACACCGCGACTCGCCTCGGCGATGACGTCGGTGCGCCGGTCCTCGTCGCCGGCGGCCTCGACGCCAGCGGGGCACCCGTCGGCACCGCCGAGCTGTTCAAGCCGCTGCGCGAGGAGCTCGCCCCACCCGCCACGTTCGCGCCTGCCATGGTCGTGCCGCGCTCGCGCCACCAGGCCGCGCGCATGCCCGACGGCAGCGTCCTGTTCCTCGGCGGGATCGACGCGGCGGGCCAGCCCGTGCGCACGCTCGAGCTGTTCTCGCTCGACGCCGGCTTCGTCGTCGTCGGCGAGCTCCCCGCCGAGGCCGGCGTCATCGACATGACCGTCACCGTCCTCCCCGACGGTCGCCTGCTGCTCGCCGGCGGACGCACCTCGATCGCGGGCGCCGCGACCAACACCGCGTACATCGCGCGTCTCGATCAGCTCGACGGCTCGGTCGACGTCGTCGGTACCGATCGTCTCTCCGTCCCGCGCGCCGGCCACCAGGCCGCGCTCCTGTGCGACGGCACGGTGCTCGTCACCGGCGGCACCGCGATCGCCGAGGTCGCCGAGCGCTACAACCCGGCTGCCGTATCGCGCCGCTGAAAGGGACGGTCCTCCGATCGTCCGATGTGCAGCAGGCACCGTTCCATGACGGAGCCGTTCGCCCGGAGGTGGGGCGCCCGTGACGCTGAACCGCTCGGCTCCCGTTCGGGCTCACGTCGCAGGATCGAGCTGCATCCGGGTAATGCCGCTCTCGGCCTCGAGCACGGAGACGAGCATTCGCTCGCCGCCGTCGGGCGCGAGGCGCAACGAGAAGGTGAGGTCGCGGACGGGGCCGCTCGTGTCTTTGCTCCAGCCTTCGAGCGTCGCGAGGATGTCGCTCGCGCGGAACTTCGCCATGAGCTCGTCGGCCGTCGTCGTGCCCTCGGTGATCGTCACGGTGAGCCGACGACGCACACGGTCGTCCTTGTCCTCGAGACGCCGCATCCACGTCAGCGCCGCGACGCCCACCACGGTCGCGGCGACGCTCTCGATGTACATGCCGGCGCCCGCGCACATCCCGATCGCTGCGACGAGCCAGAGCCCGGCGGCGGTGGTCAGGCCCTGGACCGAGAGACCGTTGCGCAGGATCGCGCCACCCGCGAGGAACCCGATGCCGGAGACGACCGACGCTGCGATCCGCGAGCCGTCGACCTCCGTGAGGTCGCCCGGCTGATAGTGCTGGAAATAGGCGAGGTGCGTCGAGACGACCGTGAAGGTCGCCGACGCGAGCGCGACGACGGCGTGGGTGCGGAGACCAGCGGGACGGCCGTGGATGTCGCGCTCGTAGCCGATGACGCCGCCGAGCAGCATCCCGACGACGATCCGCAGGACGAGTTGGACGTCGAGACCCATCGGCCCACTATGCGGCCGCACATCACCACGTCAAGCCGAAGTCAGAGGCCCACGGTCCGCCACCGCGGACGACGATCTGGTCGGGGCTGCGCGTCGCTACAAGGAGTGGGCGACAGGAAGCAGGTGAGGCGAAGACGGGGACGAAGGGAACGGTCCCCGATTCGTCGATGCGCCGCAGGAGCCATCGTCGTGCAGCGTCGTCCGCAGGTGGCGGGATGGCGACGTGGTGAATGCGGGGATGGGAACGAGCTGCGCGCGCTCGTGATAGCCTCGCGTCGAGGATGGGAGCTCAGCTCGTAGCAGGACGAGACCCTGGATCGGGTGACGCGCTCGAACGTCGACTACAACGATTGAGCGCTCGCGACCGAAAACCCTCTCGCCACCATGACGGCTCCTGATCCCGACGACCGCGACCCGATCCCCGACTGGGTCGAGACCGTGACGAGGATCGCCGGGACCCTCGGGTTCAATCAGGTGCGGGTTCGGTGGAAGCTGCAGGGATGGGTGAACCGTCGGCGGGCCGCCGCGCGTCGACGCGAACAGACGGTCGCTCGCGTGACGTACGAGCACCGGATCTGCCGGGACTGCGGTGCCATCAACGATCGCGGCGAGACGTCGTGTACCCGTTGCGGTCAGTCGCTCGGGCTCCGTGCGCTCGAGATCTTCGGTCGGCTCGGTCTCGATGTGCCTCGCGCGATCTCGATCAGCGCACTCGTGGGCGTGATGATCCTGGCCGCGTACGCACGGATCGCCTTCGAGCACGGGACCTGGCTCTCGTCACCCGCGCGCGTGCTGATCGAGCACGGCAGCACCATCCCGTACGACGGCGAGGGCTGGGAGTGGTGGCGCGCGACCACGTCGATGCTGCTCCACGCCGATCTGATCCACCTCGTGTTCAACCTGCTTGCCCTCGCATCGGTCGGCCCGCGCGCCGAGGAGCTGCTGGGGCGTGGGGGCGCGTTCTCGCTGTTCGTGCTCAGCGGGACGATCGCCGCGCTCGGTAGTGTGTGGCTGGGACCGCCGGCGATCGGGGTCGGCGCGTCGGGGGGAATCATGGGCCTGATCGGCGCGGTAGGCGCCGTGGGGCAGCGCTCGGGCACCGCGAGGGGCCGTGCGGTGCGCGACGACATGCTGAAGTGGGTGCTCTACACCTTCGTCTTCGGCATGTTCGTGAGCGCCGACCACCACGCGCACGGCATCGGGCTCGTCATCGGTGTCGCGTTCGGGCTGGCGGCTCCGCTCGCGTGGCTCACCCGGGCGCGCGCGCGTCGCCTCCAGCTCGCGCTCGGTGGCGTCGCGTTCGTGGGCTTCGCGGCAGCGATGGTCGCCGTGGTGGTCCCGCTGGGGCGCGGCGTGCACGTAGCGCATCCCGTGGCGATGGACACGTACGGTGACCAGTGGCCGACGGACGATCCGGGGGATCCAGACGACGTCGGCACCATGCTCTGGCTCTGTAGCGACCGGGTCAGCGCTGCCGAGATCGAGGCGTTCGGTGGTGCCGCCGCCGTGCGCGAGATCTGCGACTCGCTCGGCGATCTCCGCCGGTCGTGCGTCGAGCCGTCTGCAGACACCGAGCCTGCCGTCCAGGCCGTGCTGGATCGCTGGTGCGCCGATCTGCGGCGCCTCGACGGAGCGTGGCCACCTCCGCCGCGGCGCTGACGCCCGGTGCGATCGAGCGGCGCGGCGTGCGACGGATGCGCGCGCTCAGCCGCGCAGCGGGGCGAGGCGCATGACCCGCGCCGAGCTCGGGCACAGCGAGGTGAGCTCGCGTGTCGCGGCGATGCGCTCCGGGACCGCGTCGCGGGGAACGGGTTGGAACCCGAGGCGCGCGAAGTACGCCTCGGCCGTCGTGGTCAACAGCCAGAGCGCTTGCATGGACCGGCTCACGGCGAGCTCGAAGACGTGCTCGCAGAGCGCGCGCGCGATGCCGTCGCCCCGATGTGCCGGGCCGACCGCCAGCGAGCGCAGCAGGCCGAGCTCTCCGCATGCCTGCAGGCCGATCACGCCGAGCAGTGAGGCTCCCTCGAAGGCGCCGACGAGCGTGATCGTCGGATCGTCGAGGTCTTCCGTCGGCAGTGCGCACGCTGCGAGCAACGCGCGCGCGGTGGGCATCTCCTCGGGCGTCAGGTCACGGAGCTGCATGGCGAATCCTCGGACCGAGCTTCGGTGGAGCGCGCGCTCACGTGCAAGTCCGACAGGTCGCATCGCGCGGAACGAAGTCGATCGGCTTGCCCCGCGCGTCGACGGCGATCTCGCAGCACTGGTCGAACAGCTGCCGCAGCTGCGCGCGTCCGCGCTGCACGCGTGACTTCATTCCCGAGACCGAGATGCCGACGAGCTCGGCCGCCTGCTTCGCTGTCCTGCCCTCGAGCTCGACGAGCGTGATCGCCTCGCGATACGGAGACGGCAGCTGCGCGACGAACAGCGACACGCAGCTGGCGAGCGCCGTGGCCGCCTCGCGGTCGTCCTCCATGCCGCGTTCGGCGGGCGCGTCCTCGAGCTCGAGGTCGTCGACCGGGATCGGCGGGCGCCGGCGCCGCGCATCCCCGATCGCGCTGCGGGCGATCTGGAACATCCAGGAGCTGAAGCGATCGTCGTCCCGCAGGGCAGGGAGCCCGCGGTGCATGCGCACGAGCACGTCCTGGAGCACGTCGTCGAGATCGTTCGGCGCGACGCGACGTGCGAGGTACGGTCGGAGCCGCGCGGCGACGTTGTCCCAGGGCACCGGCGTCATGGTCACCCGCAGCAGCCCGGCGGGCAGCAGGTCGCGGCCTCCGAGGTCGTTCGGCGGGGGCGACGTGCCTCGATCGTGGCCGACGCGATGAACCTGCTCGCACCGGCGAGCCAGGCGTCGACGATCTCCGCGCTCCTCGGCGCGATCTTCACCTCGACGTCGACGAAGCCCACCCGCGCGAGCAGCAGCTTCAGCTCGTCGAGTGGCGCCGCGCCCGCGATGCAGCCAGCGAGCGCCGCTGCCTGCGTCTGGAGCTCGGGCGGGATCGGCGCGATCGCCACGACGTCGCTGATCGCGAGCCGGCCGCCCGGCGCGAGCACGCGGAGCGCCTCGCGGAACACGGCTTCCTTGTCGGGGGCCAGGTTGATCACGCAGTTCGACAGGATGACATCCACGGTGCCGTCCGCGACGGGCAGGTGCTCGATCTCGCCGAGCCGGAACTCCACGTTCGTCGCCTCGATCCTGCGCGCGTTGTCCCGGGCCCGCTGGATCATCTCCGGCGTCATGTCCACACCGATGACCTTGCCCGTCGGCCCGACGGCGCGCGCGGCGAGGAAGCAGTCGAAGCCGCCGCCCGAGCCGAGGTCGAGCACGGTCTCGCCGGGCGACAGCGCGGCGATCGCGGTCGGGTTGCCGCACCCGAGCCCGAGGTCGGCGCCGTCGGGCACCGCCGCGAGCTCCTGCTCGGTGTAGCCGAGCGCGAGGGACGGGCCGGGCGGAACCGTCCCGCAGCAGCCCGGGGCGCAGAGGCCGCCTCCGGTCGAGATCTTCGCGTAGTGCTCGCGGACGAGCGTCCGGATCTGGTCCGCCGTGAGATCGCTCATGTTCGTCTCCTCTGTCATGTCCTGTCCGGGAAGACGCGGCTCGGTCCGGAAGGACGCAGGAAATCGACACGGGCTCGCTCCGAGCCGTCAGGCGCGCGGGCCGCTTCCGGAACCTGCTGGTGCCGGCGCGCCGCGTGCGGCACCACGATCGCTGGCCGGTTCGGCGAGCGCGTAGGTGCCTTCGGCCGCCGTCGCATGCGCGTGGTCGTCGGCGCGTGGCCGGTGCTCGCGCCGTGACTAGCCGCGCTTGGGCGTGGTGCCGTCGGTCGGCGCCGCCGCGTAGATCGGCGTCCCTCCGTCGAAGTCGTAGTCGGCGTCCGCGGGGATGGTCGCGTCCGCGGGGATGGTCGCGTCCGTGCCGGCGTCCGCCGCGGGCTGCGCGTCGGGGGGCGCGCTGCTGTCCGTGCACGCGCCGAGCGTGGCGAGGCCGAACGCGAGCGTGGCGGCGCGACCGAGCCGTGGCGGCGGAGCACGACGCGGCGCGATCTCCGCGAACGCGCTGGCGAGCCCGCGGCCGCAGAACGGGCACGATGACTCGCAGATCTTCACGTGACGACGGCACTCGGGACACGGTTCCAGCTGCATCATGGCTCTCCTCTCGGCACCGGCTCGGTGACGAGCTCGAACCGGCCGTGATCGAACGGCTCGCCGGGCGCGGGCACGCGGAGGACGAGCCGCTCGCGCAGGCCCTCGCGATCGCGCTCCAGCGCGCGGTGGTGACAGTACGGGTTGTCGCCGGGACGACCAAACAGCACCGACGCCGTCCACGTGCATCCGGCGCGGCACGCGTCCGCGTAGTAACAGGTGCGGCAGAAGCCGGAGAGATCCGCGACGGTGCGGTCGCGCGTGTAGCGCAGCGCCGCCGCGCGCTCCCACAGATCCGCGAGCGCGTGATCGCGGACGGTCCCGCCGCCCCACGGCCCGGACGGCAGCGACGGGCAGCCCTTCACGAGCCCGTCCGCCTCGATGCCGAGCGTGGTGCGGCCGGCGCCACACGAGCCGTGGTGGCCGAGCGGCGACCCGCCGCGGAGCCGGCTCTCGTACGGACCGAAGTAGCCGAGGTTGTTGCCCGGGTAGAGTCGCACGCCGAGCTCCGCGCAGCGCGTGGCGAGCCGGTCGAGGAGCGGGAACAGCTCGAGCAGGTCGTACGGCTGCAGGAGGACCTCGGGCTCGTCGGCGGCGCGGCCCATCGCGACCGTGAGCATGATCTGCCAGGCCTCGGCGCCCTCGGCCGCGAGCTGCTCGAGGATCGCCGGGAGGTCCGGCATGCTCAGGCGGTTGATCTGCGTGTTCACGGTGAGCCGCACGCCGGCGGCGCGCATCGCGCGCATCGCGGCGACCGCCGCGCGGTGTGATCCGCTCGCGCCGCGCAGCCGATCGTGCACGGCCCGCGCGCCGTCGATCGATACGCTCGCGCTACCGAGCCCCGCGCTCGCGAGCGATCGCGCGAGGTCGTCGTCGAGGCCGCGGCCGCCCGTCGTCATCGTGCAGTGCATGCCGTGCGCGCGGATCGCGCGGATGATGGCGGGGAGATCTGGCCGCAGATACGCCTCGCCGCCGATCAGGGTCACCTCCAGGACGCCGAGCTCGGCGATCTGGCGCACGAGATCGAGGCACTCCTCGGTCGAGAGCTCGTGCGGGCGCGCGGCCCCGGCGCGCGAGCCGCAGTGCCGGCACGCCTGATCGCATCGCAGCGTCACCTCCCACACCGCGTGGCGCGGCCGCGTGCGGCGATCGACCTGCCGCGCCTCCGCGAGCAGTGGGAGCGACCGCCGCGGCGGCACCGTCGGCAGCGCGACGCGAGGGCGCGGGGCGCGCAGTATCGCCTCGCGCTCGTCCGCGCGGAGTGGATCGCGCACCGCCATCGGCCCCGCGATGAAATCATGTCCCGGACCGCGTCAGCAAGACATTTCGAAGCCGAACAGGAAAGGCAGTCAACGAGGAAGCGGTAGGCAACGCGAGCTGAGGTGGCTGTCTCGGTACGACAACCGCTGGCCCTCGCACGTCCGTGTGGTCGTGTGGAGTGGGTCAGCACAGGAGGAAATCGTGCAACCGATCGTGCTTGGTGGTGTCTTTGCGCTCCTCTCTCTGGCCGGTCCTCGCGTCGCAGCGGCGGAGGTGTCGTCGCTGACGACGGAGCAGTGGCTCATGCCGGGGCAGTCGCTGACGAAGAGTTGTTATTACCGCGCGACGATGCAGACGGATGGCAACCTCGTGTTGACCAAGAACGCGGCGACGCGCACGCCGTACTGGGCGACGGGCACGGCGGGCTCCGGCGCGTATGCCCGGATGCAGAGTGACGGCAACTTCGTGATCTACAACTGGGCCGACAGCCCGGTGTGGGCCACCGGGACGTACGGGAATCCAGGCGCCCGCGTGGACATGCAGAGTGACGGCAACCTCGTGGTGTACAGCGGTGCGGGCTCGCCGAGGTGGTCCTCCGGCACCGCGGGCGCGAACCTCGGTTCGACGAACTGCGCTCTGAGCAACTTCGCGCTCACCGATGTCTACTTCGGCTGGAACGCATTCGGTGGCGACTATGCCTCGCTCCTCCTCGACCAACCGCGTGCGAGCTGGTGCGCCTACTTCTGCTCGCAAGATTCGCGCTGCCAGAGCTTCACGTACGTTCCGCCGGGCATCCAGAACGCGCGGGCCGTCTGCTGGCTCAAGGACAAGTCGGTGACCTGGACAGCCGACAGCCGCATGGTCTCGGGCGTCATCGTGCGGTGAGCGTGACGTCGGGAGTCGAGGCCTGCGCGCGCGTGGCCTCGGGGCCGCGTGGAAACCGAACCTGCGCTCGTGGCATCGTACGGGCCTGTGACGCTGGAATATGTCGACGTCGCCGCCGCGCGCGGCGCAGGGGGAACGCGGCTCGTCACCTCCGCGCTGGTCCCGAGCCCGTGGTCCGAGGCAGCGAAGGGGCTCTTCTCTCTCGCCCGCCTGCCCGCGCTCGTGGTGGCGCGCGG
>Ga0164243_10014180_pt1 | contig 11120 bp, 5 predicted proteins | sample OricompcompostOP_FD_108781 | JGI IMG/M metagenome (GOLD analysis project Ga0164243, IMG submission 108781) | Organic Plus compost microbial communities from Emeryville, California, USA - Original compost - Organic plus compost (OP) | ecosystem: Engineered > Solid waste > Mixed feedstock >... | reverse complement strand
CGCGCCTCGGCACCAGCTCGAAGTCCCTGCAGACGCACCTGGACTTCGTGAACAAGCTGCAGGACTCGATGACCGCCGGCGTGGGCAACCTGGTCGACGCCGACGTCGCCAAGGAAAGCGCGAACCTGCAGGCCCTGCAGACCAAGCAGCAGCTTGGCATCCAGGCCCTGTCGATCGCCAACGCTTCGAGCAGCAGCCTCCTGGCCCTGTTCCGCTAAGCATCCGCGTTCCAAGCGTAAGCGTGCTTCAAGCGTAAGGGACTGGGCGGGACGGAAACGTCCCGCCCTTTTTCCTTTCCCCTGGCTGAGGGGGTCTTCAGCCAGCTCGCCCCGGAACAGCCCCCACGCCTTGACCGTTACGACGCCAGTCGGGGGCTTGCGCGTCATGATCGATCCGGACATTCAGCCCGCGACGGACCGGCTCGCCGCCGAGCTGGAGGCGGCTTGCGGGCGCGCCGCGCACGATCCCTTCGCCAACCCGGTGCGGGCCTTCGCGCGCACCCTCGCCGCCCGGATGGGCCGAGGCGAACTGACGCCGGAGCAACTGGGACAGGTCGTCTCGACGCTGACCGCCCAGGCGTTCGCCGCCCGCGCCGAGCGACTGGGCCGCTATCTCGGCGGCCCGGACCCGGACCGCGACCTCGCCGCGATCGAGGGCCTGTTCGAAACCCTGGCCGACCGGGGCTTCGAGACCTTCGCGGTGGCGCTGGCCCGGCCGGCCTATGGCCCCGTGCTCACCGGCCATCCCACCTTCGCGCTCGACCGCGAACTCAGCCTGGGCCTGGTGGAGCTCGCCTGCGGGCGGGACGCTTCGGGCCGCCCCCTGACGGACGCCGAGCGGGACCGACGGCTCGAACTGGCTCGGACCCGGCGCCACCGACCGCCCTCGCCCCTGACCATCGACGTGGAGCACGCCTGGTCGGTGGAGGCGCTGGAGAACGCCGCCGAGGCGCTGCACGCCGCCCGGCGCGCCGCCCTGCGGGTCGCCCGGCGGCGCTGGCCCGAGCGGTGGCGCCAGATCGAGCCCCAGCTCGCCATCCTGGCGACCTGGGTCGGCTTCGACACCGACGGGCGGACCGACATCGGCTGGTCGATCAGCATCGAGAAGCGGCTGGACCTGAAGCGCCGCGCGCTGCAGCGGCAGCGTCGCGCCCTGACGGACGTGGCGGGACAGGCCGCCGCGGACGCGCGCGCCATGCTCGACAATGCGCTGGGAGTCACCGCCGACCAACTCGGCCTGGCCGGCGCGGTGCGCGAGGACCCTGCCTGCGCTCCGGAGCTCGCGCGCGCTCTGGTCGCCGGCCGGCCCTTGGCGCTGGTCGATCCCAAGCCCCTGCTGGCGCTGATGGCGACGGCGGCCGAATCCGCGGACGGGGCGGCGGCGGAGGAGTTGCTGGCGGCGCGGGCGGCGGTCGCCGCACAGGGGCTGAGCCTGGCGCGCGTGCACGTGCGGCTGAACGCGGCGCGCATCCTCAGCGCCATCCGAAGCGAGATCGACTTGCCTGGCGGGCCGGACGATCCGGCCAACCGCCGGGCCTGGTTCGCAGCCGCCGACGACCTGCTCGAAAGCGTCCGCCCGCTTCGCATCAACTTCGGCAGCCTGGCCGCCGAGCCCGCCCCCGCCCGCCAGCTCGTGATGATGCTGGCGCAGACCGCGAAGTTCATCGACGGCTACAACCCGACGCGGTTCCTGATCGCCGAGGCCGAGTCCGGCTTCATCCTGCTCGCCGCCCTCTATTACGCGCGCCTGTTCGGCATCGAGGACACGGTGGAGATCTCGCCCCTGTTCGAGACCGAGCAGGGCCTGGCTCGCGGCGAGGCGGTGTTCGAGGAGGCGCTGAAAAGCGGCGTCTACCGGGCCCACCTGCAGCGCCAGGGCCGGCTGGCGATCGAGTTCGGCTATTCCGATTCCGGCCGCTTCATCGGGCAGATGGCGGCCACCTTCCGCATCGAGCGCATGCAGCTGCGGCTGGCCGAGATGCTCGAGCGCGAGGGGCTGCAGGCGCTGGAGGTCGTGCTGTTCGACACCCACGGGGAATCGATCGGCCGCGGCGGCCATCCGGACTCCCTGGCCGACCGCCTGCGTTACGCCTGCCCGCCTCGGGCGCGGGCGGAGTTCACCGAACGCGGCCTAGCCGTGCGCGAGGAGACCAGCTTCCAGGGCGGCGAAGGCTTCCTGCCCTTCTTCACCCCCGCCGCCGCCGTCGCCACCATGCGGGGAATCCTGCAGTTCGCCTACGGCCCGGCCCCGGAAGCCGAGCCCGGAGCCGATCCCGTCTACGGCGCGCCCGAGTTCGCCTCGGACTTCTTCGCCACCGTCCAGCAGGCCTTCTCGGACATGGTGGAGGACCCGGATTACGCCGCCTTGCTGGGCCTGTTCGAGACCCGCCTGCTCCACCACACCGGCTCGCGCCCCGAGCAGCGGCAGCGGGACGGTCGGACCGGGCCCAGAAGCCTGCGCGAAGTGGGCGAACTGCGCGCCATCCCCAACAACGGCGTGCTGCAGCAGCTCGGCTATCTCGCCAACACGCTCTACGGCGTCGGGCTGGCCGCCAGCCGGGACCGGGCCGCCTACGAGGCGCTTCGTCGCGACTCCCCCCGCTTCGGCCGGGCGATGCGCATGGTCGAGGCGGCCTGGCGCCTGAGCGACCTCGCCGCGATCCAGGCCTATGCGGCGGTGGCCGACCCGGCCTTCTGGCTCGCCTGCGAGTCGGAGGCGGCCGAATCGGAACGGCCGCGGTTCGAGGGCCTGGCCCGCACCGTCGGCGGCGCCGGGCTGCACGAGGCGCTGGAGCGGGTCCTTCGGGCGCTCCAGGCCGAGCACCTGCGGCTTCGCCCCATCATGCCCGCGGCCGACGGCCCCGGCCGCACGCGCCTTCTGCTGCTGCACGCGATCCGGGCGGCGGCGCTGCAGCGCATCGCGCGCCTGGCCGCAGACCTGCCGCCCTTCAACCCGCTGTTCGCCCTCTCCCGCGAAGCGCTGCAGGAGCGGCTGATCCGACTGGACGTCCCCGCGGCGCTCGACTGCCTGGAAGAGCTGTTCCCGCGGGTCGACGCCGACCCGATGGCCGACGCCGACTGGGGCGAGCCCACCGATTATCGCGCCGAATTCGACGGCTACGCCCAGGAACATGCGGCGGTGTTCGAGCCGCTGCGCAAGCTGCACGCGCTGGCGCTCGACATCACCTCGGCCCTGAGCCACGAGATCGGGGCTTGCGGGTGATTTTCCTTCCGCTCATCCCGGCGAAAGCCGCGCTCTAATCGCCGTAGCCGCCGCCGCCCGGCGTCTCCACCACGAAGACGTCGCCCGGGGACATCTCGACCACGGCGGTCGAGCCCAGCAGCTCGATCGCGCCGTCCGCCCGCTCCACGCGGTTGACGCCGGGCAGGCCGTCCGCGCCCCCCGCCAGCCCGAAGGGCGCGGTCCGGCGGCGGTTGGACAGGATCGCGGCGGTCATCGGCGCCAGGAACCGCAGCCGGCGCACCACCCCGTCGCCGCCGCGCCAGCGCCCCAGCCCGCCCGAGCCGCGCCGGATCGAGAACGCCTCCACCAGCACCGGGAAGCGCGCCTCCAGCACCTCGGGGTCGGTCAGGCGGCTGTTGGTCATGTGGGTCTGCACCGCGTCGGCCCCGGTAAAGCCCGGTCCCGCCCCCGAGCCGCCCGCGATGGTCTCGTAGTACTGCCGCGCTGCATCCCCGAAGGTCAGGTTGTTCATCGTCCCCTGAGAAGCGGCCAGCGCCCCGAAGGCGCCGAGCAGGGCGTCGACCACGGCCTGACTGGTCTCGACGTTTCCCGCCACGACCGCAGCCGGATAGCGCGGGTTCAGCATCGAGCCTTCGGGCACGATCAGGGTCACGGGCTTGAGGCAGCCCTCGTTCAGCGGGATGTCGTCGCCGACGAGGGTCCGCAGGACGTAGAGCACCGCGGCCCGGGCCACGGCGAGCGGGGCGTTGAAGTTGTTCGGCCGCTGCGGGCTCGTGCCGGTGAAGTCGATCACGGCGGAGCGGGCGGCCCGGTCGATGCGGACCGCGACCCGGATCGCAGCTCCGTCGTCCATCTCGCAAGCGAAGTCGCCGTCCTTCAGCCCCTCCAGCGCCCGGCGCACCGCCTCCTCCGCATTAGCTTGGACGTGGCCCATGTAAGCGCCCACCACCTCGCGTCCGTAGTCGACGGCGAGCGCCCGCAGCGAAGCCGCTCCCTTGGCGCAGGCGGCGACCTGCGCCTTGAGGTCGCCCAGGTTCTGGTCGGGGTTGCGGGCGGGCCAGGGGCCGGAGGCCAGCAGGGCGCGGGTCTGCGCCTCCCGCAGGCGTCCGTCTTCGACCAGCAGGAAGTCGTCGATCAGGACCCCCTCCTCCTCCACCGTGCGGCTCTGCGGCGGCATGGAGCCTGGCGTGATCCCGCCGATGTCGGCCTGGTGCCCCCGGGCGGCGACCCAGAACCCCGGCGCGGCGTCGCCGCCCTCGATGAACACCGGCATGATCACCGTCACGTCCGGCAGGTGGGTGCCGCCGTTGTAGGGGGCGTTCAGCATGTAGACGTCGCCGGGCCGAACGCCTCGGCCATCGCGGCTGCGCCCACGCATCACGGCCTGCACGCTCGCGCCCATCGAGCCAAGGTGGACGGGGATGTGGGGGGCGTTGGCCACCAGCCCGCCCTCGGCGTCGAACAGGGCGCAGGAGAAGTCGAGCCGCTCCTTGATGTTGACCGAATAGGCGGTGCTCTGCAGCGCCGCGCCCATCTCCTCGGCCACGGCCATGAAGAGGTTGTTGAACACCTCCAGGAGGATGGGATCGACCGCCGTCCCCGGCGCGGTCCTGGGCGGGCGCGGCGCCGTGCGCTCCAGGATCAGGTTGGCGCGCTTGTCCACCCGGGCGCTCCAGCCGGGCTCGACGACGGTGGTGGCCGACGCCTCGACGATCACCGCAGGCCCCGTCACGACCGCTCCGGGCGCCAGGCCGGCGCGGTCCAGCACCGGCGCGCGGCGGATCTCCCCCGCCATTCGCACCTCGGCCTCGCCGAACGACGCCGACGCGCTCCCGATCCGTCCGAGAGCGGGCTCGGCGCGTTCGGCCGCCTCGCCCACCGCCTCGACCGACAGGGCCTCCACGACGACGGCCTTGTCCGGCGCGGTGAAGCCGAAGCGCCGGGCGTGGGCGGCTTCGAACGCCTCGCGCATCGCCGCGGGCGCGCCGAAATCGACCGTCAGCGGCGTGTCGGTCCCCGCATACTTCAACCGCACTCGCCGCAGCATCCGCACCGCCCCGAACGGCAGGTCCTGCGCCTGCAGCGCGGTGCGGGCGGCCGTCTCCAGGCGGGCGGCGATCTCCGGCAGGCCGGGCACGGAGAGGTCGGCCTCGACGCTCGCCTCGCGCACCACGCCCACGTCGGCGCAGCCCATGCCGTAGGCCGAAAGCACGCCGGCCAGCGGATGGACCATCACGCGGTCGATCCCCAGCGCGTCGGCCACCAGGCAGGCGTGCTGGCCGCCCGCCCCGCCGAAGGAGACCAGGGCGTAGCGGGTCACGTCGTAGCCGCGTTCGACCGAGATCTGCTTCACCGCCTTGGCCATGGCCTCGACCGCGATCTGGACGAGACCTTCGGCCAGTTGCAGCGGCGACAGCCGCTCGCCCGTGGCTGCTTCGACCGCCCTCGCCACCTCCGCCAGCCGCGCCAGGGCGGCGGCCTCGTCCAGCGGCTGGTCGCCCCCGGGGCCGAACACCTGGGGGAAGAACGCCGGCCGGATCTTGCCCAGCGCCAGATTGCAGTCGGTGACGGTCAGCGGACCGCCGTTGCGGTAGCAGGCCGGTCCCGGATGCGCGCCCGCCGATTCCGGCCCGACCCGAAGCCGCGCGCCGTCGAAGCGGCAGATCGAGCCGCCGCCCGCCGCCACCGTGTGGATCGCCATCATCGGCGCACGGACGCGCACGCCGGCCACGACCGATTCCACCGTGCGCTCGTACTCGCCCGCGAAGTGGGACACGTCGGTGGAGGTGCCGCCCATGTCGAAGCCGACCACCCGCTCGAAGCCCGCCTCGCGGGCCGTGCGGGCCATGGCCACGATCCCTCCGGCGGGACCGGACAGAATCGCGTCGGCGCCGCGGAACCGCCCGGCCTCGGTCAGGCCGCCGCTCGACTGCATGAAGAGCAGCCGCGTTCCCGCGGGCAGGGCGCCGGCGACCTGGTCCACGTAGCGCCGCAGGATCGGCGACAGGTAGGCGTCGGCGACGGTGGTGTCGCCGCGGCCGACCAGCTTGATCAGGCCGGACACCTCATGGCTGACCGACACCTGCTCGAACCCGACCTCGCGGGCGAGCGCGGCCAGCCGCCGCTCGTGCTCGGGAAATCGGTAGCCGTGCATCAACAAGATGGCGACCGACCGCAAGCCCCGGGCGTGAGCCTTGGCGAGGCCCTCGCGCGCGGCCGCCTCGTCCAGCGGCCTCGTCGCCGCGCCGTCGGCGCCGATCCGCTCGTCGATCTCCAGCACGGCGGCGTGCAGCGGTTCGGGCTTGCGGATGTGCAGGTCGAACAGCTTCGGCCGGTTCTGGTAGCCGATGGAAAGCGCGTCGGCGAAGCCGCGGGTGACGGCCAGCAGCACCGGCTCGCCCCGCCGTTCCAACAGGGCGTTGGTGGCCACCGTCGTGCCCATCTTCACCGCCTCGATGCGGGCCCCGGCCAGATCCTCGCCCGACTCGTCCAGGATGGCGGCGATCCCCGCCACCGCGGCGTCGGCGTAGCGGAGCGGGTCCTCGGACAGCAGCTTGCGCACGACCAGCCGCCCGTCCGGTGCGCGGGCCACGATGTCGGTGAAGGTGCCGCCGCGATCGATCCAGAACGACCATCCGGCTGGGGCGCGAGACGCCTGCAAGGCTTCCGTAGGCGGCATCTTGGTGTATCAGGCTCCCGACACCGCCCCCTCCTAACGACGGGCGGCGAAAGCGTCGAGGGCAGGATGGGCGAAGCGCGGATCATCGACGGCAAGGCCGAGGCCGAACGGCTGCGGGGCCTCGTGGCCCGGGCGGTCGAACGCCTCAAGACGGAGCACGGCCTCACGCCGGGCCTGGCGGTGGTCCTGGTCGGCGACGACCCCGCCAGCGCCATCTACGTGCGCAACAAGGGCGAACAGACCGCCGCCGCGGGCATGCTGTCGGTCACCCGCCGGCTGCCGGCCGAAGCCAGCCAGGACGAGGTGCTGGCGCTGGTGCGCGAATTGAACGCCGATCCGGCCATCCACGGCGTCCTGGTGCAGTTCCCGACCCCGCCGCAGGTCGCCCAGGCCGCGGTGGTGGCGACCATCGACCCCGACAAGGACGTCGACGGGCTGACGGTGGTCAACGCCGGGCGGCTGGCGTCGGCCCTGCCGGGCCTGGTCCCGTGCACCCCCTACGGCTGCATGCTGCTGATCCGGCGGGCGCTGGAGGGCGACCTCGCCGGCCGCCGCGCTGTGGTGGTGGGCCGCTCCAACCTGATGGGCAAGCCGATGGCCCAGCTGCTGCTGCAGGCCGACTGCACCGTCACCATCGCCCACTCCCGCACCCGGGACCTGGCCGCCGTGTGCCGCGAGGCCGACATCCTGGTCGCCGCCGTCGGCCGGCCGGAGATGGTGCGGGGCGACTGGATCAAACCCGGCGCGGTGGTGATCGACGTCGGCATCAACCGAGTCCCGGCGCGGGACCCAGAGGCCGCCGCCGCCGGCAAGACCCGCGTGGTCGGGGACGTGGCCTTCGACGAGGCCAAGGCCGTCGCCGGCTTCGTCACTCCCGTCCCCGGCGGCGTCGGCCCGATGACCATCGCCTGCCTGTTGCGCAACACCGTGGCCGCCGCCTGCCGCATCCACGGCCTTCCGCTTCCCGAGGAGCTCGCATGACCCGCATCACGACGTTCGCCGTGCTCGCCGCCGGCCTGGCGCTTTCGGCCTGCGGAGGCTCGTCGGGGGGCGGAGAGCAGGGTTCTGCGCCGACGGCGGAGAAGCTGCTGGCCGAACTGCCCGCGCCCTACAACATGGCCGACGTGAACAACGGCCGGGTGGTGTTCGTGCAGTGCACCGCCTGCCACACGGCGGTGAAGGGCGGCGCCAACATGGTCGGGCCAAACCTCTACGGGGTGTTCGGCCTGAAGGCGGGCACCACGCCGGCAAGCTTCGGCTTCTCCGATCAACTCAAGGCCGCCGACATCACTTGGAACGCCACGACCCTGGACCACTGGGTCGAGGACCCCATGGCCATGGTCTCGGGGACCAAGATGGCCTTCGTCGGCGTGAAGAACCCCAAGGACCGGATCGACCTGGTCGGCTATCTGAAGGTCGTGACCAGCGGCGGCCCGCAATAGCGGGCCGCACCGGCTGCCGGCGCCCGGCTTGTGGAACGCGCCGGTCTCATCTACTTCTGCACCTGCATCAAGAGTTGGGCTTCGCCCGACGCCAACCTGCTTCCCGAGCAAGGTGGCGCTCCCGCTGGGAGGATGTGGCCGAGGCGGCAACCAAACGGGTGATCCCAAGCTCCGTCCCGCGCCGATTTGGACTTCTGGGGACCGAGCCTTGCCGATCAAGATTCCCGACGCCCTGCCCGCCCGCGCCATCCTGGAGGCCGAGGGCGTCGTCGTGATGCGCCAGACCGACGCGGCGCGCCAGGACATCCGTCCGCTGCGCATCGGGTTGCTCAACCTGATGCCCGACAAGCCGAAGACCGAGACCCAATTCGCCCGCCTGCTGGGCGCCACGCCGCTTCAGGTCGAACTCTCGCTCGTCCAGCTCGCCAGCCACACGCCACGCAACACGCCCGCCGAGCACCTGGCCGCCTTCTACCGGACTTGGGACGACGTCAGCCACGAGCGGTTCGACGGCTTCATCGTCACCGGCGCGCCCGTCGAGACGCTGCCGTTCGAACAGGTCGGCTACTGGGACGAGCTGCGGCGCATCTTCGACTGGACCCAGCGCCACGTGCACAGTTGCCTGACCATCTGCTGGGGCGCCCAGGCCGCGCTGCAGCACTTCCATGGCGTGGGCAAGCACCTGCTGCCGATGAAGCGGTCGGGCGTCTACGCCCACAGGCTGGCCGAGCCGGCGTCGCCCTATCTCCGCGGCATGTCCGACGAGCTCGACATTCCGGTGTCGCGCTGGACCGAGGTGCGAAGGGAGGAACTGCCGGCGGGCGCCGGGCTCAAGGTGCTGCTGGAGTCCGACGAGGCCGGCCTTGGCCTGGTCGAGGATCCCGCCCGGCGCGGGCTGCACATGTTCAACCACCTGGAATACGAGGCGAACACGCTGGCCGAAGAGTTCGCGCGCGACCGGGCGAAAGACCCGGCGACGCCGCCGCCGGCCCACTACTTCCCTAAGGACGCTTCGGATCGTGCGCCGAAGAACCGATGGCGCAGCCACGCCCATCTGCTGTTCGCGAACTGGATCAACCAGATCTACCAGACGACGCCGTTCGACATGGACGGCATCGGCGCGGCGGCGGGCCGAGAATAGAAAAGGGGCGGCCGCATCGAAGCGGAACCGCCCCCTCGTCCGGCCGCTCGCGCGGCCACCCTCTCCCCGAGGGGAGAAGGAAAGCTCGATCAGCCTTCGCCCTCGGCGGCCTTGGCCTTCTTGGCCGCGGGCTTCTTGGCGGGCTTGGCTTCGCCTTCTTCGGCGGGCTCGGCCTTGGCCTTGGCCTTCTTCGCAGGCTTCTCGGCGACGGCCTCGCCCTCGGGAGCCGCTTCGGCCTTGGCCTTCTTGGCGGCGGCCTTCTTGGCCGGCTTGGCTTGCTTTTCCTCGCCGTAGCCCTCGGGCAGCTCGTCCTCGGCGAACAGCTCGTCCTTGGAGACCGGGCGGTCCTCGACCTTGGCCTTGGAGACGATCAGGTCGACGACCTTCTCCTCATAGATCGGCGCCCGCAGCGAGGCCTGCAGCTCGGGCCGCTGGCGATAGGCTTCGAACACCTGCCGCTCCTGGCCCGGATAGCGGCGGGCCTCGGCGTTGATCGCCGCGTTCAGCTCGGCGTCGGTGACCACCACGTTGTTCAGCCGGCCGATCTCGGCCAGCACCAGGCCCAGGCGCACGCGGCGCTCGGCGATCTTGCGGTACTCGGCCTGCAGCTCCTCGTCGCTCTTGGCCTTGTCCTCGTCGGACAGCTCGCCCGTAGCGCGGTCCTGTTCGAGCTGGCGCCAGATCGCCTGGAACTCGCTCTCGACCATGCGCGGCGGCAGCGGGAAGTCGTGCTTGGAATCCAGCACGTCCAGCAGGGCGCGCTTCAGCTTGTAGCGCGAGGCCTGGGCGTACTGCTGCGAGAGCTGGGCCTTCACCGCCTCCTTCAGGGCGTCGAGGTTCTCCAGCCCCAGACGCTGGGCGAAGGCGTCGTCGGCCGCGGCCGCCTGCGGGGCGCGCACTTCCTTGACGGTCACTTCGAACTCGGCCGGCTTCCCCTTCAGGGTGTCGACCGGATAGTCGTCGGGGAAGCTGACCTTGACGGTGGCGGTCGAGCCGGGCTTCGCGCCGACCAGCTGTTCCTCGAAGCCGGGGATGAACCGGCCCGAGCCCAGCACGATCTCGGCGTCCTGGCCCGCGCCGCCCTCGAAGGCTTCGCCGTCGATGCGGCCGACGAAGTCGGCGACCACCATGTCGCCGTCCTCGGCCTTGGCCGACTTGCCGGTCTTGGCCTCGTAGGTGCGGTTCTGGGCGGCGATCTCGTCGACCTCGCCCTGGACCTCTTCGTCGGTCGGCTCGTAGACCGGGCGGGTCAGCTCCAGGCCGGCGACGTCCACCGGGGCGAAGTCGGGCATGATCTCGACGGCCAGCTCGAAGGCGAGGTCCGCCTTGCCGTCCAGCACCGCGCCGATATCCGATTCCAGCTTCACGTCGGGCGAAGCGGCCGGGCGCAGGTTGGCCTGGTCCAGCGCCTGCTGCTGGCCGTCCGAGAGCGCCTGCTCGACGATCTCCTGCATCAGGCCCTTGCCGAACATCTTGCGCACGTGGGTCGGCGGCACCTTGCCCGGACGGAAGCCCTTGAGCTGGACCTGCGGGCTGATCTCGCGGATGCGCGCGTCCAGGCGCTCGTTCAGGTCAGCGGCCGGCACCACCACGCCGTACACGCGGCTCAGGCCTTCACCGGACTTTTCGACGATCTGGAGGGTCATAGCGATGT
>Ga0164243_10014179_pt1 | contig 11121 bp, 11 predicted proteins | sample OricompcompostOP_FD_108781 | JGI IMG/M metagenome (GOLD analysis project Ga0164243, IMG submission 108781) | Organic Plus compost microbial communities from Emeryville, California, USA - Original compost - Organic plus compost (OP) | ecosystem: Engineered > Solid waste > Mixed feedstock >... | reverse complement strand
TTCGCGAGATTGTCGAGGTGCGCAGGTCCACGTCCAAGCCCGATCGCGGCCTGATCCGCACCCGTGTGACCGTCTTGAACCAGCGGGACGAGACGGTGATGACGTATTACGCACTCGGTCAGGTTCGGGCGCGCAGTAAGCCGTAGAGATGCGCCGGGCGAGGCGAGATTAGCGCGCAGACGTTTGCGCACGGATATCTTCGGCGGTCCGTTTCAACGGAATCAAATATCGTTCCTTCGCCGTCGCTTCATCGATCGTTCCGGAAATCAGGCTCACGCTGATCGCGGCAACGACCGAACGGCTATTGTCCCTTAACGGCACCGAGATGCCGCAAATGGAAGGATCAAGTTCGCCGTCGATCCAGGCATAGCCTTGCGCGGCCACCTGTTCGAGCTCCCTTTCCAGAATGCTCCGATCGATGATTGTGCGTGGCGTCAGACGGGCGAATTTGATTTTCGACAGCTGTACGTCGCGCTCTTCCTTTGGCAGCCCGGCGAGGAGAACGCGCCCGAGCGAAACAAGGTGCGCCGGCAGCCGGCTTCCAATGCCGAGATTGGTGGTGAGGATGCGACGGGCCGGCAAGCGCAGGACGTAGACAATGTCGGTCCCATCGAGGACGGCCAGCGCACAGGATTCACCGATCGTGTTGCGAAGTTCCTCGAGCGCTTGCTGCGCCGGCCCCCAAAATGGCAATGCCGTCAGGTAGGAAAGTCCAAGACCGAGAGACCGCGGACGCAGCCGGAAATAGCGGCCATCGGCCTCGCAATAGTTGAGTGCGACCAGGGTTGCGAGCACGCGCCGCGCGGTTGCGCGGGTGAGGCCGGATGCAACCGCGATTTCCGACAACATGTGACGGCCCGGTGGCCGTCCGAGCGCTTCAATCACCGAAAATCCACGCGCGATCGCTCGAACGAAACCGTCGCTCTCCTTTGCCATGCGCGTGTCTCCATACGGAAAGCCTGCCGGCTTGCGCGACCGGGCAAAGGCGGCTAGTGTTCACCTAGCGATTAATTTGTTCGCCAGACGAACATTACAGGAGGCAACGTGTCGGCGCAAGCGTTTGAAACGGATTTCTGGAAGGACGCGAAGCAGCGGAAGATCTGGGACGACATCGTTCCCGGTGAGGCGCGCAAGACGATTCCCTACACGCTCACCCTTGAGGCCATTCAGAAATACTGCCGGTCGGTCGGAGAGAACCATCCGCTCTATTTCGACGAGGACTATGCGCGTACGACGCCCTATGGCGGCCTGATCGCCCCGCCGTCGATCCACATCCTGCTGATGTTTGCCTGCACGCCGACGGATGACTGGATGCGCAGCCCCGGCACGGTGAATGCCGGACAGTCCTGGAGCTACAACATTCCCGCCCGTCCGGGAGATACGATCAGCCTGCAGGCGCGCGCACTCGACAAGTTCATCAAGAAAGAGCGCCTTTTCGTCATCCACGACAACGTCTTTTTCAACCAGCGCGGCGAGGTGATCTGCTCCGGCCGCGGCTGGACCATCCGGCCGATGTGAGGAGTGATTCAATGTCCGTGACGTTTGACAGTCTGGCGCCCGGCTACCGCATTGACGGTCCGGCCTTTGATGTCTCGCGCGAATCGATCCGAGCCTTCTGCGAGGCGTCGCTCGATTTCAATCCGCTGCATCTCGATGACAACTACATGCAGGGAAGTTTCGGCAAGACCAACTTCGGCGGCATCATCATGCACGGCATGAACAATTTCGGGTTGATCACCCGCATGCTGACCGATTGGGCCTATCCGGCCGGCGCCGTGCATCGCCGCCTGGAAACGCGCTGGGTCAAGCCGGTGAAGCCGGGCGACACCATTCGCCCGCATGGCACGCTGAAATCGAAGCTTGCGACGGAAAAGTCGCGCTGGGCGGTCATCGACGTCGAGGTCCGCAACCAGCGCGACGAGGTTGTGGCGACCGGCGAGGCCATGGTCGAGTTTCCACTGGGTGCAGCCAAGTAATGATCCTGGGGCGCAGTCTTTCCCGCAACGCTCAGCTCTATCCTGAGCGTGCGGCGACCATCGGCGGGGATGGCGCCACGCTCTCGCACGCCGCTTTCGCCGAACGTGTCTGGCGGCTGGCCGACGGCTTGTCGCGACGCGGGATCGGCAAGAACAGCCGCGTCGCGATCCTGGCGCGCAACTCGCCGGACTATCTCGTCGCGCATTTCGCGCTGGGATCGATGGGAGCCTGGACCGTCCCGATCAACTTCGCGCTCAAGCTGCCGGATGTCGATTTTCGCATGGCGCATGCCGAAGTCGACGCCATATTTGTATCGTCCGAGTTTGCGCCGCTGGTCAACGCGCTCGGCGCCAGGGTGGTGCAACGTCTCGCCGGGCGTGTCTTCGCGCTTGACGGTGCACCGTCCGGATGCATTCCGCTCGCCGACCTCGTCGAATCCGGCCGTCCCGTTGCACCGGATGTACTGCTTTCGCCGGAGGATACGCTCTACGTCGGATATACGTCCGGCACCACGGGAACACCGAAAGGCGCGCTGGTTTCGCACCGTGCGATCGTGGTCGGCTTCCTCTACAAGGCGCTCGCCTACGGTCTGACCGACCGGGACGTCACGATCAATGCCGGTCCTTACTGGCATTCGGCGCCACGGGATTTCGCGGCGCTCGCCTTGTATCTCGGCGGCACGGCCGTTGTGCCCGAACGCTTCGATGCGGAGCTGTATCTGGCCGATGTCGAGCGCTATCGCGTCACCAATTCGTTCGTGGTGCCGACGATGCTGCAGCGGTTGGTCGCGTCTCCCGATCTGCAGCATCGAGATACGTCCACCATACGGGCGCTGATCAGCGGCGGAGCGCCGTTGCCCAGCACGGTCAAGGAGCGCGTGCTTGAGGTCTTTGGCCCGGTATTGACCGAATTCTACGGCGCGACCGAAACGCGCATCGTCACTGTTATTTCGGCGCAGGAACTCGCGGCGCGCGAGCGGTCGGTTGGCCGACCATTGCGCGATGTCGAAATTCGCATTCTCGACGATGCCGGCTCCGATGTACCGGTCGGCGAAGTGGGCGAGGTTTTTCTGCGCGGTCCCGGCCTGTTCTCCGGCTATTGGCGAGATCCGGAGCGGACGGCAGCCGCTCATCGCGGCGAATGGTTCAGCCTCGGCGACATGGGCCGCCTTGACCCCGGGGGCTACCTCTATCTCGTGGACCGCAAGCAGGACATGATCATCAGCGGCGGCGAAAACATCTTCCCGAACGACATCGAGGAATGTCTGCAGCGGCATGAGGCGGTGGCGGAAGCCGCCGTGATCGGCATCCCCGACGAGCAATGGGGAGAACTGGTCGTCGCGTATGTCGTTCCGGCTGCGGGTGCTCGCGTCACCGGCGACGAACTGATCGCGTTTTGCGGCGATCGGCTTCCCAACTACATGAAGCCGCGCCGCGTCGAATTCTGCCAGAGTCTGCCGCGCAATCCGACCGGAAAGCTGTTGCGGCGCGAATTGCGTGAGAAGCATCGACAGACGCTGCTCGTCGCCGAATAAATCTGCCTGAGAGAGGAAAGGGAGGATAGAATGAAGAAAATTCTGGGTTCAATCGCAACCGTGCTCGCCTTGAGTGGTCTGGCGGGTCCGGCTTTTGCCAGCGAGAAGTTTCCGGCCGAGACCGTGAAGATCGTCGTGCCGTTCCCGGCCGGCGGAACAACCGACATTCTCGCGCGGCATGTTGCGCAGGGACTGAGTGAAAAGCTGGGCGTGTCGGTGGTGGTCGACAATCGCGCCGGCGCAAGCGGGATGATCGGGTCGGACCAGGTTGCCCGGTCGGCTCCGGACGGCTCTACGCTGCTGCTGACCGCCACGCATCACGTCATCAATCCGAGCCTGAACAAGACAATGCTTTATGACACGCGGCGTGACTTCGAGCCGCTGTCGCTGGTCGCCAGCGTTCCGAATGCGCTGGTGGTGCATCCGAGCGTTCCGGCGAAAACGGTTGGCGATCTCATCGCCCTTGCCAAGAAAGAGCCCGGCAAGATGTCCTTCGGATCGGCGGGGATCGGCGGCGCCAACCATCTCTCCGGCGAATTGTTCAAGATGCTTGCCGGTATCGACATCGTGCACGTGCCATACAAGGGTGCGGCGCCCGCGATGAACGATCTGCTCGGCGGGCATATTCCAATGATGTTCGACTCGCTGCCGACCGTGCTGCCCGCGGCGAAGGATGGCCGGCTCCGGGTGCTTGGTGTGACCAGCCGCAACCGCGCCGAATCGTTGCCGGATGTTCCGACACTCGACGAAGCCGGGGTCAAGGGTTTCGAAGCCACCGCGTGGTTTGGCCTCTACATGCCTGCGAATGTTCCTGCACCCGTCAAGGCGAAGCTCGAGGCGGCAATGAAGGACGTTCTGGCAAACGCGGACACGCGCAAGAAGTTTGATGCCCTGGGCGTCGCGCCCGGAAGCATCACGAGTGCCGAGTTCACCAAATTCGTGAATTCGGAAATCGACAAATGGGGTGATGTCGTCAAGAAGGCGGGGATTGCTCCCAAGTGACCGGTCTTGCTGACCGTGATGGTCGGGGCATGGCCGAAGCCATGAGCCCCGACCAGCAGTTTGCTGCCTTTCTAAGAGAAGGCAGATTCATGCTGCAACGGTGTGCGATCGATGGTCGTCACTGGTTCTATCCACGCGTTCTGTGCCCGCACTGCGGATCGTCCCAATTTGAATGGTCGCAGGTGTCCGGCGACGGCACGGTCTACTCGACGACCATCGTCCGCAGGAAAGCCGAAGAGGGCGGAGATCACAACGTCGCCCTTGTCGATCTCGACGAGGGACCCCGGATGATGAGCCGGGTTGACGGGATTGCGCCGGACGCGGTGAAGATCGGCATGCGCGTCAGGGCGCGGATTGGCGGAAATGCCGAGGCACCGCTGATCGTCTTTATCCCGGCGGAGGCTGTCTCGTGAGCGCGAACCTGCGCGGACGCATCAGCATTGTGGGCGTTGGACTTGCCGGCTGCGGCGAAGCGCCCGGCTACAGCGATCTCGACCTCGCCGCCGAGGCCGCCCGCCGGGCTGTCGCCGACGCCGGTCTGAGCATGGATGAGATCGATGGCCTGATCACGGCCAGCCTCGAAACCAACATGCCGGTGCTTTCGCTGGCTGAATATCTCGGCATTCAGCCGGCTTTTTTCGACGGCACCGGAATTGGCGGATCGTCCTTCATCGGGCATCTGTTGCCGGCTGCGATGGCGCTCGAACTGGGACTCTGCAAGGCGGTGCTGGTCGCCTATGGCAGCACTGCAAGAACCGGGCGCAATCGTGCGGCCTATGCCAAGGCGCGTGCTACGCTCAACGAAGCGCCGTACGAAGCACCGTATCGGCCCTTCGGCACGGTCAGCGCTTACGCGCTGGCGGCGGCGCGACACATGCATCTTTACGGGACGAGGCGCGAGCATCTCGCCAGAGTCGCGGTCGATGCGCGCGCCTGGGCGCAACTCAATCCGGCGGCTTTCAGCCGCGATCCGCTGACGATTGATGATGTCCTCGGTGCCCGCATGATCTCCGATCCGCTGACGGTGCGCGATTGCTGCCTGGTCACCGATGGTGCCGGGGCCTACGTCCTCGTGCGCACAGAGCGCGCACGCGACCTGTCGGTTCAACCCGTGTCAGTACTTGGCGTCGGGGCGGCATGTTCGCACCGGAACATTTCATCCATGCCAGATGTGACCGTAACGGCCGCCCGGGAATCTGGCGCCAGGGCGTTCGGCATGGCGGGCCTCACGGCGGCGGATGTCGATGTCCTCCAACTCTACGATGCCTTCACCATCAATGTCTTGCTGTTCCTCGAGGATCTCGGATTCTGCCGTCGCGGGGAAAGCGGCGAATTCGTCATGACTGGCGCCATTGGACCGGGCGGCCGTCTGCCGGTGAATACCAATGGCGGCGGTCTGTCCTGCGTGCATCCAGGCATGTACGGCATCTTTGCATTGATCGAGGCCGTCGAGCAGCTGCGCGGCACCGCCGGTGCCCGCCAGGTCAAGGACGCACGGATCGCGCTGGCGCATGGCAATGGCGGATTTCTCTCGAGCCAGGCGACCGCCATCCTTGGGGCAAGTGGCGTATTGTAAAGGTCCCGTCACCAATCGCAGCGGTGGCGCCAAGCCAACGGCTGGCGCCGCCCTGCCAGTGCGGCTCGGCACCGACATTCGGGCGGCTTCCCAGTTCCTCACTCAGCGCGATTGGTAGCCCGCACGATGCAGCGCCGCCGCAAGCGCGTTGTTGCCGGCACCCTTGTCGTGCGGCCGCGCATCAGTCTTTTGCGGGCGCGTGGTGCGGGCAGGGCCTGAGCGCTTTTCGTCTGGCGCCGGCAGCGGGTCATCGAGGCGCATTGTGAGTGAGATGCGCTTTCGACCGATATCGACCTCAAGCACTTTCACCTTGACGATGTCGCCGGGCTTCGCCGCCTCGCGCGGATCCTTGATGAACGTCTTCGACATGGCCGAGACATGGACGAGGCCGTCCTGATGAACGCCGACATCCACAAAAGCACCGAAGGCCGCGACATTGGTCACTGTCCCCTCCAGGATCATGCCGGGCTTGAGGTCCGAGAGCGTCTCGACTCCGTCCTGGAATGTCGCGGTCTTGAAGCTTGGTCGCGGATCGCGACCCGGTTTTTCGAGTTCACGCAGAATGTCGGTCACCGTTGGAACACCGAACTTTGCGTCGGTAAACTGCGCGGGTTTGAGCGTGCGCAGCACCCCGGTGTTGCCGATCACGGCCTTGATGTCGCTTTTTGTGGCTTCAAGGATACGCCGCACGACCGGATAGGACTCCGGATGCACGCCCGAGGCATCGAGCGGATTGTCGCCATCGCGGATGCGCAGAAAGCCGGCACACTGCTCGAAGGCCTTCGCGCCAAGACGCGGGACGCCCTTGAGCTGCTCGCGGGACTTGAAGGCGCCATTGGTGTCGCGGTGCAGCACGATATTCTGCGCGAGGCTCTCGCCGATGCCGGACACGCGGGCAAGCAGTGGCGCGGACGCAGTGTTGAGGTCGACGCCGACCGCGTTCACGCAATCCTCAACCACGCCGTCGAGCGCGCGTGAGAGGCGATACTGGTCGAGATCGTGCTGATACTGGCCGACGCCGATTGATTTCGGTTCGATCTTGCACAATTCGGCAAGCGGATCCTGCAGGCGTCGCGCGATCGAGACCGCCCCCCGAAGCGACACGTCGAGATCGGGCAATTCGGCGGAGGCATAGGCCGAGGCCGAATAAACCGATGCTCCGGCTTCGGAGACAACCACTTTCGTGAGCTTACCGGCGACGCCGCTTTTGATCAGGTCGGCGGCAAGCCGGTCGGTCTCGCGGGATGCAGTGCCGTTGCCGATCGCGATCAATTCCACCTTGTGGCGGCGACACAGGCTGCCGAGAATCAGCAGGCTTTCGTCCCAGCGCTTTTGCGGTTCGTGCGGATAGATGGTGGTCGTCTCGGCGACTTTGCCGGTCGCGTCGACGACAGCAACTTTCACACCAGTGCGAAAGCCGGGATCGAGGCCGAGTGTCGGCCGCCCGCCGGCCGGCGCGGCCAGCAGAAGATCGCGCAGGTTGGAGGCGAAGATCTTCACAGCCGCTTCTTCCGCGACATCACGCAGCCGCATGCGCAGGTCAACCGAGATGTGTCCCTGCACGCGTGTGCGCCAGGCCCAGCGGACGGTTTCGATCAGCCATTTGTCGGCGGGGCGTCCGCGGTCGGCAATGCCGTATTTGTGAGCGATCTTGCGCTCGTAGTCGGAGACGGCCGGCGCGTTTGCGCCGACCGGTTCCGGCTCCAGACTGAGTGCGAGGACCTCTTCCTTCTCGCCGCGCAGCAGCGCCAGAATGCGGTGGGAAGGCATTTTGGTGAAGGGCTCGGCGAAATCGAAATAATCGGCAAACTTTGCGCCTTCTGTTTGCTTGCCCTCGCGCACCTTGGCGCTGACATGGCCCCTGGTCCACATCTCTTCGCGCAGCGTGCCGACGAGATCGCCGTCCTCGGAAATGCGCTCGACGATGATCGCCCGCGCTCCCTCCAGTGCCGCCTGGGCGGTCGCGACGTCCTTGTCGGCATCGACGAACCCTACGGCGGCAATGCCCGGATCTTGCGCGGGGTCCTTGAGCAGCAGGTCTGCGAGCGGCTCGAGACCGGCCTCGCGGGCGATCTGCGCCTTTGTGCGCCGTTTGGGCTTGTAGGGCAGGTAGATGTCCTCAAGCCGCGACTTGCTGTCGGCCGCCATGATGGTGGCCTCGAGTTCGGGGGTAAGCTTGCCTTGCTCGCGAATGCTCGCGAGGATCGCGTCGCGCCGCTCGATCATGTGCCGCAGATAGCGCAGCCGCTCTTCCAAGGTCCGCAATTGTGCGTCGTCGAGTCCGCCGGTGGCCTCCTTGCGGTAACGCGCGATGAAGGGGACTGTCGCGCCTTCGTCCAATAATGCAATTGCAGCGGTTACCTGCTCTTCGCGGGCATTGAGTTCATGGGCGATGGTCAGGCTGATGGCAGTCGACACGTAGAAATCCCCGGCAATTTCGGTTTGCAGAAGTCGTGTCATCCTTATGGCGGGATGCGCCTGCATCGCAAGGGCGAGCCCGAAATCGCTGGGGATTGCGACGTGCGAATCGCTGATCGCTTGAAGCGATCTTCGGTGCCTCGTCAATCCCGCAGATTGACCGCAAATTCATTCAGTGCTTTGCAAGCAGGCGGAGCTGCTCGACAATATAAAATGCATAATGCGGTCCAATAACGCGATCGGAAGTCCCTCCGCGGGACGAGTTTGACGGTGCAGGGACAAACCATGGCGGACTACTATTTCGATGATTTTCGTGTCGGAATGCGATTTGAAACGGACGCTGTTGCCGTGAGCGAAGCCGATATTATCGCCTTTGCCCGCCAATTCGATCCACAATATTACCATGTCGATCCGGAGGCAGCGCGCCGGTCGGCCTTCGGCAGCCTGATCGCGTCGGGTTTCCACACGCTCAATCTTTGCTTCCGCCAGTTCTTCGATCTCGATCTCTGGCCCAATGCCATCATCGCTTCGCCCGGCATGGCCGACCTCAAATGGCTGAAGCCGGTGCGTCCCGGCGATACAATCCGGACCATTATTGACGTGATTGAAGTCAGACCGTCCGGATCCAAGGCGGACCGCGGCGTGATCGTGACGAGGCACACGGCGCTGAACCAGCGGGATGAAGTCGTACTCTCGGCGGATTGCACACATCTCGTGCGCCGCAAGAATGCGGAGCTTTGAACGACCGCGAGCATGATCGAACGACGGACCTGAACCGTCGCAAGATGATATTCAGGACAAGGCCGCGACCGCCATCTTTTTGAGCGCAGCAATTTCCCTGGTCCAGGTGGCACGGCCCTTGCGATAGAGAGCTCGCAGGGCGAGCCCCCGCAACGCCGCCAGCACAATATGCCGGGTCACCGCGATCTGCTCCGGCGGGACCTTGATGTCGGAGAACAAGTTCTGCCAGCTCAGGTCCAGATCCCGCTCGAACTGGGCAATTTTTTTGCCGGTAACGTGAACAACTTCGGGGGTGTTGCGGGTAGCAAGCCAGACCTGCACGACGGCGATGAAATGCGGCCGGCGCACCAGTTCCCAAGTGCGCTCGATCGCGGCATCGACGCGAGCGGCGACCGAGCGATTGCGGTCGATCGCAACCGGCTCGGCAAGGGCAAGCCCGAAGTCGTCAACCACAGCGATGAGGAGGTCGTTGCGCGAGCCAAAATGATGCTGAACTGCCCCGCGCGATACGCCCGCTCTCTTGGCGATGACTTCGACAGTCGATTCGAGATAACCGAACTCGCTGAGGCACTCGATCGCGGCATCGATCAACTGCCGGCGTGTCGTTGCGCTCCGCTCTTCCTGGGTCCGCTGGGTCCGGAATCTCGACTTCCTGCCCGCCGCCGGTCGCGCCGATCGGGTCATCGGCGCTGCCGTACGAGCCAACCTATTTCGCATCGAAACCAGTCGCCTTGCCAATGCCCAATGGATGATCGCTATTAGATTGCTTTTGGCCGAATCGATTGCTGCAACTATAGCCGGTTTTCATTCCGCCGTAATTCCGATACGCGGTGTAACGTTGCGGATGGGCAGGGCTGGATCTCGCGCAGGGGCCGCCGCCACCTCATCCGCTATCCGGCTCAGAAGCCGAACAGTTTCGCCGGATTGTCAACCAGCACTTTCTTCCGCACGGCCGGATCGGGCGCTGCTCGGTAGAGGAACTCCAGCAAGTCGGCATCGTTCGGCATTGGTTTGCGATACTGCACGTGCGGCCAGTCGGTGCACCAGATTGCCCGGTCGGGTGCCGCCGCGATCAGCTTTTGCGCAAGCGGCAGCGCGTCGCTCCAACCGTGGGTTTGTGCCGAAAAGCGGTCGGCATTGGAGATCATCACCCACCAGTTTTCGTTGCGCAGCAGATCGAACAGCATGTTCACGCAGGGCTGGTCAAGACCGCGGCCAATTTCGGGATGCCCCATATGGTCGATCACAATCGGAATCCTCACCTTGGCCAGGAGGTCCTTCAGTTCGAGCCACTCGTCGCCCGCGGAATGCACCTTCGCGTGCCAGCCGTATTCCTTGATGCGGTCGAGCGTGCGCAGGAACCCTTCCGGCGTCGGCGCGATATTGAGCTGTTTCCAGAAATTGAAGCGCGCCCCGCGCACCCCGGCCTCGTGCAGCTTCCGCAGTTCATGGTCGCTGACCGTATCGTCCACGATGGCGATGCCGCGGTAGTTGGCGCCGCCTTCAGCGAGCGCATCGTAAAGGATGTCATGATTGGTGCCGTGCACAGTCGCCTGCACCACCACACCGCGCGGGATCCCGAGCTTGCGGTGCATGCGGATTGCTTCGGTCATCGTGGCGTCGGCGGGTGGCGGGTAGGCACCGCCACGGCGGAGCGGGTATTTCGCCGGATCGCCGAACACGTGCACCTGACAGTCGCAACTGTTGAGCGGCGGCGCTTCGTTCGGCTTACGCGTGTCAGCGCGAAATTTCGAGAACTGCTCCATGTCTGCTCCTCCACAAATGCTGAACCCTTCTTTCCCGCCAAGGGTGTGGCCCGTCTTGTTTGACGTATGCTCCGTTGACACTTCCAACCAGATTGCCACTGCGCCCG
>Ga0164243_10014178_pt1 | contig 11121 bp, 12 predicted proteins | sample OricompcompostOP_FD_108781 | JGI IMG/M metagenome (GOLD analysis project Ga0164243, IMG submission 108781) | Organic Plus compost microbial communities from Emeryville, California, USA - Original compost - Organic plus compost (OP) | ecosystem: Engineered > Solid waste > Mixed feedstock >... | reverse complement strand
GGAGTGGATCAGCACCGGCGGGCGCCCCGCCCAGTCGACCGGTGCGGGGGACACCGGTGAGTCGTGCGGGGAATGGCCTGCCGGGTACAGGTCTCCGGCCTCCCCGGCCGCGTCGCGGGAGGACAGGGCGCCGGTGTTCGCGCAGTCGGTGAAACTCGCGGCGGAGTTGCGCAGACCGGCCCACGGCGAGAACAGCACCCCGCCCGCCGGGGCGCGCAGTTGGGCCGTCCCGGCACACGGGAGCAGGGACGCGGCGAGGCCACCACCGGCCAAGCCGAGTTCCGGCGATGCCGCGCTCCCCGGCCGCGGGACGAGCGGCCGGCCGTCCGGCAGGGCGGTCACGCCGACTCGGCGACGCCCATGCCCGGCATCCGCCCGCCGAGCTCACGGGTGAGCAGCCGGACCGAAGCGGGGAGCCCCCGCGCGATCTCTTTTCCGGTGAGCGGTGGCATGCCCAGCAGGCTGATCGCGAAGACCGGTGCCGCGAGGGCCGACACCGCGGCCCCGGCCGGGCCGTCATTCCCCGGAGAAGGCGGGCGTTCGCTTGCCGCGGAAGGCGGCGACGCCTTCCGCGAAGTCCGATGTGGCGAACATCCGCGTCTGCCCTTCGCGCTCGAGGGCGAGTGCGTTGTCCAGATGGGCGAGCACCGAGGCGTTAAGCGCTCGTTTCGTCTCGGCGAACGCCGCCGTGGGTCCGTTCGCGAGCCGCGTGGTCAGTTTCGCGACCTCGTCGTCGAAATCACCGTCGGGGACGGTGTGCGAGATCAGGCCCCATCCGAGCGCCTGCGCCGCGGGAATGCGTTCGGCCAGCATGGCCATGCGGGTCGCCCTGGCGCGGCCGATGGCGGCCGGGATGAGCGCGGTGGCGCCGCCGTCGGGCATCAGGCCGACGTTGGCGAAGGCGAGCAGGAAGTAGGCCGATTCGCGGGCGACGGTGAGGTCGGCGGCGAGCGCGATGGAGCACCCGACACCGACCGCGGGCCCGTTGACGGCCGCCAGCACCGGTTTGGGCACCTGACGCAGGGCCCGGGTGAGCCGGTTGGCCCCGTCGATGGTGCCGGCGTCGGGAACACCGTCGAGACTCGGGTCGGCGAGGTCGGCGCCGGAGCTGAACGCGCGGCCGGCACCGGTCAGGACGACGACGCGGACCCCGGCGTCGTCACCGGCCGACTCGACCGCCCCGGCCGTGCGGTTGAGCATTTCGGTGGACAAGGCGTTGAGCCGGTCCGGCCGGTTGATGGTGATCCGCAGCGTCGTGCCGGTGCGCTCGACGAGAACCGAATCGGTCATGGAGGAAGTCCTACCTTTCAAGCACGGGTTTGATCTGGTCATTCGTGGGATCAGAGGACCCTCCCGGAGCCCCGCGAGCGATGCCGAGGCGTTCGGCCACCCGCTTCTCCTCCGTGCCCTCGACTGTCCCTTGTGGCCGGTCGACGCGCACGACGTGGGCGCCGAGATCGGCGAGGACCATCGCCGCGTGCGGCGAAGCCCGATCAGGGCTGCCCCGGCTTCAGGGCCACGAACAGTCCCTCCGCGTCCGCCGTCACGGTGTCGCCGTCGAGCAGGGCCCCGGTGAGGACGCGCTTGCGGCCTTCCTCGCGGTCGAACCTCGCCTCGACCCGCAACCGGCGGCCGACCGGGGTGATCTTGCGGTAGTTCACGTGCAGGTAGGCGGTGCGCGACCGGGCCCGCCCGGTGTTGGCCAGCCGTCCCATCACCTCGTCGAACACCAACGGGATCGCGCCACCGTGCACCGCGCCGTTGCCGCCGAGGTAGAACCGCCCGAAGGTGACGTGCCCGAGGACGTGGCGCTCGTCCCATTCGTCGATCTGCACGACGGGCGCCATCGCCTGTCCGCGGCCGTCCACGTCGGTCAGGTGGCCCACGATCTGCCGGGCTTCCGGCACGGTGTAGGGCTCGAATGCCGCCGCCAGCTTCTCCAGCGACTCCGCGGCCTCGGTGACCGTCTCCGCCGGTGCGGCTGCGCCCGTCATCCGGTCCTGGAGCAGGCGCAACGCCTCGATCATCCGGGTGAAGTCGGCGCCGCCCCGGTCGCCCTCCGGCTCGTGGTTCCACTCGCTGGGGCGGTCGAGCCCGTCCGGTCCGGTCACTGCGGCGTCTCCTCTCGTACGGGCCCGCCCGGGTGCGGCGGCCTCGCTTTCCCGTCCATCGTACGCGCGGAGGGGCTGGCGTGCGCGCGGAAGTAAGTTAAGATGAACTAGATCCGGAGGACGCAGGAAGGTGGGGCGATGAAGCCGCGAGTCGGACAGTTCCTGGCCAGTACGGTGGACGGCACGACCGTCATCGTGGTGAAGGCTCCGGACGGTGATGTCACCATCACGTGCGGGGGTGCGGCCATGGTCGATCCCAAGGCCAAGGAGCAGCCCCCCGCCGGTGAAGCGGATCCGGCGCAGATGGGTGGCAGCGAGCTCGGCAAGCGCTACGCCGATGAGGACCTCGGTCTGGAAGTCCTGGTGACCAAGCCCGGACAGGGCACCATCGCGGTCAACGGCACGCCGTTGCCGCTCAAGGACGCCAAGCCGCTCCCGGCTTCCGACTGACCCGTCCCGTCACCCGAACCGGAGCTTGCGATGAACCTGACCATGGTGCTCGACATGGCCGCGGACGCCTTCGGCGACCGGGCTGTCCTCGGCCGGCGCGCCGAGGCGCTCACCGCGTGCCGTCTGCGGGAGCTCGCGGCCGGTGGTGCCCGGCGGATCCAGGCGAGCGGCGCCGACTCCGTCGTCTACCTCGCCGTGAACGGCCCGGCCTTCCCGGTGGCGCTGTTCGCGGCGGCGCTGGCCGGGGTGCCGCTCGTGCCGGTGAACTACCGTCTGGGTGCCGAACAGCTGGCTCAGGTGCTGGCCAACCACCCACGGGCACTGGGCATCGCCGACCCCGGTCAGACCGCCGTGCTCACGCAGGCGGGCATCTCGGCCCGTACACCGCAGGACTGGCTCGGCGAGGCGGCGCAGGACGTGCCGGAGTCGGCCGGACCGGCGGGCGGCGATGCTCCGGCCGCGATCATCTACACGAGCGGGACGACGTCGAAGCCCAAGGGAGTGGTCCTGCGGCACCAGAACCTCACGTCCTATGTGCTCGAGACCGTCGAGTTCGCCAGCGCGGGCGAGGACGAGGCGGCCCTGATGAGCGTGCCGCCCTACCACATCGCGGCGGTGTCCAATGTGCTCAGCAATCTCTACTCCGGCCGCCGGGTGCTGACGCTCGAGGCGTTCAGCCCGGAACGCTGGCTGGACACCGTGCGCGAAGAGGAGGTCACCAACGCGATGGTGGTGCCGACGATGCTCGCGCGCATCATGAACTGCGGGCACGACCGGTCGGTGCCCTCGTTGCGGGCGCTGGCCTACGGTGGTGCCAAGATGCCGCTCAAGGTCGTCGAGCGCGCGCTGCGGGAGTGGCCGCACGTCGGTTTCGTGAACGCCTACGGTCTCACCGAGACCAGTTCGACCATCTCGGTGCTCGGCCCGGAAGAACACCGCGCCGCGGTCGGCAGCACCGACGAGACGGTGCGGGCGCGGCTCGAGTCGGCGGGCAAGGTGGTGCCGGCGATCGAGATGGAGATCCGCGACGAGGACGGCCAGGTGCTGCCGCCCGGGCGGACCGGCCGGATCTGGGTGCGCGGTGAGCAGGTGTCCACCGAGTACGCCGGCCTGGGCTCCTCGATCGACGAACGCGGCTTCTTCGACACCCGCGACCGCGGTCGTCTCGACGAGGAGGGGTTCCTCTTCATCGAGGGACGTATCGACGACACCATCATCCGCGGCGGCGAGAACATCGCTCCCGCCGAGATCGAGGACGTGTTGCTGCACCACCCCGACGTCGACGACGCGGTGGTGGTCGGCGTTCCTGACGACGAGTGGGGCCAGCGCATCGAGGCCGCGGTGGTGCCGCGCCCCGGAGCGAAGGTGGACATCGGGGCGCTGCGTGAGCACGTGCGCGGGCGGTTGCGCGGATCGAAGACCCCCGACTACATCGCGGTGTGGGAGGAGCTGCCCCGGACTCCGACCGGCAAGATCGTCCGGCGCGACGTCGTGCGGGGACTCCTGGGGGAGCGCGCGACCAGCTGAGGGCTGCCTCGTCACTGGTGCGACACGCCGAACAGCGGCCCGATCTTGCGCATCACCTGCCCCACAGCGCCACGATCAACGACCGGACCAGCCTGCCCGGCACCGGGTACGGGACATCCCTCAGTCTTCGCGCGCTCGAGCGCCTCGTTTCCGGGCCGGTCCCGTGACGGCGGGCTCGTCCGGTGGCGCGCCGAGGGCCCGGAAGGCGAAGTCGGTGACCTCGGCTGCCGCCTCCGCCGCCGTCATCGACCGCCCGGGCCTCATCAGTTCGCTGAACGCCTCCGCCAGCAGCGCGCGGATCGCGCGCGCGTCCGGAGCGGGTTTGGCCAGCGGGAAGTAGCCGTCGTCGTGCCCGCGTTCGAGGATCTCCGCGATGGCTTTCTCCTGCGCGGCCATGGACAGCGCGCGCTGGTTGGCGTAGCCGTTGGCGCGCAACAGTTCTTCCGAGGACAGGACGAGAACCCGGCGGCGCCGCCGGGTTTCCGAGGTGAGCCGCAGGAAACGCTCGATCCAGCCGCGCAGGGCCTCCCGCGGACTGCCCGCGGCTTCGGCGTCCGCGCGCAGCTCGGCGAGCAGGCGTTCGCTGTCGCGCTGGAACAGGGCGAGCAGCAGACTGTCCTTCGACTCGAAGTGCCGGTAGAACGCCCGCGTGGACAGTCCGGCGGCGCGCAGGATGTCGGTGACGGACACCCCGCGCCCGTCGCTGTCGACCAGGCACTGGTAGGCCGCTTCCATGATCCGCGACCGCTCCGACACGTCCTCCGGCACGACGACCTCCCGTTCCCGATCCGACCAGGGTACGGGCTGTGTCCCGTGGGCTGCCACGGGCGGGTTCCCGCGGCCCGGGGGTGAGAGAATGGGGCGACGGCTCGAGGAAGGCACAGCACATGGCGCAGCGGTCCCGCATCGGCCGCCCGGTGAACGCGGACAGTGAGCAGACCCGGCGGCGCATCCTGGCTGCCACGATGGCGCACGTCGCCCAGGTAGGGTACGCCAAGGCGACGATGAAGTCGATCGCCGAGCAGGCCGGGCTCACCAGCAGCGCGCTGTACCGGTACTACCCCGCCAAGAGCGAGCTGGTCATCGCGGCTTTGACGACGGTGGTCTCCGACGTGATGGCCCGCCTGGAGGATGCCGCGTTCAGCAAGGACACGCTGCGGGACCGCCTGGTCGCGCTCCTGGAGGAGGCGCTGGCCGCCTGCGCCGACCACCCGTCGATGACCCGGTTCGAGGCCAGTCTGTACCTGGAGTCCGCGCACACCCCGGAGTTCGCCCCGGTGGTGGCGCTGCGGCGGGAGAACGAGGAGAAGCTCTACCGCAGGCTGGTCGACGAGGCCGTGCGTGCCGGTGAGCTCCCGCCCGGGGTGCCCGTCCAGGCCGTGGTCGACATGCTGACCTCGCTGACGTGGGGGCTGACCTACCTGTCCGCCACGGCGACCGCGGACCGCCACCGGGCCGCCATCCGGATCACCGAAGCGCTGCTCGACGGGTCCCTCCTCGCCTGACTCGCTACCTCTGAAGAATCTAGATTCAATGTTGACGTGAGCGCTGATACATCTTAAAGTGACTCGTCGATCACTTTTGTTCTCGGGCTCGGCTACAAGGAGGTGGCGGCTTGACTGTGCACGCCGATCGGACGGAACTGCGGACCCCCGCGAGCTTCCCGTTCGCTGTCGAGGATGCCGACAAGGTTCCGGTGCAGCGGTACTTCGATCCGGGGTTCGCCCGGCTGGAGAAGGAAAAGCTGTGGCCGCACGTCTGGCAGATGGCCTGCCGCCTCGACGAGATCCCGCGGCCCGGTGACTACACCGAGTACCAGATCAACGACCAGTCGATCCTCGTCGTCCGCGAGAGCGAGGACACCGTCAAGGCGTACTTCAACGCGTGCCGGCATCGCGCCACGGCGCTGGGCGAGGGGGCCGGCACGTTCCACGGTGGACAGATCGTGTGCCCGTACCACGGCTGGCGCTGGAACCTCGACGGCAGCAACTCCTACGTCTACGCCGAGCGCGGGTTCACGCCGGCGTGCCTGGACCCGGATTTCCTGCGGTTGCGGGAATGCCAGGTCGGGACGCTGTTCGGGATGGTGTTCATCAACATGGACCCGCAGGCTCCGCCGCTGGCCGAGGCGATGGCGGGAATCGCGGAGGCGCTGGCGCCGATCGGGTTCGAGCGGATGCGGGTGCGCTGGTGGCGGCACGTGATCCTGCCGGCCAACTGGAAGATGGCGCAGGAGGCCTTCATGGAGGCCTACCACGTGATGCAGGCGCACCCCTCCCTGAGCATGGGCGCGGCCGACGAGGACTACGACATCGACGCGCTCGGCGGCGAATTCGAGTGCTTCCCGGGCGGCCACGGCCACGCCCTGCCGGCGACCGGCAAGGTGCCCGTCGCGGGGATGTCGATGGCCGACTACTTCATGCAGTTCAACAACGCCCTGTACTTCGGCACCGACGCCTACGCCACCGAGCGTGAGATGTTCATCCAGCAGGGCCTGCTGGAACGCGACATCCCCGAGGACCAGTTCCCGATGGCCTTCTTCGGCGCCCTCTACGAGTACGCGAAGGGCGCCGGCATCCCGTTGCCGCCGCCGGCCACCAACACCAGCGGGTACGGGCACATCTTCCCCAACATCACGGTGCTGCCCGCGTACGGCAACTCGATCATCTACCGCGTGCGGCCGAACGGCGACGATCCGGAGTCGTGCGTGTTCGAGGTGTGGGCGGTGCAGATCCCGGCCGAGGACGACGGCGAGCCCGAGCGCCCGGTCCTGGAGGGCCCGGTGCCGATCGAGGAGTGGCCGCAGATCTTCAAGGAGGATTACCGCAACATCGTCGCCCAGCAGAAGGGTGTGCACACCAAGGGGCTGGACGATCTGGTGCTCTCCGGCCAGTACGAGGCGATGATCGTCAACAGCCATCGGACCATCGACGAATACCTGGCGCGCTAGTGGCGGACGGTCGGGTGCGGGTCGAGCCGGAGGGGTTCGAACTCTCCGTCCGGCCCGGGGAAACGGTCTTCGAGGCGGCTCTGCGGTCCGGGGTGACCTGGCCGACCATCTGCTACGGGCAGGTGCGCTGCACCGCGTGCGCCCTCCGCGTGCTGGACGGCCACCAGAACCTCGGGCCCGCCGGCTCCACCGAGCAGGGTGTCCTGCGCCAGATCACCGGGCGACGGCGGCAGTGGTCCGCCCGCGACACCAGGCTCGCGTGCCGGCTGACGGTCACCGGTGACGTGACCGTCGAGAAGAAGGGCGCCAAGCCGCCCGCAGATCCACAGTCCACATAGAACAAGGAGCAGCACCGTGGGTGCTCAACGCGACAGCAGGGCCACCGAGGAGACCTTCGACGTCGTCGTGGTCGGATTCGGCGGCGCCGGCGCCTGCGCGGCGATCGAGGCAGCCGACGCCGGGGCGTCCGTGCTCGTCCTCGACCGCTTCTACGGCGGCGGTTCGACCGTCCACTCGGGCGGCGTCGTCTACGCCGGCGGAGGCACGGCGCAACAGGCGCAGGCCGGGGTCGAGGACACCGTCGAGGGCATGTACACCTATCTCACCAGGGAAGTCGGTGACGCGGTCTCCGACGCGACGCTGCGCCGGTTCGCCGAGGGCAGCCGCGGCATGATCGAGTGGCTGGAGGAGCAGGGGCTGAAGTTCGACGGCAGCCTCTGCCCGTACAAGACCTCCTACCCGACCAACCGGCACTACCTCTACTACTCGGGCAACGAGCTGGCGACCGGGTACGCCGATGTCGCCCCGCCGGCACCACGAGGTCACCGGGCGCACGCCAAGAACTTCACCGGCGCGACGTTCTACGGCAGGCTCCGGGATTCGGCGCTGCGCAAGGGCGTCACGTTCCGGCCGCTGGCCGAGGTGCGGGGGCTCATCGTCGAGGACGGTGCCGTCGTGGGCGTCGAATACGACACCCCCGCCCGCGCCCTCGGCAAGTGGCACCGCAAGTACAGCGACATCGCCGCCAAGGCGCACATCTGGCACGCCCCGCTGGGCGCGAAGTTCAGCAGGGCGGCGATCGCCGCGCAGCGGCGGCGCACCGTGCGGCACCGGGTCCGCGCCACCGGCGGGGTCGTGCTCACCACCGGCGGGCACAGCCACAACCGGGAACTGGTGCGCCGGCACGCCCCGGCCTGGCAGGGGCTGCACGGTCTGGGCACGGCGAGCGAGACCGGTGCGGCGCTGACGCTGGCCGCCGACGTGCGGGCCGAGGTGTCCCATCTGGACAAGATGTCGGGCTGGCGGTTCATCTCGCCGCCGTCGGCGTTCATGAGCGGGATCGTGGTGGATGCGGCGGGTGTGCGGTTCGCCAACGAGCAGCTCTACGGCGCCACTCTCTCGGCACCGCTGGTGGAGCAGCACCAGGCCCGCGGATACCTGGTCGTGGACGCGCAGACCTGGCGCCGGGCACGGCGGCAGATCCGGACCCAGTCGGCGGTGTTCCACGCGCCGCAGATGGCCTACCTGTTCACGCTGGGCCACCGGAAGGCAGCGACGCTGCGCGAGCTGGCCGGCAAGTACGGCATCGACCCGGACGGTCTGGTCGCGACGGTGCAGCAGTACAACGCCGACCACGCTGCCGGTCGCCCCGACGCCTTCGGCAAGAAGGGCGAGTTCCACCGGCCGCTGGGCGAGGGCCCGTACTACGCGGTCGACTGCTCCGCCGGGGTCTCGCCGCTCTACCCGTTCGCGTTCATCACGCTCGGCGGCCTGGTGGTCGACGAGGAGACGGGCGCGGTGACCCGGTCCGGCGGCGGGACCGTCGCCGGGCTCTACGCCGCCGGCCGCAGCGCGGTCGGTCTCTGCAGCAACAGCTACGTGTCCGGGCTCTCCCTGGCCGACGCCGTCTTCTCCGGCCGGCGTGCCGGTGAGCACGCCGCGCTGGCCGCCCGGACCACCCGACACCACCAGGAGACCGCGTGAGCTATTCCACCCCGGTTCCCGGCGCGCCGGTGCAACTCGACCTGTTCCGGACCGCGACGCGGATCAAGACGTTCGACGAGAAGTACCGGTCGCTGATGACCAGCGGTGCGATCGGCGGCATGTACTACTCACCCCGTGGTCAGGAGTTCTGCGCCGCGTCGGTGGGCCGTCAGCTGCGAGCCGACGACTACGTGGTCACCACCTACCGGGGCCTGCACGACCAGATCGCCAAGGGGGTCCCCCTGCGCGAGCTGTGGGCCGAGTACCTGGGCAAGTCCGCCGGCACGTGCCGGGGCAAGGGCGGGCCGATGCACGTCACCTCGCCCGACCACGGCCTGATGGTGACCACCGGTGTCGTTGGATCGGGCCTGCCGATCGCGAACGGCCTCGGCCTGTCGGCCCAGCTGCGCGGAACCGATCAGGTCACCGTCGTCAACTTCGGTGACGGCGCCTCGAACATCGGAGCCTTCCACGAGGCGCTCAACCTGGCCTCGGTGTGGCGCCTGCCGGTGATCTTCGTGTGCCAGAACAACCTCTACGCGGAGTACACCCCGTTGCGGGAGGGCACGAGCGTCGCCCGGATCGCCGATCGTGCCGCGGGCTATTCGATGCCCGGGGTGACCGTGGACGGCAACGACCCGGTGGAGCTGTACCGCGCCGCCGGGGACGCCGTCGCCCGCGCCCGCGCGGGGGAGGGGCCGACCCTGATCGAGGCGCTGACCTTCCGGTTCTGCGGGCACATCATGGGCGATCAGCAGGTGTACATGCCCAAGGAGGAGCTCGCCGCCGCGGTGGCCGCCGACCCGGTGCCGCGGTATCGCGCGCGGCTGATCGCCGACGGCGTGGCCGGCGAGGCCGAGCTCACCGCGATCGAAGAGGCGGCGGTCGCCGAGGTGGCGGATGCGTGGGAGTTCGCCAATGCGGCGGCACTGCCCGACGTCAGTGAGCTGGAGTCCGATGTGTACGGAGAAGGGGTGGCGGCATGACCACCGGTGCCGGGGTGCGCAAACTCGGGATGGTGCAGGCCATCAACCAGGCTCTGGACGTCGCGCTGACGGCGGACGAGAGTGTGTTCGCCCTGGGGGAGGACATCCAGGAGCCCGGTGGCGGCGGCTTCGGCGTGCACAAGGGACTGGGCGCCAAGCACGGGGCGCACCGGGTCCGGATGACGCCGATCTCCGAGCAGGCGATCATGGGCGCGGCGATCGGCGCGGCGATCTCCGGGATGCGGCCGGTCGCCGAGATCATGCTGATGAACTTCGTGCACGTGTGCATGGACCAGCTGGTCAACCACGCCGCCAAGTTGCGTTACATGTCCGGCGGCCGCACACCGGTGCCGTTGACGGTGCGGACCACCACCGGCGCCGGCGGCGGGTTCGGCGCGCAGCACTCCGACATGCTGGAGGCGCAGCTGGTGCACGCCTCCGGTCTCAAGGTCGTCGTGCCGAGCAATCCGGCCGACGCCAAGGGGTTGTTGCTGTCGTGCATCTTCGACGACGACCCGTGCGTGTTCGTGGAGATGTCCGGTCTGTACTTCGCGTCGAAGGGCGAGGTGCCCGAGGGTGACCACCGGGTGCCGCTCGGCAAGGCCGCCATCGCGCGGGAAGGCAGCGACCTCACGGTCCTGACCTACGGGCGCCAGGTGGCGGACTCGCTGGCCGTCGCGGACTCGCTGGCCGCGGACGGGATCAGTGTGGAGGTCGTGGACCTGCGCACGCTCCAGCCGCTGGACACCGCGACCGTGCTCGCGTCGGTGGCGAAGACCCAGCGCGCGGTCGTCGTGCACGAAGCGGTGCGCCGCAACGGTTTCGGCGCGGAGCTGGCCGCCACGATCCACGCGGAGCTGTTCGGCGAGCTCGCCGCGCCGGTCGCCAGGGTCGCGGCGCCGAACGTGCCCGTGCCCTACGCGCGCTCACTGGAGCAGGCCTACATCCCCGGGCCGGCACAGATCGAAACCGCGATCCGCGGGCTCGCCTAAGAAAGAGAGACACATGGGACAGGAACTGCGCATCCCGCAGCTGGGTGTGACGATGACCGAGGGCAGCATCGCCGAGTGGCTCGCCGAGGACGGCGTCACGGTTCAGGAGGGCCAGGCGATCT
>Ga0164243_10014177_pt1 | contig 11121 bp, 7 predicted proteins | sample OricompcompostOP_FD_108781 | JGI IMG/M metagenome (GOLD analysis project Ga0164243, IMG submission 108781) | Organic Plus compost microbial communities from Emeryville, California, USA - Original compost - Organic plus compost (OP) | ecosystem: Engineered > Solid waste > Mixed feedstock >... | reverse complement strand
GCTTCACGCCTCTTGACTTCGGAAGTCGAAGCCAGCAGGGTAGGCGCCGTCACGAGCTGCGGCGAGGTCGCCGAGAGTGCTCGTGCCTCGGCGCGACCGCGCTCGGTCGCAGGAGTTCCCGGACGAAGGAGTTGGAACATGCGCAAGCTCGCAGCGGTCGCCTTCGGCGCAGCGGCGGTGTTGGCACTCGGTGCCTGCGCCGGCGAGGGCGCCGGCGGCGGCGGGGTGGAAGGCGGCGAGACCCTCGCGCCCGAGGACGTCCTCGTCGGTGTCTCGATGCCGACGCAGACCTCGGAGCGGTGGATCGCCGACGGCGAGGCCGTCGAGGCCGGGCTCGAGGAGCTCGGCTACGACGTCGACCTGCAGTTCGCCAACGACGACATCCCCACGCAGTCGCAGCAGATCGACCAGATGATCACCAACGGCGCGGACGTGCTCATCATCGCCGCCATCGACGGCACCGCGCTGGGCTCCCAGCTCGACGCCGCCGCGGCCGCGGGCATCCCGGTGATCTCCTACGACCGGCTGATCCGAGACAACGAGAACGTCGACTTCTACGTGACGTTCGACAACTACGACGTCGGCGTCCAGCAGGCCACCTCGCTGCTGCAGGGCCTCGGCATCCTCGACGCCGACCGCAACGAGACCGGCGAGGAGGGCCCGTTCAACATCGAGCTGTTCGCCGGCTCGCCGGACGACAACAACGCCACGTTCTTCTGGAACGGCGCGATGGACACGCTGCAGCCCTACCTCGACTCGGGCGTGCTCACCGTGCCCAGCGGTCAGACGGACTTCGAGCAGGCCGCGATCCTGCGCTGGCAGCAGGAGACCGCGCAGCGCCGCATGGAGGACCTGCTGACCTCGACCTACTCCGACGGCACCGAGCTGCACGGCGTCCTCTCGCCCTACGACGGCCTCTCGCGCGGCATCATCACCGCGCTCCAGGGCGCCGGCATGGGCCCGTCGCTCGCCGACGGGCTGCCGGTCGTCACCGGCCAGGACGCCGAGATCGCGTCGGTCAAGCTCATCGTCGACGGCGTCCAGTTCGCCACGATCTTCAAGGACACCCGGCTGCTCGCCGAGCAGGCGGTCATCGCCACCGAGGCCTACGTCAACGGCGGCGAGCCCGAGGCGAACGACACCGAGACGTACGACAACGGCATCAAGGTCGTGCCCTCGTACCTGCTCGAGTCGGTGATCGTGGTCGCCGACAACGTCGAGCCCGCGCTCGTCGAGACCGGCTACTGGACCCAGGAGGAGATCGAGGCCGGCCAGGCCGACTGACCCGCCGACCGCTCGCCGGTGGGGCGCCTCGCGCGTCCCACCGGCGAGCGTCGCCAAGTCTCGACGAGGAGAACCATGGCCGACACCATCCTCGAGATGCGCGGCATCACGAAGAAGTTCCCGGGCGTCACCGCGCTCGAGGACGTCAACCTCACCGTCACGCGCGGCGAGATCCACGCGATCTGCGGCGAGAACGGCGCGGGCAAGTCCACCCTCATGAAGGTGCTGTCCGGCGTCTACCCGCACGGCAGCTTCGAGGGCGAGATCGTCTACGACGGCAGCCCGGTCGCGTTCGGGTCGATCAACGACAGCGAGCGGCTGGGGATCGTCATCATCCACCAGGAGCTCGCGCTCATCCGCTACCTCTCGGTGTCCGAGAACATCTTCCTCGGCAACGAGCGCCGCGACCGCGCCGGCTTCCTGGACTGGAACCGCACCAACCACGAGGCCGCCGAGCTGCTCGCGCAGGTCGGCCTCGACGAGAACCCGACCACCCCGGTGGGGCACCTCGGCGTCGGCAAGCAGCAGCTGGTCGAGATCGCCAAGGCGCTGTCGAAGAACGTGCGGCTGCTCATCCTCGACGAGCCGACGTCGGCGCTCAACGACACCGACTCCGAGCACCTGCTCGACCTGCTGCGGCGGCTGCGGGACGAGGGCATCACCTCGATCATCATCTCCCACAAGCTCAACGAGGTCGCCAGCATCGCCGACCGCACGACGATCATCCGCGACGGTCGCACCGTCGAGACGATCGAGATGGACGGCAGCCCTGGCCTGCAGGAACGGATCATCCGGGGCATGGTCGGCCGCGACCTCGAGACGTTCTACCCCGAGCGCGAGTCCACGATCGGCGAGGAGGTCTTCCGCGTCGAGGACTGGACGGTCATGCACCCGACGCAGCCGGGGCGCGTCGTCGTCGACCACGCGACGCTGTCGGTGCGCGCGGGCGAGGTCGTCGGCATCGCGGGACTCATGGGCGCCGGCCGCACCGAGCTCGCGATGAGCATCTTCGGGCGCTCCTACGGCCGGCACGTCGGCGGCCAGGTCTACCTGCACGGCGTCCCCGTCGACACCAGCACCGTCGCCGACTGTATCCGGCACGGCATCGCCTACGTGACCGAGGACCGCAAGGGCTACGGTCTGAACCTCATCGACGACATCCGCCACAACATCTCCGCCGCCGGCCTGAGCAGGCTGTCGCGCGGCGGGCTGGTCGACGCCAACGCCGAGATCGCCGTCGCGGAGACCTTCCGCTCCGACCTCGGCATCAAGGCGCCCAGCGTGCTCTCGCTCGTCGGGCAGCTCTCGGGCGGCAACCAGCAGAAGGTCGTGCTGGGGAAGTGGCTGTACACCGAGCCCGAGGTGCTGATCCTCGACGAGCCCACGCGCGGCATCGACGTCGGCGCCAAGTACGAGATCTACGGCCTCATCAACCGCATGGTCGCCGCGGGCAAGGCCGTCGTCGTCATCTCCTCCGAGCTGCAGGAGCTGCTCGGGACCTGCGACCGCATCTACACCGTCGCGTTCGGCCGGGTGACGGGCGAGGTGCCCACCGCCGAGGCGACGCAGGAGAACCTCATGCGACTCATGACCCTGGAGAGAAACGTGACCGACGAGACCCTGCAGCCGGAGGTCGTCCGATGAACGCCGTCGCCTCCGTGTGGGAGCTGGCCCAGCGCAACGTCCGGCAGAGCGGCATCGTCGTCGCGTTCGTCGTCATCTGCGGGCTGTTCACGTTCCTCAACAGCAACTTCCTCAGCCCGGGCAACCTCACCAACCTGGTGCTGCAGTACTCCTACATCCTCATCCTCGCGATCGGGATGATGATCGTCATCATCGGCGGTCACATCGACCTGTCGGTCGGCTCGCTGGTCGCGCTCACCGGCGCGGTGGCCGCGGTCGTCGTCATCCGGCACGGGCAGCCGTGGTGGGTGGGCGTGCTCGCGGCGCTCGGCGTCGGGCTGCTCGTCGGTGCGTGGCAGGGCTTCTGGGTCGCCGTCGTCGGCATCCCGGCCTTCATCGTGACGCTCGCGGGCATGCTGATGTTCCGCGGCCTCACCTACCAGGTGCTCAACAACGTGTCGCTGTCCCCGTTCGGCGGCACCTACTACCAGATCAACAACGGCTTCCTCAACGGCCTGCTGGGCGGCCAGGGCTTCGACGTCTTCACGCTGGTGGTGTTCGGCATCGGTGTCGCCGGCTACGCGTTCAGCCAGTGGCGCCGCCGGCAGGGCCGCATCGCCTACAACCAGGTCGTCGAGTCGCTGCCGCTGTTCGTGGTCCGGCTCGTGCTGGTCGCGGCGGTCGTGATGGCGTTCGGCTGGCAGCTGTCGCAGAGCCGCGGGCTCCCGGTGGTGCTGGTCATCCTCGCCGTGCTGGTGCTCGTCTACGCGGTCCTCACCCAGTCGACGGTGTTCGGGCGGCACGTCTACGCGATCGGCGGCAACCTCAACGCCGCGCGGCTGTCGGGCGTCCGGGTGCGGTTCGTCAACTTCTGGATCATGGTCAACATGGGCCTGCTGGCCGCGGTCGCGGGCGTGATCTACTCCTCGCGCACCAACGGCGCCCAGCCGGGCGCGGGCAACATGTTCGAGCTCGACGCGATCGCCGCCTGCTTCATCGGCGGCGCCGCCGTCAGCGGCGGCGTCGGCCGGATCACCGGCGCGATCGTCGGCGGCCTGATCATGGCGGTGATGAGCAACGGCATGCAGCTGATGGGCGTCCCGACGTCGACGCAGCAGGTGGTCAAGGGCCTCGTGCTGCTGGTCGCGGTCGGCTTCGACGTCTACAGCAAGCGGCGCGGTTCGGCGACCGTGTGACGGCCCGCCACTAGCATGCGCCTGTGAGGCGGCAGTGAGTCGGACGACGGGTTCGCAGTCCTCGTTGCGGGAGGCGAACCGCACGCTCGTCATCGAGACGGTCAAGGAGTTCGGCGGCCTCACGCAGGTCGAGCTGATCGACGCGACCGGGCTCTCGGCCGCCACCGTCTCGACGATCGTCAAGGAGCTCACGAGCTCCGGCGTCGTCGACACCCAGCCGACGTCGCGCAGCGGCCGGCGCGCGCAGATGGTCACGCTGTCGCCGCAGACGGGGCTGGTCGCGGGCGTGCACGTCGCGCGGCGCCAGATCCGGGTGCTGCTGGGGGACTTCTCCTACACGACGCTCGCCTCGACGTCGCTGCCGGTGCCGTTCGACCAGCCCGCCGACACCGGGCTGGACCGGATCGCGCTGCTGCTCGCGGAGATGATCGACGGCGTCGGTCGCTCGACGTCGGACCTGCTCGCCGTCGGGATCGCCTGCCCGGCCCCGGTGGACGCGACCGGCATGGTCTCGGTGCGCGGCCTGATGCCGGGCTGGGAGGACGAGCAGATCGGCGAGCTGGTCGCCAAGCGGCTCGGGTGCGCGGTGCACGTCGACAACGACGCGAACCTCGGCGCGCTCGCCGAGGTCACGCTCGGCGCCTCGCGCGAGGTCGCCGACAGCCTGTGGCTCACCGTCTCCGACGGCGTGGGCGCCGGGCTCGTGCTCGGGCGGCGCGTGCACCGCGGGTTCGCGGGCGCGGCGGGGGAGATCGGTCACGTCCAGGTCGACCCGACCGGGTCCATCTGCCGCTGCGGCAACCGGGGCTGCCTCGAGACGGTCGTGGGCGCCGAGGCGCTGCTCGCGCCGCTGCGCCCGCTGCACCCGCACCTGACGCTGCGCGACCTGGTCGACCGCGCCGTCCACGGGGACGCCGGCTGCCGCCGCGTCATCGCCGACGCCGCCGCGACGATCGGTCGCGTCGTCGGCTCGGTGTGCCAGGTGGTCAACCCGCCGATGGTCGTCGTCGGCGGCCCGCTCGCCGAGAGCGGCGAGGTGTTCCTGGAGCCGCTGCGGGCGGCCCTGGCGCAGCACACGATCAGGCACCTCCTCGGCCCGGTCGAGGTCGTGCCGAGCAAGCTAGGCTCGACGGCGGAGGTCACGGGAGCGCTCGTGCTCGCCGTCCAGCGGACCGACGTCACGCACAGGAGCGAGACATGACGGACACGCCGATGCACGCGGGGACCACGGCCCTGCACGACCTCGGGCCGGCCCCGGTGGCCGACGACGCCCGCACGCCCGTGCTAAGCGTGCTCGGGGTCTCCAAGCGGTTCGGCGCGGTCGAGGCGCTCGTCGAGTGCTCCCTCGACCTGTACGCGGGCGAGGTCGTCGCGCTGGTCGGCGACAACGCCGCCGGCAAGTCGACGCTGGCGAAGGTGATCGCGGGCGTGCTGCAGCCGGACGCCGGCTACCTCGAGATCGACGGCCAGCCGGTCTCGCTGCCCGGCCCGGGCGCCGCGCGCCAGCACGGCATCGCGGCGGTGTTCCAGGACCTCGGCGTGTGCGACAACCTCGACGTGACCGCCAACGTCTTCCTCGGGCAGGAGCGCACGCACCGTGGCCTGCTCGACCAGGGCGGCATGGAGCGGGTCTCGCGCGAGGTGCTGTCGATGATCGGCGCCAACGTGCCGTCGCTGCGCACCCCGGTGGGGCGGCTGTCCGGTGGCCAGCGGCAGGGCGTGGCGATCGCGCGCACGATGCTCGGCGAGCCGCGCGTCGTCGTGCTCGACGAGCCGATGGCCTCGCTCGGCGTCGTGCAGACCGCCGAGGTGCTCACGCACCTCGACCGGCTGCGCTCGCTCGGCATGGCGGTGCTGGTCATCGGGCACAACCTCAACGACCTGCGCGCCGTCGCCGACCGCATCGAGGTGCTGCGGCACGGACGCAACAACGGCTCCTTCGACGGCCCGACGTCGCGCAACGACGAGATCATCGGGGCGATCACGGGCGCCTGGCCGCAGTGACACCGGGCCGTCCTCGGCCGTCCGGGGAGGGTCGGCGCGGGTCTCGGCCGGGCCGTGGGGCTGCGCCCGTGTGCGCAAGGACACGCCCCGACACCCCGTCGAACACATGTGCGATGTCGGTCGACCGACCTACGATGTCCGGGTGTCGGATTCCCTCGTCGTCCGTGGTGCGCGTGAGCACAACCTCAAGAACGTCGGTCTCGAGCTCCCTCGGGACCGTCTGATCGTCTTCACCGGGCTGTCCGGATCCGGGAAGTCGTCGCTGGCGTTCGACACCATCTTCGCCGAGGGCCAGCGCCGCTACGTCGAGTCGCTCAGCTCCTACGCGCGGCAGTTCCTCGGGCAGATGGACAAGCCCGACGTCGACTTCATCGAGGGCCTCTCGCCCGCGGTCTCGATCGACCAGAAGTCGACCAACCGCAACCCGCGCTCGACCGTGGGCACGATCACCGAGGTCTACGACTACCTGCGGCTGCTGTTCGCGCGCGCCGGCATCCAGCACTGCCCGGTGTGCGGCGAGCGCGTGACCGCGCAGACCCCGCAGCAGATCGTCGACCGCATCCGCGAGCTGCCCGAGGGCACCCGCTTCCAGGTGCTCGCGCCTGTCGTGCGCGGCCGCAAGGGCGAGTACTCCGAGCTCTTCCGCGAGCTGCAGAGCCGCGGCTTCGCGCGCGCCCGGGTCGACGGCGAGGTCGTCCAGCTCAGCGAGCCGCCGGTGCTGGAGAAGAAGCTCAAGCACTCGATCGAGGTCGTCGTCGACCGTCTCGTCGTGCGCGACACGATCAAGCAGCGGCTCACCGACTCGGTCGAGACCGCGCTCGGGCTGGCCGAGGGCCTCGTCGTCATCGAGCTGGTCGACGCCGACCCGGACGACCCGCAGCGCGAGCGCCGTTACTCCGAGAAGCGGGCCTGCCCCAACGACCACCCGCTGAGCCTGGAGGAGATCGAGCCGCGCACGTTCTCCTTCAACGCCCCCTACGGAGCGTGCCCGGAGTGCACCGGCATCGGGACGCGGCTGGAGGTCGACCCCGAGCTCGTCGTGCCCGACGAGGACCTGTCGATCGCCGAGGGCGCGATCGCGCCGTGGTCGCAGGGCAGCAGCAGCCAGTACTTCGACCGCATCCTCGCGGCGCTGGGCGAGGAGCTGAAGTTCTCGGTCGACACCCCGTGGCGGGCGCTGCCGGAGCGTGCGAAGAACGCGATCCTGCACGGCAAGGACCACAAGGTGCACGTGCGCTACCGCAACCGGTGGGGCCGCGAGCGCGCCTACACGACCGGGTTCGAGGGCGTGATCTCCTTCCTCGAGCGCCGGCACGCCGAGACCGAGTCGGAGTGGTCGCGCGAGAAGTACGAGGGCTACATGCGGGAGGTGCCCTGCCCCGCGTGCAAGGGCGCCCGGCTCAAGCCCGAGGTGCTCGCGGTCACCGTCGGCGGCATGTCGATCGCCGACGTCTGCGCGCTCCCGATCGCGCGTGCGCACGAGGTGCTCACCGGGCTCGAGCTCGGGCCGCGCGAGGCCGCGATCGCGGGCATGGTGCTCAAGGAGATCGACGCCCGGCTCGGGTTCCTGCTCGACGTCGGCCTCGACTACCTGTCGCTGTCGCGCCCCGCGGGCACGCTGTCCGGCGGCGAGGCGCAGCGGATCCGGCTCGCGACCCAGATCGGGTCCGGTCTCGTCGGCGTGCTGTACGTGCTCGACGAGCCCAGCATCGGGCTGCACCAGCGGGACAACCGCCGCCTCATCGACACGCTCACGCGGCTGCGCGACCTCGGCAACACGCTGATCGTGGTCGAGCACGACGAGGACACGATCCGCACCGCCGACTGGGTCGTCGACATCGGCCCCGGCGCGGGCGAGCTCGGCGGTCACATCGTGCACTCGGGCGACTACGCCGGGCTGCTGGAGGCGGAGGGCTCACTGACCGGCGACTACCTCGCCGGTCGGCGCTCGATCCCGGTGCCGGCCGAGCGTCGCGCCCCCGCGACCGACCGCTGGATCACCGTCGAGGGTGCGCGCGAGCACAACCTCAAGGACGTCACGGTGTCGTTCCCGCTCGGCTGCTTCGTCGCGGTCACCGGCGTCTCCGGCTCCGGCAAGTCCACGCTGGTCAACACGATCCTCTACAACGTGCTCGCCAACGAGCTCAACGGCGCCCGGCACGTGCCGGGCCGTCACAAGCGGGTGCACGGGCTCGACCAGCTCGACAAGGTCGTCCACGTCGACCAGAGCCCGATCGGCCGCACCCCGCGCTCGAACCCGGCGACCTACACCGGCGTCTGGGACCACATGCGCAAGCTCTTCGCGGAGACGGCCGAGGCCAAGGTGCGCGGCTACGGCCCGGGCCGGTTCTCGTTCAACGTCAAGGGCGGCCGCTGCGAGGCGTGCTCGGGCGACGGCACGATCAAGATCGAGATGAACTTCCTCCCGGACGTCTACGTCCCGTGCGAGGTGTGCCACGGCGCCCGCTACAACCGCGAGACGCTCGAGGTGCACTTCAAGGGCAAGACGGTCGCCGACGTCCTCGACATGCCGATCGAGGAGGCCGCCGAGTTCTTCTCCGCGGTGCCGGCGATCGCGCGCCACCTGCGGACGCTGGTCGACGTCGGCCTCGGCTACGTGCGGCTCGGGCAGCCGGCCCCGACGCTCTCCGGAGGCGAGGCGCAGCGCGTCAAGCTCGCCAGCGAGCTGCAGAAGCGCTCGACCGGCCGCACCGTCTACGTGCTCGACGAGCCCACCACCGGCCTGCACTTCGAGGACATCCGCAAGCTGATGGGCGTCCTGCAGGGGCTGGTCGACAAGGGCAACACGGTCATCGTCATCGAGCACAACCTCGACGTCATCAAGAACGCCGACTGGATCATCGACATGGGTCCCGAGGGCGGCGACAAGGGCGGCACGGTCGTGGCCGAGGGCCCGCCCGAGCACGTCGCGACCGTCGCGGAGAGCCACACCGGGCGGTTCATCGCCGAGGTGCTCGAGCCGGGCCGGGCGGCGCCCACCAAGCAGGTCACCCAGGTGGCCCCGCTCGCACGCCCCAAGGCGCGGTCGGCGCGCCGCTCCGCGCGGGCCGCGAAGGCGGCCCGCAGCGCCTGATGGCGGTCGTGGAGCGCAGGGGTGGACGCGGCCCGGGCGGGCGCGGCCCGTCAGCGGGGCGTGACGACCTCGGTGACCAGCGGGACGTGACGCACCGGGAAGTTCACGGAGCGCGCGATGAAGCAGTGGGCGTGGGCGTCGTCGTGGATCTTGGCGACCACGGCCTCGTCGACGTCGCCCACGACCGTCAGCTGGGGGCGCAGCGTCACCTCGACGAACTGGCCGGCACCCGCCGACTCGACGCGCATCGTGCCGGTCGCGCGGTCGGAGTAGCCGACCACGACGACGCCCGCGCGCGCGGCCATGTGCAGCGCCCACAGCATGTGGCACTGGCTGAGCGACGCGACGAACAGGTCCTCAGGGGAGTAGCGCGAGGCGTCACCCCGGAAGGCGGCGTCGGCCGACCCGAGCAGCGGCGGCTTGCCCTCGACCACCACCTCGTGGTCGCGGCTGTAGGAGGTGTAGCTCGTGGTGCCCTCGGAACCGGCGCCGGTCCACGTGACGTTGACGGAGAAGCTGTGAAGACCACCACCCATAGCCGTCACGCTAGCGAACTACGCTGATCGGCATGGCGGATCCGAGGACCTACCGGCCCAAGCCGGGCGAGATCCCCACCCAGCCGGGCGTGTACCGGTTCCGCGACTCGCACGGCCGCGTCATCTACGTCGGCAAGGCGGTGTCGCTGCGGCAACGGCTGTCGTCGTACTTCGCCGACCTCGGCTCGCTGCACCCGCGCACGCGGCAGATGGTGACGACCGCCGCGAGCGTCGACTGGACCGTCGTCTCCAACGAGGTCGAGGCGCTGCAGCTGGAGTACGCCTGGATCAAGGAGTTCGACCCGCGGTTCAACGTCAAGTACCGCGACGACAAGTCGTACCCGTTCCTCGCCGTCACGATGGGCGAGGAGTACCCGCGCGTGCAGGTGATGCGGGGCAGGAAGAAGCCCGGCACGCGCTACTTCGGCCCGTACTCGCACGCGTGGGCGATCCGCGAGACCGTCGACCTGCTGCTGCGCGTGTTCCCGATCCGGTCCTGCTCGGCCGGTGTGTTCCGGCGCGCGGAGCAGACCGGCCGGCCGTGCCTGCTGGGATACATCGAGAAGTGCTCCGCGCCGTGCGTGGGCCGCGTCGACGCCGACCAGCACCGCGCGCTGGCGGAGGACTTCTGCGCCTTCATGGCGGGCGACACCTCGACGTACGTGCGCCGCCTGGAGAACGAGATGAAGCAGGCGGCCGCCGAGCTGGAGTTCGAGCGCGCGGCCCGGCTGCGCGACGACATCGGCGCGCTGCGCAAGGTCCTCGACCGCAACGCCGTCGTGCTGGGGGAGCGCACCGACGCCGACGTGTTCGCGATGGCGGCCGACGAGCTCGAGGCCTCCGTGCAGGTGTTCCACGTGCGAGGCGGCCGGGTGCGCGGCCAGCGCGGCTGGGTGACCGAGCGGGTCGAGGAGCTCTCCGACGCCGAGCTCGTCGACCGGCTGCTGCTGCAGGTCTACGGCGACGCCGAGCAGGGCGACACCGACGCGATCCCGCGCGAGGTGATCGTGCCGGTGCTCCCGGAGGACGTCGACGACCTCGAGGCGCTGCTCAGCTCGGTGCGCGGCTCGCGCGTGAGCATCCGGGTGGCGCAGCGCGGCGACAAGCGGGCGCTCGCCCAGACGGTGCACCGCAACGCCGAGCAGGCGCTCGCGCTCCACAAGACGCGCCGCGCGGGCGACCTCACCGCCCGCTCGCGCGCGCTGCAGGAGCTGCAGGAGGAGCTCGGCCTGCCGGAGTCGCCGCTGCGGATCGAGTGCTACGACGTCTCGCACACCGGTGGCACCGAGCAGGTGGCGTCGATGGTCGTCTTCGAGGACGGGCTGCCGCGCAAGAACCAGTACCGCCACTTCGTCGTGCGCGGCGAGACCGGCGAGGGCGCGCG
>Ga0164243_10014176_pt1 | contig 11121 bp, 9 predicted proteins | sample OricompcompostOP_FD_108781 | JGI IMG/M metagenome (GOLD analysis project Ga0164243, IMG submission 108781) | Organic Plus compost microbial communities from Emeryville, California, USA - Original compost - Organic plus compost (OP) | ecosystem: Engineered > Solid waste > Mixed feedstock >... | reverse complement strand
CGGCTACGAGGAGGGCGGGCAGCTCACCGAGAAGGTGCGCCGCAAGCCGTTCTCCGTGGTCCTCTTCGACGAGGTCGAGAAGGCCCACCCCGACATCTTCAACAGCCTCCTGCAGATCCTCGAGGAGGGTCGCCTGACCGACTCGCAGGGCCGGGTGGTGGACTTCAAGAACTGCGTCATCATCATGACCACCAACCTCGGCACCCGCGACATCGCCAAGGGTGTCCACCTCGGCTTCAACCAGGCGGGCGACGCGGCCGGCTCCTACGAGCGGATGAAGGGCAAGGTGTCGGAGGAGCTCAAGCAGCACTTCCGTCCGGAGTTCCTCAACCGCGTCGACGAGATCATCGTCTTCCCGCCGCTGTCGCAGAAGCAGATCGTCGCGATGGTCGACAACATGATCGCCGCCGTCGAGGTCCGGCTGAAGGACCGCGACATGAAGCTGGAGCTCACCCAGGCCGCGAAGAACCTGCTCGCCGAGCGGGGCTTCGACCCGGTGCTCGGCGCCCGGCCGCTGCGGCGCACGGTCCAGCGCGAGATCGAGGACGTGCTCGCCGAGAAGATGCTCTACGGCGAGGTGGGTCCCGGCCAGATCGTGCTCGTGGACGTCGACGGGGAGGGTCCGAACGCGACCTTCACCTTCGAGGGCCAGAAGATCGGCGAGCTGCCCGACCTGCCGCCGCTGGAGACGGTCGCCGACAAGGGCGAGCCGGGCGAGGGCGACCTGCCCGCCACCGGCAACGACTGACCGGCGATCCCCTGGCCCGGCGTCGCGCCGGGTCAGGGGAGGGCGTAGCGGCCGTCGCCGCGCGCCACGACCAGGCCGTCGGCGACGAGCGAGGCGAGCGCCCGCTCGCGCTGCTCGGTCTGGTCCCACACCCCGTCGAGCCGGCTCTTGTCGACCGCTCCCTCGCTGTCGCGCAGGACCGCCAGCAGCCGGCCGCGGCACTGCCGGTCGGTGCCGGCGTAGGTCTGCACCGGCCGCGGCGGGCCGTCGTACGCCGGGGAGCCGGCCCGCCGCCAGGCGCACGCCCCGGCGACCGGGCAGCTGCCGCAGCGCGGACGCTCCGCGGTGCACACGAGCGCGCCGAGCTCCATGACCGCCACCGACCAGGTCGCCGCGGTCGGCGCGTCCTCGGGCAGCAGCCGCGCTCCCAGGTCCCGCTCCGCCCGCGTCACCGAGCGGGGCGGGAACTGCGTGCCCGTGACCGCTCGGGCCAGGACGCGGCGCACGTTGGTGTCCAAGACGACCTGGCGTCGGCCGTAGGCGAAGGCCGCCACCGCAGCGGCCGTGTAGTCGCCGACCCCCGGCAGGGCGAGCAGATCGTCGTAGGAGTGCGGCACCCGGCCCTGGTGTCGCTCGGTGATCGCGACGGCCGCCGCATGCAGGCGCAGCGCCCGGCGCGGATAGCCGAGCCGCCCCCACGCCCGGACGGCCTCGCCGGACGCCTCGGCGGCCAGCGCGGCGGGGGTGGGCCACCGGGCCAGCCAGGCCTCGTGCACCGGCAGCACCCGCGCCACAGGGGTCTGCTGCAGCATGAACTCGCTGACCAGCACCGACCACGGCGTCGCGTCGGGCCGCCGCCAGGGCAGGTCGCGGGCGAACTCGTCGTACCAGCGCAGGATCGGCTCGACCAGGGGGCTCGTCATGACCGCACCATTGTGACCTGCCTGGCGAACCCGGACGATCCCGGCGGGTCAGCGTGGATCGCCGGTGAGGCCTGACTACGGTCGTGCCATGGCCACGTCGCGTCCTCCGAGCTCCGCGCGCGGCCGGACGACGCGAGGCCGGCTGCCGGCCGCGGTGTACTGGCGCCGCCGGGTCTTCGTGCTCGGTGTCGCGTTCGCCGTCGTCTTCGTGATCGCGCGGCTGCTGACCGCGGGCAGCGACGCGAGCTCCGACGAGCCGCCGGCCGCCGAGCAGGCCGGTGGCCGGGTTGCGGCAGCCGGCGACGCCACGGACGCGGAGTCGACCGGCGCGACCGCTGGTGCCGGCTCGACCGGGAGCACAGCGCCGGGCACGCCCGTCCCGCCGGCGCTCGCCGAGCCCCAGGGGGAGTGCGCGGCGGCCGACGTCGTCGTCACCCCCTCCGTCGCCGAGGGGGCCGTCGCCGGCCGCGACGTGCCCATCACGCTGACGCTGCAGACCCGCGAGGCGGAGGCGTGCACCTGGCAGGTCGGGCCGGACACGGTCGTCGTCAAGGTCGCCCAGGGCACGAAAGACGTGTGGACCACACGTCAGTGTCCCCAGGCGGTGCCCACCCAGCCGGTCGTCGTACGCCGAGCCGTCCCCACCCCCGTGCAGATCGTCTGGGCCGAGGCGCGCGAGTCCACCGAGGGCTGCACCCGGCGGGCGGGGTGGGCCGAGCCGGGGACCTTCACCGTCGCTGCCGCCGCCCTCGGCGGCGAGCCGGCCCAGGCGGACTTCGCGCTCGGCGCCCCGGCGCCGGCGACGGTCGTGGTCACCCCGAAGGCCAAGCACACCGAGAAGGCGAAGAAGCCGAAGACGCCGACGAACTGACGCCGACGAACTGACGCCGACGAACTGACGCCGACGAACTGACGCCGACTGACGGGCGGCGACGTCAGACGTAGCGCTCGAGGATGGTCGACTCGGCGAGCCGGCTCAGGCCCTCGCGGACGCTGCGGGCGCGCAGCTCGCCGACGCCCTCGACGGCCTGGAGGTCGTCGATCCCGGCGGACAGCAGCTTCTGCAGCGTGCCGAAGTGGTCGACGAGGCCCTCGATGACGTTGGCCGGCAGCCGGGGGACCTTGGTGAGCAGGCGATAGCCGCGCGGCGCGACGGCCCCGTCGAGGTGCTCGCCGGTGCCGATGCCGAGCACCTTGGCGACCGCCGAGGGGTCGACCAGGTCGGTCGACGACAGCTGCTCGAGCTTGGACAGCAGGTCGCCCGGGACGCGGCTGCGACGCCGGGAGGGGACGTAGTCGCGGATCACCAGCTCGCGCTCGGTGTCGACCCCGGTCACCAGCTCCTCGAGCTGGAGGGCGAGCAGACGGCCGTCGGTGCCGAGCTCGAGGACGTAGTCCTCGATCTCGCGGGCGATGCGGCTGACCATCTCCAGCCGCTGCGCGACCACGGCGACGTCGCGGACGGTCACGAGGTCCTCGATCTCGAGGGCCGACAGGGTGCTGGAGACCTCGTCGAGACGCAGCTTGTAGCGCTCGAGGGTGGCCAGGGCCTGGTTGGCCCGCGACAGGATCTGTCCGGAGTCCTCGAGGACGTGCCGGGTGTCGCCGACGTACGCCGCGATGATCTGCATCGACTGCGACACCGAGATCACCGGGTGCCCGGTCTGTTTCGCGACCCGGTCGGCGGTGCGGTGCCGGGTGCCGGTCTCGTCGGAGGGGATGCTCTGGTCCGGCATGAGATGGACGGCGGCCCGGATGATCCGGTTCACGCCGCTGTCGACGATGATCGCGCCATCCATCTTCGCCAGCTCGCGCAGCCCGGTGGCGCTGAACGGCACGTCCAGCTCGAAGCCGCCGGTGCACAGGCTGTCGACGAGACGGTCGTGCCCCAGCACGATGAGCGCACCGGTGCGCCCGCGCAGGATCCGCTCGAGGCCGTCACGCAACGGCGTGCCGGGTGCGATGGACGCGAGGGCCTCGCGGAGTCGGGGGTCGGCCGACGTGACCACAGTGGTGCTCCTGCTCATGTGCTGCTCGGACGTCCGTACCCTATCCGCGCCGGGCCCGACTCATGCCCCGATAGGGCGACCCGGGTGTCCTCCGATCGGACGGGTTGCTACTCGACGACCTCCAGGGCGTGCTTGGTGCGCTGGTCGACGTGCAGCACCCGCAGCGCCGAGGCGACGTCGGGCACCTCGACCACCCGCATGCCGTCGACGGTGCGCTCGGCCCCGACGCGGCGCACGCCCTGCGCCGCACCCGGATCGGCCGGCACCACCGCCATCGCGAACCCGAGCCGCGCCGCCTCGGCGAGTCGCTGGGGGAGGTCGCGCACCCGGCGCAGCTCGCCGGACAGCCCGATCTCGCCGAGCGCCACGACGCCGGCCGGGGGTGCGCTGACGACGTGGGCCGAGGCGATCGCCACGGCGAGCGCCAGGTCGGCGCCCGGGTCGCTGAGCCGCGCGCCGCCGACGGTGGAGGCGAACACGTCGTGCTGGTGCAGCCGGAGCCCGCAGTGCTGTTGGAGCACCGCCAGGATCATCGCGAGTCGTGAGCCGTCGATGCCCGAGGTCGTCCGGCGCGGCCGCTCCGCCGGCGAGAGGGTCACCAGCCCCTGCACCTCGGCCAGCAGCGGGCGCCGTCCCTCCATCGACACCGCGACGCAGGTGCCCGGCACCCGGCCGTGATGACGCTCGACGAAGATCCCGGTCGGGTCCTCCACCGTGCGGATCCCGTCGGGGCCCAGGTCGAAGCAGCCGACCTCGTCGACCGGGCCGAAGCGGTTCTTGACCGCTCGCAGCATCCGGAAGCGCGAGTTGCGGTCGCCCTCGAAGTGGAGGACGACGTCGACGAGGTGCTCGAGCACCCGTGGCCCGGCGATCGCGCCGTCCTTGGTCACGTGGCCGATCATCACGACCGTGATGTCGCGGCTCTTGGCCATCCGCACCAGCGCCTGCGCGACCTCCTTGACCTGGGTCACCCCGCCGGGGACGCCGTCGACGCCCGAGGCGCCGATCGTCTGCACCGAGTCGATCACCACGGTGCTCGGGCGGACCTGCTCGATGTGGGTGAGCACCGCGCCGAGGTCGGTCTCGGCGGCGAGGTAGAGGTCGTCGTGGATGCCGCCGGTGCGGTCGGCCCGCAGCCGGACCTGGGCGGCCGACTCCTCGCCGGTGACGTAGAGCGTGCGCTGGGAGGCCGCGGCCGTGCGGGCCGCCACCTCGAGCAACAGCGTGGACTTGCCGACGCCGGGCTCCCCGGCGAGCAGGACCGCCGCGCCGGGCACGAGCCCGCCGCCGAGGACCCGGTCGAGCTCCGGCACGCCGGAGGGATGGTGGACGGCACGCTCGGCGGAGACCTGCCCGATCGGGACCGCGGCGTGGGTGACCGGCGCGGCCGTCGTCCGCACCGAGGTCGACGCGCGCGCGAGGGCGACCTCGGCCACCGAGCCCCAGGCCTGGCACTCGCCGCAGCGGCCGACCCAGCGGGCCGTGGACCAGCCGCACTCGCTGCACCGATAGGTCGAACGTGCTTTCGAACCAGCCATGGCACGACCTTAGGGCAGGGGTCCGACGGAGTCGTCTCGCCGCGCGGTCGCGGCGCGCGCCTGCGTGGAACAATCGGCCGGTGGACACGCCGCGCCCACCCGCCACCCTCGCCGACGTCGCCGAGCGTGCCGGCGTGTCGCGCCAGACGGTGTCCAACGCGATCAACAACCCTGACCTGCTCCGGCCGGACACCCTCGCCCGGGTGCAGGCGGCGATCGAGGACCTCGACTACACCCCCAACCAGGCGGCACGACACCTGCGCACCCGTGCCTCCCGGCTCATCGGGCTGCGGCTCGCGCCCGCGCAGGAGTTCACCGCCAACATGGCGATGGACCGGTTCGTGCACGCGCTCGTCGAGGCGTCCGGCGAGGCGGGCTACCACGTCCTGCTCTTCTCCGGCGGCCGCGTCGCCGAGGGCGAGCAGCCCGATCCGCTCGCCGGGTACGACGACCTGCTGCGTTCGACGGCGGTCGACGCCTTCGTGGTCACCGACACCTACCTGGGCAACCCGCAGACGGTCGCCCTCACCCAGCGGCGCGCGCCGTTCGTGGCGTTCGGGCGCCCCTGGGACGACCCCGGTGCCCGGCACCCGTGGGTGGACGTGGACGGTGCCGCCGGGGTGGAGGCCGCGACCGAGCACCTGCGCGACCAGGGTCACGAGCGGATCGCCTGGCTGGGCTGGCCGCCCGGGTCGCGCATCGGTGAGGACCGGCGCGCCGGCTGGCACCGCGCGATGACCGCGTCCGGCCTGCCGACCGCCGGGCTGGAGGCCGCCGTCGAGGACGGCGTGCTCGCCGGCGGCCGGGCCGCGGCGTCGCTGCTGGAGTCGAGCGCCCCGACCGCGTTCGTCTGCGCCTCCGACACCCTCGCGGTGGGCGTCCTCGGCGCGCTGTCCGACCGGGGGCTCGAGCCCGGGCGCGACGTGGGGGTCGTCGGCTTCGACGACTCACAGGTCGCGCAGGTGATGGGCCTGACCTCGGTGCGTCAGCCGCTGGAGGAGGTCGCGGTGCATCTCGTCGCGGCGCTGCGTGCCCTGATGACGCCCACGCTCGTGGCGGAGACCGGGGTGCTGCTCCAGCCCCGGCTCGAGGTGAGGACGACGAGCACCCGCTGACCCCGGTCGGCGCCACGCCGCGGAGACTCAGAAGCGCTTGGACCAGAGGTTGACCGCGTAGTCCACCTCGAGCCCCTGGTGCTCGGCGAGCACCGCGTCGGCCACGTCCGGGGCGAACTCGATCCGTACGACGGCCTCGAGGTCGGCGCGCGAGGAGAAGCGCCAGCCCATGTCGACGCGGTCCAGCGTCCACCCGCGCACGCTCCAGAAGCGCTCGATCTCCTCGGGCGGGTCCAGGTGCGGGTAGCCGCGGCGGAACCAGCCGCCGAAGGTCGACCTCGACCCGTCGTTGTCGATGACCAGCGCGACCCCGCCTCGTCGTACGACGCGGTCCAGCTCGGCGAGTCCGGGCTCGCAGCCGGGACCGAAGAAGTACGCCCAGCGTGCGTGCACCACGTCGACGGACGCGTCCGGCAGCGGGATCTCCTGGGCCGTGCCCTGGCGGACCTCCGCGTTGGCGACGTGCCGGGTGCGCAGGCGGCGCCCGGCCAGCCCGACCAGGCCCGGGTGCGGCTCCACGCCGATCACCCGCCCCGCCGTCGCGGCGAACGCGGGCAGGTGGAAGCCGGTGCCGCAGCCGAGGTCGAGCAGGACCCGGCCGTCCCAGTCGGCGCGCTCGCGCATCGCCGCCCACAGCCGCCCGTCGGGGTCGGCGGCGCGGTTCTCGACCTCGTAGGTGGCGGTGTGCTGCCAGATGTTGGGGCTCGGGATCGTGCCCCGCGGCTTCGCGGCTCGCATCGCTCGCACCTCGACCGACTGCGACGACGGTGTGTCTCTCACGGCAGCCCCGCGCAGCAGGCGGGACGCGGGGGACACACCCTAGATGCGGACGATCCCGTCGGGGGTCAGCACCTGCGCGGCGAGGATGCCGGGCGTGCCGTGCGGGGCGACCCACTCGACCTTGACGTCCTCCAGCGGCGCCTCGACCGTCTCGCCCAGCCACTCGCTGACCCGCTGCGGGTCACCGGCGATCTCGATGCCGGCCAGGGAGAGGGTGCCGTCGGCGCCGGTCGAGGGGTGCAGCTCGGCCGGAACGTCCCACTGCAGGAAGAACGGCAGCTGCGGGTCGGCGATGAGCCCGTTGATGCCGATCTGCTTCCACCGCAGCTCGGTGCCGTCGGGCCGGTGCCGGGAGCCGGGCACGGCCGGCCGGCCGAGCCGCTGCTCGACGATCGCGATGTCCGGGACGGCGACGGCCCAGCCGAGCCAGCCGCCACCGAGGGCGGAGCGGGCGCGCACGGCCTGGCCGAACGGCGCCTTGTCGGAGGCCGGGTGGTCCAGCACCTCGACCACCTCGATGTAGGTGCTGTCGGTCAGCGGCAGGATCATGTTGCGCGTGCCGAAGCGGGGGTGCACGCCGCCGTCGACGAAGTCACGCCCGATCGCTGCCCCCAGGCGGGCTGCGGTGCTCTCGAGTCCGTCGGGTCCGGCCGCGTAGGAGAGATGGTCCAGGCGCATGCCAGACATTCTGAGCATGACCCGATAGGTCCGACGAATCGGGGTGGCTGTCTCTTGACGTCGAGAGGTGGCTGGCACCACCAGCCGACCCCGCCGCGGACCCCTGCACGTCCACGGGAGCGCCGAGGAGTGGGTCACAACCGGGTGGGCGGATCGAGGTAGCCGTCCTGCTGGGCGACCGTGTTGAGCTCCAGCTTGGTGCTCACCGGCCGCCCTGCAGCGGCGTACTTCGCCTTCACCCGGCTGAGGTACTTCTTCGCGGTGTCCTTCTTGACGCCGAGAGCCGCGGCGACCGAGTCGAGGGTGAGCCCGGAGGCGTAGAGCACCAGCGCGCGCTCCTCCTGGTCGCTGAGCTTGGGACGATCGGTGTCGCCGGCGATCACGCTGGCCAGTTCAGGGGTGAGCCACTGGCCGCGACCCAGCACGGTCCAGATCGCGGCGACGATGTCCTCCTCGGAGTCGCGCTTGCCCGCGATGCCTCCGATCCCGGCCCGCAGGATCTTCCGGACGAGCTCGGGCGAGGCCATCGCCGACAGCACGAGCACCTTGATCCCGGCGCGGGTGACCTCGCGGACCAGGGTGGGGTCGGCGCTCGGCCCGCGCTCGACCAACAGGTCGAGGATGAGCAGGTGCGGCCGCTGGCGCTCGGGGACACCGGCGAGCCAGTCGATGAAGTCGGTCAGCGTCTCACCGCTCCACGTCACCCGCAGGCCCGGCTGCACCGCTACCAGCTCCTCCGTGCGCTTGCGCTGGAGCAGGTGGTCCTCGACGATCGCCACGCGCCACTGGTAGCGCTGGGCGGCCTCGGCAGGAACGCTCATGACCCCTCACCTCTGCTCATCGCCTGATCCACCGTCGCCGCCGGAACCACGACCTCGACCAGGTCCTGCGGGCCGAAGCTCTGCACCGACATGGCGAAATCCTCCGGGAGCCGCCAAGCGCGCGCCGCGGTGGCCAGATACGGTGTCGGGCCGACCAGCGTAAAGCGCAGGCTCTGGGCCGCGGGGAACAGGGTCGCCGTCATCTGCTCACCGGCGGGCACGGCGCCCACCGTGGTCACCAGGAGCTCGCCGAGGGCCGGGGCCACGTGGGGGCCGGTGTCGACCGCGCCGGAGCGGATGGACAGCGCGGTGTTGGCGGTGCGAGCCTCGGCGAGCGCGCGGGCGAACCATTCGCCCATCCACACCAGCTCGGGGTTGAGCTGGGTGAGCTGGCGCAAATAGGCCTCCTCCTCGGCGCACTCCGCTCGCAGCGACTCCGCCGTGGGCTCGACGTCCCCGACAGCAACGCGGCGAAGGATCGTGACGGACTCGGCCAGCCCGGCCGCCGCCCAGCGCCGCCGGGACCGGCTCGCGGCCTCGCGGGCCTCGACCTCGGTCCGCAGCCGGGCGGCAGCCTGCTGGTCCGCGACCACGCGGCGACCGATGGTGACGACCATCCGCTGGAAGCCCGCCCAGCCGACGACCAGGCCCAGGCACGCCGTACCGGCCACGAGGGTGGAGACGGCGGCGCGGCCGCTGGACAGTGCCACGAGTGCGGCCGTGGTGAGGATCGTGAGGAGGAGCATGCCGGCCGGCCATCCCGCGAGGCGGCGCCAGTGCCGGTCGCCGAGCGCGAGCAGGACCGGGCCGCTCGGACAGATCGCCTGCCAGAGGATCACCTCGTGCCGGCCGAAGTCGACGGCGGCCGCAGACAGCACGAACGCCACCGACGATCCGACGCCGAGCAGCAGCGGCAGCAGGATCCGGCGCGGCCGGGTGTCGCCGCGCATCCACCAGGCCAGAGCACAGACCGCCGCGACGACGGCGACCATCGGGTACTCCTCGGTCGGCTGCCCGCGATGGTTGGTCACCGCGAGCCAGATCCCGACCCCGACCAGGCTCAGAGCCATGAGACCACTGGCGCGTCGCTGGAGCCCGTCGACGACCGCCCCCATGAGGGCGTCGCCATCAGCGCCCCGCTCGGTCTCGGCCGACGCCGGCACGGCGTCGGCCCACTTCCAGGTGAGCGTGACCCGAGTCCCGGACCCGGGAGCCGAGACCAGCTCGACGTCGACGCCCGTGTCGCGCAGCCGACCCAGCACCGACTCGGCGAGGCCACGACCGGACGGAGCGAGGCCGTCGAAGCCAACGCCCTCATCGCTCACGGTGACAACCAGCCCGCTCGGCCGGATCCGGACGTCGACGCGGACCTCGGTCGCGCCGGAGTGCTTCTCGGCGTTGCGCACCAGTTCGCCCACGGCCCCAGCCAGCGCCTCGAGCACCGACGACGGCACGAGCGCCTCACGCCTGGCCAGCTCGTCGTCGGAGACGCCGGTGTGGACGACCCGGATGTTCGTGGCGAACAGCCCGCGGCGGATGCCGAGCCCGGCGGCAGGCAGGGCGGCGTCGTGGGTGATCGCCTCGAGCGTTGCCACGTCCCGGGCACAGCGCGCCCGCACCGCATCGAGGTCGGCGGTAGCAGCACCGCCGGTGGCGAGGGCGCCGAGGGTGTTGATGGCCGTGTCGTGGAGCAGGCGGGAGTCCTCCGCTGCGCGCGTGCTCGCGGCGCGGTGCACCTCGACGGCGCGGTGCTCGGCCTCGGCCAGCTCGTGCTCGGCATCGGCGCGGCGGGCGTAGTCGAGGAGGAAGGTCACCGAGCCGCGGGCGGCCACCGTGATGGCCAGCGTGGTCGCGGCGACGGCCGGTGGCAGCGTGCTGGTCGAGTCGGGCACGGTGAGGACCATCAGCACGAGCATGACCACGGCGATGCCCACGGGCCACACGAGCGCGGTGCGTCCACGCATGATGAAGGCGGGGAGGACCGCGGCGAGGTTCGCCAGCCAGCAGGCAGCCAACAGCAGCGGGTTGTCTGGCGCGGCGACCGTCGCCCAGTCGGCCACGAACGCGGCATAGGCCAGGGTCAGCACGGTCCACGCGGGGAGCCGTCCGGTGGCGACGAGGAGCGCGCAGCCGGCGAGGGCCAGGTGCCCCGTGACCAGCGCCGTGCGGACGGCCGGCGCGACCGGCTCGATCACGATCGTCAGCACCATGACGACCTGCCACAGCGCCATGCCGCGCAGGAAGGCGCGGCGCATCGACGCCGTGACTGTCCGCATCGTCCAGCCGGCCAGGTCGTCGTCGCCGAAGGGATCGTCGAGCATGCGCCGGCGGACGTCTGCCCAGCCCACCATCGTGTGCTCCCCGCCTCCCCTGCGCAGTCTCCGGCCTCGGCCCGAGACGGTGGTCACCCTAGTGGAGCTCAGACAACGGCCGGGACGCAGATCCGACGCGCGCCTCGCTCCGTCCTCGGCGTCGGCGAGCACGCGCCGGCGGGACGCCCACACTGGCCCCTGTTGGGGGGTCATTCGCG
>Ga0164243_10014173_pt1 | contig 11122 bp, 12 predicted proteins | sample OricompcompostOP_FD_108781 | JGI IMG/M metagenome (GOLD analysis project Ga0164243, IMG submission 108781) | Organic Plus compost microbial communities from Emeryville, California, USA - Original compost - Organic plus compost (OP) | ecosystem: Engineered > Solid waste > Mixed feedstock >... | reverse complement strand
TGGTGCCCCGATTTGATCGTCGGCGTTTCTGTCCTGCGCGATGGCTGGCGCACACCAGCCAGATGCCAGAGCGGCCAATCCAACCAGAGCAAGAAGAAGATCCCGAATTCGCTTCCTGGCGTTCATGCCGCGATCCTGCTGCGCTGGCGGTTTCTCACGCAATACCCTCGCACTCTCTTTTCAATCTACGCAATTTGAGCACATAGTGTGTCACTGGCTGGACGATGGCGGTCGTCGGAGGGGCCAGCCAGAGGCTTGCATGTTTGGGGCTCGGCGAGAAATACCGATTTCGCGGACATCGCGCGCGTCTTCCCGTGCAACTCGGCCCGCATTTCCACATTGGCAGTTTCAGCGCGATATTGGACAACTGGATCGCGCGGTCAATGATCTGCGCCGCCGTGCTCCCGACTTTTCTGCTGCTTCTCCGCTGCTGATGTGGCAGCGAATAGTTCTGCTTCTAGCGCTATCACTCCTGACCGCGGGTCTGATTGTCCTCGACGATTTCGGGCTCGTGCTGTGGTCACTGACCATCGCCGTTCCGTTCCTGATGATTTCGGTGCTTCGGCTGGCAGCGCTTTGGCGCGCTGTCCGGAGGCCGCGGGAACCGCCGGACCCGAGTTGGCTCGATCGCCGTTACGATGATCGATTGCCGACGTTCTCCGTGCTTGTTCCGGTCTACCGCGAAGTTTCGATCGCGCGCACGCTGGTCAGTGCGATGAGCCGTTTTGATTATCCGAGCGACCGTCTCGAGATCCTGTTCATTACGGAAGCAGATGATATGCGGACACGCCGCGCTCTTTTGGACGCGGGGCTTGCGGGGAACATGCGGGTCGTCACGGTTCCGCCGGGTCAACCGAAAACCAAACCACGGGCGTTGAACTACGCGTTGCAAGACGCGCGAGGCACACTCGTTGCCGTCTTTGATGCAGAGGATCATCCTGATCCCGATCAACTTCGGCTCGCGGCGATCGCATTCGTTTTGGGCGGCCCGAGGCTCGCGTGCGTTCAAGCCCGGCTAACCGTGTCGAATCCGGACGATTCCTTTCTCAGCCGGCAATTCATGCTCGAATATGCGGCGCTCTTTGGCGGCGTCCTACCCGCATTAGACTATCTCGATCTTCCTATTCCGCTCGGGGGAACGTCCAATCATTTCCGCCGGGATGTCCTGTTGAAGTGCGGGGGATGGGACCCTTTCAATGTCACTGAAGATGCCGACCTCGGGATACGGCTTGCCCGTCTTGGCTACGACGTCTCAGTCATCGATTCGGAAACGATGGAGGAGGCGCCGGTTCGCTGGAGGATCTGGCTCGGTCAAAGGACGCGCTGGATCAAGGGCTGGATGCAAACCTATCTCGTGCACATGCGGCGTCCATTTCGGCTCTGGCGTGATCTTGGCGCGCGTCGCTTCGTGGGCTTCCAAATGACGATCTGCGCAACCCTGATCTCGATGTTGGCGCACCCGTGGTTCTATATTCTCGCCGGATTGCACGGCGCTTTGGGATCTCGGGTCCTGCCGGAAAGCCATATCCTGGTCTGGCTATTTGGCGGGAATCTGCTTGCCGGCTACGGCTCTGCGGCGTTGCTGATCATGGTGACCTCGCAAGGGTCTGAATTTTCGGGGCGTCTGTTTTCGATCTTTTTCCTGCCGGTCTATTGGCTCGCGATTTCGATCGCTGCTTATCGTGCCGTTTTGGACCTCGTGCGTAGGCCGTACTTCTGGGAAAAAACCATGCATGGTGCTGCGGGACGCATCAGCGGCAAGCGAAGCCGTAAAGGTGGCAGAGGTTAATTCATTTTGCGCGTCCGAAGACTTTCCTCAGCTCGACCTTGGCACGGTCGAGGTTGTGACGCTGCTTTTCAGAAAGATTCTTGCCGGCGCGATTTATATAAAATGTGAGCATCGACATCGCCGATTGGAACGGGGAGCTCTTGCGCCGCTTGCTCTGTTCTGCGGACTGTTTCAGCGATTGCGCAATTGCCGACGGACTGCGGCGTGCGAATACGTGATCTTCAAGGTCGAGCGCGTCGCTGGTCTTTGTCACGCGAGCAGACCAACGATGCGTTGAGCGATGGTCGTTGCTCTTTTTTTGTTCACTCTTAATGGGTCGTTTTGTCTTTCGCACGTTAGGGACCTTTTGATCGTGTTGCGGTCAGGCTCAGATGATTGATGAAAAACCGCCACAAACCTGCTAAGTTGCTGGTGCTGACGGGAATTTGGTTGGAACCAATCACCGCCGGGAACGTTGAGCTAAGTTGATTGTGTTTGACGGCATGCCCATGAAACGCGCGCTCCAATCGTTTCTCAACCGCTGCATCCGGACCGGGACCCTGACAGTCGAACTCCCCGATGGACAGCAGCTGACCGCCGGAGACCGATCCGGACTTCCCCTCAAAGTCACGCTTAAAGACGCCAAAGCGGCGAGGGAGCTGTTTTTTCATCCGCAGATGGCGCTCGGAGAGCTTTTTACAGATGGCCGACTCATCGTCTCAGGAGGGTCGGTCTATGATCTGCTCGAACTCTTGGGGAACAATCTCCATAGCCTGACGCCGCCGCAATTCGGTCAGATCCGCCACGTGCTTCGCAATCTGTTCGACCGTTGGACCCGGCGCAATTCGGAGCGCCTCTCGCGGTCCAATGTTCATCACCACTATGATATCGACGATCGCATCTACGCGCTGTTTCTCGACTCCGACCGACAATATTCATGCGCTTATTTCGATTCTCCGGACCAGGAGCTCGAAGCGGCTCAGCTTGCGAAGAAGCGGCACATTGCGGCCAAGCTCCTCATCCGACCCGGCAACAGGGTTCTCGATATCGGCAGCGGCTGGGGCGGCATGGCCCTCTATCTTGCGGGAATCGCCGGTGCTGACGCGACAGGGCTGACGCTTTCGCCAGAACAGCTGAAGGTCGCGGAGCGGCGCGCAGCGGAGCGCGGGCTGAACTCCCGTGTCCGTTTCCGGCTGGAAGACTATCGCGGATTGTCGGAAACCTTCGACCGCATCGTCTCTGTCGGCATGTTCGAACATGTCGGTCTCAAGGACTACGACACATATTTCGATGTGGTTCGAAGGAGTCTGAAGGACGACGGCGTCGCGCTCATTCATTCCATCGGGCGCATGGACGGCCGCGCCGCAATGAACCCATGGTTCGCCAAATACATATTTCCCGGAAGCTATGTCCCGACGCTGGCAGAGGTCTTTCCTTCCATCGAAAAGGCTCACCTTATCGTAACCGACGTCGAGATCTTGCGATTGCACTACGCCGATACGCTAGCCGCATGGCGCCGGAGGTTCCTGGCAAAGCGCAGCGAAGCTTCGACTCTGCTCGGCGAGCGCTTCTGCCGGATGTGGGAGTTCTACTTAGCTGCGGGCGAAGCGGGGTTTCGCTACGGCGGATTGATGGTTTTCCAGGTCCAGCTTGCGAAAAAGATCGATGCAGTGCCCCGTACGCGCGATTATATCGCGGCCGAGGAAACGCGTCTTCGTCAACGGGAGAATGCCGTGGCGGATCGGAATGTTGCGGCCGAGTAGTGAGCTGTTTGTTCAAAAAAGGCTCGTCTTGCCGCCCGCTCCGACCCGGAGCGGCTGACGGTCGCTCGCTTTCGCAAGGTCATAGGCGCGAGAGGTGACGTCATTCAACGCGTTCTGAACTTGCAACCGGGCGCGCTCAATCTCTTCGTCATTCGCGTCGGCGTCTACGAAGATCGGGTCACCGGCGACCCACACCAGCCGGGAAAACGGAAGGTTGACCGTCATTTTGCTCCAAGTGTTGAGCACGAGAAATCTGGAGGTCGCCGCGGCAACGGGAATGATGGGGCGACCCGACATGCGGGCCAGCGTCACCACGCCCTCGCCCGATATTCTCGGATGCTTTGGAGGGACGTCGGCAGTCATCGCGACGATTGAACCGCTTTCGAGTGCCTTCACCGCCGCGCGAAGCGCGTAGGCCCCACCGCGATTGCGCTTGCGACCGCCTGCTCCTGCGCCGCGAATCGCCGAGATTCCGAATTGTGCCAATACGCGGGCGACGAGTTCGGCGTCGCCATGGCGAGCGACCATGGCTTCCACTCGATACTCGCGTGTGTTGAGGTCGGGCAGCATCATGAACTGGCCGTGCCACATTGCCATGATGAACGGCACTTGAGACCGCAGATGATCGAAGAAGTTATGGGGCTCGTAAATCGTCCGCGATGTTCGTCTCACGGTCCGAATGAGGCTTGCGACGCAACGGCTCGTTAGTCCGGTCAACGCGAGATTGGTTTTTGAGCGCGGTCGGGCCATTTCGATTTGTGTCGGTTCCCTTGAGATCGCAGGAGGAACTCACGCAAGCATCTGAATACCGAAAGCCAGTAGGATAGCGCAGGTCATGGCAACGACCACGCCTATTAGAGATATCAAAACGTAATATCCGTCGGATGCGTGGCCGCTATCCTCGCACACCCGGATTTTTTCGATCCTTTTTCGTGTATCTACGCTCACAACTGACCGCCTAAAAAAATTGCAGCGCGCCAAATACGGCTCTTCCGCGCCGCGCACAAGCAGGTGCGGCGGCGTGGCTCGCCGGCGTTGTCTCCGGGCTTGGTGATGCCGCTTTGCCACCGGCGTACCGAACGGGCTGGGCGCTCTACAACGTTCATGGGGAATTCATCGCGAAAGGACGACAAGAGGTCATGCTGCATTGCAGCTAAAAATGCTCGTTTAAAGACTTTAACGGGGTATGCAATGGACAGATTTCGGGTGGTTGTCTGGTGCGAAGCTTGCCAGGGCGACGACGAGGGCTGTTTCGGAGGGGCGGCCGAAGTCATTGGCGCCTCGTTCGAATCTCACGAAGAGGCAGAAAAGGCCGGTGCCCATTACTGCTCCGACTTGCCGTATCGCTACCGCGTCGAGCCGGTCGACATCACGCGAACGTCATCAAATCGGAGTTCTGGCCGAGAGCTTCCTTCAGCGTCTTTTGCGCGAGTTGCATTTTTCTGACCATATCCTCGCGGTCGTCCGAGGATTCGAGAGCTTTCTCAAGCAGGTAATCCGCCTGCCCAAGCTTCGCCTCAAGTTGAGCAATGCGAGAGCGCGCGTCGAAGAGTTCTGCCGGCTCGTTGTTACTTACTGGGATGCTTTGGATAGCCATTGATTGATCCTGAGTTCCGTTCGGAGCGGAACGCAGGTTTCAGGGGAGAGTTCCCTTAGGTGCCCGTTTTAGAGGTGCAGACTGCCGTTCTTGCAACCCTTGCGGGTGCGCCTCATGCGCGGCGGGTGAGCCGACCCCTTCGCTGGGTTCTGCGCCGGGCCGCTTCGGCAACGGCACCGTAAAGGGCGGCATGGTCGGGTCGAGGGACTTCGAGCGCGATCGGTTCCGAGGCTTCCTTCTGACGGCGCACATCATCCCGGCTGGAAAAAAGGATGACGCGATTTCGCCCCGCGCGCTTCGCAACATAGAGAGCCGCATCAGCCTGGATCATCAACTCATTCAAGCTCGCGCAGGTCCCGAGCTTCGAGATGCCGACGCTGACTGAACTGCTGAAAAGTTTTTCGTCGGAAAGAAATCGTCGTTCCGCGAACTTCTTTCGTATTCGCTCCGCGACGACGAGCGCGGTTTTCAGCGGTGCATCAGGGAGCAGGACGGCGAACTCTTCTCCACCGAGACGAGCAACGGGATCGCCTTCGCGAACAGCCTCGTTCAGGATGTTGGCGAATGACTGAAGCACGAAGTCACCAAGCGGGTGACCGTGAATGTCGTTGATCCGCTTGAAGTGGTCGATATCGAAGACAAGGGCGACCACTGAAGAGACACGCATGTCCATCGCCCGATCGAAGAATGCGCGCCGATTGAACAGTCCTGTGAGCGGGTCCGTCTCGGCGTCTCGTTTGTGGCGCCGCGTGAGGCGGACCTGATTGAGCCCGAGCGACAGGGCGCCTATCGCAGCGGTTCCCGCGAGGCACACGATGAGATTGACGTTTTCAGCCCAGTTGTCGGGCGCATGGCCCATGATCCAGGTTTGCTGATCGAAGAGGACTGCCGCGCAAAGTCCGAATGAAACTCCGGCTACGACGTAGAGCGTCGCCAAGGTAGAGATGAGAAGCGGCGATTCAGCCCGCCAGCGCCCATACTCCCATCCAGTTGCAAACAAGATCGCCATCACCGTAAGATTGAAAATGATGTAACTGATCCCGTCAAAACCGATCAGCATCGGCAGCGCGGTCATGGTGCAGGTGACAAGAGCGACGATGCCCATGCGCTTCAGGGGAAGCACGCCCGTCCTGAACTGATGAGCTGCGCCGAGGAAAAAAACAAAACCGGCCAGCAAGGCGGAGAAGGATGTGATTCCGGCAGCGGGCGAGAAGCGGCCGACAAAGTCGCTGTATGCCAGCGTGCTGGCGACGAGGAATGCAGCGCCGATTGCCCAGGTTCTCAACACGCGATCGGCACGAGAGACGAACCAGCTGACGAAAAACGTGAGAGTCAGGCCGGCGCAGCAGAAGCTGAGGGCGATAAGCAGCGAGTTATAGTCCAGGAGAATCATTCCGAGACATTAGCGGCAAAACCTTTGCCGAACATGACTCGGACATCTACTTGCGGGCGATATGCAACACGTCTGTGCGTCATGCGCGATTAAAGTGGATCGCGCCTCAATGCCTGACACAGGCAATGCGGGCCGCCGCCACCCAGTGTGAACATCGAGAGATCGGGATCGTAGACATCGATGCCATGCGCGCGCATGCGGGCATTGAGATCCTTGTTCGCCGCCGTCGACAATACGCGGTCGTTACCCAGTGCGACGATGTTCGTCCCAAGCTGCATGGCGTCGTGGTAGGACACGGGAAGGATTTCGTAGCCTTTCGATTTCAGAAGATCGAGGAACCACGGCTGGTGCGCATCCTGCGCGACGGCGACGAGCTTGTCGTTGATGAAGCCGACAGACACATCGAGATGCACGAAATGCGGCGGGAAGGGCACCGCATAGGCCTCCCATCCTTCCGCCTGAAACCATGAGCACATCTGTTCTGCTCCATCTTTCTCGGAGCGTTCGCCGCCGTAGCCGCACAGAACGAATCCGGGCTCGACAACCATGAAGTCTCCACCTTCGAAATGGCCCGCCGTGATCATGTTCCAGATCGGGATGCCAGCTTCCTGGTAGAACTTGAACGTCAGCGCATAATCGCCGCGACGATAGCGTGTCTGCAGCATGGTGATGACGGCGCCGAATGGTGTCATGACGCTCGAGTCGCGCGCGAACACTCCGTACTTGAGCTCCGGGCGCGCATCGAGCCAATGACAGGTGACGCCTGCGTGCGCGTAGATATCGACCATCTCACGATGCTGCTTCATGGCGGTCTGCGCGTCGAATTTCAGACCGAGCGCAAGGGTCTGCCGCGATACGGCACCGACAGGGCGCCATTCAAAATCGTCCGGCCTGCCGAGAAGAACATGGCGCAGGACTCCGGTCTCGGAGTCCAATCCCCATGGAACAGTGACGGCCGCCGTGCTCATGCCAAGACCTCGTAATGGGCGTCCGTCGGCGCGCCTTTGTTGATGCAGATGATGTCCTGCGGGCAGGCGGACATGGCGACGACGCAGTCCATCTCGGCTTTCAGGACGACGTAGTCGCCGGGCTTGGAGACGGGCTCTTCCCAGCCAATGCTGCCGTCGACGTTGACCGGAATATTCATCCAGAGATTGAGGGGTGAGGGGACTTCCGGCGGCGTCAGACCGAGGCCGGCGAGGCCAGCGCGCAGATTGTCCGCGCAGTTGTCATGGTATTCGCTGACGCCAAGTCCCTGATATCGATAGATGTCGCAAGCGGCGATGAAGGTATCATGGACGCCGGGAGAGGTATCTTCCACGAGGGTCAGGATCGGGCGCCGCTTATTGGTGACGAGCTTGTCGCCGGGTATCGGACGGATCCGGTCGATGGCGGCGCGCATGTGCTCCATAGACAGGAATTCGGAGAGATCATGGGCATTGAACGCCCACGTATCAACGACCTGATGACCATGTGTGTTGATGATCTTGATCGACTGTCCGGTTTCAAGGGCGACGGCCCGGCCCTGACGTGCCGGAACTACGTGTATGCCACTCATGACCGCTCCTTCACGTTTGGAAATTCCTTGCGGATCGCTTCGGTGACACCGGTGGCGTAATCGTCGGCAAGCAGCTTGCCTTTCTCAGCCGAGCACCCGCGAGCGGGGGAAAGCACGCCCGAACATGGAACCCAGCCGGTGCGCGTCGGATAAAAGTCGTAGGGTGGGAAGCTTGCCGGCCCGTCGTCCGGGAGGGCCGACATATCGACGAGATGCGGATGGTGATGGAGCATCAGTGATGTTTCCATGACGGCGGCATGCTCGAGATCGAAGCCGGGGAAGCCGTCGGGAAAGATTTTCTCCAGCGTCTCGCGTTTCGTGAAATCCCAGTACTCGAGACGCATGACTTGGAAATCGTGGATGCCCATGTAGGCGAGTTCGCGACGTGCAAGATCAATGCCCTCGATCGTGAACATCATGTTCTCGTAATGGCCGTTGATGAGCACGAGCTTGCGGGCGCCGTGGCGGGCGAACTCCTTGATGACGTCCCGCAATACATGTGCGAGCGTATCGGCGTCGAGGCTGGTCGTGCCGCAGAAGTGATTGCCGCCGCCCATTTTCGGCTGTGATTTGTAGCCGAACGACAGGACAGGGGCGACGATCGCATCGAGCTTCTTCGCGACGTCGGCGGCGACGGCCGTTGCCAGCATCGCATCCGTGCCCATGGGGAGATGCGGACCGTGCTGTTCAGTGGCGCCGGTCGGAAGGAGGATGAGCGCGCCGCCTTCCATGCGCTTCTGGTAGGTCGTCCAGCTCATTTCGTTCATGAAAATGCGGTCGATCATGACATCCTTTCCTCAAACCATGGCCGCGCCGCCGTTAACGCCGAGAACCTGGCCGGTGATAAAATTCGATCCGGGTCCCGCGAGAAATAGGACGGCTTCGGCAATCTCTTTCGGCTGGCCGATACGGCCGAGCGGATTGGAGGATTCAAGACGCTTCCAATCCGGCGGCATGTTTTCATAGTCGAGCATCGGCGTATCGGTGGGCCCTGGTGCAACGGCGTTGACGAGAATGTCGGGCCCGAACTCCTTCGCCCAGCAGCGCACCATCGCACTGACGCCCGCCTTCGAGGCGCAATAAGCCGCGTGATGTTCCCGTCCGAGCTGGGCTAGCTCGGAGCTGAAGAGGATGATCTTGCCGCCTTGGCCACGGCTCTTCATCACTCGCACGGTTTCGCGCGCCATGAGGAATGTGCCGATGAGATTGACGTCGAGAACCCTGCGGGCTTCCGCAACCGGAGTTTCAAGCAGTGGGCCATAAAGGAAGACAGCGGCGGTGTTGATCATCACGTCGATGCCGCCGAGTGCGTCGTCGGCGGATGCCACGGCTTCTGCGACCTGGATCTCATCGGTCACATCGACGCGGAATGACAAAGAGGACGCGATTGGCGCGAAATCCAACCGTGCGACGCGCCCACCTTTCTTCTCGAACAGATCTGCAGTTGCGAGACCGATGCCACTTGCCGCGCCGGAGACGACGACTTTCAGATCTTTAAAGTCTTTGCTCATCCGAGAAATTCTCCGCGATCGACACCGATGGCTTGGCCGGTGATATTCACCGCGAGATCGCTCGCGAGAAAAAGATAGAGGCTCGCCACATCCTTCGGCTCCATCAGGCCGGGTAGAGCCTGTGCCGCGACGACGTCGGCGAAAATATCGGCTTCCGTTCGCTTCGATCGCTCGGCCATGACTTTCGCGGAGCGCACGGATGCAACCGTGCGGACCCATCCTGGGCAGACCGCGTTCACCGTGATCCCGCGCGGTCCAAGCTCACGAGCGAAGGTGCGGGTGAGACCGACGACGGCGTGCTTCGAAGCGATGTAGGCTGCGAATTCGCCGACCGCGCTTTTGGCCCACACCGAAGCCGTGTTGATGATGCGGGCGCCGGGTTTCAGAAGCGGCAGTGCGGCCCGCGTGACATTCCAAGTGCCGCGGACATTAATATCCATGATGCGGGCGAACGTGGCGTCGACCTCGTCGCTCGGATCGGTCAGAGGGGTGATCAGCTCAAGACCGGCATTGTTCACGAGGACGTCGAGCTTCGTGATTTCCGTGAATACCGTCGCGACGGCAGTTCTGTCGGTGATATCCGCGACGAAGGCGCGGACGGGGCGTCCGAAATCTTTTGATAGCCGTGCCGCGGCGTCATGAACGGCGTCGTCGTCGGCGAGGATCGCGAGATCGGCGCCGGATGCTGCGAAGCCTTCCGCGATGCCATAGCCGATGCCGCGGCTGGCGCCGGTGACGAGGACGCTTCTGTTTTTGAGATCGATCGACATGCTTTCCTATGGCGCTTCGCGCTCTAGTTTTCGTGGGCCGCGGCGATGCGGACGAATTTCAGGATTTCGGTTCGGAGCTTGAAGAAACGTTCGCTGTCGCGGAGTTCCAGCGTCCGATCGGGGCCGAGCGTGGCGGCGATATCGATTTCTTCCAGCATGCGAGCGGGCCGCTTCGAGAAGACGATAATGCGATCTGCAAGAAAGACGGCTTCGTCGACGTCATGGGTGACGAAGATGACAGTCTTGGCGTCGTGGCGTTGGATGCGGCGCAGCTCCAGCTGAAGATCTTCGCGCCTCTGTGCATCGAGGGCACCGAAGGGTTCATCCATCAGCAAGACGTCGGAGCCAGCCGCGAGCGTCCGCGCGATGGCGATGCGCTGGCGCATGCCGCCCGAAACCTTGTTCGGATAGGCATCGGCGAAATCGGCCAAGCCAACGAGTTCGAGATAATGGGCAAGACGCCTCTGTTTTCGCTCGGGCGTCATGTCGAGGCGGTATTTCATGCCATAGGCGACGTTTTGGGCGACGGTCAGCCACGGGAACGACGAATAGGATTGAAAGACCATCCCGCGATCGCGATCGGGGCTGTCGATTGGCTGACCGTCGAGACGGATCTCTCCGACGGTCGGCGTTTCGAGGCCGCCCACCATACGCATCAGCGTGGTCTTTCCGGAACCCGAGGGCCCGAGGAATACGACGAACTCGTTGCGCTTGACGGTTAAGCCGAAGGTCGGCGCGACGACTTCGAGATCGCCAAAATAT
>Ga0164243_10014172_pt1 | contig 11122 bp, 10 predicted proteins | sample OricompcompostOP_FD_108781 | JGI IMG/M metagenome (GOLD analysis project Ga0164243, IMG submission 108781) | Organic Plus compost microbial communities from Emeryville, California, USA - Original compost - Organic plus compost (OP) | ecosystem: Engineered > Solid waste > Mixed feedstock >... | reverse complement strand
TGCACCTTGCCGATCACCGCGTTGCGCGTGATTCCACCGAGTTCCGCCGCGATCTGGCTGGCGCTGAGGCCCTCCGACCAGAGCTTTTTCAGAAGCTCCACGCGCTCATCGGTCCAGTTCATTGCGAACTCCCTCTCAGCCTCAAAGCTCGAATCTCTACGGGACGACCCTCCAGCCGTTTGAAATAGGCGGGGGTCGGACATACTGTCCGTAGTAGGTCGATTATTCCTGCGGCACGAGATGTCGTGCCCTTAACGATTTTGAAACTACTCACCCGCGGACTCGCCCGCAAGAGTCCGAACCGTGAACGGCGGGTTTTCCCCAAATGCTGTGTTGCGGTGGGGTCGCGCTGTTGCCCTTGTGCACAGCGGAGCCTCATTGACAGAGGGCGGAGGGGCCGTAGAATTGGAGGAAATGAAGGTGTCGCCTTCTTCGGGGCGGCGCCTTTTGCGTTTTTGCGCACCCACGCTCCAGAACTCGGCGAGCCCTGTTGTGACTTCGGCACTGCTACCTGTTTTTGCCCGCGCCAACCTTGCCTTTGAACGCGGCGAGGGGAGCTGGCTGTATGCCGAGGATGGCACGCCTTATCTCGATTTCGGCTCGGGTGTTGCGGTCAATGCGCTTGGCCACGCCCATCCGCATCTGGTTGAGGCGCTGAAGGGCCAGGCCGAGCGGCTCTGGCACATCTCCAATCTCTACCGCATCCCGGAAGGCGAGCGCCTGGCGGACCGGCTGCGCGAGGCCAGCTTCGCCGACTATGTCTTCTTCGCCAATTCCGGCGCCGAGGCCAACGAGGCCGCCATCAAGATGGCGCGCAAGTACCAGAGCGCGAAGGGGCATCCGGAGCGCTACCGCGTCATTGCGTTCGAGGGTGCCTTCCACGGCCGCACGCTGGCAACCATCGCGGCCGGCGGCAATCCCAAGCATCTCGATGGCTTCGGCCCGCCGGTCGAGGGTTTCGACCACGCGATCGTCGGCGATGTCGAATCCGTCAAGGCGCTGATCGGCCCGACGACCGCGGCCATCATGGTGGAGCCCATCCAGGGCGAGAGCGGGATTCAGCTGGTGCCCGGCGCCTTCCTGCGCGTGCTGCGCGATCTCTGCAACGAGCATGGCCTGCTGCTGATCTTTGACGAAGTGCAGACCGGCGTCGGCCGCACAGGCAAGCTGTTCGCTTGCGAGAAGGTCGGCGTCTTCCCCGACATCCTGACCTCGGCCAAGGGGCTGGGCGGCGGCTTTCCCGTCGGCGCCTGCCTTGCCACCCGCGAGGCGGCTTCGGGCATGACGGCGGGCTCGCATGGCAGCACATTCGGCGGCAACCCGCTGGCCATGGCGGTCGGCAATGCCGTGCTCGACGTGGTGCTGGAGCCGGGCTTCCTCAATGAGGTGCAGCGCAAGGGCCTGCTCCTCAAGCAGCAACTCGCTCCCGTCGTCGACCGCCATCCGGCGGTCTTTGCCGAAATTCGCGGTGAGGGTCTGATGCTTGGCCTGCGTTGCCATCTGGCGCCCGCGCAGGTTGTTGGCGCCTTTGCCGAACACGGGCTCCTCGCCGTGCCGGCCGGCGGCAATGTCGTGCGCCTGCTGCCACCCCTCACCATCACCGATGCGGACCTTGCCGAAGGCGTTTCCCGCATCGACACCGCCGCCGCTGCGTTGGAAGCCGCCCTGGCTTCGGGACTGACCGCGGCTCAATAAGGAAACCATTTTGTGACGGCGTCCAAACCTCGCCATTTCCTCGACCTGTCGGATTTCACCGGCTCCACCCTCCGCGACATCCTCGCGGCGGGGCGTGAAATGAAAGCGCGCCGGCGCACGGCCGCCGCCGCCGAAGACCGCGTGCTGGACGGGCGCACGGTGGCGATGGTGTTCGAGCAGCCGTCGCTGCGTACCCGTGTGTCCTTCGAGGTCGGCATCCGCGATCTGGGGGGCAACCCGCTGATGCTAACGGGCAAGGAAATCGAGCTCGGCGAGCGCGAGGCCATCGCCGACACGGCGCGGGTTATATCGCGCTATGTCGACGCCATCATGATCCGCATGCTCAAGCACGACACCATGCTGGAGCTGGCGCGCCACGCCACGGTGCCGGTGATCAACGGCCTCAGCAAGGCCTCGCATCCCTGCCAGGTCATGGCGGATGTGATGACTTTCGAGGAGCGGCTCGGGCCGATCACCGGCCGCACGATTGCGTGGACCGGCGATTCCAACAATGTGCTGGCCTCGTGGATGCATGCCTGCTCCAAGCTTGACTTCAACCTCCGCGTAGCCACTCCGCCCGAGCTGGCCCCACCGGAGAAGCTGGTGAACTGGGCGCGCGAGAACGGCGCCGCGCTGACGCTGACCAACGATCCCTTTGAGGCCGTCAGCGGCGCCGATGCCGTCGTTACCGACTCCTGGGTGTCGATGGGCGACGGCGAGAAGGAGCGCCGCCACAACCTGCTGCAGCCCTACCAGGTCAACGCCAAGCTGATGGCGGCCGCCAGCAAGGGCGCGATCTTCATGCACTGCCTGCCCGCGCATCGCGGCGAGGAAGTGACCGACGAGATCATGGACGGCCCGCAGTCGGCGATCTTCGACGAAGCCGAGAACCGCCTGCACGCGCAGAAGGGCGTGCTGGCCTGGTGTTTTGACGCCATTCCTGTGTGAGCGCCGTTTCCTTCAGTATGAGTGAGAGTCTGTCTTTCTTCACCGGCGACGACCGCGTCCTGCCCTTCCAGGTCGAGGGGCTCGACGTGCGTGGCCGGGTCGTCCGTCTCGGGCCCGCCATCGACAGCGTGCTTGCCCGGCACGATTACCCATTGTCCGTGTCCAAGGTGCTTGGCGAGGCGGTGGCGCTGACCATCCTGCTCGGCACCTCGCTGAAGATCGACGGCCGCTTCCAGCTGCAGACGCGCTCCGATGGTCCCATCGGCATGATGGTGGTCGATTTCGAGGCGCCGGACCGCGTCCGCGGCTATGCCCGCTTTGACGAGGAGCGCCTGGGCGAAACGCAGGACACCGGAGCCTTGCTCGGCAACGGGCATCTGGCCTTCACCATCGACCCCGGCGAGGACATGAGCCGCTATCAGGGTGTGGTGCCGCTGGAGGGCGAGAGCCTGGAAGAGGCCGCGCACCAGTATTTCCGCCAGTCCGAGCAGATTCCCACCCGCATCCGCCTCGCCGTGGCCGAAGCCTTCGGCAGCAATGAGGACAGCCATTCCTGGCGGGCCGGCGGCGTCATGATCCAGTACCTCCCGCCGGCGGGCGAGGGGGTTCGGCAGCCAGACCTGCCGCCGGGCGACGTACCCGAGGGCGTCGAGGCGCCGGTCTCGACCTTCCCCGAGGACGATGGCTGGGTGGAGGCGCAGGCGCTGGTCGACACCGTGGAAGACCACGAACTGATCGACCCGATGATCGCCAGCGAGGAGCTACTCTACCGCCTCTTCCATGAGCGCGGCGTGCGCGTGTTCGATTCCAGCCAGGTGCGCGAATCCTGCCGCTGCTCGCGCGAGCGGATCCTCGGCATGCTAAACAGCTTCACCCCCGAGGACCGCCGCGACATGGTGGCGGACGACGGCAAGATCACTGTCACCTGTGAATTCTGCTCCACGCGCTACGAAGTGGCGCCTTCGGAGGTCGGCCTCGACGACTGACGGGACGGCTGAAAGGGCGGCGGCCTTGCAGGCCAGCCGCCAACGTCCGGCGGAACGTTTGTCGAACAACGTCCTACCGAGCCTGTGGATAACCAGCCCGCCGCCTTAATGCTTCGATGCCATGGCCTCGGCACGCTCGGCTGCCTCGATCATGCGCCGCAACGCATCCGCCACTTCGGCAGTGACGCGGCGCTTGTACTTGCGGTGTACCAGCTGGCCGTTGTGGAAGATGTCCTGCTCGACATAGAGCCGTTCACCGTCCCAGTGCAGCACGTTGTCGCTTTCGGTGGTTTCGATCACGCCGAGATCGGCGATCAGTTCACCTTCGTCCTTCGTCGTCATGACGGTTCTCCCACGCGCTACAGGACTGAGCCTAGCGGAACATCGCGGGCGCGGAAAAGAGCGAAGGTGCGGGAGGGAAAAACGAGTGAACCCCGCCGGCCGGTGGGGCCAACGGGGTTCTGGGTGCTCGAAACGAGGGGGACTGGATTCCCTCTTGCCCAATCAACGCACGGATGCGCCCCCGGTTCCCGCTTTTGTTGCAGGAAAGTCACGGGTGCGGAGGAATTTCTGAAAAGCGAAAGTGCGCTGGAGCGGGCGATGGGAATCGAACCCACGACATACAGCTTGGGAAGCTGTCGTTCTACCACTGAACTACGCCCGCGCGCGGCGGAGAATAGTGGGGCCTCCGCGCCGCCACAAGCCATCCCGGCGCGAATTTACGCGCGGAAATGCTTCGACAGTTTCAGCTTCTGCGCCTGGTAGTTGGAGCCCAGTTCCTGGCCGTAGAGCATCTCGGCGGGAGCCGCCAGGCGCTCGTAGACGAGACGGCCGACCGTCTGGCCGTGCTCGAGGATGAAGGGCACTTCGTGGCTGCGCACTTCAAGCACCGCTCGCGAGCCGACGCCGCCGGCCGCGGCATGGCCGAAGCCTGGATCGAAGAAGCCGGCATAGTGCACGCGGAATTCGCCGACCAGCGGGTCGAAGGGCACCATTTCCGCCGCCAAGGTGGGTGGCACATGCACCGCCTCGCGCGAGGCCAGTATGTAGAACTCGCCCGGATCGAGCACCAGCTTGCCATGATCGGCGCGCACCGGCTCCCAGAAGGCATCGACGTCGTAGCCCGCCACGCGGTCCACATCGATGACGCGGGTGTGGCGCTTGGCGCGGTAGCCGACCAGACCATCTTCCTTGCCGGCAAGATCCACCGTTACCGAGATGCCCTCGCGCAGGTCCGGCGCGTCCGTGTCGACGAGGCGGTCGCTGGCCTGCGCCGTGCGCATCTCCTCGGGGGTCAACTCGGCGCGGCCGCTGCGGAAGCGGATCTGCGACAGCCGCGAGCCGGTGCGCACCAGAACCGGGAAGGTGCGCGGGCTGATCTCGGCCCAGAGCTGGCCGCTGAAGCCCGCCGGCACGGTGTCGAAGCCGCGCACGCCATCCGCGATGACGCGGGTGAACACGTCGAGACGCCCTGTGGAGCTCTTCGGATTGGTCACGGCCTCGACATGGGAGGGAAGGGCGAGGCTTTCCAGGACGGGAACGAGGTAGACGCAGCCGGTTTCCAGCACCGCACCCTCGGTGAGGCTGAATTCGTGCATCAGCACATCGTCCAGCCGCTCCTTCACGGTTTGCCCTGGAGCAGGGAGAAAACTGGCGCGGATGCGGTAGGCCGTGGCACCGAGCCGCAGGTCGAGGCTGGCGGGCTGGATCTGGCGCTCGGAGGCCTCGCGTTCGAGGCGGATAGCGCCGTTTTCGATCAGCCGGCGGATGGCCTGTGCCGGCGCTATGCCGGTGCCGAAGCCCTCGAAACCAACCGCCCCATCCGCCATGTCCGCCCCTCGTGCAGCTCGTGCGCTTCTTCCCTAGCGGATCGTGCGGGGCTGAGAAAGCTCTGACGGCGTTGACCTGTGGGCGGACGGGGAGTAGTCCCAAGACATCGTGGTGATTTGGCCGGCCGGCTTGCAGCCACGTAAAACAACTCGCTAAAGGGCCGCGGCGCGAAAAATGGTTCTCTCGCGGGCGGCCCGTCCTGAGGTATCCGCCGTGTCGAACGAGATTCCCGCCCCTCTCCCCAACCGCAAGCTCCATGCCGCGACCCTCGCCGTGCATGAGGGGCAGTTGCGAAGCCAGTACGGCGAAACCGCCGAAGCGCTCTATCTGACACAGGGCTACGTCTATCCGAGCATGGAGGCGGCCGAGGCCCGCTTCACGGGAGCCGATCCCGGCTTCCAGTATTCGCGCTTCTCCAATCCGACGGTGAGCATGTTCGAGAGCCGCATCGCGGCTCTGGAGGGGGCGGAAGCCGCTCGTGGCACGGCGACCGGCATGGCCGCGGTCAATGCCGCGCTGTTCTGCCAGCTCAAGGCCGGCGACCATATCGTCGCCGCCAAGGCGCTGTTCGGCTCATGCCTCTACATCGTCGAGACGCTGCTGCCGCGCTTCGGCGTCGAGTGCACCTTGGTGGACGGCACCGATCTAACCCAGTGGCGCGCGGCGGTGCGGCCTGAAACGAAGGTCTTTTTCCTCGAGACGCCGACGAACCCGACGCTGGAGATCATAGACATCCCCGCGGTCGCCGAAATCGCGCATCAGGCGGGAGCCCGTCTCGTCGTCGACAATGTCTTCGCCACACCGGTCTTCCAGAAGCCGCTCGAACTCGGCGCCGATGTCGTGGTCTATTCGGCAACCAAGCATATCGACGGCCAGGGCCGCTGCCTTGGCGGCGTGGTGCTCGGCACGGAAAAGTTCATCACCGAGGAGCTGCAGATGTATCTGCGGCAGACCGGCCCCTCGCTCTCGCCCTTCAACGCCTGGGTGATGGTGAAGAGCCTGGAGACGCTCGATTTGCGCGTGCGGCGCCAGTCCGAGAACGCGGCGCTCGTCGCCGACCGCCTCGCCGAGCACCGGAACATCGCGCGGGTGATCTATCCCGGCCGCGACGATCATCCGCAGGTTGCCGTGGCGCGGCGTATCATGACCGGCAGCAGCAACATGATCGCCTTCGAGGTGAAGGGCGGCAAGGAAGAAGCCTTCCGCTTCGGCAAGGCGCTCGAAATCGTCAAGATTTCCAACAATCTGGGCGACTCGAAGAGCCTTATCACGCACCCCGCCACAACCACCCATCAGCGCCTCAAGCCCGAGCAGCGCGCCGAGCTCGGCATCAGCGACGCCATGCTTCGTCTGTCCGTGGGGCTGGAAGACGTGCGCGATCTGATTGATGATGTGGTGAAGGCCGCCGACGCCGTCTGAGGCGCGGCGGGAACTAAGAAAAAGTCCACTGCATCCGGATCCTGGTCCGGATGCCGTGGCCAAGCCGAAGACACGATGTACAGCGCCACCACACGCCATATCCGCGTCCAGGTCACGCCCCGTTTCCTCGAACGGGAATCGCAGCCCGACAAGGACCACTATGTCTGGGCCTATTTCATCGAGATCGAGAACCAGGGCGAGGAGAGCGTGCAGCTCCTCTCGCGCCATTGGAACATCACCGATGCGCAGGGGCGGATGCAGGAAGTGCGCGGCCCGGGCGTGGTCGGCGAGCAGCCCAAACTGAATCCCGGCGACAGCTATTCCTACACCAGCGGCGTACCGCTCACGACACCGTCGGGCATCATGTCCGGCAGCTACGGAATGGTCACTGACGACGGCGAGCATTTCGACATCGAGGTGCCCGCGTTCTCGCTCGACAGCGATTTCGCCAAAGACGGACGCGTGCTGCATTGAGCGCCCGTCCGTCGGAAAAGGTCGTCGAGATTCTGCGCACGCTGGTTGGCTTCGACACCACCAGCCACCGCAGCAATCTGGCCCTGGTCGAATGGGTGCGGGATTATCTCGAAGGGCACGGCATCGCCGCGACGGTGGTGCCGAACGAGGCCGGCGACAAGGCCTGCCTGTTTGCCCGCGTCGGGCCGGCGGACCGGCCGGCTATCGGCCTCTCGGCGCACACCGATGTCGTGCCGGTGGGGGGGCAGAACTGGACCAGCGATCCCTTCACCCTCACCGAACGCGAGAACCGGCTCTACGGCCGCGGCTCCTGCGACATGAAAGGCTTTGTGGCGCTTGTGCTTGCCGCGCTGCCACGGCTTGCCGCGGCCGACCTCAAGACTCCGGTGCAGCTGGTCCTCACCTATGACGAGGAGACCACCTTCGACGGCGTGGTCGACGCCATCCGCCAGCTCGATCGCTCGTGGGAGCGGCCTTATGCGCTGATCGTCGGGGAGCCCACCTCCATGCAGGTGGTCGACGCGCATCTCTCGATTGCCGGCATGCGCATGGAGATCACCGGCCGGGCGGCCCATTCCAGCGCGCCCGATCGCGGCGCCAACGCCATCTTCGCGGCCAACGAAATCATCAACGAGCTGGTGCGCGTCCGCGAGGAGTTCATCGCCCATGGCGACCCGACGGGGCGCTTCGACCCGCCGCACTCCACGCTGAATGTTGGCCGAATCAGGGGCGGCACGGCGCACAACATCGTCGCCGAGCACTGCATGATCGAGTTCGGCATGCGGGGCGTGCCGGGGCTCGACCTGGAGGCCGTTCTGGATCGCATGGAGCGCTTTGCCCAGGAGGAGGTGCTGCCCAAGCTGCGCGCCACCGCTCCGGAAGCCGAGATCAAGGCCGAGCGCTGGCTGTTCAATCCGTGCCTGTCGCCGGAGCCGGGTTCGGGGGCGGAGCAATTGGCCTTCCGCCTTGCCGGCGCCAATGCCACCCACACCGTGACCTATGCCACCGAGGCGGGCATGTACCAGCAGGCCGGCATCCCGACCGTGGTGTGCGGCCCGGGCTCGATCGACCAGGCCCATGCGCCCGACGAATATATCGAGCTGTCGCAGCTTGTCCTGGGCGAGGCCTTTTTCGATCGCCTGCTGGCTGTGTGCCGCGCCTGAGCGGTGCGGCCATGCGCGCGTTGACGCGCGCGGGCGGCGGCACTAGGCGAAGGCTGCTTTCGTCCCGAGGATCGCCATGCGCAACCGTATGTCCCTGCTCATCGTGCTTGCCGCCTGTCTGGTGGCGATCGGCGCGCTTGCCGTGGTGGCGGTGGACCTCAAGCCGCAAGCGGCGAGCCGGCAGGTCTCGGTCGGCGGCCCGTTCAGCCTCACCGACCAGGACGGCAAGACAATCACCGATGCCGATATGAAGGGGCATCCCTTTATCGTCTTCTTCGGCTTCACGCATTGCCCGGACGTGTGCCCGACCACGCTCTACGACCTCTCGCAGGCGCTGAACGGGCTTGGTGATGACGCCAAGAACATTCCGGCGCTGTTCGTGACGGTGGATCCCGAGCGCGACACGCCGGAGGTAATGAAGCGCTATGTCTCCAACTTCAATCCCGACATCCGCGGCGTGACCGGCGATCCGGCTGCGATCCAGGCCATGGTCAAGGCCTATCGCGGATATGCCAAGAAGGTGCCGACCGAGGACGGCGACTACACGATGGACCACACCGCCGTGGTCTATCTGATGGGCGCGGACGGCCAGTTCATCTCGCCGCTCAATCTGCAGCGCCCGACTGCCGAGGTCGTGAAGGAATTGCGCGAGCATATCTGAACCAGCCCCGCGGCCGGCGCCCCTTGCCCGTGGCGCGCGAGGTTTCGGCCAGGCCGTGCTCGGTCTTCTCCCAGACATGGGGCGCCAGATAGAGCTGCCGAACCGCGCGCCAGGTGGCCCAGGAGATCATAAGCCAGTAGAGCGGCTTGATGAGCAGGAGCGGCGCTAATCCCGCCAGGCGACGCCGCTCGATCCCGATCAGCCCGATGGCCATGGCCGCACCAACCCCGAGAACCAGATCGAGCAGGCAGAGCAGCACCAGCACGCTGCCGACTCCGCCGAAGGCAAACCATTCCCCCGCCGCCACCTGCAGGCCCATCTGCACGGCAAACACCGGCAGCATCAGCGCGCAGAGCGGCACGCCGCCGATGAAGGCGTGGAAGATTAGGAAATCGCGCCAGCCGAGATCGCGCAGCAGGCGGGCTGGCCGGCGCATATGCACTACCCAGGTCAGGATGTAGCCCTGCATCCAGCGCGTTCGCTGCCGTATCCACGCCGGGAGCCGGTTCGGCGCTTCCTCCAGCGTCGAGGAGTTGATGACCCCGAGTTTGTAGCCGCAGCGCACCAGCCGCACGCCGAGATCGGCGTCCTCGGTGACGTTCCAGGCGTCCCAGCCGCCGACGCGCTCAAGGGCGGCGGTGCGAAAATGGTTCGAGGTGCCGCCCAGCGGAAACAGGCCGTCGCGTCCGGCAAGTCCGGGGAGCAGCACGTCGAACAGCGCGGCATATTCAATGGTGAAGAGCGCGCTGATCCCGCTGTCCCAGGTGTTGTCGATGACCAGCCGCGCCTGAACGCAGGCGAGCTTCGGCCCGCCCAGCGCCAGCGCTGCGGCGGCCTCGCGGAGCTGGCCCGGCTCGGGGCGGTCCTCGGCGTCGTAGATGGTCAGCACCGGGCCGCGCGCGGCGGCGAGGCCGACATTGAGCGCCCGCGGCTTGGTGCGCGGCCCGCCTTCCGGCACCACCAGCACTTCGACAGTACCCGGCAGGGAGAGGGATTCCAGCGCAGCGCGCGTGACGCGGTCTTCGGCCTCGACCAGCAGTTTGATGTCGAGCTTGGCCGCCGGATAATCGAGCGCTTCGAGTGCGCCCAGCAGGTCCGGCAGGCAGGCCGCTTCGCGGTAGAGCGGCACCAGCACGGTGTAGAGCGGCAGCATGGCGTCGGGCGCGCGCAGCGGCGTGTGCGGCGCCGGCGAATTGGCCACGGCCAGCAGCCGGATCCATGTCACCGAGGCGAAGGCGATGAGCATGACGACGTCCATTGCCGGCGCACGACCAAAGGCGGCTGCCAGCGCGGCGAGGGCGGCGAGGAGCAGTACGATGGCGCTGATGCGCGCGATCTGGGGATTGCGCGCCGACAGCCGGCGGTCGATCCGGCGCGGACCCGTGCGCGCCTGCTGGGCCAGAGCCTCTCCGCCAGTGGCGAGCACGAGGTCGGCAAAGGCCTGCGGCGTGACAAGGCGAAAGCGCTCTCGCGGCAGCGTGTGTGCGAGGTCCAGCGCGCGCTTCAGGGGCTCGCCGCGTGCGGCGACAATGATCGTGCCGTCGTCGAGGCGCAGCACGCCGGCGCGAAAAGCGGCTCCCGCGGCGTCGGCCGTAAGTGCAGGGCGCATCTGCAACGGTGTGGAGGTGAGGCCAAAGCCAAATCTCTCCGCGAGCCGCGAGACCAGTGCTTCGCGGTCGGTCACCGTGGCGAGCAGGGCGTCGAGCAGGCTTACGCCCTCATGAGTTGCACGCGTGCGGGCCTCGGTGAGTGCGTCGCGATCCAGCCAGCCTTCAAGCGCGGCCATGATGGCCGCGTCATCGACGGACGCCGGACTGGCGCTCGTCATGATGCCGGAAAACCCGCGATCCTGCCCGGCATGGCTATCGCTTCCCACCCCCGCGGACTATAAGCGGCGGAAGCTTGCGGCGGCGATCTCGCTCATGTCCAGATTCTTTCTCGGCTGC
>Ga0164243_10014171_pt1 | contig 11123 bp, 7 predicted proteins | sample OricompcompostOP_FD_108781 | JGI IMG/M metagenome (GOLD analysis project Ga0164243, IMG submission 108781) | Organic Plus compost microbial communities from Emeryville, California, USA - Original compost - Organic plus compost (OP) | ecosystem: Engineered > Solid waste > Mixed feedstock >... | reverse complement strand
CGATTTGCTCCGACGTGAGCTTCGGGATGCCCCACTCCAAGGCGTCGCTCATGCCCTCGTACGTCCTTACTTGCGGTACATGGATCCCCATTCCTTTAAGGATGCCATGTGCAACGTCCGACGGCAGATGAATACTTGCTCGCCGAGCCAACTCTGACGCCGGCAGGCCTACCGCGACCTCGGCTTCGGCTCGGATGTAGCCTGACTCCAGGGGTACACCGTCCAGTGCGCTCCGGGGGATCACTTGCACCACGGCTTCTCCGTACTGCTCGGAATGCCTGGCGAAGGCCGTGGCAACACCTGGGTCGGTGGAAGTTGGGGTGTATCCAGACTCTTGAGTGCCACTGCTGGCGTCGAAGCCTCGGGTGGTGCCGCGGAAGAGGTGCTCTTCGTTGGGGCACCCGTCGGGTGCCAGACCCAGTGAGTCGCTCCATGTGAACGGGTTAGCCACGTAAGCGCTGACGTTGAAGGCCGGCGCCAGACCGAGTGGGTCCGCCGTGAAGTACCGCGCTGTTTCCGGATCGTAGTGGCGGAAGTAGTTGTAGTGGAGGCCTGTTTCCGGGTCGTGGTACTGGCCGGGGAAGCGGAGGGGGGTGTAGGCCGTGCTGGAGGTCGGCCAGGTGGTGGTGCCCCAGAGGGTGCTGCGGGTGCGCCAGGCTATGTCGCCCTGCTCGTCGACGAGTTCGGTAGGGGTGCCGACCAGGTCCGTGACGATGGCGAAGAAACGGGAGTCGATCTCGTGCTGGGGGGCGTCCGCGGCGGTGATGCGTTCCGACTGGGTGATCGGGTGCAGGCCCCGGTGGTTCCAGGTCAGCGTGACCGGGTTGGGGAGGGACGCTGATCTCGTCGTCTGTTCGCAGAGGGTGGTGCCGTCCCAGGCGAAGAGGATCTCTTCCGTGACCGTTTCCCCGTCCGCTGCAAGGCGGCGTTTGGCCGTTCTGCGTCCCAGGGGGTCGTAGGAGTAGCTCCAGCGGGTGCCGTCCGGGGTGATGACCGAGGTCAGGCGGTCCTCCGCGTCCCAGGCGTAATGCCACGTGTCCGGCTTGCGGGACAGACGTGACTTCTGGCGGAGGGTGGTGCGGCCCAGGGCGTCGTGTTCGTATCGGACGCGTCCGGCTCGGGTGATGCGGGTGCCCGTGTAATCGCGGGAGCCGGTCGCCTCGCCGCCCGGATGGGACGTCGGCCAGGACGCGGACGTCTGGTTGCCGGCTTCGTCGTAGGCGTAGCGCTCCGTCCAGTTCGCCGCCTGCACCGCCGTCACACGGCCCGTCGGGTCCAGTTCGAAGCGGCGCGAGCCGGCCAGCTGGTCCTCGATGGCGGTCAGGTTGCCATCGGCACGGTAGGAATAGGCGCGGTGCTGCACGGGGCGGCCGGCCGGGCCAGTCACCGACTGTGTGGTCAGGCGCCCCAGGGCGTCGTACGCCTGGTCCAGAGTGAGCACTTCACCTATGCGGCGCGTCACTTCCCGTCCCGCCGGGTCGTACGCGAAGTCGATGGTGCGTCCCGAGGCCGTCATGCCGACGCTGCGGCCCGTCGTGTCGTAGGTCCATGTGGTGGTCACGCCCGAAGGGGTCGTGCGAGCCATGCGGCGGCCGAAGTCGTCATAGGTGTAGGTGAGAACGCGGCCATCGACCGTCTCGGAGAGGACGCGACCGTGGATGTCCCGGTCAATCGTCACCGTCGTGCCGTCGGGCCCGACGGCTTCGATCAGCTGGCCGGTCGGGTCGTACGCGTAAGTGGTGACACCGTCGGGTGTGCGCTTGACTGTCGCCCGGCCCAGCGCGTCGCGCTCGTAGGAGAGTGTCTGTCCCAGCACGTCTCTACGGGAGGCCAGGCGACCTGCTCCGTCGTAGGTGTAGGTGAGGGTGCGGCCGTCGAAGTCGGTCTCCGTGACCAGGCGGCCCGCGGGATCGTAGGTGTAGTTCCAGGTCAGCCCCTGAGGATTGGTGACCCGGGTGAGGTTCAGCTCCGTGTCGTGCTCGAATTCGTAGCGCACGCCGTCGGGACCCGTGCGCGCCGTCAGCAGATCGAAGTGCGTGTATGCGAAGTGCGTGGTGCCGCCGAGTCGGTCGGTGTGGGTCGTGCAGTTGCCCTCGCCGTCGTAGGTCCAGGACTCGGTGCCGCCATCGGCCGTGGTGCGACGGGCCAGGCGGCCTTCCACCGTCCACTCGAGGCGCGTCACCGCGCCCGTGGGCTCCGTGATCGCGACAGGCCGGCCGAAGGGGTCACGGTCGTAGGACGTCGTCGCGCCGAGCGGGTCCACGACACGTACGGGCAGTCCCGCGTCGTCGCAGTGGACCGTCGTCGTGTTGCCCAGAGGGTCGACGACGCCCGTCAGGCGGCCCTGCTCGTCGCGGGTGAAGCGGGTGGTGTGGCCCGTCGGCGCCGTGGTGGACGACCTGTTGCCGCGGAGGTCGTACGCCTGGTGGGTGGTGGTGCCGTTGGAGTGCCGGACCGTCGTGGGGAGGTGAAGGTCGTTGTAGTCGGCCTGCGACTCGCTGCCGTCGGGGTGGGTGACCGAGGTGAGGTTGCCGGCCTCGTCGTAGGTGTAGCGCGTGGTGTGCCCCAGCGGGTCCGTTCGGGTCAGCAGGCGGTTGTAGCGGTCCCGCTCGAAGCGGGTCACCGCACCCACCGGGTCGGCCTCTGCCACGACCTGGCACAGGTCGTTGACAAAGTACCGGTAGACGTTTCCGGTGCCCGTCGTGGCGGTGGTGGTGCGCAGGCCCGTCTCGGGGTCCCGGTCGGAGTACGCGATGCGCAGGCTCATGTGGCCTTCGGTGCCGCCCTCGGCGATGCAGCGGTCGCGGTCGTCGTACTCGTAGGTGTAGCCGCGGTCGTTGGTGTCGGTCCAGGAGGTGATGCGTCCCGCTTCGTCGTAGGTGAAGCGCAGGGGCACGCCCGAGGAGTTCACCACCTCGGTGAGGTCGCCCGCCGGGGAGTAGCCGTAGCGGATCAGCTCCTGGTCGCCCCCGTCGGGAGCGGCACCAGCCAGGTGGAGGGCGGTGATCCTGTGGTCCTCCGTGCTGACACGGATCCGGTAGCCGCCACTGTGCGTAACGGTTGTGGGGGTGCCGTCGGCGTCGTGTTCGAGCGTGATCCGGTTGCCGTTGCGGTCGTCTATCTGTTCCAGAAGCGCGTGGGCGTCGGTGTGCCGGGCGAAGTGCCAGGTGCGGCCCGCAGCGGGGTCGATGATCGTGTAGCCATCGGGCTCGGAGCGCAGTTCCCAGCGTGGTCCTTCCGTGGGAAGGCTCGTACCACCCTCCCCCGGATGTGGGTACGCAAGGATCAGACCGTCCTCGTGGACGAAGACGATGCGCTCGGGCTCGATTTCGAGCCGCTGGTCCACGGTCGACGACCATGAGGGGCCGAACCAGCGGCCGGCACGGTAGCCGGACTCGGCGCGCCGCTTGAACAGGAGGGGCAGCGTCGCGGGAAGGGCCACGTCGGTCTGCGGCATGTACATCTTGCCGGTGGCCAGATCCACCGGGTCGGTGGGGTTGTGCTGCGTGGCGTGGCCGTCGCTGTGGGTGCCGGGGTCGCTGCCGTCCACGTGGGAGCCGGCCGTGCCCAGGCCCGTCGGACTGCCGAGGGCGTTACGGCCGTCCATGTGGCGCGCCAGGCTGCCCGCGCCCTTGAAGGCCGCTCCCCCGGCGAGGCTGGGCGCCATGTACCCGAGCATGCGGGCCGGGTCCTTCTGGAACTCGTCCCAGGTGTTGGAGGCGCCCTGGTAGACGTCCTTCGAGAAGCCGATCGGGTCCCTGACCGCGTTGACGCCGCCGTCTATGACCATCGCCGCGTCGTGCAGGTAGGCCTTCGGCTCGGTCAGCAGCCGGCCCGGGTTGACCGCCAGGCCGAACTCGACGAGGTCGTTCCAGCCATCCTTCGCACCTTCGGTGGCGCGCTGCCAGCCGCTCGGCCGTTTCGGGGCCTTCTCGGCGGCTTTGTCGAGGCTCCGCCTGGCGGTGGTCGCTGCCTGCGCGACCTCCTCCTGCGCACCGTTGATCATCTCGACGAGCTCGGCCATCGCCGTTCTGCCGGGGTCCGTCTCGGGAGGCCGGGTCGGAAGGCTCGTCTCCCCGGCCTTGACCGCCGTGTTGTAGTCGTCCACGGCCTTGGCGTACTGACGCGAGAGGTCGCGGGCGAGCGGGGCCTCGTGGTCGAGGATCCGCTGGGTCAGTCGCTGGGCCCCGTCGAGCACCTCGCGGTAGGCGAGCACGGCGACGCCCGCCTCGACGAAGGCGTTCATCGCTTCGTCGAGGTCCTTGGGCAGTTTCTTGACCGTCTTGCGGAACTCCTCCGCGGCCTCGCCCTGCCAGGGATCGGTGTTGAGCTTGCGCAGTTGTTCCGCGCCCTCGCCGAAGTGGGCCGCCGCACCGCCGAGCTTCTTGACCAGCCGGTCGAGTTCGGCGGGCTTTCCCGGAACCCAGTCCTGGACGGTGTCGTCGGGGCCGATCCATATGCGGCGGAAGAGGAACCGTTTCTCCGACATGCTGGGTGTTCCTGCTCCTGCCTCTATCGCGGGGCCTGATCGGGGCCGGTTCCGCCGTCACGGTCGACCGGTTCCAGGCGGCCGCGGATCTCGGTGCGCTTCTCCGCGATGCCGTGCCCCTCGAAAAATTCGGTGACCGGATGGTCGTCCTCGAACTGCTGCTGCCGCTCGAGCATCATGGCCTTGTACCGGGTCTTGGTCTCGGTGACCAGGAAGTCGTTGATGGTGGCGCTCAGCGCGGCGACGATCACGTCCGCGTCGTCCGCGATGCAGCCGAGGCCGTGGCACCACTTGTCGAGGAAGTCGTTGACCGCGCCCGTCACTTCGTTCGCCCCGGTCTTGTCCTCACCGGCCAGCGAAGCCAGATCGAAGGCCGCCTCGGCGCGTTCCTTGGAGATCTTCCGCGCGGCGGCCGTGGACTCTTCGAGGGGGTGCGCGATCGACTGGAGGAACTGGACCTCCCACTTGAACTCGCCTCCGTCCGCGCCCAGCGGGATGAGCCATCCTTGGGTGTCACTCATGCCGCGCTCCCACGGGAGCGGTACGAGATGTGCAGGACCGGCTCGATCCTCGTGGCGGCCGAGGTGAGGCGTACCGCATGCTCGGCGGCCGGGTCCAGCCACACGTCGAGCCCCGGCGGCAGCAGGCCGAGAACGTCGGCGCCTGTCGTCGAGAACCAGGCTCCTCCGCCCGTGAACAGCGCGAACTGATCCAGCGATGTGAACACCGGAACCAACCGCGTCGGTTGCTCCGTGGCATCGGTGGCGTCGGAGACGACGGCCAGGTCGAGGATGCGGGAGCCCCGAGGGGCGGGTTGGTCCTCGCCCGGGACCTCCGACGCGGTGACGGTCAGGAAACCGGGAGCGTCCGGTCGTTCGCAGTAGACGCGGGCCCGCAGGAACGTCTCGAAGACGTCATGAGGTGACGCCTCCCCGTTCCTTGCGCGTCGCACGACCTCGACCAGGCGCGTCTCGTCGTCCGGCTCACCCGGGGGTTCCGGCGCAGCCGTGGTGTCCGTGCTTCCCCCGTTCGCACACATGCGCCCAAAGATCACACATGCGCTTCACGGCGCGCAACGCGCCTTTGCGACACGGCTCGTGGTGTTTCCCACATGCCAAGAGGCGGCCCGGGGCGGGCCACCTCTTGTCCGTTCAGGTCGGTGACGGGGGGTCAGCCCATCAGCATGCGGAAGCGGGCCGCGTTGCCGTGGTCCGTGTCCTTGTAGCCGATGACCGAGTCGTCCAGCAGCTTCGCGATGCGGTTCAGCTTCTGGCACATCTGGTCCATCTCCGAGCTGCTGCTGCGCTGGATCTCACCGTAGGCGGTCTTCGCCTCGCCCTCCCAGGTCTCGGCCACGGCCTTGACCTTGCGCATGAGGACCTCGAGCTGGTCGGACAGCTCCTTGGCCGTCTTGCGCACGTCCTGGGCGGCCTGGGTGACGGTGTCGAAGTTGACTGCGGTGCGGTCGTAATTGACGCTCACTGTGCGTTTCTCCTGGGTAGCGGGCGGCGTTGCTGCGGTCAGGCGAGGTCGGTGATGCGGCTGGTGACCTGGTACGAGTTGTCCACCTGCCGGATCTCCGTGACACGCTGCTGCTCGTGCTCGCTGAAGCCCTTGACGCTCATCCGCATGACGTCCTCGAGGTCGACGAGGTCGTCCTGGATCTTCTTCAGGTGCTGGTTGACGCCGCGCTGGACGGAGTCGAACTCCTTGCCCGCGGCACCCTGCCAGCCCGCCTGGATCATGTCGACGACAGCGTTGAGGGACGTCACCCTGCTGCTCACGTCCGTATGGAAGTCGCGGATCTTGTTCGCGAGTTCGGTCAGGTCCGAGTCGCTGTAGTTGACGCTCATGGTCGCTTGCCCTCCTTCGATGCACCGGCGGCCGGGACCACCGTGACGGGCCGCCGTGGATGGGTATCCAGGCTGTCCTGGCGGGCAAGAACCGCTGCACCCCGCGCGACGCGTGGTCGCAGCGCCGCGCCGCCCCCGTTCCGTACCACACTCGTGGCACCGAAGCCACTTTAGTCACTTGACGTGGGGGTTCCAACTGCAAAGCGAGGACAGGCCAGTTCGTGGCGGGTACCGTCCGCCAGAAGCGTGTGATCCGGTCATCCGGGGGTCTCGCGAAGCGACCCCCAGTACGGTGACCGATGGATCGTTGGTACGTCACGAAAGGACACCGTTCCGCCATGGCAGAGCTGCCGGACCAGGGGCGCGAGACGCCCGAGGAGATCAAGGCGCGCAAGGAGCGCGAGCGGGACGAGCTGTACGCGCTGGACATCTCCGGCGTCGAGTGGCACAGCGCCCCGGGCACGGAGACGCATGAGGAGCGGGTGGAGATCGCGTACCTGCCCGGCGGCGCCGTGGCCATGCGGTCGTCACTCGACCCCGGCACGGTGCTGCGGTACACCGAGGCGGAGTGGCGCGCCTTCGTCCTGGGCGCGCGCGACGGTGAGTTCGACCTGGAGACGTCTCCGGAGGGTGCGGCAGCCGCCGACTGACCTCCTGCAAGGGCCGGCGGCGGGCACGTCAGGTTCGTCGTGCTTGCCGGCGGCGGCGCAGGTCGCGCAGCACGACAGCCGTGCCGGTGACGACCGCGACCAGGACGGCGGTGATTCCCAGCGCGTAGGTGGCGTGGCGTTCGTCGCGTTCCGCCGGTGTCTCGGCCAGGGAGAACGGGGCCACGTCGGGAGCCTGGGCCCGTGGCACCCCGGGGTCGGGAGCGGGCGACGAGGGAGGGTCCTCGATGTCGGACTCCTGGACGGCGCGGACGGGGTCGATCACTCCCCAGCCGACGAAGTCGTCATGGCCGTTGACCGAACGCTCCGCCGTCTGCTCGATCTGCGTCACGATCTGGGCCGTGGTCCAGCCGGGGTGCTTCTCCTTCAGCAGAGCCGCCACCCCCGCGGCGAAGGGTGCCGAGAAGCTGGTGCCGCTGTCCGTGCACTGGCCGCCGCCGGGCACCGTGGAGACGATGTCGACCCCGGGGGCGGCCACCCCCACGAAGCTTCCCGTCTGGGAGAAGGCCGCGCGCTCGTTGTTCCGGTCGGAGGAGGCGACGGCCAGCACGCCGTCGAAGGCCGCGGGGTAGGTGTTCTTCTGCTTGCCGTCGAGGCCGTCGTTGCCCGCGGAGGCGACCACGACGACCTTCCGCCCGATTGCCTTGCGGACGGCCTCGGCCAGGGCCGAGGTGTTGGCCAGCGGCTTGGTGGTGTCCTGGGAGATGTTGATGACATCGGCGCCGCGGGCGACGGCATGGTCGATGGCCCGGGCCATGCTGTCGGAGTCGCCGCTGCTGTCGGCGTCGTTCTGGCGGATGGGGATGATGGTGGCGTTGGGCGCCAGACCGACGAATCCGGTACCTTCCCGTGGCCGGGCGGCGATGATGCCCGCGACCTTGGTTCCGTGCCCTACCTGGTCGTCGGTGGGGTCGCCGTCCTTCCCTCCGGCGAGCAGATCCAGCCCGGCCGCCTTGTCGACGGCCCCGGCGAGTTGCGGGTTCTTGTCGTCGACGCCCGTGTCGATGACGGCCACCCGCACGCCCTTGCCCTTGTCGGTGCCCTGCCACAGCTCGTCGAGCAGGACGCGCTGCAGCGACCAGGGGCGGGCCCTGAACTGCCGCTCGCTGGGATAGGTGCACTCACCGCTGCCCGTGAGCCGCACCGGCGCCTGCGGGCGTGCAAGACCGGCCTGGTCGGGCGCGGCCCCGGTTCCGGGCGGGCTGACACCAAGAGCGGTCAGGGCTACGGCGGCCAGCAGAGCGGCCTTCGTCGGCGACACCGGTTCGGTCCTCTTCTCGTCCGTCGTCCATGGTCCGTTCGCGCGAGGTGGACATGCGTCGTCCACCCTTGGCCGTCGGATCACGAACCCTGCGGCTGCCGGGCGCTGTTGGTGTCGAGGCGCGGCCCCTTCGCCAGGAACTCCGACCAGGCCAGCGGAATCGTCGCCGGCCGTACGTTCTGGTAGCCGAGCTTGACCTGCGCCTCGCTGGGCTCGGGGCTGCCGTCCGGCCCGCCTTCCGGATCGGCCCCGATGTCCGAGGTGTCGCTGTCGCTGTCCCCGTTCGCCTGGACGGCGTACCGCAGTCCGGTGTCCGTCACCAGGAAGAGGGATCCGGCGTCGGACGCCGTGCCCTGGATCTGGGTGTAGAGCTGCCCCGTTCCCGGTGTGACGTACGTGCTCGTGCCGTCGGCCGTGATCTCCACCGGGAAGTCCTTGCCCGCCCAGGTGCTGAGGACCGTCGAGTTGTCCTTGCCCACGTCCCGGAGCACGCTGCACACGGTGTCCCGTCCTCCGTCGGAGGAGTTGACCTGGCGGACGCGCAGGTCCGGCCAGTCACCGGACTGGCCCTCGAAGGGCTCGGGGTCGGGGGTGAAGTCCTGCAGGCCCACGGTGCGGGCCTCGCCGTTCATGTTCAGTTCGGCCGTCTGCGGCGAGGAGATCAGCAGCCACGCGGTGAACTCGGTGACCGGCTGCACCTTGCCCGGCAGGACGACGTAGTGCTGGGTTCCTTCGCCGGTCTCCGTCCTGAGGACCATACCGACCCTGTTCTCGTCCTCCGACAGTTGTCCCGGCACGTCCGCCGGGCCGCCGACGCCGGAAGGGAGTTCCGGGAAGCGGAGCGGGTCGCCCTCGTGCAGGGTGGCGAGCCACTCGTCGGTGACGAGCTGGGGCTTGCGCGAGCCGACGAGCGCGATGGTCAGCGGGTCGGACTTCTCGCCGGTCACGGCGTACGCGGTTCCGCGGGCGTCGACGAGGTAGCGCTCACCGGCGCGGGTCCTCACGTAGAGGACGTCCCCGCCGGACAGCCGGCCGGCGTCGTCGGTCCTCTTCCGGTCCGCGTCGGCCAGCACGAACGTGGCCTCCTGGACCGTTCCCTTCCCGTCCTTGCCGCCGGGCTGTGCGCAGACGGCCCAGCGCTTGGCCTCGCCTGCCTCTTCGGCCGAGGGCAGGCGGTCGGGCGCGTAGGGGATGCCGAGGATCGGCCCGCGCGGCAGCTTGCCGGAGTCGAGGACCTCATCGCTGACCTGGACGACCCGGTAGCCCGCGTCCTTCATCAGCAGGCGTGCGGAGGCCAGGTTGAGGACCGGGTGCAGGCGGGTGACGCCGTCCGTCTTGAGGACGACGTAACGGGTCGTCGACTGCTTGCCCACGATCACCCGGGTACCGGGCTCGTCCCAGCCCGTGGGCGCCGTGGGCTTGAACATCCCCCACGCTCCGAAGACGCCCAGCACCAGCACGCCGACGACCAGACTGGGGACGACGGCCCGCAGCGGCCGGGGCGCCCCTTCCTCCGATCCGGACGGCGAGGGCTGCAGAAAAGCGGCCAGCATGCGCCGCTTCGCAAAGGTGTAGGCGTTGAGTTCGTCCCGCCGTGATGCCATCAGTGCCTGCCGCTCCCCCACTTACCGCCCCGGGTGCGAATCCCCGGCCGTCCGCTGTCGGACGGGCCCCCTACTATGCCTGGTGATCGTCGGAGTGCGGCGAACGGGTAGGGTACGCGAGCTCATTCTGAGCCGCTGACGGTGTTGTTGCTCAGGCTGTTGTGACCAGAGCGGGGGATGGAGTGAGGGCTTCGAGGACGCGGGCGCGCGGCCCGGCGGGGGCGACGCGAACGCCGGCGATCGGGCCGGAGGGGGCCGCCGGGCCGTCGGCCGACGACCGGCAGGCGCGGGGTTCGCTCCAACTCAGAATGCGTACGGGGCACGGCGGTTCGTTCCGCTTGCAACGACTCGTGCTGTTGGAGATCGCCGCCGCCCTCCTGCTCGTCGGGTGGGTGATCGGCCCTGCGGCGCTGGTACCGGGCGCGGTCGTCGCCGTGGGGTTGGCGGTCCTCGCCCTGGTCCGCCGTCGTGGGCGCTCCCTGCCCGAATGGCTCGCCACCGCACGGGCGTTGCGGGCGCGGCAGAAGCGGGCCGCAGCCCTCGAACTGCCGCCTGGGGCCGAGCCGGGACTGACGCCGGTGCTCGAGTGCGACCCGGCCCTGCGCACCTCCTCCTACGGCGTACGTGACCGCCGCCCCGTCGGGATCGTCGGGGACGGGACCTTTGTTACCGCTGTGGTGCAGGTGGAGGCCGACGCCACGGCGTTGCGGGCCGAGCGGAGCCGGCGGCCGTTGCCGTTGGCGCTGGTGCGGGACGCTCTCGAAGTGGACGGTATCCGGTTGGAGTCGGCGCAGGTGGTGCTGCACACCCAGCCCGCGCCCGCGTTGCATCTGCCGCCGCAGTCGGTCGCCGTCACCAATTACGCGCCGCTGCAGGCGCAGACCGGCGCTCCCGCGGTGCGCATCACTTGGATCGCGCTGAAGCTGGACCCCGAACTGTGCCCGGAGGCCGTGGCCGCCCGGGGTGGCGGGCTGCTCGGCGCGCGGAAGTGCGTCGTGCGCGTCGCCGACCACCTGGCCAGCCGGCTGACCGGCGCCGGGTTCCGTGCGACCGTGCTCGACGAGGAGGAGCTGATCTCCGCCGTCGCCACCTCCGCCTGCGCCAATCCGCTGGTGACCGCCGAGGCGGGGCGGGCCGACCGGCGGGAGCGGCGTACCGAGGAGTCCAGCCGCAGCTGGCGTTGCGACAACCGGCGCCACACCACCTACTGGATCCGCAAGTGGCCCACCTTGGGCGCCGCTCAGGGTG
>Ga0164243_10014170_pt1 | contig 11125 bp, 7 predicted proteins | sample OricompcompostOP_FD_108781 | JGI IMG/M metagenome (GOLD analysis project Ga0164243, IMG submission 108781) | Organic Plus compost microbial communities from Emeryville, California, USA - Original compost - Organic plus compost (OP) | ecosystem: Engineered > Solid waste > Mixed feedstock >... | reverse complement strand
GCGGTAGGCGCCCCTGTCGGGATTGGGGATATCCACGGGATTCTCGGTATAGTCAAGCGGCTGCAGTACGAGCGGAGCCTGACAGCCCACGATGACGGCAACCAAACAGGAAACGGTAAATATGGTTTTAGTTTTCATTAGAAAATAATTTGTTCTTAATGGTCTAATGGAACCTGCATTTTCATCGCCTTTTGCATCAGGCGATGACATGGCAGGTTTCATATGCGTTAATTTTAATATGCCCCTCCTTTATACATACCCATTATCTTTAATGCATTCTTGTTGTATATCTTTTCAAGAACTTCGTCAGGTAAATTTAATCCGTAAACCATCCATCTGCCTTGAAGTTTATGAGCAGGAGTGGTATCAAAATACTCGTCGTCGGTTTCCAGGACGCGAAAGTAAAGTCTAAAAGCCTCGGCATTCGGGGCTGTATCGGTGCCGAAAAGAATCCGGTCCTGATATTCGATGAAAAACTTCCTGGCCGTAAAGGGTTGACGTCCCAATTCATTGATACGAGCGCTGATTTCGCAATAGTAATTAGGGTATTGATCTAACCACATGGCAACGCGGCCGAGGTCTTCCGCTAAATCGCAAACATGAGCACCAATAAAAACCGTATTGGGATGCTTGGCAATCACTCTGTTTCGCTGTGCGATAATCTCTTCTTTCGAATAAGGAAATGCATCACCATAAAACGATGTCATGGTCTGCAATTCGTCATAGCGTTCGTTGTAGCGATCGACCGGGCCTTCATGAAAAGCGACCGGATCGGATACGTGCATCAGCACCGGGATACCAAGCTCTCCACATTTTTCCCATATCGGATCAATGCGGGGATCATCAACGGGAATGTGTTTGCCGGTGTTATCCTTGTAACCTAATCCGAGACCTTTGTTTATTTTTAACCCCCGGCAACCGTCCTGCTTGACGGCTGCTTCTAATCGTGCTGCCTCATTTCCGCCAAAATTGGGTTCGTCGATCTTGCTGAAATCAGGTCTAAAGAAGACCTTAAATCGTTCGTTTGACTGACCTTTGGCGGCTGCTAAATTTTGCTTGTAACCATCGCCTGCCGACTCTCCGTCCAAATCAACCACCATCCATACTCCAGCCTTGTCCATCTCTTCCATATATTCTTTGAACCTGTTCGGATTTAAGCCTCTTCTCAGATGATTATGAATATCAATGACGGGAAATTTAGCCCTGTACACGCGGGTTTCCTTGACAACCAGTTTACTGATGGGTTGCCAGTCGACAAGACGTACGTTGTCTTCTCTGATTCCCGGAGTTTCATTGGGAAATCTTGCATCACCCCGCTGATTTACAGGCTGCGCATGGATGATACCAACAGCACATATACACAGTATAGTAGACAAAAAAAATGTTTTTGTTTTCATTTGATTATAAGTTATAATTGGGCCTTTCGTGTTTATTGCTGCCTACCTGACTGTCGTCGAACCAATTAGGTTTGCGCCCAAATCAGCATTCCAACTATTTCCCTTATTCGCAAACCGTATACAGCGCTTATTGGTACTCTTTTCCTTGGGATCATTGATCTTTAGGTAGATATCATAATTGCCGGCGGGAACGTCTCCCAAAGCGGACATCGCAACCGAAAAGCTCAGATCACGCCATGCAGCGGTATTGTCCGGCCTGCCGTTGCCCCCTTCATCAGCCAGCCAATCCCTGGCGTCAAGGTCCGTACGTGCAATGTAAGCGTTGGAACCGGCTTTGGATTTCAGGATAACCGACACATTTTTCCGGTTGAGTATATTCCCAAACCCGACGTTCTGGATCTTCCCTTCGAAAGCCAGGGTACCCCGCCGTTCTACCCATTCACTTGCTTTGGCCTCGCGCAGCACCAACCGATAGCCGAATCGGTCGCGCATGTATTCAAGTCCGTTCCTGCCGTCATATACCGGGTCAAAGATGGCCGTTTTGGTTGGTCCGGTGAAAGGAGGGGATGTCTCACTGGCTGATGCCGGAAACGTAACCGGCGTAGTGACGTTTGCCTCATTGTAGATAAAGTCACTCCACCGCGAATAATTACCGTGGCGCATATTTGCAGCAGTTATCCGGAATTGCTGGGCTTCTAGGATAGCACCCGGCATATGGCCAAAAATATTATCGCCGATCCCGCCTTCTATTTGGGTCATCGTGTTTTGGCTATGTATCCAGTTGAAAAATCGATAACGATCATCCGGGGTACGGTATCTGCCACTGTTCGTATAATTTGATCCATAACTGTCATCGAAATATCCCCAACGCGCCTCGGGTGAGCCTTTGGGCGGAACAGGTATGGAGTCTATAACCGTATACGTGGTACCATAGGTAAGGTTATACCACGATAAGAATACACGCTGCGTTGTTAACAGAAGACGCGAATCGGGAACAACGTCTAAAAATGTATCAAAAAGTTTCTTATTAGCTTCCGGATCCAGTGCCATTGGGGAGGAGTGCTGTTCGCCCCATGGACCCAGCATACCCGTTTTGACACACATGATGATGTCTTCGAATTCATGGAAAATCGGCTTAAGTTGCCAAAGGTGATATTCGATCCAGTCTTTATCCGTATAGCCGGGTACATCGCACATGGCCGATGGATTATTGGGGGTTACGTATGCCGGTTCGGGTCCATGAATAAGTCCCTCGCGCAGATTCAAGTGGGGGTACCTCGATGGTTCCAGGTAATTGAACCCATTTCCGTCATACGAGAATTTCACAAAGGCGACACCGTTACCGTCCCTTACCTTCTGGAGCAGTCCCCTGATGTAATCAAGCGCATAGTTGGTTAAGGGCTGTGTTTTTCCTGTTCTCGGGGCTCCGCTGACAGGATCTTCAAATAATCCATCCGCTTGGTAAGCTAAAGCACCTGTTGCCGAAAGGAATGCGTTTGACGAAAAGCGTGCCAAGTCAAATCCCATGAAAGATATGGAAGGAAGGGCAGACACCCCGGTACCACCTGCGTAGTTCGGGCTTATATTTTGACCATTAAAAAACTGGGTCTCTTCGATATCATCGCCCTCCACGGTACCGAGTGTTGCGAGTCCCACCAACGTCGCTCCATGGAATAGCACATCGTGGGCGTCAACCGGAACCAGGTGATCCACTTCGGGTGTAGTACCAAAATGTGTAGCGACACGCTGCCACCGGCCCCGATAGGGTCCCCTGTCCGGATTCGGAATATCAACGGGATTCTCTGTATAGTCAAGCGATTGTAACACAAGGGGTGCCTGGGCGTTTACCTCACTGGCAACCCAACAAAAAACAAGAACTAAAGATGTCAATTTTGCTTTCATCTGATTCTTTTTTGATATTTTTAAAACGCTCGGAAGATCAAGTCCTTTGGTAGGGTTTCTACCAAAGAACGTGATTTCCGGCATTCAAACATTCGCCCTGATCAGAGTTTGCCCGGGTTACGCACAACACCCGGATTAAGCACCATCTCATCTTCCGAAATCTGATGCGGTATCCGCGGGTCGTCCCAGTTGACCACCTCCCAGATGTGCGAACCGGCAAACCGGCGATCCAAAGGCCTTTGATTGCGGAAAACATCCTTATAGCGGAAACCTTCGTAGCAAAGCTCAAGGCGGCGTTCGTCAAGAACAACGTCAAGAATTGTCTCATATCCGCGCGGGCCCATATTGACAGTCGTCATCAATTGATCGCCCGAAAGGCCCGCACGGGTACGGATCGCGTTCACATCAGCCAGGGCGGCTTCAGGGTTGTTCAACTTTGCATACGCCTCGGCACGGTTCAATATCACTTCGCCCCAACGGATCATCGGCATGGAACACAGCATGGGATCGCCATCTTGCCACGAAAATTTGGTGTTAAAGATTTTTCTGTACGAGAACCGGACGTCTGCGGGGGGTGTGACAACAACGTCAATATCTGCTCCATTGTATGTGATATAATACTCAGGATACGTGTTTACGATTTTCTCCTTAATATAGATTTTTGCGTTCGTGTCGTGAAAAAAATTCTCTTCCAAGACTACCGGGTTATTCGGGTCAGCCGGATCTAGTTTGTTCATAAAAATAATGTACTTCCCGCCTTCGTCTTCAGCTAAATAACGATACTCATACCCATAAGTGACATAAGAAGGGTCATTACCAATACGAATGGGCCAACTGGCCATTCCTTTTACAGGTGCACCTTGAAAGGCTGGAGCAGGTGCAGCCGGAGACGGGAATTGATGGAAACTCCGCCAGCGAATATCGTCGTCGGCATAACGGGTGAACAGTTTGTACATCGGGTCAGATGTATAGATCTGTCCCCACCCGGCACCGTTGGGAGCTTGAAAGTACATGGATGCTACCGAACTGTTTCCCATGGTTTCGGGTGGTAACAATGCGATACACCAGAGCGTTTCGCGCGAAGTCTGCGTCCTTGTAAAATAGGTGGCGAGATCGGGATCGAGCACATCTGCCGGACTTGCTCCTGCAAGCATCTCGTTCACCGTATTGACAACGTCCTGATCCCTGCCCATGTAGAGGTACAACCTTGACAACAAGCCCTGTGCGGCACCTTTCCAGGCGTAACCGCCGTTATTGTCACGACGATAATCCTGTCCCATCAATTCGATGGCTTTTTTGAGGTCGCTCTCTACCTGCGCGTATATTTCGCCGATAGACGCCCTGACAACTTCTCCTTCATAAGGCTTCTCGGTGCGAAGTATCACAGCCGGATTGTCCGCACCATGAGCATACGGTCGCGCAAAGAGATCGCAAAGATTGAGGTATACATAGGCGCGGAGAAAATAATTCTCGCCCAGTATATGATCGTCTCTCAGGGATTGTCCCTCCGTACCGACGCCAATGTTTGTGTTCACGATGTTGAGGATAGAATACGAGCAATACCACATATAGCGAACCGTTTCGTCGAATGAGACATCCCTGTAGTCATACGATTTCATAAATGGGTCGCTGGTAGCTCCCGCGATAAAAACATTGTCGCCCCGGAATTCGCTCATTTGGAACCAGTTTCTTATATAACGGGTTCTGCTGGACGATCCGCCGGGCATCGTGGGGTTTGAACGCGCAGCAAAAAACCACTGATAAGCGCCAATGGTAGCATATTCTATTCCGGACGGATCCTTTTCGAATGCAGCTGAAGTCAGCTGATCCACGGGCAGCAAATCCAGTTTTATACAGGAAGACAGAACACTGGAAAAAATTGCTGCAATGGATATCAAGATTATCTTTTTCATGTCTTATAATGCTTTAATGATGTTTATTAAAAACTTATATCTAATCCAAGAGCGAACGCACGGTAGAGGGGATAGCGCATACCTACAACCCCTGCGACGCTATTGATACCGGATGAAGACAAGTGGGTTTCGGGATCGGCTCCCGGGAATTTAGTGATGGTAAACAGATTGTCACCTGTTAACGTTATGCGCGCGCTTTTAAGCCTTACGGCGCTCAACAGGTTTGTCGGAAGCGCGTACCCTAAACTAATATTGCGGACACGCAGGAAACTTCCGCTTACAAGCGTACGACTCGATGGTAATCCCGACTGGGAAGGATTATTCCGGATGGCTTTTGGGAAATCCGCTATATCGCCCGGTTGCTTCCACCGGGTCCATCCCAAGCCGTTGTCCATCGATGCGATGTTGTATTGCAAACCGCTGGCGTCGCTCTGAAAACCGTTTGAATTGAGTATACCGCCATATACAAAGTAAATATTGACGCCCAACGATAATCCTTTCCAGGACACCGTATTAATAAAGCCTCCGGTAAATTTGGGTGATGCTGTACCATGCCACATCGGCATGGCGTCATCGTATATTGATGTAAGGCCTTCATTTTCAGTAAGGTTTCCTTCGCTGTCGCGTAAATAGCCCCACCACAGGGGTGCGCCATCGTCAGGATTTACTCCCTTCCATGTCTTCACGTACCAGCTATAAAGTTCGTGTCCTTCCTCCATCCGTTGCCGATGTGAGTCTGCCGAACCAACCATGATGGGCGCTCCTTTTCCAGGATTATCAGGATCTTCGCCGGGCAGTGATTCTATCCGGTTTCTATTGAATGACATATTGAAAGATGTTTCCCATCTCCAGTCCGAGGTCCTGATATTGGTGGAGGTCACCTGAAATTCAAGTCCTCTGTTGCTCACTGAACCCAAATTGCGCGTATAGCTGTAGAAGCCTGTACTGGGCGGCACAGGCGCGGCAAAAAGAAGATCCTTGTTGACATTTTTGTAAAGGTCTATGCTTGCTTCAACCCGGTTGAAAAGGGTGAAGTCGATACCGCTCGACAGCATGGTGGCAGACTCCCATCCGAGCTCAGGATTGGCAAGCCGCGACGGCTGAGCACCCGGAACTCCTAAATAGGTGGAGCCAAACCGGTACGTGTCCAAAAAGAGGAAATCACCAATACTGGAGTTGCCTGTCAACCCGTAGCTTCCGCGTACTTTCAGGTATGTCAGCACAGGATTGTCTTTCAGAAAATCTTCATCCGATGCCACCCAGCCTGCGCTCACGGCAGGGAAGTAACCTACACGGTTGTCGGGAGCGAACCGGGTGCTTGCATCGGCACGGAACGTAGCGTTGACTAAATACTTATCTGCATACGAGTAACTTAATTGTCCGAAAGCAGACCAGCTGGCGCTCGGAGTGGCAAATCCGTCCGTTATGCGCATGGATGATACAGTTCCCGTCGATATGACATCCATACCGCTGGGTTGTCCATTGGCGCTCACACCGATCTGGTAAGTTCCCTTGGATTCACTGATCTCATACCCCAACACGGCGCCTAATGTATGGCTACTTATCGTATGGTTAGCTTTCAGCAGCGTGGTATTTCGATAGCTCGGCAACGGATAACCGACTTCTTCTACATTTCGATTGCCTAGTGTAGCACCAGCGTGTACCTGACTGTTGTCGCGGGCATCGTAATGCTGCTTGCTCCAGCCTGTTTCTCTTCCCAGGCGGGTCGTGTTGGTTGCCGTCAGCCAGGACAGGATGTTCCAGTTGACTACAAAATCAAGCCCCATTTCGACACCGCCTGATTTGTCGTAGTTGTACAGCTGACCGTGAAACGGATTTTGACGGTTTGCATAATGCCATTCCATTTCCGATACCGGCGTATTGGCTATATCAATAGGAACACCGTTTTCATCGAATGGAAGATCCCATGGAAAACCGCGATAAGCCATTTCCGGAACAGGATGCCCCCATTCCTCGCCCCTTGAGTTCTCGCTCATGTTCATACGAACGCTCAAATCAAGCGTAGACGCGAGTTGTGTAGTGAAATTCAGGCGTGCGTTTGTACGCTTGAAAAATGTGTGGTCCAATGACCCCGCCTGGTTGTAATGGTTCAGGCTCACCATGTACGTTGTCCGTTCCGTTCCGCCCGTAGCAGTTGCATATATTTCCTGCGCATGGCCATTGTGGTAGGTTTCATTTAACCAGTCAAAATCCCTGTCCAGAAGCGACCGCGGGTATTCTGCCTCAAAATTTGGAATTTCCAGCGACTCATAAAATTCATATAACTCTTTGCTGTCAGCCACCTTGAACCTTCCCCATATGGGTTGGGTTATGGCGCTGTTCGCTCTTACCGTAAACACAGGCGCCTGATTGCGCCGTCCATGTTTCGTCGTGATCACCACAACGCCGTTAGCGCCGTCTGCCCCATAAAGAGCCGTTGAACCGACGTCCTTCAGCACGGTAATGGTTTCAACGTCGTTCGGGTTGTATGAACCTCCGGGGATACCGTCCACAACATAGAGGGGAGATTGTCCGGCGGTAATCGTCCCCACGCCACGGACAATTATATTGGCCGGTGTGCCGGGCTGTCCGGTGTTGTTGGTAACCGTCAGGCCGGCTACTTTGCCCTGCAACATGGCGCCAAGGTCAGGAGTAACATTTCCGGTAATTTCTTCGCTTTGCAGCGTAACCACCGAGCTTGTCAATGCAGACTTTTTTACGGAGGTATACCCGACAACCACCACATCATCGAGCGTGGTGCTTTCTTCCTCCAACACAACATTCAGACGTCCGGTTCCTATTTCCAGTTGTTTGGTTACATAACCTAGCATACTAAAGACGATTATTTTCGCACCGGAATTATTCAGAATAGAAAAATCCCCGTTTTCGTCCGTAACCGTCCCGGCACGTGTTCCTTGGAGCGAAACACTCACTCCCGCGAGTGGTGTGTTGTTTGCGTCGGTAACACGTCCGGCAATGGCGGTTTGTTGCTTTGTTGCTAGATTACGGTCGTTGTGGACGTTATTTCGGGTATCCTTTCGCTCGAATACAGTGACATTCTTTCCCCGTATACTGAAGTCCAGCGTTGAGTTGGCAAGTAATTTCTCCATGACCTTCTCAATATTTTCGTTTACTACGATAAAGTTCACCACACTTCTCCCTTCGATCAGACGCTCGTTATACAGAAAGTAGTAGTCGCCCTGTTCCTTGATCTCATTGAAAACCTGTTTTAGCGTGCCTTTTTTTACGTCTAACGTCACAGGTTGTGCCCTCCCCGAAGCATAGATGCACGTTGAAAGGGTCACGATTAGCACAGTAGTTATTTGTATCACTTTCATCAAAAATGAATAAATGGCAGTAGGTCTGTCGTTAAAGGAGAGGCATTCCCCCTTGCCATCACGATAATTTTTCATAATTTTACAGTTGTTAGGATTGAAGATCAGTGTTTCGATTCAACGGATGTGCGGATTTTTCCGCCTATTTCCGGTGGTGTTAAGGCCACCACCGGTTTTTTTTAAGTACGTTATATTTCCATAGGCTTCGTTACTTAATGGTTACTTTGTTTTACAGTCAACTTTCGGCCGTTGAATTCGTATGACAAGCCGCTTATCTCTTCCAGCATTTCCAGTACCTGGCTCAACTTCATATCACGGCTTATGCTTCCGCCAAACCGATCAGGTGGCAACGGTACATCATACGTCACTTCTACGTCATACCAACGGGCTAACTGTTCCATGATTTCGCTCAGACTATCTTCGCTGAAAAAGAAATATCCGTTTTTCCAGGCGAGTGCCTTTTCGATATTAGCCGTATGTACCGAGATTTCTGACAAATGGGAGGTTGCGGCAAACCCAGCTTCTACTACGGCTGTATGCCCTCCAGCCTTTACGCTCACACTCCCATTTACTACCACTGTTTGTACGTGTGAACTTTCATAAGCGGATATATTGAAAGCTGTTCCAAGTACTCTTATTTCCTGGTCGCCTACACTTATCTTGAAGGGCCTTTCGGGATCTTTGATGATGTCAAAATACGCCTCGCCATACAAAACTACCCGCCGTTCTGTTGTCGAAAAGCTTGCCGGAAATTCGATTTTAGATTGGGAGTTAAGCCAAACTACGGAGCTATCGGGGAGTATCAGCCGATATTTTCCGGCCCTGGGCACAACAAGGACATTCATCGGCGCGGATGTGTGTTTTGCTCTTTGCTTGTCAAAGGAAAAATAATCCAGCTCTCCCTTCTTACCATACACCGTCGATCCATTGACCTCCTGAACTTCGACGCTACCGTTTCCAAGCGCTATTTTCTTGCCATTGGCCAATGTCAGCGTTGCCAGGTTTTCGCCTGGGGGCGCGTCATTAGCCGGGGGAGTCGTGATATTTTCAGGTGAACGCAGGCTCGTTCGGAATACCAATAGCCATACCGCAGTAGTGATCAGTAGCAAAATTCCTGCAGCGTATTTTAAATAGGCAAAGGAGGTTTTCCTTGTTCGTACGTTACGCGTAACGTTCTTCCAGGCATTAACCGTGTCCAAAGTTGATAGCTGTGTCAAACGCTTTTGGACATTGACCGTGTCTTTGTATTCATCGATGATTCGTTGGATATTTTCATCCCGACGGGCGAGATCAGCTAGCATCTTTGCCTCCTCGTCAGTTAGCTCATCTTTAATGTACCTCACGATTAGTTGTCCAATATGGATGGCATTCTCGTACATTCTTGTTATCCTGTTTGTTCCCTTAGGAAACTTCAGCAGGGAAAAAGAATGTAAACAGGATAATATCAGTTCTTTTTTTAGATTAACTGGCTGAATTACAGAAATATAATTTCAACTATAAATGCTGTTGTTTTATGCTGGCTCGAACTAATATCCGTATCAGTGGGATAAGGAAGATGTGTATTTTTGTAACGTTATTGGGAAAAGAGGTGTTTATTGGTTTCCAATAATAAATAAGATTAAACCGTAGACCTCCGGATTCAGCTTTTTCCGCAACAGGGATAATCCCCGTTGTTTTTGGCTTTTTACCGTATGGATGGAGATGTTTAGCTGCTTGGCGATCTCCGCGTTGTCCAATCCTTCAAGATAGCCTTTTCTGAATACGGCAGCACACCCCTTTGGTAACGCATTGATTGCGCCATACAGTTCGCCGAGGATTTCAGCATGGATGATATGATCGATGATATCCGAGTCGGTGTCGGGATGTGGCAGATAGCTTTCCTTATAGCGGTCAACGATAGTTTGGTGTCTTAGCCGATTGAAACAGGCATTTTTAACGCAGGTGTACAAAAAGCTTTTGATTTTAGATGATTCATTTGGCAACTTTTCAGGGCTTTCGCAGATAGTAGCAAAAACATCCTGAACAATGTCTTCCGCAGTGTCGGGATCTCTTATCAAACGCAAAGAGAAATCGCACAACCGTGGATAGTAGCTGTAGAATAAAGCCTCGATAGCAACCAATCGCGACGTACCGGGAAAGAACACTTTCATAACGTCAAAAATTATCTGTCCAACATTAGTAAAATCAGATATTTCCCATCCCGGCTATGATGTAGCCCATTCAGATAGTTGTTTACTTCTTGGTTATTTGTTATGCAATGTAGAGCATTGCAAGTGCTTTCATGCAATGATAATAAAGAAGCGTCAATCTGCCAATAGTTCAAGAATATCAAACGTTTGCGTAATTTTCGGGTATACGGCCCGTTGATGATACCAGTTATTCCATAGAAACTTTGTTGTGGTATCTGGGAAGCTTCACACCTTTAACCTATTTTACCGTTGTCGAACCAATTAAATTTGCACCGAGGTCAGCATCCCAGCTATTTCCCTTATTCGCGAACCGTATGCAGCGCCTGTTGGCGCTTTGCTCTTTGGGGTCGTTGATTTTCAGGTAGATGCCGTAATCTCCGGCGGGAACG